>Ga0182014_10000957_pt1 | contig 39388 bp, 21 predicted proteins | sample 612S2DmetaG_FD_120489 | JGI IMG/M metagenome (GOLD analysis project Ga0182014, IMG submission 120489) | Permafrost microbial communities from Stordalen Mire, Sweden - 612S2D metaG | ecosystem: Environmental > Terrestrial > Soil > Wetlands > Permafrost | place: Sweden: Stordalen | collected... | reverse complement strand
GGCATTCAATCTTAACGGACAGACCTACTCCAATCGCTCCATGATCGTGAGCGGCACCGGAATCCTGACCAACGCGGTGGCTGGGGCGACGTTCAATGGCGGCGTGAGCAACGCGGCGATGGTAGCGGTCACGGCCAACACCTTTTTCAACGGACCGGTCACGAATGCGGGCGCGATGTTCTTCGAAGGCGCCATCAGTAATGCGCTGGTCAACAGCGGCAGCTTTGACCTTAACAGCAATGCCACGTTGACGATGGCCCCGGTTAACACCGGCACGATCAACATCGATGGCGTGACCCTGACAGTTAACCCGGCATGGGCCAACGCGGGCTCGTTCCAGATCAATGGCGGCGTGCTGGCTGGCGGCAACATGACCAATACCGCCAATAACAATGTGATTGGGTTCGGCACGATCTCCAATGCCATGATCAACGCGGGCCTGATCACTGTCACGGGAGGCACGCTCACATTTGTGGCGGCGCCGACCACGCAAGCGGGTAGCGGGATCAGTGTGACAGGATCGGGCGCATTGAATGTCACGCCGGATTGGTCCAGCGGCGGCACGCTCAATATCGCGGCTGGCGGAGCGATCACGGGCGGCAATTTGACCAACACCAGCGGCAGCGGCACGCTCAGTGGTTCGGGATTCATCGATGTCTTCCTGGTCAACCAGGGTCGGATGAACTGGGGCGGCACGATCAGCAACAATTTCCTGCAGACGGCGGGCAGTTTCACCTTGAGCGGTGGCGCAACGATCACCGGCACGGCGACACTGAGCGGCGGCACACTCGACCTGGTGGGCAACCGCCTGACCGGCTCGCAATTTCTCGTCACGCCTGGCGGTGTATTCAGCAACAGCGTGACCGGGGCGACACTTTCCGGCGGCGTCACCAACGCCGGCACGGTTTGGTTCTCCAGCGATGTGTACGTGAACGGGCCGGTGACCAACACGGGCACGTGGTACCAGAAGGGCGTCGTTAGTAACGACGTCATCAATTCGGGGACCTTCAGTCTGTTCAAGAACAGCGTCAACCCACTGGTGACCGGAGGCATTATCAACAGCGGGTCATTGGTATTCGACAACAACAACTCGCCGCAGGTGAACGGCTCGATTACCAACACCGGCTCCGTCGCATTCAACGCGGTGGTCAACGGCAACTACGTTCAGACGGCTGGCAGCCTGGTCATCAATCAATCGGCTGGCAACCCGACAGTGAAAGGCACGGCCAGCATCAGCGGCGGCACGTTTGACCTCAACGGCAAGACCTACACGAATGGCTTGATGGTCGTCAGCGGCGGGGGAGTTCTCACCAACAGCCAGACAGGCGCAACCTTCAACGGCGGGCTCAGCAACGCCGCCACGGTGTTCCTCCCGAACGCGACGACGTTCAACGGCCCCGTCACCAACATGGCAGCATTCTCGTGGCAGGGCACGATCAATAACACGTACGCCCAGGGCGCTGGCACCAACCAATTGCTGGGCGCGGCCACGATCACGCAGGGGGCCAACGTCAGTGGCGGGCTGTTCGATCTTAACGGCAAAACATACAGCAACAACCTGATGGTTGTCAGTGGCACGGGCGTGCTGACGAGCAGCCTCGCGAACGCAACGTTCAATGGCGGGCTCAGCAATGCCGCCACCGTGTTCCTCCCGAACGCGACGACGTTCAACGGCCCGGTCACCAACATGGCGGCGTTTTCATGGCAGGGCACGATCAATAACACCTACGCCCAGGGCGCGGGCACCAACCAATTGCTGGGCGCGGGCACGATCACCGGCAACGTGAGTGTGAATGCCGGGCTGATCGACCTGAACGGAAACACCGAATCGTTCGGCGCACTCGCCGGTACCGGCGGAACCATTCTCAACAACGGCGCGGCGAACAGCACGCTGACGATGGGGGCCAACAACGGCGGGGGCACATACTCGGGCACGATCACGAACGGGATTGGAGCACTTGCATTGGTCAAGACCGGCACCGGCACGGAAACGTTGACCGGCAACAATGGTTACAGCGGCGGTACGACGGTCAACAACGGAACGCTGGTGGACAATAGCTCGACGGCGTTGGGTTCAGGCGGTCTGGCCATGACCGGGGGTGCGCTGCAAATGCTCGCCAACCTTTCGCTGGCAGACCTCTCGGGCACCGCCGGTACGATTGGGATATTCTCCAACGGTCTTAGCGAAACTCTCACAGTCGGTTCGGACAACAGCAGCACGACGTTTTCCGGGCTGATCAGTCCAGGCGGCAACGCGAGTACCCATCTGGCGCTCATCAAGAACGGCTCGGGCGTTCTGACTCTTGGCGGTCTGAACTCTTACAATGGCGGCAGCACCATCAACGGTGGCGTCCTGAGCGCCAACACGCTGCCGAATGCCGGCAGCACGAGCTCGAGCATTGGCACGGGCAGCTTGACGCTTAATGGCGGCACGCTGCGTTACACCGGCGTTGCCCTCGGCACGGCGAACTTCTCAACCGCATTGGGCGCCAACGGCGGCACACTGGATGCCGTTTCGTCCATCTTCTACAGCGGAACGCTCTCCGGGTCGGGCACACTGAACATCCTGGATTCCAGCGGGGGCGGGAACGCATGGCTGTTCACTACCGGCAGTCCCGGCTTTACGGGGAATATCAACATCGGCAGTGGCTCGCCGGGCAGCGGCTTTCTGCAGGTGCGCGGCGTGACCAGCGCCAATCAGGTTGGCACCGGCACGGTGACCGTCAATGGCGGCGGGACGTTTTCTTACGACCAAGGGTCGGCGGCGACGATTGCCAACCCGATCGTCCTCAACGGCGGCGCGTTGGGGGCACAATCGGTGGCGGTCACGTATTCCGGCCCGATTGCGATCTCGAACAACTCGTTCATTGGCGGTGTGCAAGCGGCTGTCGGCACGACGATGACGTTGAGTGGCGCGATCACCGGCCCGGGTGGATTTGCGACGGCTGGCAATAACGCGACGACAACGATAGTCCTCGGCAATGCCAACACCTTTAGTGGTGGCGTGACCATCAACTCCGGCACGGTGGAACTCAACAACACTCTCGCCGTCCAGAACAGCACCGTCAGCAACCTGGTCGCCAACGGGCTGATTTTCGGTACGCCCACGGCCTACACGCTTGGCGGTCTGGCGGGCACGGGCAATATCGGGTTGGGCAGCGTCGCGCTCAGCGTCGGCAACAACAATTCCAATACCACCTACTCCGGCGTTCTGAGCGGCACGGGCAGCCTGACCAAGATCGGTGCCGGTGTCCTGACATTGAGCGGCGCGAATTCGTACAGCGGCGCCACGACGATCAGCGGCGGCACGCTGAAGCTTGGCGCCAACAATGTCATTCCCGATGGCGCGAGCGCGGGCAACATTACCGACAACAGCACGCTGGACATGGGCGGGTTCAGCGACACCATTAACGGTCTCAGCGGCAGCGGCACGGTGGATAATTCGGGTGTCGGCGCTTCCACATTGACGGTGGGCAACAACAATGCCACCAGCGCGTTTGGCGGCACCATTCAGAATACCGGCGGCAGCCTGGCCGTGACCAAGATCGGCACAGGAGTGCTGACGCTCAGCGGCAACAACACCTTCAGCGGGGTGCTGACGGTTCAGGCGGGCACACTCAGCGTGGCGACAGTCAATAACTCCGGTGCCGCGGGTCCGTTGGGCCAGAGCGCGAATGCCGTGGTGTTGGGCGGAGCCAGCACGATCGGAACATTGGAGTACACCGGTGCGACGGCATCCAGCACCAAACCTTTTGCGATAGGCGCAGCGGGCGATAACAGCACACTCGGGGGTGTGATCCAGATAGATAATAGTGGAGCCACGCTCTCGCTCAGCGGCCAGGTCAATCAGGTCAATCAAGGTCTCCTGACCAAGAGCGGTTCGGGCACGCTGGTTCTTGCCGGCACGCAGGACAACGTTGGACTCGGCGTGATCGTCAAGGCCGGCACTCTCGTGCTCGGCAAGACCAGCACCAGCGGTGTTCATGCCATCGGCGGCGCTGGTTTCACACTGGCCGGCGGCACCGTTCAACTTGGCGGCACTGGCGGCGACCAGATTTATGACAATTCGGTGGATATAACGGTGAACAGCGGCACCTTCGATTTCAACGGGAATAGTGAGACGATCGGCGGACTGACCGGCACCGGCGGCACCATCTTGAACAACGGCGGTGGCGCCAGCACGATGACCGTTGGGTTCAATAATGATTCGCCCACGTACTCCGGCACCATCACCGACCACAGCACCGGCACCGGGACGATGGCGGTGGCGAAAGTCGGCACCGGCACGGAGATCCTCAGCGGCAGCAACAGCTATAGCGGTGGCACAACGATCAGCGCGGGCACGCTGAAATTGGGCAACGCAAACGCGCTGGGCACCGGCGGGTTGAACATGAACGGCGGCACGTTGAACCTGAATCTTTACAGTATTTCCGTCGCAAACCTGTCGGGCAACAGTGGGACGATTCTGGCCAATAGTGGCGCATTTGGGGGGACCTATACGCTCACCGTCGGCTCGGACAACACCAGTACGACGTACGGCGGTATAATCGCGAATAACACCGACGGTTTCAGTGAGACGGTGGCGCTCACCAAGATTGGCGCGGGTGTGCTGAGTCTCAGCGGCAACAACACTTACAGCGGCAACACCGTGATCCAAAGCGGCGGCGCGATCAACATTCAGAACGCCAATGCACTTGGTTCAACCACGGCCGGCACGACGGTCAACAGTGGCGGCGCACTCCAGATTCAAGGTGGGATCACCACGGCGGCGGAGCCGTTGACCCTCAACGGTACGGGCGTGGCCAACGACGGAGCCTTGCGCAACATTAGCGGCAATAATACCTATGCCGGCGCCATCACGATGGGCAGCGCCACGCGCATCAATTCCGACTCGGGCACCCTCACGCTCAGTTCCTTCAGTTCGGGTGGCAATTTTGCGCTGACCATCGGCGGCGCGGGCAACACGTTGATCAGCGCCGCACTTCCCGCGACCGTCAATTCCCTCACGAAGGACGGCACGGGAGTCCTGACACTCAGCGGTGCCAACGCCTACAGCGGGGCGACCACGATCAGCGCCGGCACACTGAAACTGGGAGCCAGCAACGTCATTCCCGATGGCGCGAGCGCGGGCAACGTGACCGACAATGGCACGCTGGATCTGGCGGGGTTCAGCGACACGATCAACGGCTTGAGCGGCAGCGGCACCGTGGACAATTCGGGTGGTGGCACCCCCATGTTGACGGTGGGCAACAATAATGCCACCAGCGTGTTCGCCGGCACCATCCAGAACACCAGCGGCACACTGGCCCTGACCAAAACCGGCACCGGCACACTCACCCTCAGCGGCAGTTTGGCCAACACCTACAGCGGCGTGACGACGGTCAATGCCGGCGAGCTGGACTTGAACAAGACTGCGGGTGTCAACGCCATCGGTGGGAGCCTGACCATTGCCGGTGGCGAAGTCAAATTGCTCGCCAGCGAACAGCTCGCCAACGGCGCGGTGGTGACGATCAATTCCGGCAGCTTCAACCTGAATGGCGCGACAGAAACGGTCGGCAGTATGATTGTGGGCGCCGCCGGGTTGTTGACCAACGGCGTTGCGGGGGGGGGCCTTAACGGCGGAATCACCAACAATGGCACGATCTTCGCGTCGCAGGCCACCTACTTGAATGGTCCGGTCACGAACACGGGCTCGATATTCTTCCTGGGTGCGATCAGCAACAACCTCGTCAACCGCGGCAGTTTCAACCTCAACGACGACAGCACACTCACCGCCGCTCCTGTGAACACCGGCACGATGGATGCCAAGGGCAACACATTGACGGTGACTCCTGACTGGGCAAATTCAGGCACGATTCTCCTCGGTGGCGGCTCGTTGGCGGGCGGCAATCTGACCAACAACAGCGGCGCGGTGGTGATGCAGACTGGCGCGATTTCCAACGCGGTCATTAATTCCGGCAATGTGATCGCCACCAACGGTGAATTGCGACTGGTCGGCGTGGCCAGCGGGACCGGCGCGTACAAGGCCGCCGCGGGCGCATCGCCGGCGACCCTGACCTTCGCAGGCGGCGGGTCGATTAGCGCGTTGTTCAATACGAATGCGACGATCCAGGTGGCAAGCGTGCTGACCAACAACAGCGTGTTTGTCAACCAAGGCACGATTGTGGTGGCCAGCGGCACCTACCAAAGCACAGCGAACCTGACCAATGCAGCGGGCGAGTTCATCATCAATTCGGGCGCGGGCACGATCAACGCCGCCGGGGTGTTCAACCTCGGCACGATCCTCGCCACGAATGCGACGGTCACCATCAGCAACCTTTTCGCGCAGGGCGGCACGGTCGCCATCGGCGCCGGCGGCACGCTCTACCTACCGGGCGCGGTTGGCGTCACCAACTTTGGTACGATCAACCTGCAAGGGGCAGTGGGCAACAATGCCGTCCTGAATCTTGACGGGGGCATGCTCACGAACAAGAGCGGCGGCACGATTACGGGCGGCGGCATCATTCAGAGCGCGGCCCAGGTCGTCAACCTGCTCGGCGGCAGCATTCTGGCCACGAGCACGGTGGTGGAACTGCAGTTTACGAATTCCAATACATTTGGGAACGCGGGCACGATCGGCGCGGGCACGGGCGCGACGCTCACCTTCGGCGCTGCGGGTGTCGGCAGCGCGCTCATCACCAACTTCGGCACGATCAACCTCACCGGCGGCACGCTCAACAGCGGCGCCATCACCAATCTGGCCAGTGGCTTCCTTGGGGGCACGGGCACGATCACCGCTCCCGTCGTCAATCAGGGTGGCCGCGTCAACCTGGGCGGAACGATTGCCAATAGTTTCCTGCAGACCGCCGGCAGCTTTACCGTGAGCGGCGGCGCGACGGTGACCGGTGCGGCGACGATCAATGGCGGCACGCTGGATTTGGTGGGCGGTCAGTTGACTGATGGGATGTTGCTCATCGCGAGCGGCGCAACGCTGACCAACAGTGTGCAGAACGCCTCGCTGAACGGCGGGATCACCAACGCGGGTACGGTGAACCTGTTCCGCGACACTTACATCAACGGCGCAGTGACCAACACGGGTACGTGGATCCAGCGCGGCGCGATCAGCAACAGCGTGGTCAACTCCGGTGTGATGGCCCTGTACACCAACTCGATCAACGTGCGTGTGACCGGCAGTATCGTGAACTCGGGTTCGCTGACATTTGATACGAACGGGGTTGTGTACGTGAGCGGGGTGGTCAGCAACTCCGGGTCGTTCGCATTCAGTGACGTAATCAGCAACAACCTGGTGAATACGGCTGGGTCGATTACCTTGATCGGCAACGGCACGGTCACGGGCAACACGATGGTCAATGGCGGAACGTTTGATCTCAACGGCAAGAGCTTGACCAACAGTTTCATGGTTGTCAGCGGCACGGGCGTGCTGGCCAACGGTGCGGCTGGGGCGATCCTCAACGGCGGGTTGAGCAACGCCGCGACGGTGTCGTTCACGCAAAACGTGACGCTTAACGGTCCGGTGACCAACATGGCCACCTTCGCCTGGCAGGGCACGATCAATAACAGCTACACGCAGGGCGCGGGCACAAATCTGCTCAACGGCAACGCCACGATCACGGGCAATACGACCATTTCCGATGGCCTTGTGGATCTCAATGGCAAGAACGCGACCTTTGGTTCACTCAATGGCGGCGGCGGGACATTGCTGAACAACGGCAACGGCGCCAGCGTGATGACGGTGAATGGCGGCGGGTCATACAGCGGCACCATCGCGGATCACACCGTGGGAACGGGCACGATGGGCGTGACCGTCGGCGGTAGCACGCTCACGTTGAGCGGCAATAACACTTATAGCGGAGTGACCACAATCAACAGTGGCGGCACACTCAAGCTCGGCAGCGCAACAGCGCTCGGCTCAGTCACGGGCAATACGCTCGTCAATAGCGGTGGCGTGCTGGATTTGAATGGCCAGGCGATTGGTAGCGAACCGGTCACGCTGAACGGAACGGGCATCAGCAGTGGTGGGGCGTTGATCAACAGCAGCGGCACCGGTGCCAGCCTGGGCGGGGCAATCACGTTGGGCAGCGCCAGCAGCATCGGCGGCAGCGGCGATATGACGTTGGGCGGGGCGATTGGCGGCGGCAACAATTTGACGAAGGTCGGAGCCGATACCGTGACGCTGACCGCGGCCAACGGTTACACCGGCGCGACCATGATCAACAGCGGCGTGCTCAACATCCAGAACAACACCGCTCTCGGCACCGTCGCCGGTGGGGTGACCGTCGCCAGCGGCGCGGCCCTGCAACTCCAGGGCGGCATCACCGTCGGGGCTGAGGCGCTCTCGCTGAATGGAACCGGCATCTCCAACGACGGCGCGCTACGGAACATTTCCGGCAGCAACAGCTACGGTGGCGCAATCACGTTGGCGGGTGCGTCACGCATCAACTCCGATGCCGGTACGCTGACATTGGGCGGGGGCATTGCCGGTGGGGGTTACGCTCTCACAATTGGCGGTGCCGGGAACGTCCTCGTCAGCAGCGCGATTGGCGGGACCAGCACCACACTGACCAAGGACGGGGCTGGTATTTTGAATCTCACGGGGAACAACAACCACACCGGCGCGACCGTCGTCAACGGCGGCACGTTGAAGGTGAACAACGCCAGCGGCAGTGGCATCAGCGGCGGCGGCGTCACCGTCAACAATGGCGGCACGCTTGGCGGCACCGGCACCATCACCGTTGGCGTCACCGTCAACAGCGGCGGCCAGCTCGCACCCGGCAACAGCGTGGGGACATTCAACGTGGGCACATTGACGCTCGCCTCTGGTAGCGTTCTCGATTTCGAGTTCAACTCAACTCCGGCCAATGACCTGATCAACGTGCTGAACTCCGGCGGGCTGACCATCAACGGCGGCGGCTTCGATCTTTATCAGGAAGGCACCACTACCGCCTGGAGCACCGCTGGCACCTATAACCTGATCAGCTACAGCGGCACGCTCGGCGGCAGCATCGGCAACCTCTCCGTGCTCAACCCGGCCGCCGACAAGGTATACACGTTCGGCAGCACCGGCAGCATGATTACCTTGCAGATTGCGGGTGGCCAGTCGTGGACGGGGCTCGGTTCGGACAATTTCTGGAGCAGTGGCGCCAACTGGAGTACGGCCACGCCATCGGCTGGTGATCTGCTGGTCTTCGACGGCACGACCCGGATCAACAACACCAACAACCTCGCCGCCAACACGCAGTTCGCTGGTATCACGTATGACGTGAGTGCCGGAGCCTTCACCAACAGCGGCAACGCGGTCAATCTCACGGGCGGCATCGTCAATAACAGCACCAACACCCAGACCATCAAGCTCCCCCTCGTCTTCGACGGCGGCAACCGCACAATCAACGCCGCCAGCGGCGCGCTCGTCATCAGCGGCCCGATCAGCGACACCAACGGCACATGGGGACTCATCAAGAGCGGGGCCGGCACGCTCACCCTCGGTGGCACCACCGCCAATACCTACAGTGGCCTGACAACCGTCAACGCCGGTGAACTCGACTTGAACAAGACGGCCGGCCAGAACGCGGTCGGCGGCGACCTCAGCGTCAACAACGGTGCCACCGTCCGACTCCTGGCCAGCGAGCAGATTGGCAATACCGCCAACGTCACGGTGAACAACGGAGGGCAGTTCAACCTGAACGGGTTCGCGGAGACGGTTGGCGGCATGGTCAACGCGGGAAGCCTCGCCGTGGGCGGCGGCGCGTTGACAGTCAGTCAGACCTTGCAGAACAGCGGCACCGTTACGTTGACCGCTGGGGGCGCGGTCGCCGGGGGCGTGTTGAGCAACTTGAGCAGCGGTTCGGTCAGTGGTTCGGGATTCATCAAGTCGTTTATGGTGAATCAGGGCGCGATGAACTTCGGCGGCACGATCAGCAATAATCTGCTGCAAACGGCGGGCAGCTTCGTTCTGAACGGCAATGCCACCATCACCGGGAATGCAATGCTCAACGGTGGCTCGATTGAACTTGCGGGTGACGCCCTGACTTACAACTCGCTGACCATCGGCAGTAGCGCCGTTCTGCAAAACGGCGGTTCCGGTGCCGCGATCATGAATGGGAACGTCACCAATTCCGGATTGGTGAACTTCTTCGTAAGTAATGAAACCACGGTCAATGGTAACGTGGTCAACAGCGGCGAGTGGGATCAGACCGGTGTGATCAACGGCAACCTGGTGAACTCCGGCAGCTTCACCTGGCTGACGTGGCTTTACAGCGGGTCCACGCCTCATCTTACCGGCGGCCTCATCAATTCCGGCTCGATGGATCTTAACTCGACCTACGCGGAACAGATCGACGGTTCGGTTACGAATACGGGAACGATTACGCTTCACGGCGCGATTGGTGGGAGTTATCTGCAGACCGCCGGGAGATTCTATCTGGATACCGCCGGCACGATCAATGGGGCGGCCACGGTCACGGGCGGCAGTTTCGATCTCGCGGGTAATACCTACACGGGCTCACGCATGATTGTTGCCGGCACAGGAGTGCTGACGAACAGCATTGCCGGCGCGACCTTCAACAGCGGGCTGAGCAACGCGGCGAATGTGGGGGTCACGGCCAACACCTTCTTCACTGGCCCGGTCACCAACACGGGCACGTTCGCGTTCATGGGCGCCGTCAGCAACACGCTCGTCAACTCCGGCGACGTCATTCTCAACGGCAGCGGCACGATCAGCGGGATCTTGGCCAACAGCGGCAGCGTCAACGTCAACAACGGGACCCTTTCGCTGGTGGTCGCACCGACGCAGACGGGGACGATCACCATCAATGCGGGCGCGACGCTCAATGCGGCCCAGGCCTGGGTCAACAGCGGCACGATTGTGATGCTCGGGGGCGTGGTCACCAATGCGGCGATCACCAATGCCAACTTCATCAGCGGGTACGGCACGATTGATGGCGGCGGGGTGGTCAACAACGGGAAGATCTTCGCCAACGCCAGCAGCATCTCCGGCATCGGGACGCAGACGGTGCGTCTGACCAGTTTCACCAACAACAACGCGGCAACCATCGGCACGGCCAGTTCCAATGCGGTATTGAACATTCTTGAGGCCGGCAACGTGTTGATCAATCAGGGCACGATTTCGTTGTCTGGTGGCACAATACTCTTCAACGGTGGCGTGGGCACGATTACCAACTTCAACATCATCGCCGGCGTCGGCAACGTGGCCAACTTCCCGATTATCAACGGGGGCACACTGGCGTCGTTCGTGGCGCAGGCGCCAATCAGCGGCCTGAGCAATCTCATCGCGACGATCGGGGTGACCAACAACGGCCTGCTGGGAGCCAACAACCTGATCAATGGCGCGGCGACGTTGTCGTTGAGCGTCAGTGGTGGCGGCGCGGCGATTGTCAACCAAGGCACGGTGGCGCTCCAGGGCGGATTCCTGACGATCAATGGCGGGGCGGGCGTGATTACCAACGTCAATAATGGGCTGATCTACGGTGTGGGCACGCAGAAACTGAGCGTGGCCAACCTGGCCAGCGGCAAGATCATGGCCAGCAACGGGATCTTCTCGCTGGGGCTGCAGAGCGACGCCAACGCCGGCGTGCTCAGCAACCTCAACGCTGGCTCGACGATTCTATTGACCAACAAGTTCCTGGTGAACACGGGCACGATTGTACTCAACGGCGGCGGGTTGTTGCTGGGCGGAGGCGTGATTACCAACGAGAGCAGCATCACCGGGCCCGGCGCACTGTCGAGTTCGCTGTACAACGACGCAGCGGGCGTCGTGTTGGCGACGAATGGTTTGTTGAATGTGGCCACGAATGCGGGTGAGTCCGTCCAGAATCTGGGGCTGTTCACGATCAGCAGTGACGGCACGCTGAACGTGGTGTCTTCCTGGGTGAACACGAACGGGACAGTGAATGTTCTGGGCGGAGGGCTAACGGGTGGCGCGGTGACCAACGTGGGATTGGTGAGCGGGTTTGGCACGATTTCGAGCCAGCTCGTGAACATGGGAGGCGGCACATTGACTGCCTCAGGGGCGGGTTCGTTGACGTTGGTTGCCGCGCCCACTCAAAACGGGTGGGTCAATATCGCCAGTGCCGGCACATTGAATGTGCAGCAGGCCTGGCTGAACAGCGGCGTGGTCAATGTGCAGGGCGGCAGCCTGGTCGGTTCCACCGTAACAAACTCCGGAACGATCTTCGGATCGGGCACGATCACACCGCTGGTACGCAACAACAGTGGCGGCACGGTGACGGCCAATGGCGGAACGTTAACGCTCACCGTCGCTCCGAGCCAGTTGGGTAGTGTCGTCATCAGCAACGCGGCGACATTGAACGTGCTGCAGGCCTGGCAGAACGGCGGTCTGTTGAGTATGTCTGGCGGCACGGCGATTGGATCGACGATTACGAATGCGGCCAACGTCAGCGGTTTTGGCACCATTGCGGCGCAACTGGTCAACAACGTCGGGGCCACGGTGACGGCCAACGGCGGGACGTTGAAGTTGACGGTCGCGCCGGCACAGTTGGGCAATCTGGTGATCAGCAATGCGGCGACGCTGAACGCCCTGCAGGCCTGGCAGAACAGCGGCTCGATGAGAATGCGTGGAGGTACGGTGATTGGTTCGAGCGTCACCAACGCAGCCAGCATAGAGGGCTTCGGCACGATCAACCCGCAAGTGGTCAACAACGCCGGGGCGACGCTGACGGCGGACTCGGGTCTGTTGACGCTGGCGCTGGCGCTGATGCAGAACGGCACGGTCATTGTGACGAATGGCGGGACGTTGAACGTGCTCACGGCGTGGCAGAACAGCGGCACGGTCGCGATGCTCGGCGGGAATATCACCGGCTCGACCGTTACCAACGCGGGGACGATGACCGGGTTCGGCGGCGTGCAGAGCGCGGTCAACAACGACCTGATCTTCGTCACGAATGGGACGTTGCAGGCCACGGCTTCCTTTACACAGAACGGCAGGGTGAATATCGCGGGCAACGCGCGGCTGGATGTGACGCCGACGTGGTTGAACAATGGGACGATCCTGCTCAACGGCGGGTTTACGAGCGGTGGCACGATGACGAACGCGTCACTGCTGGTCGGTTTCGGCACGATTTCCAATGCCGTCGTAAACGACGGCTCGTTGGTGGCCACGAACGGTGCATTGAGTCTGGTCAACGCACTCACGCAGTCGGGCACCATCACGGTGGCCAATGCCGCCACGTTCAACTCGGTGCTCAACTGGCAGAACGGCGGCTTCCTGAGCATGCTGGGCGGCAGCGTGGTCGGCGGGCAACTGACCAACGCGGGCAGCGTGACCGGTTTCGGCACATTCAGTCCATCCGTGATCAACAACAGTGGCGCGACCATCACTGCTTCAGGCGGGGGCACATTGACATTGACGGCCATCCCCTTGCAAAACGGCATCGTCAATATCCTCGGCACCCTCAATGTTGCCTCCGCTTGGAGCAATGGGAGCGCGGGTACGGTCACAATCAACGGCGGCATGCTCACGGGCGGGACATTTACCGTGGATGGGACGGTCGGCGGCAACGGCACGATCGCCGCGAACATGATCGTGGGCAGCGGCAAGACCGTGACGGTCAGCGGTGGGACGCTGAACCTGACCGCGTTGACGACCATGAACGGTGGCGCGATCAACAGCGGCACCCTGGTCAATTACGGAACCATCTCCGGCGACGGCACGATTGGCTCCACATTGTCCAACCCCGGCTACGTCCGGGCGACGAACGGCTTGCTGTACATCCAGGCGTTGAGCGGCAACCAGGCGACCGGGACGCTGGAAGCGAGTGCGGGCGGCACGTTGCAGGCCAATGGCGTTACGCCGTGGCTGAATAACGGCCAGGTCATTCTATCGGGCGGAACGATCATCGGGGGAGACATCAGTAACAGCACGTCGCGTATTATCAGCGGGTACGGCACCATTACTCCGAATGTTTACAATGGCGGCACGGTCCTGGCCAACAACGCGAGCCAGGCGCTCACGCTGGACAGTTCACTGGTCAACCTGTCCGGTGGTTTGGTCACGGCGAACGCGGGCAACCTCGATGTGGGCGGGGCGTTTGTGAACCAGGGGACTCTGGCGATGGCGAATAGCATGGGGACGTTCGCCGGCACGGTGGTGAACAGCGGTGCATGGATTACGAACCCCACCACCAACGTGTTCCAGAATACGTATACCGTCACCAGTAGCGGGTTTATCCAATCCAGTCCCGGTGACTTGTACATTTTCAGCAACAATGCAACAACAGCGGCCAGCTTCGTCAACCTGAGCACGAACAAGACGCAATACAACACTTTGAATAGCACTTTCCTGTTCGCCAATACACTGGGGCTCACCCAGGAATTTGCCACCGCGGGCCACGATTTCGGGCCGGCCACAGCGACGGCAACGAATCAAATCGAGCTAAGTAACACAAATCCATTCTCCCTGCCCCAATACAGCAATAACTTCGCGCTGGGCACACTGGAGATTTCCAGTTACACGACGGTCCGCGTGGATAGTGCGTTCCTCGATGGCGGTTCTGACACAGACCTGACCGCCGCGCTGTATCTCAACAATCTGGACATGGGCACGGACTCGCTGCTGATTATCAGCACCAACGTGGAGGTGTATTTCATCAACTCCAACAACTGGAGCCTCGCCAACGTGCAACTGGAAGGTAATCCCAATTACGATCAGATCTTTGACGGGATTCATCAGTTCGTGGTTGTACCCGAACCGTCGATCGTGTTGCTCTGGCTGAGCAGCATCGCCACGATCTATGCCGCCAGCAAGCGCGGCGCCGGCAGGAAGTAGAAGCTCATTTTCCTGTCGTGACAAGACTCGCTCGGCGGGTAAACTGCGGCCATGGTTGATGGCCAGACGCCAAAGTGGATCGACCGGCTGGAACGCCTGATGCCGGGACTGGGAATCCCGAACCTTGCCTTGTACCTCGTTGGAGCGCAGGGGCTCGGGTTTTTCCTTGTGCTGGCCAATCCGCAAGCGCTGGGCCTACTGATTCTTGACCCGTATCTGGTGCTTCACGGTGAACTCTGGCGGCTCATCACCTTCCTAGCGGTGCCGCTGACACTCAGTCCATTATGGATGGTGTTCGCGCTCTGGTTCCTGTACTTCATCATCAACGGCATTGAGCAGGAGTGGGGAGAATTTCGGACGACCTTGTACGTGCTGGTTGCGGTGGCGCTTACCATCGCATTTTCCTTTGTGTTTGGCTGCCGCATCTGGAGCATAATCGAATTACAATCGACGCTCTTTCTCGCTGCGGCCACGATTGCGCCCGAGTACCAGATCCTTCTGTTCTTCATACTCCCCGTCAAAATGAAATGGCTGGCGTGGTTGTCGGTGGCGTACATCATCTGGTCGCTGATTGTCAGTTCATGGCTCGGGCGGCTGTACCTGCTGGTGATGTACGCCAATTATCTGTTGTTTTTTGGGCCCTATTTCGCGGACCGGCTCAAAGCGTTTCGCCGCCGCAAAAAGTTCCAGCATGACGTGGCGGCAGGAAGGGGTTCGGAGGAAGAAACGCACGAATGGCCACCCCGATGAAATACCGCCGTTTCGGGCGCACGAACCTGCGGATCCCGGTCGTCTCTTGCGGTAGCATGCGCTACCAGCATTCCTGGAAGGATGAGGACGCCGGGGGCATCACTCCCGAGAGCCAGGCCAACCTCGAAGCCACCATCGAGCGGGCGCTGGAATTGGGCATCACCCATATCGAAACGGCCCGCGGGTACGGCACCTCGGAGGTGCAGTTGGGACGGATTCTCCCACGATTGCCGCGTGAGAGCATGATCGTGCAAACCAAGGTCAGCCCGCGCGCGGACACGAAGGAGTTTCTGGCCACGTTCGACCGGTCGATGAAGAACCTGCGACTGGATTACGTCGATTTCTTTGGCATCCACGGCATCAATAACGACGAGTTGCTCGAGTTCACATTGCGTCGCGGCGGTTGCCTTGAGGCTGCGCGGCAACTCCAGAAGGACGGGCGCATCCGGTTCATCGGATTCTCCACGCACGCGGTGCCGCGGGTGATCACGAGGGCCGTTGAATCGGACGAATTCGACTACGTGAAACTGCATTGGTACTTTGTGAACCCGCTGAATTGGTCGTCGGTGCTGGCCGCCACGAAGCGCGACATGGGCGTGTTCATCATCAGCCCGAACGACAAGGGCGGGAAGTTACAGGACCGGCCGACGAAGATGGCGGAGTTATGCGCGCCGCTGACGCCGATGCAGTTCAATGATTTGTATTGTCTGGCCCGGCCCGAGGTGCACACGCTGAGTTGCGGCGCGTCGCGCCCAACGGACTTTGATGAGCACATCGAAGCGCTGAAGTTCTACGATCGCGCGGCCGAGACCATCGTGCCGATCGAACGCCGGCTGCGCGCGGAAATGGAGCGCGAACTCGGGGCGGATTGGTGCGCGCATTGGACCGAGGGCTTGCCGGAGTTTACCGAAGCGCCGAACCAGGTGAACATCATCGAGATCGCGCGGTTGTGGATGTACGCGAAGTCGCTCGGCCTCATCGAGTGGGGCAAGATGCGTTACAACCTGCTCAGCGGCAATGGCGGCCACTGGTTTCCCGGCGAAATGGCCAACAAGATCGGTGACGAACAGAAACTTCTGGAGGCCGTTGCAGGAAGTCCGTTCGCGGCGCGCATTCCGCAGATTCTGCGTGAAGCGCATGAGATGCTGTATGCCGAACCCAGGAAGCGGCTGAGCCAGAGCTGAGATCGCGCGGTTACGAAGCCAGCGGAATGTTGTTTTCGCGGGCGAGCTTGCGGGGCGCGGCCACGGCTAGGCAGAGCACAGGTGGTTCTTCGTGAAGTCAAAGCTCTGTTTGAGCGAATCGAACGGGTCGCCCGGGCAGGTATCCTGCTCGATGCAGAACCACTGACAGCCGGCAGCTTCGGCCGCGGAAATGATGCGCTTCCAATTCAGGTTGCCATTGCCAATTTCGGCGAAGGTCGCCTTGTTCTCGGTCGTCACGGTGTAATCCTTCATGTGAAGGATGGGCAACCGGTTCTTGAGACGGTGGCACCACTCGACCGGGTCGCCACCGCCGTGCTGGATCCAGTACGTGTCGGGCTCGCCTTGCAAGTAGCGCGGATCAGTTTCCTCGAAGATGATTTCGAGAATGGGTTTTCCTGCCAGACGACGGAATTCGATATGATGATTGTGGTAGCAGAGCACCTGACCAGCTTCGTGCAACACTTTACCGGCAGCATTGAGTCGTTTGGCGAACGACTTCACGTCGGGCAGCGTATCGAACTTGATCCCGGCCGGCCAGGCGTACGCCGTGAGCGGACAACCGAGCTTCTGGAGGTGTTCGACAACGCGCTGCGGCTCGCTGAGGATCATGTCGCTGTCCTCATGCGTGGCGCAACACGTCAGGCCTTCGCCCTTCAGGATCGCGACCAGTTCGCTTTCGGAGATCGGTCCGAGTCCGCTGAGCTGGACGGCCTGATACCCGATGGCGCGGATCTTCTTCAGTGATTGCGCGATTTCGGGCGGCGTTTTGAGGAAATCGCGGACGGTATACAATTGTGCGGCAATTTGTTTGGTTTTCATTTGTTGAAAGAGCCGGCCAGATTGTCGGCCACCATGCCGTGTTTGCCGTGTTGAACGAGATCGCAGCGGTTGACTGCGCCGGACGATATTTTGTCGGCGTGTCCCGAGCCCATGGTGCCAAGGCCGATGATTCCCAGTCGAACGGATTTCATTGTGCTCGCAGTTACGCGCCTCTTTCATCCTATGCCACCGGCGACGCGTCAAGCGTGTTTTCCCCGTTTCCGCTTGCCCGCCTTGGCGTGAGAGGAGGGAGTGGCGCCGTGTTGAGGCGAGCTTGGTGTTGCGACACACTTGATTTGGTCGACTCCTCTAATCGCTGATACCTAGTGCTACGAGGGGTCAGCCGACAACACGATACATTGTAGTACAATGTATCGCGTGGGCGCGGGCAAGCGTTCAACGTGGAACGCTCAATGAGGCGGGCCAGCGCCGTGGCCACCCTCCGACCCTTCGCTAAAGCTACGGCTGGCAGGCAAGCTCAGGGCAGGCCCTTCGACGGTTCGGCAAGCTCACCGCAAGTAGGCTCAGGGCAGGCAGGGGGAAGGCCCCAGATATGTAAAATTGCAAAACGAAGCCAATTTCTTGAGGTGCTTGCGCGTGTGGATGTGATTGAGTAAGAAAAGCTTGGGGGCGTGAGTGAGCCATTTTGTCACTTGGCTTCGTTTTGCCGGAATTGGCTTCGTTTGGCGGTATTTTTGTCCTGATCGTGCTGCCGTTCGGGGCACCGTGATGACTGATAGCCCGCTTTACGGAGCTCCGTTTCGCAGCTACTCTCCTGCTCGTGGACAACATTGCGCATGGGTTGACGGGGGTGTTGATCGGATACTGCGGGTTTCGGCAGCGCGGGGGGAGTGAATCAGGCCGCGCGGCGCTGTGGACGTGCGTCGCGGCAGCGGAATTTCCCGACATCGATATTCTGACGGCGTTCTTCGGACGCGACACCTATTTTCGCTGGCATCGGAGTTTCACGCATTCGGCGATCCTGTTGCCGGTGTGGGCGGCTCTGCTGGCGTGGGTGTTTTGGATGATCTGGGACCGGAAGAATTTCCGATTGTTATGGTGGGCGGCGGTGGCGGGGTTGGCGTCGCATTTGTTGATGGATTGGCTGACGAACTACGGGACCGAATTGCTCTGGCCGTTGAGCGACGCGCGGTTGGCGCTGAACTGGGTGTTTATCGTGGACGTGTACGTGTGGGCCATGCTGCTGATCGGAACGGTGGTGGCGGTGTGGACGCAGCGCGTGTGGGTGGCGAGAGGGGCGTTGGGAGTGGTCGGCGTGTACTTCCTGTTTTGCGGCGCGTCGCGGGCGTACGCGCTGCGCGCGTATGAGGCCAGAGGGGTGACGGGAAGAACCGATGCGTTTCCCCTGCCAATGGACCCGCTGCATTGGACGATCGTGCGTGATGACGGCGTGGCGGACCATTGGGTGGACGGCTCGCGCGACGAAACGTTCGTGCCGTTTCACGACGACAAACTGTTGCCGAAAGCGGAGGCGACCGAGGCGGTGAAGTTGTTTCGGTGGTTTGCGGTGTTTCCGCTCGTGGAGAAAATCGAGGAGAATGGTCACACGGTATTGCGCTATCGCGATCTACGGTTTCGGTCACCGATGCCGCGGGGCGCGGTGGGAGAGGGGATGTTCGTCATTGCGAAAGTGGTGTTTGACGATCAGGGAAACATCCTGTGGGCCGGGTTGACGAATGGAAGGGATTGATGGGATCCGGCTTGGACGCTCCGTTCATCAAATGTGATTGACGAAGTCTGGGACGGAAAGGATGATGAATTAGCTACTTGGTATGGAGAAGCCTCTGGATGGCCGCGAATTCTAGCAAACGAAAGATTCTGGTGACGGGATCGAACGGGCTGATCGGCTCGGAGGTCTGCCTGTACTTCGCGACGCGAGGGTTTGAAGTATCCGGTATCGACAACAATCAACGGGCGGTTTTCTTTGGCCCGCAAGGGGACACGCGTTGGAACCAAAGCCGCCTCCAAGGAGCGATCGGCAATTTCCGTCATTACGAAGTGGATGTGCGGGACCGGGCTCGCATCGAACAGACAGTGCAGGATGTTTCTCCCCAGTTGATCGTGCACGCGGCCGCGCAACCGTCACATGATCTGGCCGCTTCCATGCCGTTCGAGGATTTCGACACCAATGCCGTCGGCACGTTGAACATGCTGGAGGCCGCGCGCCGGCACTGTCCGGAATCGCCGTTCGCCTATCTATCGACCAACAAGGTTTACGGGGACGGTCCCAACACGATTCGCCTGAAGGAACTTGACACGCGTTGGGAGTACGATGACCCCCGGTTCGCGCACGGGATTCCCGAGTCATTCGGTGTGGATCAGGTATTGCACTCGCTGTTTGGGGCTTCGAAACTGGCGGCGGATACACTGGTGCAGGAATACGGACGGTACTTTCGGATGCCAACCTGCTGTTTGCGAGGGGGTTGCCTGACCGGGCCCAATCATTCCGGAGTGGAACTGCACGGGTTTCTCAGCTATCTGGTCAAGTGCAACTTCGAGGGCAAACCGTACAAGGTATACGGCTACAAGGGCAAACAGGTGCGTGATAACATTCACTCGGAAGACGTGGCCGCGTTCATCTACGAGTTCTATTCCCGGCCGCGTTATGCCGAGGTCTACAACATTGGCGGCGGTGGTGGGAACTCGTGCTCGATTCTCGAAGCGTTTGCGATGGTGGAGCAACTGAGCGGACGAAAACAGATTTACGAATACGTCGATCGGAATCGTATTGGAGACCACATCTGCTATTACAGTGACCTGCGCAAGATGAAGGAACATTATCCATCATGGTCGATTACCAAAACCCTGCCGCAGATATTCGAGGAGATCGCGGCCTCCTGGAGTCAACGGTTGGTTGGCGGCACTGCGAAACACCGCTAGCCCATGACGAGGACGGCACCGGGAGACCATGAAGATACTGATCACTGGGATTTGCGGTTTTGCCGGGAGCACGATTGCGGAGGAATTGGCCAAACGGTCATTGGGTTGCCAGTTGTTTGGGCTGGACAACCTGAGCCGGGCCGGGAGCGAGCTAAACCTGCCCCGCATGAAGAGATGCGGAGTGCGGTTTTTCCCCGGCGATGTCCGTAACGCCAGCGATCTGGAATCTCTGCCGACGGTCGATTGGGTCGTCGACACCGCGGCGAACCCGAGCGTGCTTGCCGGTATTACCGGGCAGGTGAGCAGCCGCCAGCTCATCGAGCACAATCTGCTCGGGACGATCAACGTGCTGGAACACTGCAAGCGTTCCGCCGGTGGGTTGGTGTTGCTCAGCACGAGCCGCGTGTATTCGATTGCGGCGCTGGCGAGCGCGCCGATGGACGTGGTGAAGGGCGGATTTGTGCCCCGGCAACACGACATCAAACTGCCGGGCTGGACCGACCGAGGGATCAATGAGGACTTTTCCACACAACCTCCGTTGTCGTTGTACGGCTGCTCCAAACTCGCATCGGAACTTCTGGCGCTGGAGTACGGAGCGGCGTTTGGGTTGCCCGTGTACATCAATCGTTGCGGGGTCCTGGCCGGGGCGGGTCAATTCGGGAAGCCGGACCAGGGTATTTTTTCATTCTGGATCCATTCTTACTGCCAGAAACGGCCGCTTACCTATATCGGTTTTGGAGGACACGGCCATCAAGTGCGCGACTGCCTGCACCCACGCGATCTGGCGCCGCTGTTGCACGATCAGATGCAGAGTTCGGGCAAACTGGCCGGGCAGATCATCAATTTGAGCGGAGGAATCGCCAGCGGGATGTCCCTGGCGCAATTGAGTCAATGGTGCCTTCAGCGGTTTGGTCCGCACTCTGTGGGAAGCGACAATGCCCAGAGGCCGTTCGACATTCCCTGGATCGTGTTGGATTCGTCTCGTGCGGAGCGGCTGTGGGGATGGCGCGTGGCGACGCCTGTGGGCCAGATTTTGGACGAGATCGCCGAGCACGCTGTGGCGCACCCCGAATGGCTGAACGTATCGAGCAACGCATGACCGAGCCAACTCCAACGGCGCCGCCTTTGTCGTTGCTTTCCGTGGTGATTCCCGCACAGAATGAAGAGGGTTGCATTTGCTCGACCGTGGAGCACCTGCACGTGGAGTTGCGCCTTCACGATGTGCCGCATCAGATCATCGTGGTGGATGACGGGAGCACCGACAAGACATGGCCGCTGCTGTTGGAACTTCAACGGCGAATTCCCACTCTGAACCCGATCCAAAACCCAGGCCTGAATGGGTTTGGCCGGGCCATTATTTGCGGACTGGACGCGATGCAAGGCGACGCGGTGGTGATCATGATGGCCGACGAGTCGGATGACTGTCGGGATGTCGTGCGGTATTGGGTGGAATTGAACAAGGGGTTCGATTGCGTGTTTGGCAGCCGGTTTATCAAGGGCGGCGGGGTGATCGACTATCCACGGCACAAACTTTTGCTGAACCGTCTGGCCAATCTCTTTCTGCGGGTCCTGTTTCGCATCCGGCTCAACGACACCACGAATGCGTTCAAAGCGTATCGCCAAGAGGTGATTGCCGGCTGTCGTCCACTGATCTCCCCGCACTTCAACCTGACAGTGGAGCTTCCGTTGAAGGCGATCGTGCGTGGCTACATGTGGACCGTCATTCCGATCACCTGGCGCAATCGCCGTACGGGCAAAGCCAAGCTCAAGATCAAGGAGATGGGCAGTCGCTACCTTTTTGTGTGCCTGTACGTGTGGCTCGAAAAGTACTTCAGCCGCGGCGATTATCGGAAGCGCTGAGGCTCCGCCGTTGCCTTGGCAACCATCTTACGGGATCGCTTTGATCAAAAGATCATCGTTTTGGAAACGGACCGGCCAGTCTTTGGCGACCGCGGTCAGGCGACAGGCGTACGTCTCATGGTGTCTCGTCGCTTCGCCGGGGTTGACCTTCAGAACGGCGTGCAGCACCGAGGACTCACTGATCATCACCAGTTGGCTGTGACCAAACAGCTTCGGTCTTGCTAGGGTCTGGGGATTTCCCCAAAGCCCCTCTGCATTCCGGATCCAAGACCCTTGGCGGCCGGTTAGAATGAATTGATTTGCGCCGGAGCCGCCTCGATAGCAACTCGAGAAAAAGTTTGCTGTTGACTTTGCTGACGAATGATTGCAGAGTCGCACCGAACTCACGCGACTTGTGCGTCAGGGTGAGCGGTTAAGCCCTCAGCGAAGCTGGCCACCAAGATCACTGTAGCCGACAAAATCAGAGGTCCTGTCAACTCGCGGAATGTCGGAGTGGAGCAACTAGACAAACGATCCATGAAAACCGGCCGTTTTTTCCTTGTCGTTCTTCTCATAGCCTGCGCGATATCAATCATCTCTATCTGGAAGATTTTCTTTGAGAAGTCGGAATACCGATTCCACTATAAAGGCGATGGCGATTCGGAGTTGAATGCGTACACGGCCGGCTTGAGTTTTGCGCGATATGGATTCGGGAGACTCTATTTCTTGCCGGCCACAGCGCGATACGAGGAATCATTTGCCGCGCTTATGAAGCAGCGGCTTTACACCCATTATCCACCAGGATCTGATTTGGTGAGCGGCAGCCTCCAGAGGTTTGGGATACAGGGTTTTTATCAGCAAAAGGCGTGGATACTTTCTCTCAATCTAATTGCGATGGTACTGCTTGCGTGTGCCACTCGCCGCATGCTTGCTGATGAGCGGGCCGTGGCTCCCATGATTGTAACATCCGTGGCGGTCACTAGTGTCTGGTTTGTCTGGTGGGCTGGGAACCTTTACGAGCACACTTATAATGACCTTGTCATGGCGCTCGGTGTCTGGGCTGTCGTCGCGCATAAGGAGCGGCTATATCTCCTAGCATGCTTTATGGCGATGTGCTTTTCCTTCGAAGTGATCCCATGGTTGAGCGTTGTCGGAGTGTTTATGGCCGCACAGAAGGTTATGGCGAAGGCGTGGAATACCAGACAGGCGCTGGTTTTTGTCGCGGCCATGATAGGAATGTTCTTCCTCTCGTTTGGGATCCACCTTCTCCAAAATGCTTGGTACTTCCATTCCCTTTCCGCGGCCATTGGTGATATGCGTGGGGCTTACCAGCTTCGCACGGGTGTCGCGGCTGCAGGCGAGTACTCCTACAGCGTCGCGAAGCACGTTGTGAAAGGCGCGTATGCGTTGTTGTGGTTCTATGGCACCGCTGTGCTGATCCTAGCTGGCATCGGTTTGGGAGCAGCGATCAAGAGGCGGCTGTGGTTACCGGTCATCCTTTTGTGTGCTGGGTTTGCGTGGCCAATTGCCTTTCGTGAGCACAGCATGGTGCATGCACTCACTTGGCGGCACTTGGGCGTGGGTCTGTTTCTGCTGGCAACCATAGGTTTCTTGAACTGGTGGGGGCAAGCCGCATGGAAGAAATCCGTGGCGCTGCTATTGCTGTTCGTCGCGCTTTTCCGGATTCCCTTGGGCTGTGAGATCTCGAACAATCGTCTGTTTCTCGCTGCACTACGCGACGTCGTCGTCAGAACCGATTCGGCAACGATCGCCGAGCTCGTGTATTTCTTGAAGGACAATCCCGAACACCGTCGTGGCAAGACGATCCTTATCGATGAGCTTGCTGCGCGCGCGCACGCGTTGCCGGATCAACCAGCGTACACCATCGTGAGGAATGGAAAACCGTTTACAGTGGTTCGGGATGAGCAGGGTTTTTCGATTTGGTACCGCAACCTGCCCAAAGACAGAACCCCGGTATTCCACGATTCAGCGTTTGCGTATGTTGACGCTACCGGACCATGCAAAAAGGCGCCCGATGAACTGCAGTCGGTTGTTCTTCCGGCTGAATCGCAAGAAGGACTATCCAAAGCTGGCGCGCCGATCGAACTGCCAATCACCGGGAATCCTGATAAACGAGAGTATCAGTTGCTGCTGGCCGGTTTGCTGTTGCAGTAAAGGGGCAGAATAGAATATAGAGAGCATTTGGCGGTGATCCCAATGCCAACCTTCTTTTCGGGCCCCCTCCCGAAGGGGTTCTGTTAACAGGCTGACTGCGAGTTTGCCCGCACCCGAGATGCCCATGACCTTCCGACAACGCATCATGCTGGACCGGTTGGTGGCGGTTCCCATGGCGGTGGTGTGCAATGCATTCGTACGCGGGCTGGGTTTGATTCTCCGTCGCGATCACTCCATCATCCCAACGGCGACTCATCAGATCGTCGTCTGCAAACTGGTGGGTATGGGGAGTATCTTGCAAGCGACGCCATTGTTGCGGGCTCTTAAGCAACGGTTTCCACAAGCCCGCCTGACGTTTGTGACGCTGAAGGGCAACCGCGACCTAGTCGATCGCTTTGAATCCGTGGATGAGGTTATGTGCTTAGACGATCACGGTATCCTGCCGATGATCTCGACGACGCTAAGGACCATCAGTAGTCTCATGCGCCTGCGGGTTGATCAATACTTCGACCTTGAGATCTATTCGGGTTTTGCCTGTCTGCTCTCAGTCTTCAGCTTGGCCCGGAACCGGTTGGGGTTCTACAGACATTCGAATCGCTTCAAGCGGGGAATCTACACGCATTTGGTTTATTTCAACACAAGAATGCCGGTGCGGCGCATCTACCTACAGTTGGGCCGGATGGCTGGCGTGGCAGCCAGTGCCGCTGATCACCTGGGAGCAATCCGTATTGAGTCAGCAGAACGTCTGGAACTCCAAAAGACCCTTTCGACGCTGGGGCTGAAACCGGGTCAGCCGTACATCCTTGTCAATCCCAACGCATCCGATTTGTTGATCGAGCGACGTTGGCCTGAAGGACACATGGTGACAGCGCTGACGCGATTGGCCGAGTTGGGGCATGACGTGGTCATGATGGGAGCAGGATCGGAGGCCCCGTTCGTGCAAAGCGTTCGCGACCGTGTGCCCGAGCCGGCGCGAGAACGCGTGTTCAACAGCGCCGGGGTACTCTCGCTTGGCGAAGCGCTCGCGCTCATTGAAGGCGCAACCTGCGTACTGACGAACGATACCGGGCCGATGCACATGGCCTTCGCATTGGGACGGCCGACTGTTTGCCTTTTTGGTCCGGCAGACCCGATCCATTACGGCATAGAGGGGCCGGGCGTCGTGACGCTTTACGCTCCGGTGCCATGTAGTCCGTGTATATACGAAGTGGACGAGCCGCCGTGTCATGGCAACAATGTGTGCATGCAACGGCTACCGCCGGAACTTGTGGTCCAGCAAGTCCTCGCCCTGTTGACGCCGAAAGAAGCGCTTTCAACAACGCTACAACCGGGGGCTATCGGCGGAACGATTCGGCTGCCGCTGGTGTGGTACACTGACGCGGGAGAGCCGTTAGGAGTGGTAATCCGTAGCTCCAACAGAAAGTAATGGTGATAACGCCCCGACCATGCGAAGTCTGCGGTGGCGCCGAGTTCCGGCACCTCCTTAGAAGAGGTGAGCACGATTTCTGGCTTTGCCGGTCGTGCCGCCTGATCCGGATTGATCCGCAGCCGACGGATGAGACGCTGGCTGCAGTCTACAGCGGCAAGTACTTTCAGGCTTGGGGTGTGCACACGAACGCAGATCAGGTCTTGCAGCTCAAGAGGGACACCTTCCGCAAATATATACTGAGGCCAGTGGGCTTGAAGAAGGGAGCGATTGTGCTGGACTGCGGCGCGGCGTTTGGCGCGCTCATGGATGTGGCGGCGGAGAGCGGGTTGGAACCTTATGGGATCGAACTGGTCGCAGAAGCTGCCAGCGAGATCGCCCGTCGCTTCGGCCCGGAGCGCGTCTTCTCAGGGCCGTTCGAGCGGGCGTCTTTTGCGGGCCTTGGTGGGAGAGCATTCGACTGCGTTTTCATGTGCGATTTCATCGAGCACGTGCGCGAGCCGTCAACGGTGCTCCAGAAGGCATGGAGCCTCCTCAAGCCCGGTGGTTGCCTCGCGATAACCACGCCCGATACGAACTCGCCTTCCTGCCGGATCATGGGAGCCGGTTGGCCGCACTACAATGTCGAGCATTTATACTGTTTTAATAGGCGTAATCTGGCGACCCTGCTCATGCGTGCCGGTCTTACGATAGCCCACTCTGGCACTGCTCGCAAAGTGGTAACACTCGAGTATATCTGCCACCATCTTAATGCGCGACCACGTCCGCTCGTGACACCCGGGGTCAATCTGCTGGCGCGTTGCGTGGGCCGTCGCCTGCGCAACTGGCAGGCATCATTCGCGCTGGGGCAGATGCTCGTGGTTGCAGTCAAAGACGGGTGTTGCTCGCCCGCCATCACCAGCACAGACAAGACTCAGCCACGAACGTGATTCGGGCGGCGCGCGATGAATGTCTACGCGTGTGCCCATAGCTGGATGCGCAATACTGCGTCGCGGCAGCTTGTTGCATCCGCGCGTTCCGAGGATACATCGATACGGCAAGCGCGGCAGAACAGGGCTTGTTCATGCCCGTGCCCGCTGCATCGTGGTCCGATAAATGTTGAGCAACATGTCGTAGTTTCGGTCCGCGGTGTACTTCGCCTCGAACTCCCGCCGCGCGGCCCGCCGGATCTCCTGAATTTCGGCCGGGTGTGACCGCGCCCACCGCACTTGGGTGACGAGGTCGTCCACGTCCCCCGGGCGGAAGTGAAGTCCCGTTTGCCGGTGCTGCACCAATGCGGACATCGCGCCCAAATTGCTGGCGACCACCGGCAGTCCCACGGCAAAGGCTTCCACGACGCTCATTGGGAAACCTTCATAGGACATGGAGGGGAAAATGAGAAGAGCCGCACGTTGCATCAATTCCACTACCCGCTCGTGCGATACTTGCCCCAGCCATTCTATCGCGGGCGTGTTGTCCGCTGCGGACTTCACAAGGTTTGCCAGTGGGCCATCGCCAACGATTTTCAATGGCACCTCCGCCGCGAGCTGCTTCCAGGCAGCAAGCAGTGTGCGGACGCCCTTTTGCTCCGACACTCGCCCTACAAACAGGGCATAACCACCTTCACCATTCCCAACTGGGGGAGCCGGATGAACAAAATTGGGCTTCACAAACATCCTATCGGCAGGCAGCCCACTGGCAACCAATTTTTGCCTGCTAAACTCGGTGAGCGCTATATACGCATTGACCCCCTCCCGCCAAGTTCCCATAGCGCGATGCACGGCCAGCATCATGGCCACGGGTGCTGTCGCCAGTCGGCTGCCGCGATAGCAGGCATGTATTACTCCGGGTAGCGGAAAGGCGACTCCAAGACAGTCCTCACAGACATGGCCATCGCGGAAAAACAATGCATTGGGACATGCCAGCCGGTAATTATGCAGCGTCTGCACGACGGCCACGCCCGCCTCGCGGGCGGCGGAATAAATCGAGGGTGAAAATAGTGGAAAGAAATTATGTACATGCATCACGTCGGGATGAAAGCGCGCCAACTCCACGGCGACACGACGTTTCCCGCGCCAGGAGTAAATGGCGCCCACACCGGTCTTTAGTTGACCCAGCGCCCCCGAGATTTCCGTATTGTCGGCTTCGAGCACCGCGACTTGGTGGCCGCGCTCGTGCAGCAGGGTTTGTTCCGCGCGCACGACGGCGTCTTCGCCACCCGCCTGTTGATAACGATTATGCACCAGCAGAAGTTTCAGCCGCGTCATTCCGATTATTCTACCACACCCAACGCGCGTGTCGGTAAATATTGGCGGCGTTGGAAGGCCCCACCGGGGTGGATACAATCGGGGTCGGATCTTGCGTAGCGCAAGAGTGGCGCGCGGAAGTTGGTCAAGCTGAAGAGAACAGAATGGCTTCCACCAATACTGAATCCTGCGCCAAAGACGATGGTCCATTTAGAAACGAGCGGTTGTCCTTGGGGCAAACAAAAGCCGGTACAAAAAGTGATTCGCATTCGTTTCACAGGCAATATATGATTCATGCAACAATGATTTCGTTACCTGCGGCTCCCCAACACGCGCCCCGGAAAGGTGCTCGTCTTCTAATTGCCCGCAATTTCGTATTCCTGAGCGTCGGCCAAGTGGTGGTTTTTTCGATCGGTTTTATCACGGGTATTTACTCGCGCCGGGTCCTTGGAGTCGTCGCGATTGGGGAAGTGGCGTGGACCATGTCGGTATTGTCGTATTTCACGCTTGTGACCAATCCGGGCCTGGATACAATTGCGCAACGTGATGTAGCCCGAGACCCCAGCCGGGGCACGGAGTATGTGTCCAAGATGTTATCCTTGAGGATGCTGCTGGCGATTGTTTCCTTTTTGTTGGTCGGGCTCTTTGCGCTCCTGAGACTTCGCGGACCGGAGATCAGTGTTCTCTTGGTTCTTCAGGGCATTAGTCTCTTGTTGGAGCCGTTGAATTTGAGCTGGTTGCTTCTTGCTCGCGAACGGATGGGAGCCCAAGCATTGAGGAACGTTGCTTTCCAGCTTCTCCAGCTTCCGGCTTTGCTGCTCCTTGTCCGCGGTCCTGCGGACATTGTTCGTTACGTGCTGTACCCATATCCGATCTCCGTTGCGGGGGCTATCGCGATTTTTTGGTATACCCAGAGCCATGAGCTGTTCGATTGGAGACGCTTACGGATTACGCTGGAGGGAACCTGGCTGCTGATTCGTGAGGCAATTCCCATCGGGCTGTCGCAGGCAGCGATCCTGTTGTACTTCAATTCGAGCGCGATCTTCCTGGGATTTCTGCAAGGGAACGCGGCGGTGGGTTTTTACAGCACAGCGACCCGATTATGGACTTACGCGATATTCCCTTTTAGCACACTATCGCAGGCTTACTTTCCGTCGTTGGCGCGCGCCAGCGGGTCGCTAGCGGATCAACAAAGGACCTCTTCCGAGTTCGCGCGCCTGTTCCTCTGGTTTGGCCTGCCGGTTTCGGCGGTGTGCTGGGCTCTCGGCCGGCATATTGTGCTTTTGTTCTTCGGAAGTCAGTTCGCCGAAAGCGGCCCGCTGTTTGAATGGCTCAGTCTGAATGTGGCCATGGTCAGTTTTACATGGGGGATCACGTATCCGCTCAACGCGTGGGGTCATCAGAAGATGAGCCTCTGGATCACAGCGCTTGGAGCGGTGGTTAATGTGGGGCTAAACTTTGTGGTGATTCCGCGTTTTGGGGCGCCCGGAGCGGTTGCGACCACGCTCGTCACGGAGGGGGTGATTCTGTTGGCTGGTTTGGTTGTGCGTCGAAAGATCTGTCCTTTGCCCTGGGCAGCGCTTTCTTGGAAGCCTCTGGCCACCGCGGCGGGAACTGCGGTGCTCGTCCGGTGCATAGTGGTCGCGGCGCCCTCCTATTGGTGGACTGGTTTGTTGGTGGGCGGAGCGGTTTGCGCGGCCGGCTTGAGCTTTTCCGAGCGACGGGCACTCGCCGCATTGAAAGAGAAGATTTGGATGCGGTACTGGAGGGGCCCGGCTCCAACGGGAAATGAATGAAATGTAAAACGATGACCGATGGCAGGCCAATTACTGCGCGGGAGCGATTCCTGAAAAGCCATGAGTGAACCGAAAATTTCTGTCGTCATGCCGGTGTGGAACGGGGAGAAATACCTGCGGGAGACTATCGACAGCATTCTGGCGCAGACCTTCAGCGATTTCGAACTCATCGTGGTTGATGACGGAAGCACGGACGCCACACCGGACGTGCTCGCTTCTTATCGAGACCCGAGGCTTCGGGTCATTCGCCTGACACACTCGGGCGTTGTGTGTGGACGCAACACGGGGACCGCACAAGCCAAAGCCGGGTGGATTGTGAGTCACGACGCGGATGATTGCAGCGAACCCAACCGTTTGCAAAGGCAATGGGACGCAGTGAGTCATCGGCGTGACGTGGTGCTGTGCTACACCGGGTTTCGAAAGCTTGGCGACAAATCGCCGCCGCCAAGAAAGGGAGAGTTTCCGCGGTCGCGTGCCTTGCTGGCGATGCGGCTGTGCTGGCAAAACTTGTTTATGACCAGCTCCATGGTGTTTCAAAAGGGGGCTTTCGAAGCCGCCGGCGGGCACGACCGTCGATACTATCCGTCCGACGATTACGCCTTGTGGAGCAGGATGCTTGAACTCGGGGAATTCGTGGGCATCGCAGAGCCCCTGGTTACGTACCGGATCCACTCCTCTTCGATTACAGGAACCACTGCGGATCTGATGGATCAGCAACGGCGGGCAATTGGGATCGAAAATTGCCGCCGATTCATGGCGTTGACTCAGGAGGAGGCCGTGCGGGCCTTCGAGATTCTCAATGCGAGGGGCAAGAACCTTCCGCACAGTGGATGGTTGTGGTTTCTGAGATATTGTGCTCCTCGGCTACGTTGGAAGAGTGCGGAGTTCTATACTTGGTTGGGCTGGCAAACGGCAAAAGTGCTGGGGTCGAAGCTGGTACCGAGACGCCACACGCCGTAGGCGGTTCAATGTGGGTAAACCACACTCTAAAGTGCAGCGCGAGGATTCAATGTCCCACAGTGCGGCATCCCGAATCGGCTGGACAAGAGGCCCCAAGTGTCTAGCATTCCTGGGAGTCGGTCAAGACGAGGAGACGGATTGAACGTTTCGGAGTGTCCATTTTGTTCGGGAATTTCCACCGTGTCGGTATTTCGGCGCGCTTTCCTGTCGAAGAATTGGGAACTTCGCCGATGCAGCGACTGCGGACTTCGCTTTACTTATCCCACACCGACCCGAGAGGACATTGAAGCCTTTTATCGCGGGGACTGGCACAGTGAACTTCGAGCGCCGGGGGCAACGGAGCGGGCGTTTGGAAAAAAGTTCACGCGATATGTAAGCTGGATACAGGAATTCATTCCGGATCGGGGTCGCGCACTCGATGTTGGCTCTGCAACTGGCCTGCTCCCGAAGATGTTGAAATAAGTTGGGTTCGAAGCGGAAGGCATTGAGCTGAATGAAAGAAGCGCGGCCTGGGGCACGAAGCACTACGGGATTCCTATTCACGTTGGCGGCATTGAAGACATCTCCGGAACCTACAATTTGATAACCGTTACCGACGTGCTGGAACATACGCCACACCCGCTTCGCGCCCTTTTGTCTCTTCGCGAGCATTTGACGCCACACGGTCACGTTTTGGTCACGTTTCCCGACATTAATTCCATCGAGTCACGTTGCTTCAAACTGCTATATGGAGTTGTTCGGCGAGACGTGGTCTGGTTGAACTGTCTCACCCCATTGCACATATGGGAATTCACACCGGAAACAGCGCGAGCGATGTTTGATCGAGCGGGATTCTTGGTTCGAGCCTTCCGTCGTTCATATGAGCCTCACAATTTGGGTCGTCGTAAGGCCCAGTTGCTGACTTTTCCGACGCGGGTTTTCGCCCTCATTCCAAAGATATTGGGAAATCAGATGGAATTCCTGATCGCTTTAAGGTGAACCTGCGAAAAAACGGACTCGCTAAGAGAGGGGTTAGTAATGAGCGCCCAAAGTCAGGCTACGCATTTCGGGCGCTGACGCCTCGCGCCGAGGCGTTGTGTTCCTCGGTTGCGCTGGAAGAGCGCCGAGTTGTACACTTGGTTGGGCTGGCAAACGACAAAAGTGCTCGCATCCAGAGGTGCTTCGGTAGCGTCGAGGTTCGACTAAGTGCCTGTCTGTTCAGATCCAACTCATCGGGTTCAATTCCTGTCACGTTCGGGCGTATCTCGGCCCTGCCGCCGTCTTTTAGACACCGTTGTCGGGCGCCCCCCGGCGGACGCACCATCGATCAGGGCAGGGGACGGCCCGTCGGTCCATCTCTACCGAATTATGGCGGCAGGATCAAGATGCGCCCAGGGGATTGTATTTATCACTTGTGGAGTTGACACGTATATCAGCTTTGGATATAATCGTAAGAATGAGAGTAGAAGCGTCAGGCCGATGAAGGGGACAACTGTCGGTCTGGCCGGTTGCGACCAAGGCGTTGCGAGGTGGCATCTTGCAGACTCGGCGGCTTTTGGCGAAGCGCGGGTCAGAGTCGTCAAAGCCGGGGAAGCGGGCGGCTGTGTGAAAGGGGCTTTCTGCGAAACGAACCCAACCGATTGTGATCGAAATTGCGGTCGCAAGGCATTGGGGGATTGCATAATAGCGAAATGACGACCGTAAAAATACTTGCGCCAATTTGCACTATTTTTGATGCATTTTTGCCTCGTTTGAACCCACATTTCCCGGATTCGCTCCACAAGTCAATGTTAGTGACATACAATAAAGCCGCATAAACAAAGGTCTGGGTCGATGTTGAAGCGACAAAAAGCGGAGGATCCAATGGGTGCAACTAACAAATCGGCTCTGCGGGTAACTTTTGATAGTCGTTTGAAGCTGGAGTTTCACGGTTCCAAAGTCACCTCCGATGCGGGCCTGCTTGCGTACCGGGAACTTGATGAGGCGCTGGAACTGACCGCAAGGAGCGGTGGCCTGTTGGATGATTGGCGCACGGGGAAGAACACGCAACACTCGCTGGTGGCCCTGCTGCGGCAGTCGATCTTTAGCCGGCTGGCAGGCTACGAAGATACCAACGACGCCGAACGGCTCGCGGTTGATCCCACCATGCGACAGGTCGTTGGCGGGCGAGCCACGGAGCGCACGGCGGCCTCCACCAGCCAAATGGGTCGCTTCGAGACGGAAGTGTTGACGCAACCGAGGAATCTGGCGGAGTTGACGCGGTTGTCAGGGTTGTGGATTGAGGAGTTGCGGGAACGCCAACCCATGCGGGAACTCATCCTCGACATGGATAGTTCGGTCAGCGAAACCTATGGGGAGCAGGAAGGCACGGTGTACAACGGGCATTTCGGCTGCACCTGCTACCACCCGCTGTTTTGTTTTTAATCAGTTTGGTGATGTGGAGCGTACCCTGCTGCGTGAAGGCAACGTCCATAGCGCCAAAGATTGGCTGACCGTGTTGGAGCCGGTGGTGGCACGCTATCGCGGCCAGAAGTTGCCGCGCTACTTTCGTGCGGATGCGGCCTTTGCCAACCCGGAGGTGTATGAGTTCTTGGAAACCGAGGGGTATGGGTATGCCATCCGGCTGCCGGCCAATGAGGTGTTGCAGCGGGAAATCGAGCCGCTGCTAACCCGTCCGGTGGGTCGTCCCTCGAACGCACCGGTGGTCTGGTATGATGACTTTTTGTATCAGGCGCAGAGTTGGGAACGCGCCCGCCGCGTGGTAGCCAAGGTGGAGTGGCACAAGGGCGAACTGTTTCCCCGCGTCGGGTTCATCGTGACCAATCTGGGTCGGCCAGCCAAACGGGTCGTGCGATTCTACAACCAACGGGGCACGGCGGAGCAATGGATCAAGGAGGGCAAGAATGCCGTCAAATGGACGCGCCCGTCCTGTCGCGACTTTGTGGACAACCAAGTGCGCTTGCAGCTATTCGTGTTGGCGTACAACCTGGGCAACTTTCTGCGGCAGGCCGTGTTGCCCCGAGCGGTGCGGCACTGGACGCTGACGACATTGCGGGAAAAACTCATCAAGATCGGAGCGAAGGTGGTACGTCATGCGCGGCAGGTGATCTTCCAGATGGCGGAGGTGGCGGTCTCACGGGAATTGTTCCGAACTGTTCTGGAAAGGATCGGGTGGCTGAAATTGCCCACACCGCTGCCCGGCTGATGCTCGCCGGGCGTAAATCGCAGGAAGAGGTGCTGGAGGCGGTGCTCTGTCTGCATTCGGCCGCAAATCAGTGCGGAACGCAATCCAGAGCCGAAGGCATCCTCCCCCGGAGTCAAGAAGCCGGGCTTGGAGCCGCAAAAAGGCTTGATAGTACTGTCAGAGAGGATAAAATGATGGCCAATGAAACTGAATGGCCCGCGATGGTCGCGGGCCGTAGGTCATATGGGAAATGTCGGATTATGTAGAGACTTCGCACTTTTAGTCCGCACTGCCTTGCCCTCTGTGTTGCGTCGAGCGCTCAATGTTGCAGCACAAACCGAGACAAAAGTCTCGCTACGCAAAAGCTTCGCTGTGCGACACCTAAATTTAGAAAAATAAAAAACCTAAGACACCATCGTCGTCCAACAACTATTCAGTGCGAACGCCCTTCAGAGATCGGATCAGGAAAGCCGCGCGACGTTGCTTACCAGACGCTATCCGTAAGCCCTTGGGAAACGTCGCATTCCGATTTGACGAAAGCGTCGTCCAGCCCGTTGAGGGTTTTATTTTTGACATTTCCGGCGGGCGTTTCAAGACGGACGGTTGCACGTTTATAATTCCCAAAGATCAGACCTCACCCAAATACCGTGCATTGTTTCTTACCGACGCGCACGAGGCGGATATGCGCACTCTAGTGCGCGAGTTCGTCAGGCCAACCGACTCCGTTATTGAACTGGGAGGCTGCTTGGGCGTCGTTGCTTGTGTCACGAACAAACTCTTGGCTGACAAGACCCGCCACGTCGTTGTCGAAGGTAACCCCTTTCTCATGCCGGTCCTGCACCGCAACCGCTTCCTCAATGGCTCCGACTTCCTCATCGAAAATTGCGCAGTCAGCAGTCAGCCCGAAGTCACGTTCTACCTCGACCCGTCTGATATCCAAGCCGGCACGGCTCAACGCAAAAACAACCAGCCCGTGCGTATGCCGTCGCGGTCCTTGGCAGAGCTCGATGCGCGTTACGGGCCGTTCACGACGTTAGTCATCGATATCGAAGGTGCGGAACTCGAAGTCTTCGAACATTCGCGCGAGTTGTTGCGCCGCTATCGGCTAGTACTCGCGGAATTGCACACCGGGTATATTGGCAAACAAGCTGTCGAACAATGCCGCAGCATCCTTGCGGAAGCGGGCCTCCGATTCAAACGCCGCTCGGAATGCACCGAATTTTGGCAAACCGAAGCTTGGCAGCGCGACTGAGGCCGCCATCAATTCCTCTCCTCTCTCCGAATGACTACCGAAACCTCGCAGACAATCGGCGCATCTGCTCTGAATGGCCTTGATGGTCGCGGGGCCGAGGTCATATGGGAAATGTCGGTTGAAAGGTCGAAAACGGTGTGGCGGGGCTGTTTTGGGTCGCCGTTTGGGTTCGTTATTGTCGCATCGGCAGGGCGCAGGGCTGATGGCTTCGGTGTGGATTGCGGAGAAGGGGACACTCGGCAGACACTGAGAGCGGTCACGGTCCCTGAGCAGGCAAAAGGTTTCTTGACCGGCCAAAGGGTTTCCCGGTAGTCTGCGGATGAATAAACATGCAAGCTCCTGAAGATCATATTGACGATGCCCTGCATCAATTAACTCCGACATTCAATGCATTCATATCTTGATAAGAACTGGTGTGCCCAAGCGGGCGCATGGTTTTCGGATGGGTTCCCAGTCGGCGCGAACTTCGGAAGGACGCATCTCCACGCGTGATGAGCATGTCTGCGAAGCCAGCGAATTCTATCGCCGCGGTTGTCGTCACCCGTAATCGGTTGTCCCTGCTCAAGAGCTGCGTGGCGGCCTTGCGCGCTCAGACGCATCCGCTCAACGCGATCATCGTAGTGGATAACGACAGCACCGACGGCACCCGCGAGTGGCTGGCAGGCCAGAGAGATCTGCAGGTCATTACCCAGCCGAATTCGGGGGGAGCGGGGGGGCAATACACTGGAATGAAAACAGCCTATCTCCAGGGCCATGACTGGTTCTGGTGTATGGACGACGATACCGAACCCAATCGCGACGCGTTAGAAGAACTGGTAAAATCCCCCCGTTTTTCCGATCCGCAAACAGGGTTTCTGGCGAGCTTGGTGCTGTGGACGGATGGGACGCCGCATCGCATGAACACCCCGGAGCCGTCCCATCACTGGGAGTGGTATCATACCGTGCTCACTGACAAGTGCATCCGCGTTTCGGTTTCCTCGTTCGTTTCCATTCTCATCAGCCGTGCGGCGGTGGCGAAAGTCGGGTTACCAATCAAGGAATTCTTCATCTGGCGCGACGACGTTGAATACACGGAGCGAGTCGGGGAGCATTTCCATAACTACCTCGTGCTCAGCAGTCGTGTTTTGCACAATACCAAGGTGCACACGGGCGGCGTCTGGCCCGCGCGGATTGAGCCCCATGAGTACACCAAGTACTGCTACGGGGTTCGTAACGAGGTCGCTTTGATCAAAATGCGGAAGCTGCCCCGATACCGAAAAGTTATCCGGTTCATCGGGCTGCTCAATCGTTATCTGCCGATGATTCTCACGGGGCGAGCGCCCGTGCGGCTTTTGGGATGGATTTGGCGGGGTCTGTGGTTTCGACCGAAGCCGGACATGGTTTGAGCCGAGGGGCGTGCCTCGTTGGATCGGTCAGGGGTCACAACCGCTCCCAGTTTTTTGATTGCGCGTGCCGGGTTGCCCGCCACCAGCAAGTCGGGCGGAATCTGCCTTATCTGGACGACGCTACCGACGCGTGTCGTTCCAGTGTGGCCGGAATATTCGGCGCGCTGACTGGTCACAAAAAGTTTCTTACCAAAAGGATGTAACCGCTAACAGATTCAAGCCGGCGCAGCGACCCGTGACGTGCGACGGTCAGGAGCGGTAGCCATTGGGCATGGACTTCCGCCACGCCCAAGCGTGCTGGATGATGACTTCGATTTCGGGATACTGGGGGTTCCAGCCAAGTTCTGCCTTGGCGCGCTGAGAACCGGCGATGAGGCGGGCCGGGTCACCGGGACGCCGGGGGGCGGCCTCGACCGGCACCGTCCGTCCGATCACCTTCTGGACCGCGCCGATAACTTCCTTAACCGAGAACCCCTGGCCATTGCCCAAATTGTATGCGTTGGTCCGGGCGCCGTTCCGCAAGGCCTGCAATGCGAGAAAATGGGCTTCGGCCAGGTCGCTGACGTGCACGAAATCACGAATACAGGTTCCATCGGGCGTGTCCCAATCCGTGCCAAAAATCTTCAGTTTGTCCCGTTTCCCTAGCGCCGCCAGGATCGCGACAGGAATCAGGTGCTCTTCCGGATCGTGATCTTCGCCAATAAGTCCCTCCGGGTCGGCGCCGGCGGCGTTGAAGTACCGCAAGGAAACGGACCGCATGCCGTATGCCTGGCCGTACCACTGCAACATTCTCTCCATGACCCATTTGGTTTCGCCGTACGGGTTTGTGGGGTTTTTCGGATGATCTTCCGGAATGGGAACCGTAACCGGCTCGCCGTACACCGCCGCCGAAGACGAAAAAATGAGCTTGTTGATCTTGTGGGTCCGCATGGCCTCCAGCAGGTTGAAACACCCCGCGACATTGTTCTCATAGTACTTCGACGGATTCTTCACCGAGTCGCCCACCGAGGCATAGGCAGCGAAGTGGATAATGCATTCCACAGCGTGATCGTGAAGCAATCGATCCAGTTGCTCGCGTTGGCGAAGGTCGGCCTCGATCAGTTTGGCCCCCAGCAACGCGTCACGGTGCCCATTTCCCAGATTGTCCATCACCAAAACATCTTCACGGTGCTGTAGAAGGCATCGCACCATGTGCGACCCGATATAACCCGCCCCGCCGATCACCAGAATCATGTCGTCTCTCCCGTGTTTTTGAATGCCAGACCTTATGCCAGTTGCGTAAACAAATCCAAAGCCTCACGAACCGCCACGTGCTGGTCGATATATTTATACAACCCGAGGCGACCCGCAAAAACGACGTTGGTTTCTTTGGCGGCCAAATCCCGGTATGCTTGGGCCCGGTTCTTCTGTTCCATCGTCGGGACGGGATAAAACGGCTCGTCGCTCCCGTCCATCGCATAATTGTATCCCAAGGTCGTCACGGGCAGTGATTGTCGGGTGTACTGCTTGTGCTCTTCCAGGCGGAGAACGCGCGGATCATCCGGTGTGTTGAGCGTTCCAAACCCGTTGAACTCCGTGCCGGGCTTGGTGACGAATTCAAAGCGCATGCCGCGGTACTCGAGTTTCCCACAACGACATCCGTAAAAGACGTCAATCGGCGCCGTGCAAATGAGCAGCTGATAAGAGAGAGGCATCGCCCGATAGTCGGTGTTCAACTCCACGCGGATGTTAGGATGCTCCAACATGCGCCGAATCAATTCCGTGTACCCCTCCGAGGGCACGCCCTGATACACGTCCTTGAACAATCGTTTGTCATTATCCAGCCGGAGCGGGACGCGGAACGCCAACTCGGCCGACAACGAAGCGGCCGGCCGCTGCCACATCTTCTCGGTATAGTTCTTAATGAACATCTCGTACAAGCGCCGCCCGACCTGTCGGATCATCGTCATCTCAAAATTGTCGTGCGCCGGATCGTCCACCTGGCCTTCCAAGCCCTCAGCCTTCAGCAATTCCTGAGCTTGGTCGGCACGGAGTTCCCGGTCATAGACCCGTTGAATGGTGTCTAGGGTGATGGGCCAATCATATAACTCGCCCCGAAAGCGCGTCTTCACATAGTGCACGTAACCGTTGAACCCGGAGAACCGATTTACAAATTTCCAGACTTCCTCATCGCTGGTATGAAACAGATGCGCTCCGAATTTCTGGACGCGGATTCCATGGGTATCCAGGAAATCATGACTGTGCCCGCTGACGAATGGCTGGCGCTCCAAGACCAGCACTTTCCGTTTCCGAACGGTTGCGTAGAGATGGGCCATGACGGACCCCGTCCATCCGGCGCCAATCACGACAATATCTTCTGCCATAATGGTTTCTCGAATTCAAACTGGTGGACCGACGGGCAAGGATTCCATGAGGGACCTGCCGCATCAATTCCAGAGCCAATGCAGCGGGGTAAGTACCACAGGCCACCTGACTTGGCAAGCTGCTTCTCGTTCCCAGATCCGCCTCTGTGCCAACCCGCCACTGGCCCACGCACTAATGCACCGCCACAGTTCATTTGACGGGCTGCCTGACCTTGCCCCCTGAAACTGGACAGTTTCCAAAGAGAGTCTTGGCTAATAAAGTGGCGGGAGCCACGAGGAGCCAAGATGAAACGGAAGCGATTCAGTGAAGAACAGATTATTGGGATTCT
>Ga0182014_10000956_pt1 | contig 39392 bp, 26 predicted proteins | sample 612S2DmetaG_FD_120489 | JGI IMG/M metagenome (GOLD analysis project Ga0182014, IMG submission 120489) | Permafrost microbial communities from Stordalen Mire, Sweden - 612S2D metaG | ecosystem: Environmental > Terrestrial > Soil > Wetlands > Permafrost | place: Sweden: Stordalen | collected... | reverse complement strand
ATTCTTTCATTATTGATGATGGCTCATCCATCACGATTCGCTGATTACCAAGCGCTAAGCGTGCCATGCGATAATAAGGTATTTAGGCGCGCTTGGCGCCCCGCCGCCGAGCATTATGCACGACGACTCGTGCATAATGCGGTTTGGCAACGCTGGTCTCAGCGCATGGTCTCAATAGTGTGTGCATCATGGACCCGAGCCCGCTCCAGGGCGCGAGAGGCGCGAGAGGGCAGGAGGTCCGGGTCTTGACACTACTTCAACACCACTTAAGGTACCCGAAATGACTACTAGAAATGACCGCCTGACACTCCTCATTTTAAGCGCGGCAGTGATTACCCTCCTGCCAACCATGTCGGTAGCACAGGTCCCCGCCGATCTTGGGTCCAAGAAGGATTTTTCGGCCGGGAGAGCTTCGAGCACCGACCCGAAAGGACGAAACGGCGACGCTCGGAGCATCGCTCCCGGACAGACCCTCACGCTGATGGATGTCAAGGGCAGCGGCCGGATCACGCACATCTGGTTTACCATCGCTTCCCCTTCCCCAGAACACCTGCGGGAACTGGTGCTGCGGATGACTTGGGACGACGCGGCCCGTCCAGCGGTCGAGTGCCCGGTCGGCGACTTTTTCGCCCAAGGGCACGGGAAGTATGTGGAGTTCCAGAGCGCGCCGGTGGTGGTGGGCGCCCGGAATGCCTTGAACTGTTACTGGCCGATGCCCTTCAAAAAGCATGCTGTGGTGACGATTGCCAATGAAGGCGACCGGAAGGTAGATAGTTTTTATTTCAACATCGACTATCGGCTGGAAGAGGATCCACAACCGGATGCGCGCTATCTTCATACCCAGTATCGCACGTACTTTCCCGCCCCCATTGGCAAGCCGCTGACGATTTGTGAAACGAAGGGCGCGGGTCACTTCGTGGGCACCTTCATCTCCGTGATGGCCAACAGCGATGGTTGGTGGGGAGAGGGTAATGATTACTGGTACGTGGACGGGGCCGAGAAGCCGGACATCAGCGGCACGGGCAGCGAGGACTACTTCTGCGGGGCCTGGGATTTTGGCCGGGCGTTTTGGGCCCCGTATTTTGGGGTGCCCTACTATGACAACGCGAGCAAAGGCGGCGAGAAGCGGGGGATCTTGAATACTTGCTACCGCTGGCACATCCAAGACCCCGTGCCGTTCAAACAGAGTCTCCGCTTTACACTGGAGCATGGGCGGGCGGGCTGGGACGAAGATCGCAAACCGTTTCCCAATCACTACACCACGGTCGGTTTCTACTACCTGGACAATGCGGAAGGCGATGGCCCGGCCATTCCCGCTTTCAAGGACCGCATCCCCGCTCTCATCCCGCTGCCCGTCGAGCAACCGAAATAGGACCATGAGAAAAACCGGTTCTCCGCTGGCCGCATGGTCTCATTGACGGTGGTTGCTTGGTTCGTGGACTTCGACGGTAAAAGCGATGGCTTGGCCGTCGTGAGATGAATGGAAGACTTGCTGTTTTGGGCGCGCGGTCAAGTTCCGGCACCCGGACTGCGACACACGAAGCCCCCCCAAAGCCACATCAAAGCCGCCCCAAAGCGTGCCGCGCAAAGCCATCAGAAGGCCATCGTCAACGTTATCGTGCATGGGTCAGGAGCGCGGCAATGCGTTCCGGCTTGACTGGGCGGGGCTGGAAGGAGAACCACGCGATTTGGGACTGGCGCGCCGCGCCCTGCGCTCGCAAGGGGGCGAGTTCCAGCGAATGCCATTGCTCGGGCCGGTCCGGGTCGGCATCCGCATCGAGAGAGGCGGGAACCACAATCCGGCCGTCAGTCGTGGGCATAGCCGAAGACCACAGGATGACGGGGCGCATTGCGGGGAGGTGATCCGTCAGCCAGGCGTTGGCCGGCACAGCATGGGCGGCCAGGATATCATGCCCGCGCAGCAGAATGCCGCTGCCGTCGCTGGCCGTTTCGACGCGCAGGGCTGCGGGCAAATGGACGCGCAATTCCTGGCCCGCATCCCAAGTGCCACTGATGACCCACGTATCCCGCTCGGCCTTCACCTTCAGACCCTTGGGGGCCTCGACCGATCCATCTGTCGTGCCGGGACTATGGACTTCCAGGCGATGGATCCGCACTTCCGTCTTGATCGGCTTCGCCGGTTCCAAGCGGATGGTGAAGCCGTCCGCGGTTTCGCGCAGGGCCGCTTTCCAGGCGCCGCCGGGACCGGCGACGGTCGTGTCGCAGTCAATGGCCAGGTTGACGAATAGGCCGCGCGGGGTGGCGGTGACGGCACTGCGGGCGACATCCACCATTGCGCGCGCCCAGTGTTCGCCGCAGCACCACCACGCTTCCTCGCTCAGGCCTTTGAAGGCCACGGGCTGGCCGTCAATCTGGTGCAGGAGACGATGGCCGGCACCGCCATTCGGAAATTGCTGGTAGATGAAATGGTTCTTCAGGGAGCGTTCGGCGGCGTCCAGGTAGCGGCCCTCGCCGGTCAGGCGCCACAGGGAGAGGTTGAGACGCAGCCAGTCGGCCTCGGCGCAGCCTTCGTCGCGCTCGCACTTTGGCTCAAGCATCTCCTTGACCCCGCCCGTGGGCAGGAGGTGGTGGTCCGCGAAGATGTGCCAATCGCGTTCCGCGGCTTCGCGCCAGCGCGGCTCGTGGGTCAGATCGTAGAGGTCGGCGAAGCCGCGCACGGCGCAGAGCCGGCCATGGCTGTGGAGGCCGTCGAAGTTGGTGACCGAGGCGGCCAGTCCGGCGATGCGTGCCGCCTCGTCCAGATAGCGCTGGTCCTTCGTCACTCGGCCCAGGCCGACCAGGCCTTCGATGCACGAGAAGTAGCAGGTGACAAAGCCGTCCGCGTATCCGCCGCCGACGTTGCGGATGTTGTCCGCCTTGTTATAGACCGGGTCGGTGGCAACGAAGTAATCGCCCAGCCTCTTTGCCAGCGCCAGCGCGCTCGGGTCGCTGCTGCGGTCATAGACCTCGACCAGGCCGATCAGCAGGCGGCCGTTGCCCCAGAGGATGGGCATGTCCCGCCCGCGCTCGATGGCCGGCAAGTGCTGGTCCGCGCCAAAGTGCCCGTCGGTCTTCTGATAGAGCGGGAAGCCGGCCATGACCGCCGGCAAGGCGGCAAATGGCTTGGGGAATTGCGGCGCGAGAAAGGCCGCGGCGCCGATCCAGCGGCCGGAGATGTCGCCGCTGTATTCGGCGAATTTGCGGTGCTGTTTGAGGGCGACGTCGTCGAGGATGAATTCTGGCTGGTCCAGCGGAGCTTCCCCGAGTCGTTCGGCGTTGAGGGTTTGAGCAGCCGCCCAGGGGCCGGCGAGGCGGGCCGCTTTAGGCGCGGCCAACGCCGGGGGGTCCCAGGAATACGCGTTGTGACAGGCAAAACCTGCCAGAGCGGCAACCAGGATTGGTGACGGCAGGTTGCTAAGGCTGAGCTTCCGCAACCGGCGAAGTCGTGAAGGGCGATGCGTGCGCATAGGCAACAGCGTAAGCACCCAAGGCGGAGGTTGTCGAGGTCTGCCTCCGTTCGCACAGCAAGTCTCATTTTGACGGAGCGCCGACTTGCAGTCGGCTTTGGACACCCGCAAACACCGGCGTCTTCTGGTGAGCGAGTGCGTTAAGCCGACTGCAAGTCGGCGCTCCGTCCGTCAAAATGAGAATTGCTGCCGTTCGCAGGCAGGACGGGGCAGAGCCGTGGACATAGTCACGGAGCACCGGCATTGTGTGGGAGGGCGGGCTTGAGGCTGCGGGTGAGGGGACGAGGAGGCTGGTCACATCGGCGGGTGTAGCCACGCACCCCCGGGATGCCCTCTATTGTTTCTCTATTGGTCCTCCATTGGTCCTCTATTGGTCCTCTACTGATGCTCGATTGGGGAACCAGTTCTCCTCGGCGCCAGGATTTCCTGTGCAGGAGGGGCAATTTCCCGCATAATCGGCGGCACGTATGAGACGCCAATTCAACACTTCAATGGTTATCGCCGCCTTGGTCCTCTCCGCCGCGGCTTCCTTGGGAGCAGCGCCCGACACGCTGACCGTCGCGGTGGACAAGCCGGGCCACGCCATCAGCCCTACGCTCTATGGCATCTTCTTCGAGGACATCAACTGCTCGGCGGATGGGGGCATCTACGCCGAGATGGTTCGCAACCGCAACTTCGAGGACTCCGATAGGCCGGACCATTGGTCGGTGGCGGTCAAGGGCCACGCCAGTGTCGAGCTGAGCATCGATTCCGCGCATCCGGTCAGCCCGAAGAATCTCCACTCGCTGAAGGTCCAGGTCACCAACCCCGGCAGCGGGCAGGCGGGTGTCGCCAACAACGGTTTCTGGGGGATTGCCCTGAGCAAGGGCCAGACTTACCAGCTCTCGCTCTTTGCCCGGGGCGGCGATGGTTTCACCGGCCCGCTGGTCGCGTCTCTGGAGAATGGTGACGGGGTCGTCTATGCGCAGAAGACCATTTCCTCCCTAACTCCCGATTGGAAGCAGTACCGGGTCTCGTTGACGGCGAAGGCCACGGACCCCAAGGCGCGTCTGGTCATCAGCACCAGCCGGGCCGGCATGTTCTGGCTCGACATGGTGTCGCTCTTTCCGAAGCAGACCTGGAAGAACCGCCCGAACGGGTTGCGGCCCGACCTGGCCGAAATGCTGGCCGGGTTGAAGCCCGGGTTTGTCCGCTTCCCCGGCGGCTGCTGGGTGGAAGGCGATGTGATGAGCCTGGCCTACCGCTGGAAGCAAACCGTGGGCGACCCTTCCGAGCGCCGCACCCAATATAACATCTGGCAATATCACGCGACGCACGGCATCGGCTATCACGAGTATCTCCAGATGTGCGAGGACCTGGGGGCGGAGCCGCTCTTCGTGATCAATTGCGGCATGTCGCACAAGGAGGTCGTGCCGCTGGACAAGATGCCGGAGTTTGTGCAGGACGCCCTGGATGCTATCGAGTATGCCAACGGCCCGGCTTCCAGCACGTGGGGCGCGCTCCGTGCCAGGAACGGTCACCCGGCGCCGTTCAATTTGAAGTATATGGAGATCGGCAACGAGAACGGCGGAACCGCGTACCACGAGCGCTACGCCCTGTTCTATGACGCCATCAAAGCCAAGTATCCACAGATGCACCTGGTTGCCAATGAGTGGAGTGGCACACCGAAGAACCGGCCTGTTGAAATCGTGGACGAGCACTACTATTCTACGCCCGAGTTCTTCATTGCCAATGCGGGCAAGTATGACTCTTACGACCGCGCGGGTCGCAAGGTCTATGTTGGCGAATACGCCGTCACCCAGGGCTGCGGCCAGGGCAACCTGCGCGCCGCCGTCGGCGAAGCGGCCTTCATGACCGGGCTGGAGCGCAACTCGGACGTGGTGGTTATGGCGTCCTACGCGCCGCTCTTTGCCAATGTGAACTACAAGAAGTGGAACCCCGACCTGATAGACTTCGACAGCGCGCGCGCCTATGGCATCCCGTCTTACTACGTGCAAAAGATGTTCGGCGAGAATCGCGGCGATGTCGTGCTGCCAGTGACCGTGACTGCGCCCGACGTGGCGCCTGCGGTGCGATCCGGCGCCATCGGAGTCGGCACCTGGCGCACGCAGGCCGAGTTCAAGGACATCAAGGTCACGCGCGGCGACGAGACGCTCTTCGCGTGCAATTTCGCCGACGGCACGAAAGGTTGGAACCTGCAGGGCGGCGAATGGGCGGCGGAGGGCGGCACTTTGCAACAGAAGGCGCTGGCCGACAACATCCGCGCCTTTGCCGGCGACAAGGGCTGGAACAATTACACCTACACCCTGAAGGCGCGGAAGCTGGGGGGCAACGAAGGCTTCCTCATCCCCTTCCTGGTCAAAGACGAGGAGGCCAAGGCTTGGTGGAACATCGGCGGCTGGGGCAACACCCGGCACGCCATCGAGATGGATGGAATCACTGGGAATGATGTCCAGGGCAGCATCGAAACCGGCCGCTGGTATGACATCCGCATCGAAATGAAAGACACGAGCGTCAAATGCTACCTCGACGGCAAGCTGATCCATGACGTGAAATGGCAGGCGACGAAGCCGCTTTACGCCGTCGCCAGCCAGGTGAAGCGCACGCATGAGGTGATCCTGAAGGTCGTGAACGTTTCGGACGCGGATCAGGAAACTGACCTCCGGCTGGATGGGGCCAAGGTCAGCCCGACCGCCAAGGTCATTGTGCTCGCTTCGGATAAGCCCGCGGACGAAAACACTCTGGACGAGCCTCTCAGGGTCAAGCCGGTCACGCTAACTCTCGACCATGCCGGCGCGGCATTCCGTCATACTTTCCCCGCCAACTCTGTGACTGTGCTGCGCTTGCGGCTCCAATAGACGCGATGCCATCACGTGAGGCCTCGGTATTGGGAAATGGGTGCGGATCGGGAAGTCTGCTCTACTGAGTCCACCTGGTACCAAGCCGCCAGATGCCGACAGGCCGTCGTGAAAATATTCGGTGTTCATCTGGGGGCAGCCATGATTGAATCGGGCTGATGAAAATGCACGACCTTGCCCGTCCCGTTCTGAAATCGGCGATTGAGTATTGGCGATTGCCGATTCGCGCAACTGTCCTTGTGGTCCTGATCAACTGCCTTCCGGGTGTTCCGGTCACAGCCAGAGCGGACGACCTTGGGGTGTTCGAGGGCCACGGCGATATTGGCAAACCCGGCCAGCCCGGCTCAGTTGTCTTCGACCAAAAGGAGCATTCGTACCTCCTGGCCGGAGGCGGCGAGAATATGTGGTTCACCAACGATGCCTTCCATTTTATATGGAAGCGCGTCTCGGGCGACTTTGCGTTGAAGGCGGCTATCGAGTTTCTCGGCAGCGGCGGCAACGCGCATCGGAAAGCCTGCTTGATGGTTCGGCAGAGCCTGAGCGCGGATTCGGCGTACGTGGACGTCGCGGTGCATGGGGATGGGCTTACGTCGTTGCAGTTTCGCGAAACACCCGGCGGGACAACGCATGAAATCCAGGCGAATATAAGCCAGCCGGCGCAAGTCGGGCTGAAGAGAGAGGGCGAGGTGTTCTTTATGACGCTGCCGGATGGAGACAAGCCTTCCGCCAAACTCTCGCCGGGCGGGCCGTTTATCCGGTTGACGCTCACCGATCCGCTTTATATAGGACTGGCCGTGTGCGCACATGATGACAAGGTGCAGGAAAAGGCAAAGTTCTCGGATGCCGAAATTCAGCAGAAAGCGATGCCGGCAGGCAAAGCGCCAGTGCTGCATTGCACCCTGGAGACCGTGCCCATCGCTTCAAAGGACCGGCGGGCGGTTTATCACACCCTGGACCACATTGAAGCGCCGAACTGGTCGCGGGACGGCAAGCACTTTCTGTTCAATTCCGGCGGCCGCATTTATCGCCTGCCAGTGACCGGAGGCAAGCCGGAGCTCATTGAGACTGGTTTTGCAACCAAGTGCAACAACGACCATGGCCTTTCGCCTGACGGCAAGCAGCTTGCCATTAGCGACCAGTCACGGAATGGCAAGTCGTTGATCTATATCCTGCCGGCGGCTGGCGGCACCCCTCAGCCCATGACCACGCTCGGTCCGTCCTATTGGCACGGGTGGTCGCCGGACGGCGCCACGCTGGCCTACTGCGCCGAGCGCAACGGCGAATTCGACATCTACACCATCCCGGCAGCCGGGGGTGAGGAGAAGCGTTTGACCTCAGCCAAGGGGCTCGACGATGGGCCGGACTACTCGCCGGATGGGAAATTCATCTACTTCAATTCCGATCGCACTGGCATGATGCATATCTGGCGCATGAAGGCCGACGGCAGCGACCAGCAGCAAGTGACCTTCGACGAATTCAACAACTGGTTCCCGCACCCATCGCCGGACGGCAAATGGCTGGTGTTTCTTTCTTATGACAAAGAGGTGACCGGACATCCGGCCAACAAGCCGGTGCGGTTGCGCCTCATGCCCGCGGGCGGCGGGCCCACTCAGGACCTGGCCCACCTATTTGGGGGACAGGGGACGATGAATGTGCCGTCCTGGTCACCGGACAGCAGGCAGGTGGCCTTTGTATCCTATGAACTAATCGGGTCGGAGTGAGGGATACTCACAACCGCATGCTCGGCGTTATCGTTGGGCTTTTGGGAATCCACCGCTTCAGCATACGTTTTGCGGGGTTCCGGTCTGAGGTGCGAGGCTAGTGCTCTTTTCGCTTGCAGCCGGCCGGTTTTATTCCATAGTAAATGCCATCGAGTTTAGGTTGGATGGGGTCGTAGCTCAGTTGGCAGAGCGTCTCGTTCGCAATGAGAAGGTCGCAGGTTCGATTCCTGTCGGCTCCACCATCTTCCCTGGCACAGTTGCACTTTAACCGCTTGCCTCATTTCGCCGGTTCTGGGCCGATTAGGCCTTGAACGGCGCACACTAAAGCGCAAGTCTGGAGTCGATGCAATTCGCGGTCTGCAACGAGATATTTCAAGGCTGGAAGTTATCGGACACCCTGGCTTGCGCCGCCCGGCTCGGCTACGCCGCGGTTGAGATCGCCCCCTTCACCCTGGCGAACTCAGTGACAGATATTTCCGCCGGAGAGCGGCAAGCCATACGCGAGGCTGCGGCGCAAAACGGGATAGCAATCGCCGGCATTCACTGGGCTCTAGTGAAGCCTGAAGGGCTCTATATCAATCACCCGGATCGCAGCCTCCGCGAGCGCACGGCAAAGTATTTCTGCGACCTGGTGGATTTCTGCGCCGATCTCGGCGGCGAAGTGATGGTCGTCGGCTCCCCCAAACAGCGCAACCTCCTGCCAGGCGTTTCCCGCGAGCAGGCGTGGGAGTGGGCCGCGGCAACGTTCCGCAACGCCGTCGCGCAGGCGGAACAACGGGAGGTCACTATTTGCTTCGAGCCGTTGGCGCCGGCGGAAACGAACTTCATCAATACCGCAGCCGAAGCCCTTCAGTTCGTGCAGCAACTGCCGTCGCCCCGTTTCAAGATCATCCTCGACGTGAAGGCGATGTGCTCGGAATCAAAACCCATCCCACAGATCATCCGAGAATCCTGGCCGCACTTCGCCCACTTCCACGCGAATGACCGGAACCTGAAGGGACCCGGCTTCGGCGATGTTGATTTCACGCCTATCGCCGCCGCGCTGAAGGAAGTCGGCTACCAGGGCTTTGTGTCGGTCGAAGTGTTTAACTTCGACGAAGGCGCAGAGGCAATTGCCAGCCAGAGTCTGGAGTATTTGAAACGTGCGTTTGCTTGATCTGCCTCAAGCTTGCTGAGTCATGGCGAACACATTCTTCGACCCGGGCGAACAACGCGCCGCGAAGGTGCAGGACCTGTTTGCCAGAATCGCGCCGCGCTACGACCTGATCAACGACCTGCAAAGCTTCGGGCTGCACCGATATTGGAAACGGCGCGTGCTCCGGTTAGCCCACCCGCAACCCGGGCAGCGAGCGCTGGACCTTTGCTGTGGCACAGGCGACCTCGCGCAGGCGCTGGCCCGGCGCGGCGCGCATGTCGCGGGCCTAGACTTCAGCGAGCGGATGCTGGACACGGCTCTGAGGAGACAATCGCGCGTCCCGCATCACCCCTCACTCACCCTTCACTTCATGCGCGGCGATGCGTTGCGCATTCCGTTTTCCGACCACTCTTTCGCTATCGTCACCGTAGGATACGGTTTGCGCAACCTGGCCAACTGGGAAGCCGGCTTGCGCGAAATGCAGCGAGTCGCAAGCCCTGGCGGCCGGTTGGTAGTGCTGGATTTCGGCAAGCCGGACAACGCGCTTTGGCGAAGTTTATACTTCGGCTACCTGAGTCTGTTCGTGCCGTGGCTGGGGCGGATCTTCTGCGGTAACGCCGGCGCCTATGCCTACATCCTCGAATCACTCAAGCACTACCCGGGCCAGCACGCAGTTGCGGCGAAAATGCGCGAACTCGGCCTGGTCAATGTGAGAGCCGTCAGCCTGTTGGGCGGCGCAATGAGCATTAACTACAGCGAGAAACGGAGTGATGGAGTCTCGGAGTGATGGAGGTCGGGGAAACGCGGTTTTCCCACCAGTCTGCCACTCCATTGCTCCGTTTCCCTTGGGGCGCAAATCAGTCCGTAAACAGGGGAATCCTGAGGCTGAGGTGCATGAGTACGTGGAACATTGCAGCAGAACCCTCAGGCACAATGGCGAGCGGGCCCAATTTGAGCCCGGGATACGGGTTTGGACCCCCAGCAACGATTTGGCGTAATCGAGGCGCCGAGCATCGTCAGCCACGGAAGTGCTTGGGCGCCAATAGGTTGCGCTCAATCCTTTGTGCTGCGGCTGCCAGGTAACTATAATCAGACAGCCCGCGATGCCCATGCTCAGCGCCCCTTTAGCGCGTGCGGGCCCCGCCGGAGTCTCGCCGTAGTACCTCTTATCGGGGATAAGAGGTACTACGGCGAGACTCCCATGAGGCTACGGAGGGACTGCCGCTCTATGTTGCGCCCTTTCCCCTGTCCTCCCCGTGTCCCGCCTTGCCAAGACGGAATCTCTCTGGCCAGTATTCCCAGGTGAACTTCCGCGAGAAGATCATTGCCTGGGACACCTTGCCGGAGTGGCGCGCGGCCATTCGCGCGAGCGGCAAACGCCTGGTGGTCACCAATGGCTGCTTCGACCTGCTCCACGTCGGCCATGTGACTTACCTGGAAACGGCGCGGCAACAAGGCGACGCGCTATTGGTCGGTGTTAATGGCGATGGGGGCGTGCGACAGCTAAAAGGGCCGGACCGCCCTGTGAATTCGCAAGATGACCGCGCTGCGGTGCTGGCCGCGCTGGAAAGCGTGGATGGGGTGTGCATCTTCGCCGAATCGACGGCAACTCGGTTTCTGGCAGCCGCGCGGCCGGAAATATACGTCAAAGGCGGTGATTACACCCTGGATACCCTCAACCAGGAGGAACGCCACACTGTCGAGCAGGCGGGCGGGAAGATCGTCATCATGCCTTGCGTTCCGGGGAAATCCACGACGGCTCTATTGAAGAAGATCAATGGGTAGTTGAACCGGCCAAGCTTGCTGGAATGGTTCCCGATGCGGATGCCCGGTTGGTAATCCAGGGCTATCCTGGTTTCCGGCGCGAGGTCCTTGCTTGCGAAAGCAGGCCGAATTGCTATAGTGTGTATGATGTCGCCCCTGGTTCAGCTCAGCAGCCGGCCGTTTTCATTGGCCTCGCTACCTGGCAAGGATGCAGAATGAACAGATTCCCTCTGCTCACCGCTGGCCGCTCTAGCCGGACGGCCTGGCCCTGCCGAAGGGCCAAGGGAATTCATGTCTGGTCTGCTGCCTTAGGTTTCACCTTGATCGAACTGCTGGTAGTCATCGCCATTATTGCCATCCTGGCCGCGTTGCTGCTGCCGGCGCTGGCCAAGGCCAAACAAAAGGGACAGGCGGCTGCTTGCATCAACAACTTGCATCAAATGTCACTCGCTTGTCAGTTGTATGTTGACGACTTTAACGGGAGGTATTGCCTGACCTTCCAGGTGACAGGCGATAATTCATCAACCATTAGTGGTGGTCGAAGGGCCTGGTTTGACTTTCTATTGCCCTACCAAAAGACCACGAACCTCCTCCTTTGTCCTGTCCGCAGCCGGACGTTCAATCAGTTCATCCAGGAGTATCCCACAGGCCCTGCCGATCTGGGGGTCTCGAATTACGGCATGAATTTCCGCGTTGGCGGTTGCGATTTTGCGCCCTGGCCTTACGCGCAGTGGCCTGGCGTGCGCGGGGTCGTTCCCAAGCCTGCCGGTGTCGCTTACATAGCCGATTCCGGCACCAAGCCAGTCAACACCACCAATCCGCTCCTGTGTGTGACTGCATCAAACCCGGAAAAGCCTGGCTGCTGGATCCTCCATGACCCGGGTGACGATGCCCCCAATGTCGGCGGAGTCACGAACGACGACCCAAACTGGGGTGGACCGTCGCCGCGCCACAACGGGCGCAGCGCCATTGCTTTTCTGGATGGGCATGTCGTGAGCATGAAACCATCAGTGTGGTACTGGAGTCTTTCGCCCTGGCTGCAGCCGACCAAGGGGGGATTATAACGGGTCGCTCGGTGGGGTAGTGGTGGGAATCGTCCGATTTGCCGCTTCTGTCGTTAACCCGGACAACGTTTTTATCATTGGGATCGGCTAGGATACTCTCGGATTCACTCATAGTGCAGAGTGGAAGACTCTCGATTTCGTTACGTGCTTACCTGGCCCAGCGCTCTATCAAGCACTGGGGCGGACCGCGAGCCGTCCCGGCTCGCAGCGCACAGGAACAAGCCAAGAGGCTCGGAAAGCCCAAATGTTCAGAGACCTCGTGGGCCGCGGCGAGCCGGGACGGCTCGCCGTCCGGGGAGCTTGATGCAGCGCTTTACTGGGCCAGGGAAAGGCACTTTATCGTTGTCTGCGGGGAGAGTTTTGTCCATAAACACCCGGCTTAACTCATGCGTTTCCTAATGCTCAATTGGCGAAATCCGAGGAACCCGAAGTCAGGAGGGGCCGAAAAGGTCAGCCGGGCTCATCTCGGAGCACTTGCGCAAAGCGGGCACGGGGAATGGCTCGATCGACAGGCCCGGTGGCGCTTCTCTTCCTGGCTGTGAACCTTCCGCCTGCCAAGTTCCTGGTCTCCGTCATCGTGCTCAATTACAACGGAGCGCAGTGGCTCGAGCGCTGCCTGAACTCACTGCGCGCTCAGACCATCTTCGACCAGATGGAAGTCATCCTGGCGGATAACGCTTCCAGCGACGGTTCGGACCAGTTGGGAAAGCGCATCGTTGAGGCTTGGCCGGCCGGCGTCTTCATGCAGCACGGCCAGAACCTGGGCTACTGCGAAGGCAATAACCGAGCTGCCGAAGCGGCGCGCGGACAGTTCCTCCTCTTCCTGAATAACGATACGTGGCTGGAGCCGCGCTGTCTGGAGCAGCTTCTGGCCGAAGTGCGAAGGACGGGCGCGGGCGCCGCGGCGCCGTTAATCCTGAACTACGACGATGACAGCTTCCAGTCGCTGGGTGCGTTTGGCTTCGACCTCTTTGGCCTGGCCAGCACGCGCGCGTTTGCGTCGGAAACGCGTGAGGTGCTGATGCCTGAAGGCTGCGCGTATCTGGTCCGGCGCGAGTTGTTCCAGGAGCTGGGCCGGTTCGACACCGATTTCTTTATGTTCGCCGATGAGCTTGACCTGTCCTGGCGGGTTTGGATCTCCGGCCACCAGGCGGTTGGGGTGCCGTCAGCGAAGCTGCACCATCGCGGCGCGGCACAGGTCAATCCCGCCGGCGGCGGCGCGACGGTGGAATTCCGCACTAGCGATACCAAGCGCTTTTATGCCAACCGGAACAGCCTCCTGGTTCTGCTAAAGAACGCGCGCTTTCTGCTGCTGCTGCTGGTCCCGCTACAACTCGGACTGCTCGTCCTCGAAGCGGTGGCCGCCCTGGCCCTGGTCCGGCGCTGGGGCTTTGTGCGTCGCGCCTATTGGGATGCCGTGACGGATTGCTGGCGGCTCCGGGCGCACGTCTTCGCCGAGCGCCGCCGCATCCGGCAGTTCCGCCGCCGGGGAGATCTATGGATGCTCCGCTTCTTGCGCTGGCGCTTGAACCGCTGGGACGAAATCCAGCGCGTGCGCCAATTCGGTGTGCCCAAGGTAACTCCACGCTGAACCTGGAAACCCATGCGCTTCCTAATGTTGAACTGGCGCGACCCGCACAACCTCTTGTCGGGCGGTGCGGAACGCGTCACGCTGGCCTATCTGGGGGCGCTCGTCGAACGCGGGCATGAGGTGGTGTGGTTCGCCAACGATTTTCCCGGCGCCGTGCCGGAGGAAGTGGTCCAGGGTATTCGCATCGTCCGCGGCGGCGGCATCGGCTCCTCGGTGCTGGCCGCGCGCCGATGGTATCGCCAGCAGCCGCGGTTCGATCTGGTGATGGACCAGCACCACGGGATTCCCTGGTACACGCCGTGGTGGTGCGGGACAAACCACGTCGCCTACATCCACGAAGTGCTCGGCCCGATCTGGAACGCGTTCTACCGCTGGCCGCTCAGCCAGGTCGGGCGCTGGCAGGAACGTTGGACACACTGGCTCTATCGGCGCGTCCCGTTCTGGACGGCCAGCGAATCCACCATGACCTGCCTGCGCCGTCACGGCGTGAACCACATCACGATCATTCGTTACGGAGTGAACACCCAGGCCCTGCCCGAGCTGGAGCCCAAGCCCCTCGTGCAACCGCTCAAGCTCGCGGTGGTCTCACGGCTAGCGCCGAACAAGCGGGTGGACGAATGCCTGCGTACTCTTTCGGCCCTGCGCCAACGCGGCTTGGCGGCAAGTTTGCAGGTGGTGGGCAGCGGCGAGAACGAGGCCGCGCTCAAACAGCAAGCGGCCCAATTGCAGTTGACAGATTCAGTTGCGTTCACTGGTCCGCTGCCGGAAACAGAGAAGGACGCTATCCTCCGGCGCGCGCATTTCCTGCTGCATACCTCGATCCGCGAAGGCTGGGGACTGAACGTGATTGAGGCCAACGCTATGGGCACGCCGGCGGCGGTTTATCCCGTGGAAGGTTTGATTGAGTCCACACTGCACGACCGCACGGGCCTGGTCGCGGCAGCCGAGACTCCGCAATCACTGGCCGACCAGATCGTTGGCGTTCTGGCGGACGACGCCCGTTACCAGCGCTACCGCCGCGCAGCGTGGGACCGGGCCAAGACACTCCACTGGAGCCAGGTGTTACCGCGCGCGTGCGACTGGCTCGAGGCCCGTGCCAAAGGGGAGCCGCTGACCGGGGCGAGCGGCTACGTGGCCGCCGGAAGTTGAGCTGTTTCCACATGAACCGCCAGGCAGCAAGGCGGGAGTCTTGCCTGCGGCGGGAAGTTCGAGGGCGAGACGCCCTGGTGGCAGGCGAGACGCCCGCCCCACTACTCACTTCTTCGCGGCGTCCACCTGCTGCTTGATCCACGGGTAGGTCAAACTCAGGCCTGCCTTGAGGTCAAACCGGGATTTCCAGCCGGTGGTGTAGATGCGCTCGTTGCTGAAATTGCGGGACTGCACGCCGACCGGGCCGGGCACAGACTTGAGCTGGATGCGCTTGCCCGCGATCTGCGCGGCGAGTTCCGCCAGCTCACGCACGGTAACGTATTGGGGGCAGCCGATGTTGGCCGCGCCCTCGAGGCCGGAGTGCATCAGCCGAAAGATGCCGTCCACCATGTCATCCACGTAAGTATAGGAACGCACCGCCGTGCCATCGCCCCAGATCTCCACGACGCCATCGTCGGCAACCTGAGCGACCTTGCGGCAGATGGCGGCAGGAGCTTTTTCCCGTCCGCCGGTCCAGGTGCCCTCGGGACCATAGCAGTTCTGGAAACGGGCGATCCGCACGGCCATGCCGAAACGGCGGCCATTGGCCTGGGCCACGCGTTCGGAATAAAGCTTCTCCCAACCGTATTCATTGTCGGGGTTTGCCGGGATGGCTTCCGCTTCCGTCATTTCCGGTTCGCCGGGCTTCATGTCGCGATAGACGCAGACGCTGGATGAAAAGAAGTATCGCGGCACGCCGGCCAAGGCGGCGCAGTGGGTCATGTGGATATTGATCAGCGCGCTGTTGCGCATAATCTCGCACTCGGCCGAGTGGATGAAGCCCATACCGCCCATGTCGGCCGCAAGCTGATAGACCTCGTCAGCGGGCTGGCCCTCGATCCGGACGGCGGCCTGACAAGCGGCTTCCTCACGCAGGTCCAGGAGCAGGAATTCGTCGGCGGCGCTGGGGGCAAAGTCGGTGGGTTTGATGTCCACGCCGCGGACCCAATAGCCCTCGCGCTTGAGCCGTTTGACCAAGTGACTGCCGATGAATCCACCGGCTCCGCATACGACCGCAGTTTTCATTTGTTCTTACCGGGCGTTGAATCTATCGCATAAGGGCTCAATTGCAAGTGGTCCTTGACCTCGGAGTCTATTCAGTCACCAACCTGACGGACGCTTCGATGGTCCTGTTGGAGACGACCGGTGCGGCTCACCAGTCCTTTGACTTCATCGTCGAGGCGGACGGGTTGTATCCGTTCAATATCATCTATGAGAAGGGAGGCGGCGCAGCGTACCTCGTTCTCCATTCAGTGAATCTGAACGACAACAGCCAGACGCTGCTGTACGCTCCTGGCGGCGTCAATGCCTTCTATCCGCTGGTTTGCAAGTCGTCCACGTCGGTCACAGGGCCGTACACCGCTGACGCCGCCGCCAACGCCGGGAACCACCGGAATTCGACGAGCGTGGGCTGCGACCCTGGCGGCAGCGGCCCCGTCCCCAACTTGGTAGTGACTGGCGGGACGGTGACCGTCCCGATTTCCGGTGCGACGAAGTTCTATCGCCTGGATGGTCCGAGAGTGAACAAGATTACGAGTATTACAAAATCCGGCTCGAACGCAGTTATCACCTATACGAGCCAGTAAGCCGGCGTTGCTTCGGACAACGGCTGTCAGGCACCCTGGTGGACTCACGACTCCCCCGGGGCACTCTTCTATCAGGAGCTGGACTTAATGCCTGTGTAGGAGATTAGCCGATGTCGGCAATCGGTCCTCACCCCGGATTGGGCAACCCGCTCCTAATTCGCGGCGCCAACCTTCTCGACCGGAAAGCAGAGGCGGCCACCCCACCGCGGCTCAATCCGCTCTGTACGGCCATTGGGAAGATGCACAATGATCGCCTTGCAGTTGGCAGCCAGAGGTTTGACTGAGACCGTAGCCTTAGTGCCTTTCCTGTCTGTCCGCACAGTCATGTCCAGCGGACCGAACGGAGTAGCCACGCCATTGAGGCGCGTTTCCATGCCCGGCCCGGTCCACTCGCGCGGCAGGCCTTCCAGCAAGTGCAGTTCATCGCCCCGGTCTAGCGCCAGGAGATGGATGGTGAGGCGGATAAACTCCGCGCTGGCCCAGTTGTGGGGCATGTCGCCAACCTTCTTGAACTGCTCGCCCCGCAGCGACTGCTCCTCCCGCCACACAAGGGTCGGCGCGGCGTGGTTGGCAAATGCAGTGAGGACATGCACCGCTTTCCTCCCGTTGCCCTGCCACAGCCACGCGTGGCCGTAGAAGGAGGCAAAGTAATTCCAGATGCCGGTCGCGTCCCAGCCCGTTCCATAAACCATCCCTTCACGCTCGGTCGCTTCGAGCATGGCCATATTACCGGCGACCAAAGGGTCGTCCTTGGCAAATATCTGGCCCGGGTAAACGGCGTGACAGAACCCCCATTGCCCCCGCTGAGGCAGATCCTGCCCGTCCATGCGAATGGGGAGGTAGGAGTGGTGGAGTGAATCGGTCTTCATATCGCGCTTGGCGGCGCTCCGGAATGCCGCCATGAACTCATCGTACTCTCGCTGCCAGGCGGCGGCGGCTTCGGTCTTGCCCAGCCAATGAGCCGCTTGGATGAAGGCCCGCAAGCCGGTCAGATTCCAATATGGGTTCGTGTATTCATCCATTACGCCGCCGATGCCGCCGTCGGGAAACCCGGCCGGCACCAAGCCATCGTCGTAAGGAGATGCGTTGGTAAGCGTCTGTTGGCGCAGGGCCCGGATATGCTCGGCTATCCGTTCGAGCTTGGGCCATTGCGCCTCGAGCCAGGCTTTGTCCTGGGTCAATTGCGCGTGGCGGACACAAGTCCAGAGCACGATCCCATTTTCCTTGGAGAAATTGTCCATCACATGGATGCTGCCATCCGGTTGTTGGTAGGTCAGTTCGTAAGCCACACCGTTGCGCGCCTCCTTGCCCGCCCCGAGCATCGCTGCGGATTCAAGCAGAAATGCGCCATCGACTATCCACAGGCCGCGGTAGCACGTCGGCCCAACCTGGAAAGCGGGCAATCCCCGCTTGATTTCGCGGGCCTGCCAGATGTTGCGGATGGATGAGTCCACCAATGCCTGAATGCCCGAATCGGGGATCTGCACGCGATCGTAGGGCAGCGGCGCCTTCTGCCAGTACGCGACGGCGTGCCGGCGACACGCCAGTGCCTGCTGGAGCGTATGGGGCTGAATGACCAGCGAACCGCCCCCGCTGTAGAGCGCGAAGAATGTGGCGCTCTGTCCCGCCCGGACCGCCAACCCCTCAAGCTGAATCACGCGCCGCGGTCCTCGCTCCTCCGTCACCGCGGTCATCTTCAAAGAAGCGGTGATTGTCTCATGATCGTTAACCCGCACCCGCTGCGTTTCAGGCTGGAACGCAAACGGCAGTGTTGTATCCACCACGAGCTGCGGGCGCAACGTGCGCGTTTGGGCGCTGGTGTTGCGCACGCGCACCAGGATCAGGTCATTGCGCGCCGGGCCTCTGGAGTCGGTCATGTTTAAACGTGCCAGGGCGAGCGAGTTCAATTTGCCGGCCAGCAGCGCCTCGCTGTCCGCCTTCGCATCCGTCGCAAACACCCAAAGCCCATTGAGAATCGTGTTCTTGTCCGCCCCCTGCGGCGCCGCCTCGATGCTGATATTGATGATGCCGTCGTGGTTGACGTCCTTCGCGTCGAACCAGAATGCGCCCGGCTTGTTCTTGCCGAGGTCGGCAACGGTATCCACGGTATTCGGCTCGGCGCCTTCCACACGCAGAACCTGGATGCGCTTGCCCGCCTCGCTCCACCAGCCTTCACACAGGGCCAGCGCGATGCGGCACGAGGCCCCCGGCGGCACGGTCACTTCGTAAGCGATGCTGCCACCCATGTGAACCGCGATGTGCTGGAGCGACGGGTCCGCGTCCGCAGGCGGCTTGGCCCAGTTCCGGTTCTCGCCGCCGCCATCCACGCGCCGCAGGGCAGTCGTAGGTCCGCCGCTTTGGCGCAGATCGGTAACGGCGAAGGCTTCCTCGATTATCTCCAGCCCATCTGCCGTGCGTTGCGTCCGCACGATGGGCACGCGGGGCGAGTCCATGTCCTGCTTTTGCCATACGCTGTCGCCGACCACTTGAACGCCTAGGCGAGTGCCGAACTCGCGTCCACCCTGGTTGTAATGGTAGAGCAGTTCCCCACTCCGATCCACGAGCGACTTCTGGGGATCATCCGGCAGGCAGATGGCGGTCTGCCACTCGGGCGGGGAGTAGCGAAAGTTTACAGCGCTCGCGCTTGAGTTTGCGGACCGCACTGGCGAGGCCAGCAAAAGGACGACAGCCAGCGTCCGCATCGGAGTGGAGATTAGGTCTGCCATAGGTTTTTTATGTTGCAATGGTGGGCGCGACAGGGGTCGAACCTGCAAGGATTGCTCCAAAGGATCCTAAGTCCTTCGCGTCTGCCAATTCCGCCACGCGCCCGAACCGCCGAGGCATTTTTGCCACGACCGGAACCATTGTAAACACCTTTCAGAACTGGCCCGTCAGTGCCGTCTCCACCAAATCGCGGTCGGCTTGGCCACATGGAAGTCCACGCGCTGGTCCGGCTTGCGCAGCGTATAGATGGAGTAAGTAAGCGGCTTCTGCCAATAGATGCCGTGGCACACCATGCGCAGCCGGTGGAGCTGGTGCAGTGGCCGTTTCCAACGCCGAACCCAGGCGGGCGCTCCCTCCATTACCCGCTCCAGCTCGCGATGCGCGTTCGGTTCGAGACACATATTCTCGCCGGTGTCAGCGAAAGACGAAGTGAAACAGCGCAAGACTGCCATGCGCAGTCCGTGACGCACCAATTCCACGGTCCATGCCATGTCCCCCAAATAACGCCATCGCGGGTCAAAGAAAAGGCCGTGCTGGTCAAGCACTCGCCGGTGAATGAAGATCGAGCTGGTGATGACCGGGTTGTAAACCCAAATGGTATGTTTCCACGGCACCAGCGACTTGCGGCAGCAGATGAATTGGCCCTGCTTGTCCACGACGACCGTGTCGGCAAACACCACGTCGGTTTGGGGATGCCGGCGGAAGAACTCCTCGACAGCGAGCAAGCCGCCGGGCAGGTATTGCTCGTCGCAGTTGAGGTAGGCCAGGATTTCGCCCTTCGCCCGGCGCCAACCCCGATTCACGGCATCGTACATGCCTTGGTCCTTTTCGAAATAGGCTTGAACGCGCCGATCCCGCGCGAGCCATTCCTGCGTCCCGTCGTCCGACAGGGCGTCCTGCACGATGTGCTCGACCTCCACCCCGGCCTGGTCGGCCACCGAGGCCACACACAGTTTGAGCCAGACCGAGTTGCGGAAGCTGGGGGTGACGATCGAAATGCGCACGCGGAGTAATCTAGACGCGTGGCCGGTAGCCAGCAAACGGAATTGATCGCAAGCCGAGCTAAGTATGAAGAATGATGAGTTTATCGCTTTAGCCCCTGGATTGCTGAGGCATCCCGCTTGAGCCATCTCCCGGCACCACCGCCAGGCAGCCGCCGGGAGCGGATCCATCCGCATTCCAGGGACGGCTGGGCGCTCAGGTTGCACTCCTGCAGAGCCCTATCCTCCCAGCCGCAAACCCAGCCTACCCCCAACAGAGAGAATTTTACAACGTTCCCGTTGAAAACACCCATACTAGGCTCCGGCAGTGGCATATAACCTGGAGGGGGCCACGAAAAGAGCGAAGGCCACAAGAGCAGTGGCTCGGCTTGCCGGAGTGTCGGAGAATCATCTTAAGTTACACTGTTTCAGCACCTTACACGATTGCTTGTCAGCCCATGAAACACCCGGGCGCGCCTGAGCAGCACCACCACGACCTCGGAGCGCTGCCTCCAGGCCTGAAGGCAGAAGCGAAGAAGTCTGAGCGAATGCCGGGACCTGCCAGGCCAGCCACGCAATCCGAGGCTCCTGCCGCCTAAACAGCGCTCCTATCCCGTCATGGCGGTCCTGCGTCACATGGTGGTCGTAACAAAATGCGCCCGGAGGCCTCTGTTGGAGTATAATCCTCTGGACTATCCTCTGGACTATCGGTTGAAGAACTGATATGGGATAGGCTATCAGGTGCCTGATGGCTGCGTGAGGAATCTGGTGGTGCGTTCGCGGGCCGTTCCTTGTCCAACACCCGCGCCAGCTCCGGGGCCAGTGCTGTTTGGCTCAGTTTAGCATCATGACGTTCAGATGAGAATCCTTGCACGTGCTGTTGGGCTCGCTGCCATTCTAAGCGCGAGCGTTGCCTTCGCAGATCCCACCGTGATGATTTCGGAGTTCATGGCCATCAACACGACGACGCTTGCCGATGAGGACGGAGCGTATTCAGACTGGATCGAGCTCTACAATTCCAGCACCAACACGGTCAATCTCGGCGGCTGGTACCTGACGGATAAGGCAACCAACCTGACTCATTGGATGTTTCCCGCGACCAACCTGGGTCCCAGCCAGTTCCTGGTGGTGTTCGCGTCGAACAAGGACCGGCGCGTGGCCGGAGCCCCTTTGCACACGAACTTCAAATTGAGCGGCTCGGGTGAGTACCTCGCGTTGGTGCTGCCGGATGGCCTGACCAAAGCCACCGAATTCGCCCCCGCCTTTCCGCAGCAATACGCCGATATTGCCTACGGCTATGTAATGACCGGAGTCGGGGTCATGACTGGGCCGCCGACATACCTTGATCCCCCGACGCCCGGAACCTGGAACAGCAGCTCCGGCTGGGCGGGCATCCCTCCGTCCGTGACCATCTCCCCGCCGCCGGGTGTCTATACGAGCAACACGCTGCCCGTCTCGTTGGCCTGCCCCTCTTCCTCGGCTATCATTCGCTACACCCTGGACGGCTCGACGCCGGGAACCAACTCCCCGGTTTACACCAAAGCTATCCTGCTCACGGCCGACACCACTCTCCGGACCGCGGCCGAACTGGAGGGCGTGTTGGGCCCTGTCACTGCCGCCAACTACATTCTCCTCGATCCCAGCCTCACCAATTTCACCAGCAACCTCCCGTTGGTCATCATTGATACCCTCGGCCAGACTATCCCGGACGGTTCGAAGGTGGCGTCCTATGCCGTGTTCATTGATACCAACACGCCGACGGGCCGAACCTCGCTGACCAGTCTCGCGGATTACATCGGACGCGTCGGCATCGGGCTGCACGGTTCGAGTTCTCTCCAGTTCCCCAAGCAACCCTTCGCCACTGAGCTTCGGGACGAGACTGATGGCGGGCTCGATTACCCATTGCTGGGCTTTCCCGCCGGCAACGACTGGCTGCTCTATCCGTCTTACGATGACAAGACGCTCGCCAATAATGTGCTGACCGAATGGCTCTTTGCCGCGATGGGCCATTACAGCGTTCGCTGCAAATACACCGAACTATTTCTTCGCACCACACCCGGCAGGCTCACGGTCGCTGATTACGCGGGCATCTATATCGTAATCGAGCGCATCCGAATTGCCACCAATCGCGTGGATATTGCCAAGCTGGAAACCACCGACAATACCCCGCCCGCCGTGACCGGCGGCTATCTCTTTTCCAAGGATCGGGTTGCCGCAACGGACCTTACTTTTACTACGACCAGCGGCCAGCAGTTGATTGTGCTCGAACCGAAATCCGACGCGATCACCCAGCCCCAATACGATTACCTGTCCGGCTACGTGAATGCCTTTGAAGCGGCCCTTTACGGAGCGAATTGGCGGGACCCGCTTGCCGGCTACGCCAGCTACATCGATGTGGATTCCTTTGTGGACCAGCATTGGATCGTCGAATACTCGAAGAACATCGATGGCTACCGGCTGAGCAACTACATGAACAAGGACCGGAGCGGGAAGCTGAAGATGGAGCCGATTTGGGACTGGGACCTGAGCTGGGGCAACGCCAACTATGCCGATGGCGGCCATACGAACGGGTGGTACTATACGCAGTTGGGCGACGGCGACGATATCTGGCTGGGCAAATTGCGTGCTGACCCGGACTTTTATCAGAAGATCATCGACCGCTGGGGCGCATTGCGGCTGACCGTGTTTAACGCCACGAACCTCTTCGCCCGCATCGACCAAATCACCAACCAGGTGTGGGAAGCCCAGGTGCGCGATTTTGTGCGCTGGCCGCGCCTGGGCACCTATGTTTGGCCTAATCCCAATGGCGCCGCTGGCGGGTGGGATGTTGATTACGTCAACCCAACGACTTACGCCGGCATCATCTCGCAATTCAAGAAGTTCGTGCTTGGGCGCTACCTCTGGATTGACCAGCAATTCGTCCCCGCCCCCGCGCTGGTGACTAATGGCGCGACACTCTCGCTGAGCGCGCCGCTCGGCTCCATCTACTATACTTTGGATAATTCGGACCCCCGCGCCGGCGGGGGCGGACTGAGCGTCTCAGCCCGATTGTATAGCGGCACGGTCGCGCTGACCAACAATGCCGGAATCATCGCCCGCGCATTCTATACCAATGCGTGGAGCGCTCCCGCCCAAGCCCTTTATATTGCCGCCCTTCCCGCGTTGCGCATCACGGAGATCAACTATTACCCCGCGCCGCCGCCCACTAACAGCCCTTATCAAGACAAGAACTTCGAGTTCATCGAGGTACAGAATACCAGCTCCAATGTCATCAATCTGGCCGGCGCCCGCATTGGCGGCGGCATCAACTTCACCTTTGCCCCGAACGAGTTCGTTACTGTAGGCACGGCTACGTCCAACAACTTCGATGGCGGCGGAACTCCTTTCTCTGCCTCCACGCTCGGCGCGACCCCCGGACCCTACCTCACCAACGACGGTCGCGCCGGGACTTTGCTCTGCTTGCTCAACAGCCGCACCAATACCGCCCGCAATCGCATCACGTTCAACCAGACTGCCGTCGGCAATTACGACCGCCTGACCGCGGATTTCGATTTCCGCGCCACCACCACCGCCGTAGCGGCACCCGGCGGGGCGCCTACCCTGGCGGATTTCGACTCGGTGGGCACCGCCTATACCTTGACGCACTCCGGCCCCACCGCGCCGGTGGTGCTCGCCGCCGAGACCAACTCAACCGGCAACTATCTCCGCCTGGTCCCGGCTTCGGGTAGCGAGCTGGGCGTCATCGCCTTTAATCAAACAGCGGTCGGCACCTTCAATTCCGTGGTCGCAACGTTTGACTTCCGTATCACTCCTCCGGCCGAAACCACGCCGGCCGATGGGCTCGGGTTTGCGCTTCTAAGCACCGCGATTTATGGCAAGACCGGCGCGGGGCCGTATTTTGGGGAAGAGCCGAGCCTTACCAACTCGATTGGTGTCGGCTTTGATGTTTACAACAACGCTTCGACACCCCAGGAACCGAACAATAACCATGTCTCGCTGCACTGGAACGGAGCCCAGATTGGCAATGCCGCCATTCCCTCCTTCAGCCTCTCCAGCGGCAAGTTCCACCGCGCGCAAGTCCTCGTTCAGTTCTCCGGCGCGAATGCCTATGTGACGGTTCGGCTCACCCCCGACATCAATGGCACACCCGGCCTTACCGAAACCGTCTTTCAAAATGCCCTCCTCCCCGGTGCGGCGGCTTACTCGAGCCGGGTTGCCTTTGGGGCTCGCACGGGCGGCGCCTGGGCCGCGCATGACCTGGACAACGTCAACGTGCAGTACAGCGCTAATGCCGCTGCGGCCGCCGGTTTGTCCATTTTAGTCCTGCCCGCCTCCCAATTCGGCACGACCGGTCCAGGTACCACGCTGGCGGCTTTCACCGACTGGCCGCTGGTCACCAATACGCTGGCATTGGACCTGGCCTTTAGTCCGTCGAACCTCGTCAACGACGTTTCCCTTTGTTGGAACGGCGCCTCCGCGCTCGACATCAGCCTTGCCCCCTCGACCCTGGACCTCGACGCTGGTGTCTTCCACCACGCCCGGCTTCAGCTCGATACGGCCAGCGGTGGCGCCTACGCCGCGCTGACACTGACCCCAAACAGTCTTGGCACTCCCGGCGCGCCGCTCAATGTGTTTTCCAACTGGTTCATCCCAGGCGTCGCGCTCGGCAACGGTCGCATTGAGTTCGCCGGCCGCAACGGCGGTCTGGCGAGCAAAGTGGATCTCGACAATGTGATGGCAGGCTACCAAAGCCTCGCGCCGATGCTCTTGAATCCGGGCGAGTCCATCGTGGTGGTCCACAACCTGGCGGCGTTCGTCTCCCGCTACGGCACGGGCATTCGGGTGGCGGGCGAGTTCTCCGGTTCGCTGGATAACGCTGGGGAGCGCCTCACTCTGACCGGACCGCTGGGTGAACCTATTCTCGACTTCAGCTACGACCCGGCCTGGTATCCTGCGACCGATAGTGGCGGCTTTTCACTCGTCGCGGCCAACCCGAACGCGCCGCCCAGTGCCTGGGGCCTGGCGCAGAATTGGCGGCCCTCCAGCCAACTCGGCGGCTCCCCCGGCGCAACTGATCCGCTCCCGCCGTCCGCAATCCTTACTGCTGCCCCGGGTCCCGGCAACGTTCTCCGGGTGGCTTGGCCCGCTGGCTCAGGCAATTTCACGTTGCAGTCCACCGCCGCCCTGGACACGCCCATCCAATGGAGTCGCATCACGAACGCACCCTCGCTGCTTGGCGACCAATGGGTCGTGGACTCCATTCCGCCGACCAACCAGGCCACCTTCTACCGGTTGCAGGGCCACGCTCCCGGCGGGCCTTGAGTCCGCCAGTTGTTTGTCTCCATTCCCCAGCCCAGACCGTGCGTTGTCAATGACCTCTCGGGAAAGGCCAGGGTAACGGTCATCAAGCCGGTCTGGGTCTCCCCGGCAGGGAATGAAGTCGAATTCGGTGTTTACCATAAGCCTTCCGAATACAACCCGCCTTTTCCACCTCCCCCGGGGTGGTCTGGGGGCACTCTGGACAAACCCTGGACATGCCCTGGTACCATGGAACCCCCTCAAACCCCCGTTTTTGATCAGCCACACTTATCCAGCCCGATCCATCTGCCGCTGCGCCCGCTTCGGGCGCTTTCACCCGGCGCCCTCGCCGCGTGGTTGAGGCGCGCGCGGAGTCGCTAAACGGTGCGCTGTCGCGACGACTGTCGACGGTGGCTGGCGAGGGCGCCAGCCACGGCGCCCGAGGCGGGCGCGCTCCCCTGCCACCTAATGGTTGCGGCTGCGTCCTGCCCTCGACGACGGTGTATTGGACCTGCCCGTTGGTAGTGGCTGGGATGCCATACCGAATCTGTAGCGGCGACCAAGTGACTCAGGACGGCTCCCTTGCTTGAAATAATCCACTGGACAATATCGGATGACTTAACTTCGATCTGGAGTAACTTGTAGGGGTGGTCCCTGACTTTGGCAGCAGCGGGACAATGTTGAGGGCCGCTGCCAACCGCAGGCTCCGCTCGGAAGGAATGCAGAGCCGGCGCCCTGGGTGCTCAACGCTCGGGACACAACAACAAATCGAGTTTATGAATCTGATTCCAAGGGCTTCTGCCCATCGAGGCGGGTTTACGTTGATTGAGTTGCTGGTGGTCATCGCCATTATTGCCATCCTGGCGGCCCTTTTGTTGCCCGCCTTGGGCAGCGCCAAGCTCAAGACGCAGGCAGTTCAATGCATGAACAATTCACGCCAAATGATGCTGGCGTGGAGACTCTATGCGGATGACAATTCGGATCGCATCCCGTCAGCGTATGGCTACCCCGACGTTTGGATTCCGCCGGGCGACATGAGCTGGACTGGAAATGCAACGACCGATGCGGTGAACCAGTTCAATTGGAACGTCGATATCATGATTAAGAAAAGTCCGCTCTGGCCTTACTGCGGGAACGCTGCCGGCATCTGGCGGTGTCCGGGGGACAACCAATATCCGTGTGCAGTCACTTCCGGGCCTAACGCGGGGCGATCCTTTCCGAGGCAGCGCAGTGTTTCGATGCTCAGTTGGTTTAACAGCTCCGACGCAGATGGGTTTGCCGGGTGTACTGGTTACAAGAAATACAAGAAGATGGGCGACGTGATGAACCCGGGGCCGGCGATGACAATCGTGTTCCTGGATGAAAGATGCGACAGCATCAACGATGGCGAATGGTGCAGCAGCATGAGTGGCTGGCCCGATCAGCCCGGGGCCTGGGTGATGATTGACTTTCCGGGCAGTTACCATGGAAAGGCCGGGGGATTTGCGTTTGCGGATGGCCACTCGGAAATCCATAAATGGAAGGATCGCAGGACAACACCACCTCTCAGCCAGAATCTGTCACTGAACGTGCCCTCTGCCAACAACCGGGATGTTTATTGGATCATAGAGCATTCCACCCGGAAGCCCTGATGAGGACCGCCTGTAGAGCATGAATGCGCTCTGAGTCGTAGTCGTTTCGAGACGCGGCTGATTTGTCCGCCCTTTTTCCCGGTGAGCACGCGCTGGAGCAACCAGTTGCTCAGTCCCCTGATGTGATATCCTCCGCGCAGGAGGGCCCGCAGCACAGCCAGGTCGCCGGCGGCGAAGAAGTTGAACCCGCTATAGTTGCGATGTTGTTCGTCCCGCGCGGGTTCGGTGATGCGATGGAGAGCCACCGATCCGCCCGAGCGGTCTTCCAGGGCCGAGAGGAAAGCCAGATAGCGGGCGCACGCCGTCCGCATCAAGGCCGCCAGATCGCCCAGGCTGTAGAGGGACTTCTTGAGCGCGGCGACCTTATAGGTTGCCGGTGATGATAACATGGTCAAAACACCCCAACTGTCCGGCAATCTGTGAAGCGTAACGCGAACTCAGTGAAATCGGCTCGGAAGCCGGGGTGTCCTCGGTCGTTTCCATACCGCCCAATCTGCCCCAACCTCTTGGTTTCGGCTACGCCGGGTTAGGGCTATTGGGGGCGTTCAAGCCAGTAGCGGTTCGTAGGAGCCAGTCAGGAGCAGCCCGGCGGTCGTGCAGACGGTCGATTGCAGACCTTCCCGAATCGGCTTGCCGCCAATATTCATTCGGCCATAATAATCTCCATTGCTGACTTATTGAAGCAGATTCGGCACTTTCGGGAATGAGCGCCACTTGCGGCCATTCGACAGGTTTTCCCTCACTTCCGGTAGCCGGTTTTGGTCTCTTGAAGAGTTTGCACGGGCAATGTCTGCCTAGTGCAAAGCCGGGATACAAAGCCAGACACAGACCATGGCTGACCGCTTTTAAGCGGTTTATTGTGATGAAATAGTTGCCGGTGTGGCGAAATGGCAGACGCACAGGACTTAAAATCCTGGGCCCGTAAAAAGGCGTGTGGGTTCAAGTCCCACCACCGGCACCAATCCCTGTTTCATTCAATTGAATCAGGGTTTATCTTCGCGCTCGGCTTTCGGGTCAAATGGCTAGCAAAACGATGCGGCATGACGTGGCTGGCCGTATTGAAAGCTCAATTACGGGGCTTTCGGCTGTGGAGGCTCTCCAAATCTCCCTCACTGACTCAATCAAAGCTCGCTGTGGGGCATCTGGTGAGCGCGGGCAGGGGCTACAATCGGCGGTGCGGCCCTCTCTCGGGATGATCGCCAAACCGCTTCCGTGATTGCCTTTTAGCGCGTTTGTCACATGGTCCTGGCGGGGAAGGATGAGAATCCGCACCACCGTCTCCCGGCTCGCTGTAGCGCCAGCCAAAGCTTTCTGTAGGGGCTTAAACGTGCCTTCCTGACGGCTCCCAATTGCATGTGGTTCGGTGGCAGGCATTTCGTAATTCTGCCAGGCCCCAGCCAAGATCATTAGTCTCTCAACCCGAAGAGAAGTCTGTGCTTCTTTGCTTGGCAGACGTAGAGTCGGCTGCTTTTCGATCATGAAACAGACCCATTGGCTCGTCGCCGGGCTTACGATAACACTGTTCACCTTGCCGTCCGAGGCTCAAACCCGCGCCGTCAAGCTTTGGCCCCAACTCACCCAAGGCATCTACAATCACGCGAATGTCTTGGCCATGAGAAGCGAAGTCGCCGCCGATGGGCTTACCGTCACCGATGCCGCCTGGGACGGCTACCAGGTAGCGGGTTGCGCCAAACGCTGGACCCTGGACATGGGGACTCCCATGGACATGCCGCTGAAGAACTACAAATTCAGCGCGGAGTTTGCCGGGCTGCCGATCAACCTGACCGTCGAGTTCTACAACCCAGCCAAGCCGTGGGAAGTGAAGGAGAATTACCAGGAAATCCTTCTCCTGGGCGGCAACCAAACCATCGGATTGCCGGAATGGTTCCACACGCCAACCAACCGACTCGCCTATGACTTTGATGAAGGCGGCTGGTTTCCGTCCGGTTGGACGCTGCCGCGCGGCAAGTATGCCCTCTGGCAAGGGGCAGCGAAGGCGCGCCAGCAGGACCGCAAAGGTGAGTGCCCGATGTACGACTTCGGATTTACCCATGTTTCCCCTATCGCCATGACGCACAACGGCGCGCAGGGCACCCGCAAAGGTCGGGCCCATCTTTTTACTGACAACGAGTGGATTCCCTTCGACGGGGCCAAGGACGGCTTCACCGCGGACCCGACCAACCCGAAGAACTGGCAGATTGAACCGTTCCACCATTATGCCGACACCTGCGCCATCATCATTCCCGACTTCGAGGCGCCCGGCAGCCATGCCTGGACAGATCACCAATATGACGCCTTCGCCAGGCTCGTCGGCGAGGTGCGCGCCCGCCGTCCTGACGTGCTCATTGGCTGCTGGGGCGTGGGCGTGCTGAACGCATCGTTCCGCATCTTTGATAGCCGCTGGGAAGGCAAGCCCACTGGTATGGTGGATCTCACAGGTGCCAAACAATGGTTTGACAAATATGCGAACCCCTCCGCCGACATGCACCCAGTCTTCAAACGCTGCAACCTCAATTTCGGCAATCCTTCGGTCTATTGGATCAACAACTCCAAACCGTCCCAGCTCTATGCTTTCGTCCAGGAATGGGAGCAGGGCAAATTGGCCCGCCCGCAGATGCCCAACGTGCTCTCCACGTGGATCCAGGTCGAGTTCGTAGATAACTATCCTCTCTCCCAATACCGGTTCATCGATGGCAATGACAAGCCGCGTCTGGAAGCCATCAAACATCAGGTTCCCGCCTCCGCAACTTACGCGCTGTCCCTCTTCGCCCATTGCGTGATGGACGGCCTCCAATGTTGGGAGGTCGGCACCCGATACTCCGAGGAACTGCGGGATTATTCGGACTGGCGCGTCCATGAGCCAAGCCTCAACCGCTCGATCAATGGGGTTGAGGTCCCGCTAAACTACTATCTGAAGTATTTTGGATTCTATAACTTCCACGTGCTTGGCATGTGGCAAGCCAGTCGGAACAAGGACATCATCGAAGCGGCGACAGCGTGGGAGATGCCGGAAATCCGCTCATCTAAAAGCAACGTCTGGCGTGTGGGCAAGGAGCGCTTTCCCAGTTTTGCGGGTCTCCACAAGGAGCCCCTCGTTCGCACCAAGCTGTCGGCGGATGACAAAACCCTTCTCGTCCTGGCCTGCAATCCCCACAACCAGGACGTGGAGCAAGTCAGTATCAGGCGTCCCGGCGGCACGGAGGAGTTTGGGTTCACCTTGGCAGGTGACTTTCCTATTATCAAACGCTTCCCCGTCACCCATTGATCTTCCGAATGGCCCCACCCCCCTTAGCGCTATCGCATTAAACCCCTTTTTCGCCTGCAGCCTTCCGCTGGGCGTCAGTGCCGGCACTGGGTGCGCCGGGCACGGCCGCTAATCACCACTATCGACATAGGAGCGAATTCCGGTAACCTGCCGGCGGTTGCATCGGTCTGATTAAAGACAACCGGTCCCGTATAAAACATTATGGCAAAGAACGGCAAGTTCCGCTGGTCAAAGTGGATTATGCTTTTAGTGGTGCTCGGCGCCGCGGTTGGCGCCGTGATGTATTTCAAGAACGACCACACCGCTGCGCCGCAGTATCAAACGGTTCCGGTCACGCGCGCCGACTTGACGCAGGTGGTGACCGCGAACGGGGCGTTGAACCCGGTCCTTAACGTCCAAGTCGGCAGCCAGGTTTCCGGCAATATCGCCAAGCTGTTTGCCGACTACAATTCACTCGTCAAATCCAACCAGGTCGTCGCGCAACTCGACACCGCCATCTTTGTGTCCGCCGTCCATCAAGCCGAAGGCGACCTGGCCAATTCCAAAGCCACCCTGGAACTGCAGCAGGCCGAGACGAAGCGCTCGAAGGCGCTGTACGATAACAAACTCATCTCGGACTCCGACTACGACACGGCCGTTGCCTCCCTCCACCAGGCGGAGGCGCAGGTGAAGATGAAACAAGCGACCCTTGAGCTCGCGCAACTGAATTTGGACCATTGTACCATTTATGCGCCGGTGGAGGGCATCGTCATTTCACGCAATGTGGATGTGGGCCAAACAGTCGCGGCGAGCATGAACGCGCCGGTGCTGTTCCAAATCGCCAACGACCTGGCCAAGATGCAGATTGATGCGAGCGTGTCTGAGGCCGATGTAGGCACTGTCGAGGAAAAGCAGAATGTGAACTTCACGGTGGATGCTTACCCGAATCGCACTTTCACCGGGTCTGTCGTTCAGATCCGCAACTCGGCCAGCAACGTCCAGAATGTCGTCACCTATGACACCGTCATCGGCGTGACCAATGCCGATTTCAAGCTCAGGCCAGGGATGACGGCCATGATTTCCATCATCACGGCACGGAGCACCAACGTGCTGAAAGTGCCAAATGCCGCGTTCCGCTTCAAGCCGCTGGAACCATCCACCAACCAGACGCTGGTGGCGCGGCTGCTGGCGAAAGTTGGGTTGGGCAAGGAGCCGAACACCGCCGCGACAAACGCCGTGCCGGTCGCCAAGGCCAGCGGCACCAACAAGGTCGAGACGGCGGAGAACGCCTCGCCACCGCTCACCGGCAATGAGCCGCCGGAAGTATTAATGCGCCGGGTGCGCGAGATGCGGGATCGGGGAGAGGAGCCGCCGCCGGAGATTCGCGCCAAACTGCGGGAATTATTCCAGAGCGGCGCCTTGCAGCGGCCCGGCCAGGGCGGCGCGTCTATGGGCGGCGGGAACAGCTCACGGCCCCGCCCAGCGCCAGCCTGGCGCACCATTTATGTTCTGGCGACCAACACGCCGCCCGGCAGCAGTGACCCTCTGGTGATACCGCGGGCGGTCCGCGTCAGAGCCGGCATTACTGACGGCTCCTATACTGAAATCACCGATGGCTTGCAGGAAGGGGACCCGGTCATCATCGCGGCCAAGCTGACCTCGGCCCAGGCGGTCGCCCAGGCGCCCGCCGGTCAGAGTCCGTTTGGCGGGCCGCCGCGAATGCGCTAATGAGTCATGCCGCAGCAACCGGAGAACGCGGCCGCCAACCTCACCACGGTGCCCGAGGAGATTATCGGCCAGCCGCGCCGTGTGGTAGCCAGGGCGTTGCCCTGGCGGCAGACGTTCGCCGCGCTCAAGCACCGCAACTTCCGGCTCTTCTTCTTCGGCCAGTTGGTTTCGCTGATCGGCACATGGATGCAGAACACGGCCCAAAGCTGGCTCGTGTACGACCTGACCAAATCCAAACTACTCCTCGGGACCGTAGCTGCCGTGGGTTCCGCGCCGTTGCTGCTGTTCTCTCTCTGGGGCGGCTCGGTCGCGGACCGTCATCCGAAGCGGACCGTGCTTTTGTGGACGCAGAGCGGCATGATGGTGCTGGCGTTCGTGTTCGCGGCGCTGGCGTGGAGCGGGCTGGTGCGGCCATGGCACATCTTGCTGCTGGCGGCACTCGGTGGAATGGCGATGGCCTTCGACATGCCGGCGCGCCAGGCGTTCATGGTCGAGATGACCAGCCGCGAGGACCTGATGAACGCGCTGTCGCTCAACAGCTCCATCGTCAACGGCGCCCGCGTGGCCGGGCCGGCCGTGGCGGGCGTCCTCATCGCGCAGGCGGGCCTGTCGGCCTGCTTCTTCCTGAACGGGCTGAGTTTTCTGGCGGTGCTGGCGGGTCTTTTGATGATGCGGCTGCCCCGGCTTATGCCGCTCGCACAACCGGAATCCAACTGGCAACATGCCCTGGACGGCTTTGCCTATGTGGCGAAGCACCGCCGGGTGCGCACTCTGCTGCTGCTGTTTGCCGTCGTCGGCGTTTTTGGCTGGTCATACTCGGTGCTCATGCCGGCCTTTGCCACCGACATACTTCGCGTCGGCAGCCGCGAATACGGGATGTTGCTCAGCGCCAACGGCATCGGCGCGCTCGGCGGGGCGCTGACTGTCGCCACATACGGCGATCGCTTGCCTCGGCGCTTGCTCGTGTTCGGCGGCCTGGGGCTTTTTTCGGCGATGCTGCTGCTGCTGGCCGTGACGCGGAATTACTACCTGGCGCTGTTCTTTCTGGCGATCGCCGGCTGGGGCATGCTGCTCTACTTTTCCACCACCAACACCGTGATCCAGATCAGCGTCGCCGACGGCATGCGCGGGCGCGTCATGGGCATCTGGGCGCTGGTTTTCGGCGGCATGATGCCGGTGGGCGGTATGGAGGCGGGCGCCCTGTCGCACTGGCTCGGCGTGCCCTGGGCAGTTGCCATCGGCGCGATTGTGTGCGGCGCCGCAGCGCTTCTGACGTGGTTGCTTGTGCGCCGGAATCCGCCAGCACCGGCATGAACTCCAGGGCTACAGCATGAACAACGTCATTCAACTGCAAGACATCCACAAGACCTACCACACAGGCGAGGTGGATGTGCATGCCGTGCGCGGCGTGTCGCTGGGCATCGCTCAGGGTGAGTTCGTCGCGCTGATGGGCGCCAGCGGTTCCGGCAAATCAACCATGATGAACATCATCGGCTGCCTGGACCGCCCGACCTCGGGGACGTATTTGCTGGATGGCATTGACGTCTCGCAACTCAGCCGCGACGAACTGGCCGACATCCGCAACCAGAAACTCGGCTTTGTCTTCCAGGGCTTCAACCTGCTCGCGCGCACCTCTGCCCTGGAGAATGTCGAACTGCCGATGCTCTACACCCGCCAGCGCCTGTCCGGACCGAGGCAGCGCGAGCGGGCCCTCAAAGCGCTGGACACAGTCGGTTTGGGTGACCGCGCCGACCACAAGCCCAACCAACTTTCCGGCGGCCAGCAACAGCGCGTGGCCATCGCCCGCGCGCTTTCCAACCAGCCGGCCCTGCTCCTGGCCGACGAGCCGACCGGCAACCTCGACACGCGCACCAGCGTGGACATCATGGGCGTGTTCCAGAAGCTCAACGACCAGGGCATGACCATCGTCATGGTCACCCATGAACTGGACGTTGCGCAGTACACCAAGCGGATGGTTGTCATGCGCGACGGCAAAGTGGTCGGTGACACGCCGGTAACCATGCGTTTGATCGCGGAGAATGAATTGCGCCGCCTCCAAGAGGAGCAGAAAGCTGTGCAGTTGGCTGATTGAATCCCCGGACAAGCGCCATGACACTTCCCATGCTATTTCGGATTTCGGTATTCGGCCTTCCTTCGGCCTTCGGGTTTCGGCCTTCGGATTTCTGATCATGCGCTACTTCGTCATTCTCAAAGCCGCTTTCCGCGCGCTGCGCCGCAACAAGATGCGGACGATTCTCACCATGCTGGGCATCATCATCGGCGTCGGCGCGGTCATCGCCATGGTCGGCATTGGCAACGGCGCCAAGGCCCAGGTCCAGGCCCGCATCGCCGCCCTCGGCCAGAACGTCATCCAGATCTTCTCCGGCAGCATCAACCGCGCCGGCGTCCGCTCCGGTTTTGGCGGCGCCGGCACACTGACCGTCGAAGACGGCCTGGCCATGGGAAGGGAAGTGCCCGGTGTGGTGGCCGTCAGTCCGGAGGTCCGTACCAGCCAGCAAACCATGTACGGCAACAACAATTGGTTTACCTCGGTCATGGGCGAGAGTATTGATTACCTCACCATTCGCCAATGGGACTTGGCGGATGGCGTGATGTTTTCCGACTCCGACACCCGGTCCGCCGCCAAGGTCTGCGTTCTCGGCAAAACGGTTGCCGACAATCTGTTCCCAGAGGATGACCCGATCGGCAAAATCATCCGCATTCGCAATGTGCCCACCAAAGTCCTCGGCGTCCTTAAACCCAAGGGCGCTTCCATGTTCGGCTCGGATCAGGACGACGTCATCCTGGTGCCCTACACCACCGGCATGAAGCGCTTTGCGGGGGTGACGATGCTCCGCTCCATCAACGTGCAGGCGGCCACCCCCGAGGAAATGGCCGAAGCCCAAAAAGGCATCGGCGAATTGCTCCGGCAGCGGCACCGCATCCAACCGGGCGCGGATGATGACTTCATCCTGCGCAACCAGCAGGAAATCGCCGAAGCCATGAGCGCCACTACCGATGTGATGACCGCCCTGCTGGCTGCCATCGCCAGCGTGTCCCTGTTGGTGGGTGGCATCGGCATCATGAACATCATGCTCGTCAGCGTGACCGAGCGGACGCGCGAAATCGGCATCCGCATGGCCGTCGGCGCGCGCGCCCGCGACATCCTCCTGCAATTCCTGATCGAAGCCGTCGTGCTCAGTTCCACTGGTGGCATCTTAGGGATATTATGCGGCATCGGCGGCGCCAAGCTCATCACCGTGATCAAGGAATGGCCCACGCTGGTCTCCACCAACTCCATCATCATCGCCTTCGCCTTCAGCGCCGCCGTGGGGGTGTTCTTCGGCTTCTATCCGGCGCGCAAAGCTTCGCAGCTTGATCCCATTGACGCGTTACGATACGAATGAGGCCGCCGTGAGTTGTTAACGGTCAGGTAGGGCTCGTAGTCCTCTGCGAGCTGCGGCGTGCATAGAGTGCCCGCCCTGCCTTTAGTCGCTCGGATAAATCATGCTAACCGCATCGCTTAAATTATGAAGCAGCAAAAAACTTCCCGCACCGGCCTTAGCCGGCGCCAATTCCTCGGCCGTACCGCAACCGCAGTCGCGGCGTTCAGCGTGGTTCCCCGCCATGTGCTTGGCGGCCCGAAATTCGTCGCGCCCAGCGAGAAGGTAAACATCGCCATCATTGGCTGCGGCGGCCAGGGCCGAACGAATACCCGAACCCTCTTCAATGAGCCCGACGCGCAGATCATCGCCGTGGCGGACCCCATCGAGTCTGAGAATCTCGATGCCTACTATTACAAGGGCAACGGGGGCCGCCTGCCGGTCAAGGCCGAAATCGAAAAGCACTACTCCGGGAAGACGCCGAACTTCAAGGTGGCCGACTACGAGGACTTCCGCGTGATGCTGGAGAAGGAGAAAGCCATTGATGCCATCCTCTGCGCCACGCCCGATCATCAGCACGCTTATGTTTGCGTGACCGCGATGCGCCAGGGCAAACACGTCTATTGCGAAAAGCCGCTCACGCACAACGTCTGGGAGGCGCGGCTGGTATCCCGGGTGGCCAAAGAAACTGGCGTTGCCACGCAGTTGGGAAACCAGGGCCACTCCGGCGACTTCATCCGGCAAACCTGTGAGATGATCTGGGATGGAGCAATCGGCGACGTGCGGGAAGTCCACGCCTGGACCAACGCCAGCCGATGGAATACGAAGATCCTTGGTGGCCGGCCCCCGGCGGAAGCGACGCCCAAAGGGGTTAATTGGGATCTGTGGCTCGGACCGCGGGATGCACGTCCTTACAGCTCAGCTTATACGCCTGTCACCTGGCGGGACTTCTGGGATTTCGGCACCGCGCCCATCGGCGACTTCTTCTGCCATAACTTTGACCCGGCCTGCTGGGCGCTCGACCTCCGCGAGCCCCTTAGCATCGAAGCCTCCGCTGCGGGTGGGGTGGACTCCTATATTGCGCCGCCGGGCGGGCTTTACACTTACCACTTCGGTCCGCGTGGCAAGATGCCTGCGGTCAAATTCATGTGGTATGAAGGCGGGCTCATGCCCCCGCGTCCCGACGGCCTGGAGGAAGACGACCAGCTCGGCGCCAACGGCAACGGCATCCTGTTTGTCGGCGACAAAGGCATGATCACCTGCGGTGGCTGGGCCGGCCGGCCCACCCTGTTACCCGGCTCCAAAGACGAAGCCTACAAGCGCCCGGCGAAGACCCTGCCTCGGTCTAAAGGCCACCACCGCGATTGGCTCATCGCCTGCAAAGGCGGCACGCCCGCCAGCGGCAACTTCCAATACGGCGCCGCGCTGACGGAGGTCGGTTTGCTCGGCCTGGTCGCGCTGCGGGTTGGCAAGAAGCTTCAGTGGGATGCCAAGGCCATGAAAGCCACCAACGCTCCCGCCGCCGACGCGCTCATCAAAGAGAGCTATCGCCCCGGTTGGGAACCGGCCTGAAGCCTTTGCTCGTCCCGTCCCGGTAAGTGGCAGTGCCCATCGCTGTCGGTCTGCCGCTCGCCTGTAGCGTCAGGCATCCCTGCCTGACGTAAAGCCGGGCTTCCCAGCTCGGCGGAAAAGACCTCACGCCCGCCTAAACGCTTTGGAATTCTCGTGAGTTGCAGATCTACATCTGAGCCGAGAATCGCCTTCGGGCACTGCCCAGGTAAGGAGGGGTTGCTAGTTACCAACCTCGAAGCGGCCTGCGAAAATAAATGCGCCTCTCCATATATAGGGGAGCGGTTCGGCGAAAATAGTGTTGGCGGGAAGTGGTTGATGGGTGTGGTGTTACGCATAGCATTAACGTTAACGGGTCGGGGGAAGGGTTCGGTTGGGGGGTGAAATTATTTCACTGAATTGTTGTAAGATGCTGCAAATCAACAGGGCTTTTTTTCAGGTTGTTACTCATCGGGGATGTCAGCTCCCAGCGCGCTGGGGTGGAAATACCCCCAGTTGCGCCATCAGGCCGAGCATAGCCCTAAATGCACGCGGCCCTCATCCCCAATCCTGAAGGGATTCGGTGCCATTGAGCCCGAGGTGGTGTTCCACCACCCTGCGCCGGCGCGAGAGTGTGCCAGAATAGAACAGTCTCGAACCATCGCTCCGGGACGAACTGAGCCAAGATGGCACAACGACTGTATCAGGCTGGCACAGTTCAAGAAACTGGGTCCGGACACTCGATGCCGACACTGCGGTTAATGGTTTGCTAGCGCATCGCCACAAAGGAGTCAGGAAACGGACCCTTTTTCTCCAAGCCGGTCGCAACGCGATGAAGGTGGTCAATCACGATTGGGGTTGAGGCTATGACAAGGTCTAAAATCGAGTGAATTTGCTCTATTGACGGATGGTGGCTCATGTTGTAGTTTTTGAACAACACTTACAACATGGGGTGAATATGAACGATGCGAAAACCACTTTTGCCGCCTATTTCAAGGCACTTAGGAAAGAGAAGCGAATTACGCTTCGGGCATTTTGTGACGCGGCTGGTGCCGATCCGGGAAATATCAGCCGGATGGAGCGGGGCGGGATGATTCCGCCCCAGGACAGGGACATTCTCACGAGGTATGCGCAAGCACTTGGTTTGGTGGAGGGAAGCGCTGAGTGGTATCAGTTCTTCGATCTGGCGGCGGCTGGCCGTGGCATGATTCCACAAGACCTGATGGACAATGAGGCATTGGTGAGGCAATTGCCGGCATTCTTCCGGACCCTGCGTGGCCAGAAGCCGACGGAGGAGGAACTCCGAAAGATTGTCTGCAAAATCAAAGAAGGTTAGGACCAGCGAATGGCACCGGAAAGCTTCAAAGCTCATTTATTTGACGCAACTCTTCTTCTCGCCGAACAGAACGGAATGCCAAGGGGCCAGCTTCAAGGCGATGCCCACCTGCAGTATCTCGCGAAGCCCGTTTCACGGAAGTTCGAAGTGTCCAGCAGCGTGATCGAACGCCGGCTGACCAGGGAAAAACTCTGGCCCTTGGCAGTGAGTTGAAGAAGCCCGGCGTGCCCGCGCGGGGTGCTCGACGAGAACCTGACACACTGCGAGCAGCAGGCAGAACCGCAAAGGCGGGGCAAGCCGCCCAAAGGTCGAGTTTGACGATACAAGGTCCAACGAACCGGAAGCCCCGCTCACCCGTCGGCCGGAGGTCTGCCCCGCACCTGGATCAATGTGTCGCGGAAATGCCACAGCACAGTGTGCTGGATAAGCCTGGCTGATCAAAAATGGGGGTTCGAGGGGGTTCTATGGTGCCAAAGCATGTCCGGGGTTTGTCCAGGGTGCCCTGGGGCGAATGCAGAATGAAGAAATACCGGTCAAACATCCAACATCCAACATCCAACATCCAACATCCAACATCCAACATCCAACATCCAACATCCAACATCCAACGCCGAACCTTGAACCTTGAACCTTGAACGACGGACCCGGGCTACGGCCACCCTGAGGCTACACTCAGGCTACCCTGAAGGCTCCCGGGACGGTCGGGTGCAGGGTGGGAGGAGCCGGGAGCTGGAAGGCCGCCTTCAAGTGGTAATTCCACGAACCAATCCGCCAAAGCGCGGACGATCACCACGAACTCAAACAGTAACCCCGTCCACGAAATAGCGCGTCATGTCACAAGACTGGAGTCTAAAGTCCAAAGTCCAAGGTCCAAAGTCCGGGCGCAAGCGGGCGGGAACATCAAATACCCGCCGAGAGGGTATCCCCCCGGTCAGCCGTGATTGGGAAAGGCACGCGGGGAAAGCCAGGTTCAGTTTGGGCGGGTGGTGCCGATCGGGCGGGTCCGGGCGGCTTGCGCCGCCAGAATCGCTATTGAGTACCTATCTCATCCCTAGCGTACACCTAGCCACCCGCTATCCAACTCCTATCCGACACCTATCCGACACCTATCCGACACCTATCCGACAAACCGTAAATGCTTGGAAT
>Ga0182014_10000955_pt1 | contig 39397 bp, 37 predicted proteins | sample 612S2DmetaG_FD_120489 | JGI IMG/M metagenome (GOLD analysis project Ga0182014, IMG submission 120489) | Permafrost microbial communities from Stordalen Mire, Sweden - 612S2D metaG | ecosystem: Environmental > Terrestrial > Soil > Wetlands > Permafrost | place: Sweden: Stordalen | collected... | reverse complement strand
TTCCAGCGGGCGGATATCCGCCCGCTGGAAACTGCCCAACAGTGATCAAAACATGTAACCTCTAACCCATAAAGTGTTACCTATGTCTTGACCCACGAGTGTTACCTATGTCCTGATTGCACCCCTGTCTTCTGCCTTTGCTGCCTTCTGTCTTCTGTCCCCTGGCTGTCTCCGCGCGTAAGACTTGCGGCACTCGTGCGCAGCCGGTATAGTCCCACCCATTCCGATGCCTGAATTACGCAAAAAATATCCGTTCGACAAAATCGAGCCGAAATGGCAACGCTACTGGGCCGAGCACAAAACCTTCGCCGCGAAGGAACCAGAGTCCCTCAGCCACTCCGTCACTCAGTCACCCAAGCTCTACGTGCTCGACATGTTCCCCTACCCCAGCGGCGCGGGCCTGCACGTCGGCCATCCCGAAGGCTACACCGCGACGGACATTTATTGCCGCTTCCAACGCATGCGCGGGTTCAATGTCCTCCATCCGATGGGCTGGGACGCGTTCGGCCTTCCCGCCGAGCAATACGCCATCGACACGGGCACGCACCCCGCCATCACCACCAAAAACAACGTCGACACCTTCCGTCGCCAGATCAAAATGCTCGGCTTCTCCTACGACTGGGACCGCGAAGTCGATACCACCGATCCCGAATACTTCAAATGGACGCAGTGGATTTTCTTGCAGCTATTCAAGAAAGGCCTGGCTTACGAAGCCCAAGTGCCCGTCTGGTGGTGCGAAGGTTGCAAGGCTGTCCTCGCCAATGAAGAGGTCAACGCCGACGGCACCTGCGACCGCAAGGGTCATGCGGGCGTGTACCAAAGACCTCTCCGCCAGTGGATTCTCAAGATCACCGCCTACGCCGAGCGATTGCTGAAGGATTTGGACCTGGTCAACTGGCCCGACTCGATCAAGGAACAGCAGCGCAATTGGATCGGTCGTAGCGAAGGCGCATCCGTCCAGTTCAAGGTTCACGGTTCGGAGTTGACCATCGAGATTTTCACGACTCGACCCGACACGCTCTTCGGCGCGACATATATGGTCCTCGCACCCGAGCATCCGCTCGTGGAAAAGGTCACAGCGCTCGCGCACCAAGCCGCCGTCAACGCCTATCGCGCCGAAGCCGCGCGCAAGAGTGAGTTGGAACGCGCCGCGCTCGAAAAGGACAAGACGGGCGTGTTCACGGGTGGCTACGCCATCAATCCCGTCAACAACGAGAAAATCCCCATCTGGGTCGCCGATTACGTGATGATGGGCTACGGCACCGGCGCGATCATGGCCGTGCCGGCACACGACACACGCGACTTTGAATTCGCGAAGAAATTTGGTCTGGAGATGCGGGATGTGGTTGCGAAACCAATGCCTGCGAAAGAGGTCTTCGATCTGAGTGAGGGATACACCAAGAAGAGCATAAGGTACTTGTATGCTGGCGGCGATAAACCAGTTGGCTATAAAGTCGAGGGCCAAGCTTTCACCGGCGACGGTATTGCGTTCAACTCACCCATTATTGACGGCCTCCGTACGGCCGAGGCCAAAAAGAAGATCACCGCGTGGCTACAGGAAAAGGGCCTCGGCAAAGCAACGGTGCAGTACAAGCTCCGCGACTGGCTCTTTTCACGTCAACGCTATTGGGGTGAACCGATCCCGATCGTCCATTGCGAGAAACACGGCGCAGTTCCGCTGCCGGAAAGCGAATTGCCCCTGAAATTGCCGGAAATGAAAGATTATTCGCCGTCGGGCAGTGCCGAGCCGCCGTTGGCCAAGGCGACCGATTGGGTCAATACGAAGTGTCCGCAGTGCGGCGGCCCGGCCAAGCGCGAGACGAACACGATGCCCCAGTGGGCCGGCTCATGCTGGTATTACCTCCGCTACATCGATCCGAAGAATGACACCGCCTTCGTTGCGAAGGACAAGGAGAACTACTGGATGCCCGTCGATCTGTATATCGGCGGCGCGGAACACGCCGTCCTCCACCTCCTGTACTCGCGCTTCTGGCACAAGGTGCTCTTCGACCTCGGCCACGTCTCCACTCCCGAACCGTTCATGCGCCTCGTCAACCAGGGCATGATTCTCGGCGAGGACGGGCGGAAAATGAGCAAGTCGTGGGGCAATGTGATCAACCCGGACGACGTGGTGCGCGATTACGGCGCGGACGCGTTGCGGATGTATGAAATGTTCATGGGTCCACTCGACATGGTGAAACCGTGGAGCACGCAGGGCTTGGAAGGCGTCTATCGCTTTCTCGGTCGCGCCTGGCGGCTGTTCTGCGATGAGGACGGCAAGCTCCTCGTCGACGACAGCGAGCCCGCGGGAATACTGCTCAAGGTCCTGCATCAGACCATCAAGAAGGTTGGTGAGGACACGGATACCCTGGCGTTCAATACCGCTGTTTCCCAGATGATGATCTTCGTCAACGAAGTCACCGCACAGGAGAAACGTCCGCAAAAGCTCCTCGAGCCGTTCGTGCTGTTGTTGGCGCCCTACGCACCGCATCTGGCCGAGGAATTGTGGGAAAAACTTGGCCACAAACAATCGCTGGCCTACGCACCCTGGCCGAAGTACGACGAGGCGCTGCTCAAAGAGGACAAGGTCACCGTCATCTTGCAGGTCAACGGCAAGATCCGCGACCGCGTCGAAGTCCCCGCGCAGATATCTGCGGCCGATCTGGAAAAGCTCGCGCTGGCCAACGAGCGCATCCACCAATATCTCACGGGCAAGCAGGTGAAAAAAGTGATCGTCGTTCCCGGAAGGCTGGTCAACATCGCGGCCTCGTAACCAATGACCGCGTACGCACGACCCTGGCGAGATCCGAAATCCTACGCGATGGGGCTGGTCGTAGTGGAGCGAGAGGGTTCACGACACGTGGTGGGCATCGTTGGCCGTCGTGATGTCCTGTCCACGTATCACGACGGTGTGCAGCAGCGAAGCAGCTAACGCGCGCCCCAGATTCTGGTTGAGACGCGGCCAAACTTCGCTATATTGTGGTTGTGAGGTTGGTTGGTATATGTTCAAGTTAACGAGAGAAGAGCAATTGATTGTCGCGTTCCTGCTGTTCGCACTCCTCGTGGGCACGGCTGTCAGGGAATGGCGCGGGCGGCACCCAAGAGTTGCCGCCGCCGCACTGGAGATAAAGGGCCGCTAATGCAAAAGTTGAATTTCGCTGAGACCGTCGACGAAATCATCCGTGCGGATGGACGGTACGACCGCGACGCCTACTACTTCGTGCGCGAGGGACTGGATTTCACCATCAAGATGCTCAAGAAGGATTTGCGGGGTGCGGGGCGGCACGTCAGCGGCCAGGAACTGCTGGACGGCCTGCGGCGCTACGCCCTCGATCAGTTCGGCCCGATGTCCAAGACCGTGTTCGGTTACTGGGGGATCAAACGGTGTGAGGATTTCGGCGAGATTGTCTTCCAGATGGTGGATAAAGGCGTACTCGGCAAGACGGAACAGGACACGCGCGAGGACTTCAAAGGCGGTTACGATTTCGACGAGGCCTTCGTCAAGCCCTACCAGCCCGCGCCCGGTACTCGCAGCCGCCGCCCGGCCAAGGGCGATGCCGCCGGGACGAACCGCTATCACTCCGTCCCAACCCGCTCCCCCAACACACGGAAATTGAGCGGCGGCGCGAATTAGGTGTCATGCGATTTCATGGCCTGCAGCGCTCGCTGGCGGCGTCGTTTCTCTTCCTGACAGGAGCCATCATGACCCGCGCCCAAACCTTCAACGTCGCCCCTGCTCATAAAGTTGTTTTTGATAACGGCCTCACCTTGCTCGTGCGCGAAGACCACAGCGCCCCCGTCGTGAGCGCCCAGGCCTGGGTCCGGGCTGGCAGCATCACCGAAGGCCCGTGGACGGGTGCCGGCATTTCGCACGTGCTCGAGCACATGCTGTTCAAAGGCACGACCACGCGCGGCGTGTCGCAAATTGCCCACGAAATCGAACGCAACGGCGGTTCGATGAACGCGTATACCTCCTTCGAGCAAACCGTTTTCCACATCAACATCCCATCCGAACACTGGCAGACCGCCGTGGATATTCTCGCCGATTGCATGCAGCATGCGACCATTCTTCCGCAGGAACTCCTCAAGGAAAAACAGGTCATCCTTCGGGAAATGGCGATGAACAACGACGACCCGGCCCGGCGCGAGAACCTCATGCTCTGGGCCACCGCCTACACCACACATCCGTACCGGTTCCCCGTTATCGGATACCCGGACATCTACAACCGCATCACCCGCGACGATGTGGTCGCGTACTACAAGAAGCATTACGTTCCAAACAACATTGTTTTCGTGATCGTCGGAGACGTGGATGCCGCGAAGGTCGAACAGGAACTTCGCGATGCGACCAAAGACTTCGACATGGGCGCCATCGAACCGGCGTTTGTTCCGCTCGAGCCGCCCCAACTCAGCTTGCGGGAACGACACGAGGAAACGCCCACCCAGATTTCGAGAATCGGTCTCGCCTGGCACGTGCCGTCGGTCACCCATCCGGATGTCTTCCCGCTCGACGTGCTGGCCATCGTGCTTGGCCAGGGCCAAAGCTCGCGCCTCTACCGCGAACTCCAACAGAAACGTGGTCTGGTCCATGGCATCGATGCGGGCAGCTACACCCCCGGCTATCCGGGCATTTTCACGATCAGCGCCAGCACCGATCCCGACAAACGCGACGCGGCGATTGCGGCGATCCGCGAGCAGGTCAAACTGTTGATCGATCAGCCCGTCACCGAAGAGGAATTGCAAAAAGCCATCAAGTTGAGCACCAGCCATTACCTCGACGGGCTCAAAACCATGTCGGGCCAGGCTTCGGACATCGCCAACAACGATTTCCTCCTCGGCGATCCGAACTACTCCAAAATCTACCTCGAGAATCTTCGCAAGGTGACGCTCGACGATCTGCAGCGTGTGATCCGGAAGTATTTTACGGACAACAATCTGTCCATCGCGTCTCTCAATCCGCCGGGTTCGCTGCCCAAAACGCCAGCCGCTACGGTTGCCAAATCAGAAATCGAGATCAAGAAGTTCGACTTCCCCAACGGGCTGCGCTTGCTGGTCCGGGAAGACCCGAAGCTGCCCATGGTTAATGTCCACGCGCTGATGAAAGGCGGTGTTCTCGCTGAAACCGACACGAACAACGGCGTCTGCAAGTTGACCACCCGCATGCTGTTGAAGGGCACGACGACACGAACCGCGGACCAAATCGCCGAAACGATGGAGTCGGCCGGCGGCGCGATCAGTTATATCGCCGGCAACAACAGTTTCGACATCGCCGCGGAATCGTTGAGCGAGGATCTTGATCGCACGCTGGATGTGCTGGCTGACGTGCTGCAAAACCCCACATTCCCCGACGCGCTGCTGGCGCGCGAGCGCGCGGTGCAGGTCGCCGAATTCAAACAGGAGCAGGACCAGATTCTGCGCAAAGGCCAGCAATTTCTCCGTGAGGCGATGTTCACGCGACATCCGTACCATTTGAACGTTCTCGGCAAACCCGAGACCGTGGCGAAACTCACTCGTGCCGACCTGGTGGACTTTCACCGCCGCTTCGTCGCCCCCAACAACATGGTCATCACCGTTTTCGGCAACGTGAAGACCGACGAAGTGCGGCGAAAGGTCGAAGCAAAGTTTGGCGGAACGAAATCGGTGAAGCTCGAGTTTCCACGCACGGGACCGGAACCATTGGCCGCCGATGCCCGCAAGGTCCAGAAAGTGCCGAAGCAGCAAGCCGTCCTGCTGATCGGCTATAGTGGCGTCGATATGTTCAATAAGGACCGTTTCGCCATGGAACTGCTGAACGAAGCCTACTCTGGCCTCGGCTCGCGGCTCTTCCAACGCATTCGTGACGAACTCGGGTTGTGCTATTACGTCGGCGCGTATCAATTGATCGGCCTCGACCCGGGCTACTTCGCGTTTTACGTCGGCACGACGCCGCAGAACGTGGGCCAATGCGAAAAGGAAATCTTCGCTGAATTGGAAAAGCTGAAGGCCGACGGCCTGAGCGATGAGGAACTCACGCGCGCCAAAAGCGGCGTCATCGGTCAGCGCCGCGTCCGGATGCAGGACAATTCCGAACTGGGCATGATGGTTGGGCTGGACGAGTTGACGGGGCTCGGGTACGATTTCTTCAAGACGGCGGATGACAAGTACCAGGCGGTGACGCTCGATGACATCAAGCGGGTTGCCAACCAGTACTTCGGCGGCAAGCCGCATGCCGTGGTGATCGTGACGCCGTCCGAGGAGAAGGAGTAATCATGGCGGAAATTCAACAAGACACGCTCGGCTCGACGGAGGACACGCTGCGTTTCCTCGATATGGTCGGCCTGTTCGGCACCCAGGCGATGATCGCGCTCGGCAAACTCGCCAACCCCGCCACGGGGAAAGCGGACAAGAACATGGCCGCGGCTCGCCTGTTCATCGACACCCTCGAAATGCTGGAGCACAAAACCCGCGGCAACCTCAACTCGGATGAGACAAAAGTCTTGCAAGCAACGCTCACCGATTTACGCCTGATGTTCGTTGAGGAATCCAAGGCGCCGTCGCCGACAACCCCGCCACCCGCCCCAGAGCCCGCCAAGCCAACGGAAGGCACGACAGAGGACCCGAAGGTAAAGTTTCGCAAGACTTACGAGTGAGCCGATTTCCTGCGGCGCTGCGAAAACCACGACAGCCAGATCGCAATCTCGAACAACAGCACCAACGGTGCGGCCATGAGCATCATCGAAAGCGGGTCGGGTGGCGCCAGAAACGCCGCGATGGCAAACGCAATGGCGACGAAGACCTTTCGGCCCTTGCGCACGGTTTCGTAACTCAAGAGCCCCATTCGCACCAGGATCACCACCACCAGCGGGACTTCAAACGTCAGCCCGCACATCAGCATGAACTGCGTGACGAAGCTAATGTAACTTTCGATGGTCCATCGCGGTTCGATCCCCAACCAGCGACTCGCCCGAATGAATGCCCGCAGGGTCTGCGGTATCAACAGGAAGAAGCAGGTGGCGCACCCCGCAAGGAACAACAGCGTTCCCCACGCGAAGGCCGGCCACAACAACCGTTTCTCCTTGGGGCGGAGCGCCGGCAAAATGAATTGTCCGAGAAAATAGCAGATGGCAGGCGCCGCAATGATCAACCCGACGTACAGGGCAATCTTCATCGACAGCACAAACGAATCGGTCACATTCAGGCTCTGCAGAAAATTCTCGGGATGATCCGCGACCCGGCGCAGTGGTCGCGTTAGAAACGCCAGAACATGGTTGGCCGACAACAGCGCAATGTTGAATCCAACGAACAGCGCGCCGAGTATTTTGAATAACGCCCCTCGCAGATCTTCGAGGTGCTCGACGAACGGCTTGACGGGGCCGTCCTCCGCGATCTCCAACGGAGTAATCTCATCCTCCGGGGTCGCAGATTCCTTGCGGAACCATCTACGCAAGCGCGCCCGCCATGGGTGGAGGTGTTAGGACGACTTTGGCTGCTGGTTGTTCGTCGTTGTGGAGGCCGTTGATGTCGGCGTCTCGGGCTTGGCCGCCGGGGCCGGGTGGTCATCGGAGATATCACGGGACGCCTTCTTAAATTCCCGCATCGCTTCGCCCAGTCCGCGCGCCAATTCCGGAAGCTTCTTGCCGCCGAACAACAGCAGCAGAATGATGAGCAATAGGATCAGGTGCGTCTCGTTAAATACTGCCAAGGGTAGTGACATACTGTCATTCGCTCCTAACGCACCCGACACTACACACGCGGCCAACCTTTGTCAACGCGACTGCGTTCTGCCGTCTACTGGTTGACAACGACAAACTCGCAGCGGCGGTTCTTCGCCCACGTGGCTTCGTCATGCCCCGGGTCCGCGGGACGGTCCTTGCCATAACTGATCGTGGTCATCCGACTCGTGTCCGCGCCCAGCTTCACCAGTTCATCACGAGCCGCGATCGCTCGCCGTTCGCCGAGAGCACGGTTGTACTCGGCGGTGCCGCGTTCGTCGCAATGCCCCTCGACTACCAGCTTGCCGGGATTGGCTTTGAGATACGCCGCCACGGCTTCCAACTTCGATTCTTCGCTCGGGCGAATCCGGGCGCTGTCGTAGTCGAACAACACGGCGGCAAATTGACCCTCGCTGGGTAATCCCCCGGTGCCGACCATCGGTCGTCCGCTGAGATCCCCAGGCCCACCGCCGGACCTGATTCCCGGAACCGACGACTCGGAGCCAGTCCCTCCGTCCCCGTTTGCACCGGCCCCGTTTCCGTGATGGCAGCCGGTCGACATAACCGCGGTGATGAAACCAATCAAGATGGTTCGGGCTAGAAGCTTCTGACTCATGTGCGGCTTTCTCCTTGTAACAATTCGTTTCTTCGCGTCCGCAACTTACGATCCCCACGCAGGCTCGGACGCGCCCCCTTCAACAGACGGCAATTGTACTTGCTCGCCGGTGACAACGTCAAGCAGATACAATTGCGCGCGCCAGTGCTGCGTTTTCGTAAACACCAAATGTCTTCCGTCCGGCGCCCAAGATGGATCCTCGTTGTCTGTGCCGTCCGCCGCCACGGGACTGACCACGCCGGAACCTTTCTCATACACGCCAATTTGGAACTTGCCACCCACTCGCGACGTCACCGCCAACATCGGTTTCATGTCCGAGTTGGCCGGCGGACGGGACCAGTCCGGCTCCGTGTTGTAGCTTGGCGACACTGTCAATCTCGACGCGGCTCCACCGTCCTTGCTTATCTGCCAAATCTGCGGCACCCCGCTCTCATCGCTGACGTACGCGATGGCCTGTCCGTCCGGCGACCAGGTGGGCGACGATTCTCCCGCGCGCGTGTGCGTCAGCCGCCGCAAATCTCCTCCCTGCACGTTCATCGTGTACAACTCCGGATTTCCGTCCTTGCTCAGCGTCAACGCAATGCTCAACCCATCCGGTGAAAACACCGCGCCGGTGTTCAAGCCCGGATACGACGCCAGCCGGCGCCGCTGGCCGGTATACAAATCAACCTCCAGCACGTCGGGAAAGACGTTCTTGTAACTCGTGTACACAATCTTGCGTCCGTCGGGCGACCAGCGCGGGCGCACACTGATCGACCGGTCGTACGTAAGCTGGTGCACGTTGTAACCATCGTAATCCATCACGGCCAGTTCCTTCGCGTCGTTGTGCGTCCACACGAAGGCGACTTTCGTCTGGGCGATGCCTCGCTGCCCACTCAGGGTCTGCACGATGTCGTCGGAGAGCTTATGCACCACGCGCCGCAGGTCCTGCGCGCTCCCCTGATACGCCTTCGACAGCGCCACCTTCTTCGTTGCCTGCTGCATCACAATGCATTCCACAACAATCCCGTTGTGATCGCCGCGGACCGAGCCCGATTGCACATACTCCGCGCTGCTGATCGGCGCCAACGAGAAGTAGCCTGACAACCGCAAATCATTCTTCAACACGTCGGTCACCTGCCCGGCGATGGCCGCGTCCCCCGTGAATCCCGACACACCAAAGGAATGTTTCCCCTTGATCACCTCCACTTGCGCGTTCGCGCGGAAGGCGCCGCCGCACAACAGCACGCTCACCGCAATCGCCCGCGCCATGCCAGTCGTCGTGTCAGTAAACCTCCTCCAAAACCGCTCCATGCTCTAACCCTCCAATCGAAAATTGACCGAAATCTCGGCGAAGTCGCCGCCCAGCCCCTCCGGCAGCGGATCCAGGCGCGGCACCCTATGCGCCGCCGACAACACGGAATCATCCATCAATTGGTTGCCGGACGAATGAGCCAGTCGTACGCCGTCGATCCGTCCGTCACGGGCTACTCGTAACAAAACTGTTGTGACCAATTTTTTGTCAAAGTCAACGGCCTTACCCGGCTGATCCCATGCCTCATACATCACATCGTGAACGCGCAGGTAGTACGACCAGAATGGCGACCCCTGGCCGACGCCACCGGCGATGCCGCCAGCCGCTCCGTCGGGTGAACCCAAATGACCGTACTTCGATTCGCCGTTGCCGCCGCCCGCAGGACGATTGTCGCCGCCTTCAGAACCGCCATCCGCCGACGCCAGTGCGCTGGCAAAGCGTCGTCGAATCGACGCGGCACTTTCCGCGGTGCTTGCCGAACCGCTCTGCGTTGACGATTTCGCAGTGGCGACCGCCTTCTTGTTTGTTGACGCAGACTTTTGGACTGCCTTGTCACTGGCGACCACTTTCTTCGTCGTCGTATCCGCCGGCTTCTTCGATTCCTTGACCGCTTGCTTCTTCGGAATCGCAATTTCGTTGGGATCGCTTGTTTCCGGAGGCGCTGCTTTCACTTTTGGAGCGACTGACTGTTCCGGAGCAACTGACGTTTCCGCCGGGCCGGCTGGGGCCGCTTCGGGTTGGTGAGCCGGCTCGGTTAGCGGGGCGGTGTACTGGCCGCGTCCGTTCCCTGAGCCGGCAGGCAAATCCCCCAAGATATCCGCGGGTGTAATCAGGTCAACGGCGGTCGGCACGTTGGACTGGGCCCGATTGAGCACGCCTTCAAAAAGAATGATTCCCCCAATGAGCCCCGCATGCGCCAGACACGCGAAAACGAAATTTCGCCGAAACCTTTTCTCAATCGTGCTCATCTCCGTGCAAGTTTCGGGGGCGATTCCTCCTGTGTCATCAGCGCAATGCGAGTGATTTTCGCCGCGTGAAGCTCTTTCAGGACTTCCATGACCGCGCCGTAGTTGTTCGCTTCGTCCGCCTTGACGAGAATGGTGATCGGCGGGTCTGACCTTGACAATCTCGCCAAATCCGCCCGCAATTGCTCCAGCGAGATGGCCACGTCATTGAGATAGATTTTCCCGCGCCGATCCACCGACAGCGTGCGCGTCTGTTCGCGCTTGATCTGGTCGGTGGTGCCCTTCGGCAAATTGATGTTCATCCCGTACTCGACCACGGGGAAAAAGATGATCACCGCGATGAACAACTGCATGAACAGATCCACCAGCGGCATGACATTGATCTCGCCCAACTCGGGCAGGTGTCCGTACCGTTTGCTTCTTCTCGATCCGCGATTCATGGATCAGTTCGTCACGTAGTTGTGCTCGACAGCGTTCACGAATTCTTCGGCGAAGCTCTCCATCTCCATCGTCGCGTGCCGGATTCGCTGGGCCAGCCAGTTGTAAGCGAACAACGACGGCACCGCCACCAGCAGGCCCACAACCGTCGCCAGCAACGCCGCCGAGATGCCCGGCGCCACCGCGCCCAAGCGCACCGTGCCGTATTCACCCATCGCCGCGAACACGCTCATCACGCCCCACGAGCTGCCCAGCAACCCAAGGAACGGTCCGCCGGTCACCGCTGTGGAAAGCACGCTGACCCGCGATTCCAGTCTCATGACCTCGGTGTCAATGGCCCGACCGAGCGCGCCGCGCAGGGTGTCCAGATTAACCACGGTCCTCTCCGCCACACTCACGTCGGAATCGACCGCCGTCAGCGTCGCCGGGCCGCTCCCGCCAAAAGCTTTGTAGCCTCCGGCCACCTTGCGCAAAGAACCCCCGTTGCCGAATTGCGCCGACACCTCTTCCGCGCCGAGGCGATAGATGTTGTACAGCGGGCAATCCGCCACTTCGTAATTGTTGATGAACAGGTGGAGCGGATCGCGCTCGCGACGAAATTGCGCCAGAAAGGATTCCCCCGTGCGACGGGCGCGGCTGAGTTGCTGCGACTTGGTGAGCATGACCGACCACGTAAAGGCCGAGCCAAGGCATAACACTAGAACGATAACCTTGCCGGGCCAGTCAGCTTGCCCAAAGATGTACAAGATGCCCCCGGCTGCAAGTACGGCATTCATCCCCAAACCTCCTTGTTTGCCCCGAAAGGCCTTCGGAGCACTCCCTTCTTATACAGCTTTACGGTGCCCCGTCAAAACTTATTCTCATTTATTCAACACCCGAATCTCTCTCTGGTTGCATCGCGCCACGGCATCCGATACGCTGGCCTTGCCGAAGGGAACTGGATGAATCGACACATTTCTTATCTGGCCATCGCCACGGGGGTTGTGTTCATTTTTGTGTGCTCGCCGACTTTGGCCAAGATGGCCAAGGAGGGAAAGCCCGGCAATGAAATGAAATTGGTTTCCATCGACCTCCCCAACAGCAAGATCACCGTCTCCGATGCAGCAGGCAAGAATGTCGCCACGTATAAGCTGACCTCGTTGACGAAGGTTACAGTCAACGGCCAGCCCGCCAAACTGTCCGACCTGCACCGCGGCATGCACGTCGACCTTTCGGTGATCCAAGGCGGCAAGACCGCCGACAAAATTGACGCGACGGATTCTTCTCCGGGCCAAAAGTAGAACAATGAGAGCATCACGGAGCGAAGTTGGGGTGTGACGCTCGCGCCTGTCCGATTCAGTTTTTTCGGCTCGAATTCCCGCCGACTCTGCGTTACAGACATCAGGGTTCGCACAAGGACAATCTCGAATGAACCAGCAAAAAGCCGGTAAGACCCCAACAGCCGAAACCGCCAGCGTGACGCCGCGCGCGACCGACTACGCGCAGTGGTACCTCGACGTGATCAAACGCGCCGACCTCGCCGAGCATTCACCCGTCCGTGGTTGCATGGTCATCAAACCCAACGGCTACGCCATCTGGGAAAAGATGCAGCGCGAACTGGACGATCGTTTCAAGGCCACGGGTCACGTCAACGCCTATTTCCCGCTGTTCATCCCGTTGTCCTTTCTGACCAAAGAGGAACAACACGCCGCCGGCTTCGCCAAGGAATGCGCTGTCGTCACCCACCACCGCCTCAAATCCATTGATGGCGAAGTGGTCGTTGACCCCGAGTCCAAACTCGATGAGCCGCTGGTCATTCGTCCCACGAGCGAGACGATTATCTGGGCGCAATACAAGAACTGGATTCAAAGCTATCGCGATTTGCCGCTTCTCATCAACCAGTGGGCCAATGTCGTCCGTTGGGAAATGCGCACCCGGTTGTTCCTCCGCACCACCGAGTTCCTCTGGCAGGAAGGTCACACTGCCCACGCCACGGAAGCCGAGGCGATCGAGGAGACCAACCGCATGCTCGAGGTCTATGCCGATTTCGCCGAGAACGTCGCCGCTGTCCCGGTCATCAAAGGACGCAAGACGCCCGGCGAACGGTTCGCGGGCGCGCTGGACACGCTCTGCATCGAAAGCATGATGCAGGACGGCAAGGCGCTCCAGATGGGCACCAGCCACTACCTCGGACAGAATTTCGCCAGGAGCTCCGACGTGACGTTCCTCAGCAAGGACGGGAAACGAGAATACGTGTATGCCACGAGTTGGGGTGTCTCCACCCGTCTCGTCGGCGCGCTCATTATGACCCATTCCGACGACACCGGTCTCGTGTTGCCACCGAAGCTCGCGCCCATTCATGTCGTGGTGATTCCCATCTTCAAGAACGACGCCGAGAAAGCGCTCGTCCTCGACGAAGCCACCAAAGTCGTCGCCGAACTCAAGTCGCAAGGGCTCGCGGTCAAGCTCGACGACCGCGACGGCATCATGCCCGGCGCGAAGTACTACGAATGGGAGGCCAAGGGCGTGCCGATCCGCGTCGAGATTGGCCCGAAGGATCTGGAGAAAGCCAGTCTCTGTCTCGTCCGCCGGTTCGTGTTGGAGAAAGAAGGCGAGACCGACCAGGAACTTCGCAAGCGCCGTAAGACGTTTCTGCCCCGCGCGGAAGCCATCGCGTCCATCAAACCCACACTCGACGTCATGCAGCGCGAGTTATTCGAACGCGCCCGCGTCTTCCGCGCCAAACGCACCCGCATCATCGACACCATGCAGGAGTTTGAAAGTTTCTTCGTGAACGAAGGCGGCGGGTTCGCGTGGGTCCATTGGGCCGGCAACCACGACCAGGAAGACGAAATGGCCAGACGCTTCGAGACCTCGATCCGCTGCATCCCCTTCCCCGACCAGATTCCCGATGAAGCCAAGGGTGAGGGCACGTGCATCCTCACAGGTCAACCATCGAGCCAGCGCGTCTTGATGGCGCGGGCGTACTGAATCGCGCCCGTGTGCACGCCGCAGGCGCGCGGTTCCAGTTCATCAATGATTTCCATCGCCCGGGTTTTGGGCGCGCCGGTGATGGATCCGCCCGGAAAACACGCGCGAGGATTCTGCTACGGCAGACTCTCGATCAGAGGATGATTGCTCACGCTCGTCCAGAATCTTACCATGGCCCACGAATTCCATGACATTCTCAAACCGACCCAGTGACGCGGCGCCCGGCGGCATGCGCGGCGCGACGCGCATGCGCGATCCGAGTGAAGCGGCGCACGACCAGACACGCCGGCGTCTGATGAATGTGGCCTTCGTGGCGATTCTGCTTGCGACCCTCGCGCAACTTCATTGGGGCGACCCGCACGGATGCACCCGGCTGGGCGCACTGTTGCTGATCGCAGCGGGAGTACCGCTGGGACTGACGGTGAAGATATTTGAGCTTCGGTTCAAGATGGCCGTGGCGGAACGTCGAGCCGTGTTGCGCGAATTGCCGGCTCGTCGGAAAATCGAACTGATGCTCTACGGCCTGCTCGCCAGTATTGCATTCGCGCAACAACCCTACGCGATCATCTGGCCACTCTGGGGCGTCTGGCTATACGACTTCACCACGTACTACCATGATCGACCCGCGCGCATCCGCCATCTCTACGCGGTCACGAAAACGATGGACGAGCTTCGCCAGTTTCCCGCGCCGTGGGCCTGGACGCTGCCGGCACTGGCCTGGGAAATCTTCAGAATGACAACAGCGCGTTGATGCCGCGCTCGTCCTTGCTCGGCGTGATGACCGCGACGTTGAGTCGGTTGTTCCGGAAGATATCCGCAGCCGTGATCTGCACGTCCGCCGGCGTGACCGCGGCGATCTGCTGCTCCACTTCGGCGGGAGACTGAATCGTTCCGTACGCCAGCAAATGTTCCCCGATCCACATCATGCGGTTTGCCGTGCTTTCCAAACCGAGGCGCATCTGGCCGATGGCATAATCTTTTGCGCGCTGCAGTTCCACCGCCGACGGCGGCTGCTTCGAAATCTTCCGCAACTCCGCGAGAATCAACGCCAGCGCGCGGTGCAACCGCTTGGTGTCCAACCCCGCGGAAATCAGCAGCGCACCCGTGTCGGCAAAATAACTCGTGGAAGACTGAATCGAATACGCAAGCCCGTGCCGCTCGCGAATCACCTGAAACAGACGGGAGCTCATGTTCTCGCCGAGGATCACGCTCAATGCTTTCAGCGCGTAGCGGCGCGAATCGTGACGCGAATAACCGCGCACGCCGATCGCCAGATGGGATTGCTCGCAATTCTTGTGGAAGAACCGGAGCCGTGCCGTCCGTTGCCGCTCACGGGCCGGCGCAAACGTCGGCGAGCGGCCGTTCCGTCGCAGGGCCAGCATCTTCTCCACACGCAGTACGATGTCGTCGTGCTGACAATGTCCGGCGACGGCGACGATGGTGTTGGCCGCCACGTATTTCTTGTGCTTGAAATCCAGAAGCGCACGGCGATCCATCGCGTCCAGCGTCTTCGCGGTGCCCGTGAGCGAACGGCCCAACGGATGTTCGGGCCAGAGCGTTTCGGTCAGCAGCTCATGCACGTAGTGGTCGGGCTGGTCGCGGTACATGAGCAATTCTTCCTTGATGACGCCCCGCTCCTTGTCGATGTCGGCGGCGGCGAACCGCGAATGCACGTACATGTCCGTGAGCACGTCGAGAAGCGTGTCGATGTGTTCGTGGCTCGCTTTCGCGTAGTAACAGGTGTTCTCTTCGCTCGTGAACGCATTGAGATAACCGCCAATACCTTCCACGGTCTGGCTGATTTGTTTCGCGTTGCGCCGGGGCGTGCCCTTGAACAGCAAATGCTCGATGAAATGTGACGCGCCGCTCAGCCGCGCGGGTTCGTAGCGTCCGCCGACGCCGACCCACACGCCGAGCGAGACGCTTTCCATGTGCGCCATTTCCGCCGTGGCTACGCGCACGCCGCTGGGGAGTTCGGTGATCTGGAACATGATGGGCTCAGTCGCCGTTGGTGCCCGCCGTGAAGTCAATAACCCGATAGCTCATCCCGCCATTATTACCGCAGTGCCCTGGCAGGTCAAACACTTGCGTCGGCCTGTCCGATTTGCGACATTTGCATTTGCCCTGCCCCGCGACCGCATCATCCGCGGCCGCGCGTACGCCGCCAACCCGCGTCTCATGGGCGAAAGCACCCAGCGCCGCCTCGGCGAGGTCGGCCTCCACCGCGCCATCTGCAATTACATCGCCGGCATGACCGACCGCTTCGCGATCGAGGAATACAAGCGGATTTGTCGGCAAGTTAAGGGCGACTAGAATTACCAAAGTATTGCAGGCGCTGAACACTCGTGTCCCGAGTTGGACATTCGCGTCAGGTCTTCTGCACCAATTTGTCGCCAGGCAAATATCGCCGCCTTCACTCGCTTTCACAATGTCCGCATTAACCGAGACTTAGGTCGCCGGTGCCCGGTTAATTGTTTCTGGCACGGCCCCCGCTAATAGCCGGTTGCGCAAACCAGTCGGCCCTTCCGGTTGCGATTGTAAAGCGTAAGGTCGTGTCGCCGAACCGGACGCATCGGGGCCAAAGGGTTAGGGTGTTCGTTAATTGATGGCGCAAAGAATTGCGATGCGTAACTCACTGCAAGCTGTGTCCGTGGTCAGAGCCTGCGCGAACAAACAGGAGGGAGATGCGATTATGAGCGACGTTCCGTTCCGTTGTCACTTCGCTTACACGCTACGGTTTTGGGCTGCTGCTTTGGCGGTGGCTTTGACATTCGCAATGACGCCCGCAAACGCGGCAGTCACCTTTGGCGGCAGCGCCGCGGGCGACGATGCCGGCGAAACCAATGCCGCGACCATCGTCTTTGCGCTTTCCGTGTCGGGCGACACCACGGACCTTGTTATCACCCTGACCGATACCGCCACGTACAAGCCGAATGACGGGTCGGACATTCTCACGTCGGCATTCTTTACGCTGGCGGGCGACCCAACACTTACAAAGGTGTCCGGCGTGCTGAGCGCCGGTTGCCGCGTGGTGGAAAGTGGCACTACCCTGACCATCCGCGGCGGTGTCATCGGCGGCTCCTGGGCCTACGCGGCTGGCCTGCACGGCGCTCCGGGAGGCGCCAACGAAGGCATCAGCTCGGCCGGGTATTCCCTGTTTGGTCCGTGTAACCTCTTCCCAGGCTCCCGGCTCCCAGGCGATGGCAACCCACCGGACGGAGTCGGCGGTGGATTGACCTCCGCCATGGACGACGGCAGCAAGTATAACGGAGGCCTCTCGGGGCGGCCTTTTATCAGGGACAGCGCGGTATTCACACTGGGCGATGTCCCCGCGAGCTTCACGTTATCGGAAATATCGAACGTGAGTTTCGGTTACGGATCACTCCCTGATCGGGTGATTACGGCGATGATGGTGCCGGAACCGACCCCCATCGCCCTCGTCGCCGCCGGCCTCCTGTTTCTAGCCTTATTCAGCCGCAGACGCTGCTGACGTCGCGCGCCGTGTGTCGTCTGCGATCACCTCGCCGACACGATCGACAGCTTCGCCCTGAAGGAATACAAGCGAACTTGCGAGCGGGGCGCCTGAAGGGCTGAACAAGCCCTAAATGACGACTGGCTCTATCCCCTTCCCGGGCTGCACCAAAACGAGTTTGAAACCTCTCCTGAATCCAAGCGGCCCAATAAGTCCAAGACCTAAACCTGCTAGAATTCCGTACCAACCCGGATGGACATGTCGAAGTGTCACACCAACTGACGCTCTTTTGAGTGCCATAAACCAAAGTCCGAGCATCAGGAGCGAGGCTGGCCACGCCCATATGGCGCTCTTGGCGTCCACGACTCCGCGACAAGTCGCACCGCAATTAGAACAACGGAGGTAAGGAAACAACGAGAAGGTGCCCCTCATTATTCTCTGGGAAGGCTGCGGGAAGATAGGGAAACCCTGCCTGCACTGCGGACATACAAAGCTGTTCAGCAGTGACTGTTTATTGCTGTTCATATTCTTCTGTCACGAACGAGTAAATCTATGCCTCAATTCGCTCGGCAACACCAACCTAACATCGCCGGCTACATCAACCCCAGTTCCTTCAAACTCGCAAAATCCTGGTCGCGTCCGTCGGTGCGGTGGCCGAGGATGATGTGGTCGAGGACGGAGATATTCAGCAGCTCGCCGGCTTTAACGAGGCGCTTGGTGATCGTGATGTCCTCGGCGCTGGGCGTTGGATCGCCACTCGGGTGATTGTGCACGAGAATCATCGACGCCGCGGAGCAGGCGATGGCGTCCTTGAACACTTCGCGCGGCTCGACGATGCTGGCATTGAGCGAACCGCGCGAAATCGGCGCGTGTTTGATCAGCCCGTTCTTCGTGTTCAGCAGCAGGACGTGAAACTCTTCGCGGTCCAGCGTGCGCATCTCTTCGCGCACGACGGCGGCGGCATCTTCCGGTGAACTGACGACCTTTTGTTTCTCGCGCGAGGAAGTGCTCAGCCGACGCGCCAGTTCGAAGGCCGCCTTGAGCTGGATCGCCTTGGTCTGGCCGACGCCCTTGGTCTTCGCGATGGCTTCCACCGGCGCGCGGGCCAGTTCATCGAGCGAACGGAATTCAACGAGAAGTTGCTGGGCGAGTTGGACGGCGGACGTGCCTTTCATTCCCGTGCGCAAGAGGATGGCGATCAATTCCGCATCCATCAGCGCCGCCGCCCCGCGTTCCTTCAGCCGCTCACGCGGTCGGTCGCCTTCGGGCATCTCCCGAATAAGATGGGTTGTCATGGTCGATTAGCGGTGCGCCTGTGTATTGCGAGCCGGAAGATTCGTGCCACCGGCGGAGCCGCTCGGCGCACTGGTTGTGCCCAACCGTTTGTGCAGTTCATCCCACGGGAACTGCGAACCGGGGCACTCGCTGAATTCGCCAATCACGTCCCCGTGGCCGAGAACATGGTCGTCCGGGATATGAAACTGTTCCTGCAGCCCGTGGATGAGAAGCGCCAGCGAGTCGAGCTGTTTTGACGTGGGTTGATCGACCGAGAAATTGCCGACCAGGCAGATGCCAATCCCATACTCGTTGATGTAGGCTTGGCGACAGTGGCCTCCGTGCATTTGCTGAATCCAACGCGGTCCCATCTCGATGAAGCCGTCCGGCTTGCCATCGGTGCCGTTGTCGATGACGAAGTGGTAGGCCAGCCCGTTGACCATCCCGCGCGCACGATGCGCCGCGTCAAAAATCGCCGCCGAGCCGACCCGCGTGGCGCTATGGTGAATGATGATCCAATTCCATTCACGGATTGGCGCCGGGCTCTCGGCCCCCAGCGGCTCCAGCATCAGACACAACACTGCCAGAACGAGCAGAACCGGCCTTCCCGTTGCGATCTTCACTTGCGCTTGCTCTCCTTCACCACGTACGGGGTCAATTCGCCCGCCAGCACCTTCGGGATTTGCGCCCGCAGCACCACGTTGCCATTTTCCATTTCGCGCGCCGTGACGTAACCGCTGCGATACACCAACGCGATCGTCTTCGCGCGGTCATGCGGGATCGACAGCGTCACGTCGACGCGCCGGTCGGTCAATCGGTTGGCGATTTCATCGAGCAAATTGTCGAGGTTCTCCCGGCGTGTCGCCGAGATCGGTACCGCGTGGTCGAATTCGCGCTGAAACTTTTCCAACACCGTCGCGCCGTCCGTCAGCTTGTCGATCTTGTTGAGCGCGACCACGGTGGGTTTGCCCCACGCCTCGATTTCCTTCAACACAATCTCGACCGCCGCGATCTGCTCGGCCGCCTGAGGATGGCTGACATCCACCACGTGCAACAACAGGTCGGCTTCCACGACTTCTTCGAGGGTCGCGCGGAACGACTCGACCAGATGGTGCGGCAGCTTGCGCAGGAATCCGACCGTATCGGAAAGCAAAATATTTTGATTGTTCGGCATGCGCAACTTGCGCGTCGTCGGATCGAGCGTCGCGAACAGCTTGTCCTCGGCCAGCACATTGGCCCCTGTCAGGGCATTCAGCAATGTGCTCTTGCCCGAGTTCGTGTACCCGATGATCGACACCAGCGGCCAATGCAGTCGCTGCCTCCCGCTGCGTTCGACGCGCCGGTTCTTCTGTACTTCGCCGAGCGCGTGTTCGAGTCGATGGATTTTTTCCTGCACACGACGGCGGTCCACTTCGAGTTGTTGCTCGCCAGGACCGCGTGAGCCGACACCGCCCCGTTGACGCGACAAGTGCGTCCACAAACCCGCGAGCCGCGGCAGCATGTATTGAAGCTGGGCCAACTCGACCTGAATCTTGCCTTCCCGTGTTCGCGCGCGCTGCGCGAAGATATCGAGAATGAGCTCCGTGCGGTCGATCACCTTGACGTTCAGGCCGAGGATTTCGCTGAGGTTGCGGCCCTGCGCGGGCGAGAGATCGTCGTCGAAGATCACGATGTTGGCCGCCGTGTCGCGGCAGCGCGTGGCGAGTTCCTGGGCTTTGCCGCTGCCAATAAAAGTGGCGGCGGCCGCGGTGTCGCGTTTCTGGCTGATGAGATCAAGGACTTCCGCGCCGGCGGACACCGCCAGCTCGCGAAGTTCTTCGAGGGAATCTTTCACCGCCCACTTGTCGTGGCCGGGTCTCTCCAATCCAATGAGGAGCGCTCGCTCGCGCAGCGGCTCCTGCGTGTCGTGCATCTTCAACGTGCCAAACTTTTCTCCTGTTGATGAAAAATATCACGGACGCGTGTCGCCGTTTCTGAAGGCTGTTCCTCGCACCCGATCTGAATCCACTGTAATTGAGGCTCGCGACGAAACCAAGTCAATTGTCGTTTGGCCAGTTGGCGGGTGCGGGTCTTGATCAGCGCCACCGCGTTGTCGAGGGAAATTTCGCCGTGGGCGTGCGCCACCAATTCGCGATAACCCGCCGCCTGCATCGCCGACGGGTTCTTCTCCAGGCCCAGTCCCATCAGGCGTTGAACCTCCGCAACCCATCCAGCCTGTATCTGTTCGTCGATCCGCCGTTCAATACGAGCGTGCAAATCATTCCGCGCTCGTGACAGACAAACTGCTACCTCCTCACCCTGACCCCCTCCCGCGTTTCGTTTCCTCTCCCCACTTGTGGGGAGAGGATTAAGGTGAGGGGTTTTCCATTCCTTCTGCAACTCGCTGATCGGCTTGCCCGTCTCGTAAAACACTTCCAGCGCGCGCACGAGCCGGCGCGGATTGTGCCGATCGATGCGGCTGGCCGTCTGCGGGTCCACGCGCTGCAGTTCTGCAAACAATTCCGGGGCGCTCAGGCTTTCCAGGCGGGCCCGCAGTTCATCATTTCGCGGTGGCCCGTCGAACAATCCGTGTCGTAACGCGCGCACATACATCCCCGTTCCGCCGACGACGAGCGCCAACTTCCCTCGTGAGTGAATGTCCGCAATTGCCTGGGAAGCCAGCTCAACAAACCGTTTGGCGTCGAACACGTCGTTGACCTCGCATACATCGATAAGATGATGCGGCACGAATGCGCGTTCCGCAGCGGTTGGCTTGGCCGTGCCGACGTCCATCCCGCGATAGACCTGCATCGAGTCAGCCGACACAATTTCCGCACCTAATCGCCCGGCCAGTTCCAGGGCGATGGCGCTCTTGCCAACCGCGGTTGGGCCGACGAGGAACAGGGTTTGCATTCGTTGGACATCATACACGAAGTTTGTCATTCTGGCTGGAAGGAACCATCAATGTCATGGATAAACCCGTTACCTTTCCGGTTCGCGTTACCCCGCGCGCCAAACAGAACAAGGTGCAACCGCAAGCGGATGGGTCGCTGAAAGTGTACGTCACCGCTCCACCGGAAGACGGGCGCGCGAACGAGGCAGTCGTCGAGACGATCGCCCAATGGCTCGGAGTGAAGCGTCGGGACGTCGAGATCGTTCGCGGCGCGACCAGCCGCCATAAAGTCGTCCGCATCACGGGCCCATGGAAAACCCCTGCGTAGGTAACGATTTCTTATTGAAATCACGCAGGTTTCTTGGTACTCCCTCTTGTTGGGGAATTCTTCGTGAAGACGTACTGTAGTTGCCGTGGAGCCGTACGCACGGGCCTGTTGGTCTGTACGTTTACTGTATTTTCTGTGCCGGTGTTTTCCACCGAGACGAGTCCATCCACCAATGCGGCGTCCCGCGTCCACGATGACCGGTCAGCCGCGTTGACCCTCGCGCTCCAGGCGGTCCAGCAACTGCAGACGCAGCAACGCGCCACCTTGCAGGCGGTGGAGGCTGCGCGCCGGCAATCCGAGGCGGCATCGCAACGGTATGAGCAGCGCGTCGAATCGCTGCGCCACCTGCTTTTCGCGCTGTGTGCGGTCGTCGCCGCCGCCGTCTTCGGCACGGCGTACTATGTGTCCTCGTTGTTGCGCAAGCTCCGCGACCGGGGACAATTGCCCGAGGTTTTCAAATGGCTGCCTCCCGCGGCGGCGCGCGCGACGGACACCACACCCCACGTGGCCACCCTGCTTGCCCGCGGTCAGGTCCTGCTCGAGCAGCGACATCCCATCGACGCACTCGCTTGTTTTGAACAGGCCATCGCACTCGATGGGCACGCGGCCAACGCGTTCATCAAGAAGGGCGCGGCGCTTGAACGTCTCGGGCGTCTCGACGAGGCGCTGGCCAGTTACGAGCGCGCCCTCGGGCTCGACGACTCACATGCCGATGCCTACATCGGCAAGGGCAACGTCCTCAACCGCCTCGAACGCTATCAGGAGGCGCTGGCTTGTTTCGAACGGGCCGCGCACAACCAGCACCACCTCCACACGGTGCCGCAAACGGTGTCAGCCTCGCTTTGATACGGCGGCACGTTCAGGGCTGAGCCGCGAGCCTTGGTGATGCGCCATGGAGCGTGACGACGGCGCCTGGTGGAAACGCGAACACGTCGGCCATTATCTTCCCGCGCTATCGCTGGAGAATGAGAGTTTCCGGGAAGTGCTGAAGGAGCAAGGGTGGTTGGAGTAGCGATGTTTCAGCTTGCGAGCTTCGAAGCGTGGCGGTAGCGTCGCCGCCACTAACGCCATGACTTCGATTTGCGTCTATTGCGGTTCGAGTCCGGGAAGTGACCCGTCGTTTTTGCAGGCAGCGCGGGAAGTGGGAACACTGCTCGCGAAGCGCGGCATCACTCTCGTGTATGGTGGGGGGAACACCGGGCTGATGGGCGCGCTGGCGGATGCGACACTCGCGGCAGGCGGACACGTGGTCGGCGTGATACCCGATCATCTCGTTCGAATGGAAGTGGGGCATAAGGGCTTGACCGAGCTGCATGTCGTCGCCACGATGCACGAGCGCAAAGCCATGATGGCCAGGCTGGCGGATGGCCTGTTGGCATTGCCGGGCGGCATTGGCACGCTGGAGGAAATCATCGAGGCGTTCGTGTGGATGCAACTTGGCTTGCACGCAAAGCCCTGCGCGCTTCTCAACGTGAACGGCTATTACGATCCTCTCCTGAAATTCCTGACGCACATGACCGAGTCGCGGTTTCTGCACGCCGAACAATTGTCGCAGTTGATCGTGGCGCGCGACCCGGCGGAAGCATTGGACCGCTTGGTGAGTTTCACGCCCAGGGTTGTTGAGAAATGGATCGATCGTGTGAATCCGCAGCCAGACGCCTCCAGATAGCGACGCAGCTTCGGGCGTTCTTCAGCTTTCCGCTTGAGACAGACGGAGCCCGGCAGTAAGATGTGTGCCGGTCGCCAAACGTAGCGGACTTCGCCATGAAATGGCACATCGTAGCCAACGGGCCAAGGAGGGTTCGCAACAGCGCGGAGCTTCAGGCGCAACTGCGCCAATCACGCGAGTCCATTCACGCGCGGTATGCCGCGCAACTGGCGGAGGCAGGATTCTTCAAGCGATTTGTGTTGCGCTGGCGGATGGCGCGTGAGTGTCGGCGCGAGCGCCGCCGCATCGAGCCATCCTTGCATTCACTTTATCTGGGTCACATCGCCGCGGGCGAAATGAAGGGAAACAAACTGTCTCAACCATCATTCTGTTGAAAGGAGTCAGCCGTGGAAACATCGCAAGCGCCCGAAAAGAAATGTTCCTGTCCGTGTCACAAAGTGGTTGGGTTGTTCATCGCGTTAATCGGCCTCACGTTCCTGTTGGGTGCGTTCAATGTGTTGAGCGCGAAAGTTGTCGAGGTTACGTGGCCGATTCTTGTGGTGCTCATCGGATTCAAGATCGTGTGCAGCGGCAAGTGTAAGTGCTGCGACAAGACGTAGGTCGAGTTGGGTTTTCCAACGTGGCAGGACCGCAGCTTGGCCGACCAGCAACTCGGCCCTGCGTCTGAATGCAACGGCCATGCAGGACAGAGGCGAGCACAGAATGCACGATGAGCCGCCCTGGTGGTGGACCTTGTGAGCAACTAGGCTTGCGACTCGTGCGCCGCTTGGTTCCGGGCGTCCGGGCAGGTCGAACATTGCATCGAGGCGCAACCCGTGCTGAAAACCACCGTCAATGCGGCGAGGAGCAGCACGAGAGGCAATCGTGTTACGGAGCGAGGGACGGAGGGCGACGGTGTCGGTGTCGGGGCTTCCATTTTCATTTCCCATCAACTGTGGTCGGGACGGCGGTCTCCGTACCAGATATCCATGCCGTGGCGATTCCGAAGGTAGCGATGCCCGTGGAACGCGATTTGCACGATCGGCGCAAAGATTTTTCGTGCCGAACAGGTCCGCAGTTTCCGGCCCGAGGTTGTCACACTCTCGCGCAAAATCACGAATTTCCCCTGCCGCCGCAACGCAAGACTCATCGCGCCCTCTTCCGCCGCGTAGAGTTGCGGGTTGAATCCGTTCACGCTCTCGAACGCTTCGCGTGTGCAAAAGAGGAAACAGCCCGCGGCGATTCCGACGAACCGGTAGAGCCTCACCGTCACCGTTTCGAGCACCCGGGCGTACAGCGGGATTCGACCGTTGAACCGAAAACGGCAGCCGCCGCCCACCGCGCCACGCTGCACGGATCCGATCGCGGCTTTGACGACCGCTTCGCCGATGAGCGTGTCCGCATCCACGAAAAACAACACGTCCCCGTGGGCCTGGAGCGCCCCCGCATTGCGGGTTGCGGCAATTTGCCGATGTTGGACGCGCACCACCCGCGCTCCGTGAGCGACCGCGATGTCCGCGGTCTGATCTGTCGAGCTGTCATCGACCACGATGACCTCGCTGGTGAGCGGGAGTTGTCGCGCGGAGTTTTTGATCGCGTCGATTGTCTGCCCGAGGACCGACTCTTCGTTCCACGCGGGGACAATGAACGAAATCGAACTCACCTCCCTGATGATCTCCGTTCTCTGACCAGATTTCTTCATTTGGATATCGGGACTCGCCCCAACCCACACCGGCCCAAAGCTACCGCCGGGCGGGTGGCGCTGCAAGCCGAAAGGCGGGACCACGAGGTTGAACGAGACGGAGGGTTGTCGCTATTTCTCCTTCGCGCGTTCGTACTGTTTGGGCCAGGGGATGTCGACGCGCAGTTCGGCGGCGGCGTGGAGAGGAAAATACGGGTCGCAGAGGAACTGGCGGGCGAGAAGGACAAGGTCGGCTTGTCCGTTGCGGATGATGTGGTCGGCTTGTTCGGCGGACGTGATCAGTCCAACCGCACCGGTGGCGATGCCAGCTTTGCCGCGGATCTTTTCGGCGAATGGAACCTGATAGCCGGGCGTCGCAGGGACTTTGGCGTCGGGTACCAGGCCGCCGGACGAACAGTCGATCAGGTCAACGCCCAATCCCTTCACCGCTTTCGCGAGTTCGACCGATTGCTCGACGGTCCAGCCGTCGGGCTCTTTCCAATCGGTGGCGGAGATGCGCAGAAAGAGCGGCTTTTCGTCGGGCCAGACCTTCCGCAAGGCGGAAACCACCTCGCGCACGAGTCGGGTGCGGTTCTCAAACGAGCCGCCGTAGTTGTCGTGGCGATGATTCGAGATGGGCGAGAGAAACTCGTGGAGCAGATAGCCGTGGGCCGAGTGGATCTCGACCACTTCAAAGCCCGCCGCCAGGGCGCGAGCGGCGGCCTCGACGAATTCGTGGATGACGCGTTGGATGCCGTCGGTCGTCAGCTCCTCCGGCACCGGCGCGGTGGGATCGAACGGGATCGGGCTGGGGGCAACTGTCTTCCAGCCGCCCTGCCCTATCAGAATATAACCTTTCTGCGAGCGCACGTGCGGCGAGTAGGTGCTGGCTTTGCGGCCCGCGTGGGCGAGCTGAATGCCGGGCGCGGCGCCCTGGGATTTGACAAACGCCGTGACGCGTTTCAGAAACTCGATATGGTCGTCCTTCCACAACCCGAGGTCGCCGGGCGAAATGCGGCCTTCGGGTTCGACGGCAGTGGCCTCGGCGATGACCAGCGCGGCGCCGCCGCAGGCCCGGCTGCCGAGATGCACAAGGTGCCAGTCGTTGGCAAAGCCGTCCTCGCCGGAATACATGCACATCGGGGAGACGGCGATACGGTTCCTGAGGGTCAGGCCGCGCAGTTTCAGTGTTTCGAACAGATCTGGCATGGTGTCACGCATTGGCAATACCGCGTCCGGGGCGCATCGTATGGCCGGGCGGCGCGACCGCAAGGAAAATCTTTGGCCAACTCGCTCGCGCCCGCGATGAAGGCCGATCTCGGTCTCAACGACGCGCGTTCAGCGCGTTCACGTTCGCCGACGCCCTGATGGAAGTGCCGAGCGGCTGGCTGGCGGTGGATTCGACAAAACGGCTCCGGCGGCCCTGACGGATCGCGTTCCTGTGTGCTGTTCTTTCGTGTGATGGCTGCTGCCGCGGTGCTCTCCCAAGCCTCCAAACATTGCGAACTGCGACATTGGCCGCGGCTGTCAGATGCGCGCGCGTCGTCTTGTACGCCTTATTTTCATTGGCATGCAACGGGTTACGTCGTTGCGGTTTGTCGGGATATTGGTCCAGTTGGTGCTTTCCAAGGTGATGAGACGTTGGGGATGCCGTCGTACGGGGACATCATTGTATGAGAATCGTTGCGAGAGTCGGCGTCGTATTCGCGATAGCAGCCATTAGTTCGGTCGTGCGCGGTCAAACCTTCACGGCCACGGCCCCGGGGGATGATCCGGGCGAAACCTTGAACGCTTCGGCCACATTCAGCATCTCGGATCTCGACCTGATCGTCACCCTCTCCAATACCGGCACGTTCGACCCCGCCAATGCCGACGATATCCTCACGGGAATTTTTTTCACGATCAATGGAGATCCGAAGCTAACACCCGAGTCGGCGGAAGTTGCGCACGGCAGCTCGGTCATCGGCCATCGCTTGCCGCTCGGTTTCGCTGGCGACGTTGGCTCGCAGTGGGCGTATCGGAACGATTTGGTCCGCGCTCCGAACGGAACGGACGAAGGGATTTCCAGCACCAGCCTGAAATGGTTTGGCACGAAAAATCTCTTCTCCAGCAAGAAAATCAAAGGATTCGGGTCGTTCGGCGGCATATCGTTCGGAATCACCACCCTCGACGATCTCGGCGGCAACGATCGTGGCAGCCTCAAGAATCAAGCGGTGATTCAGAACTCCGTCGTGTTCACTTTTTCCGGACTGCCGAACAACTTTTCCCTTTCGGACATTTCCAACGTCACATTCCAATACGGCACGAGCCTCAAACAACCGGAGTTGATCGGCGAAGCCGCGGCGAATGATATTGGCGAAACTCCCACGATTACACTTTTGGCGGCGGGCATGCTCGGGGCGCTGGCGGCCATGCAATGGGGAGTTGTGCGGAAGTCAATCGTCGCTCACTGACCCGCCCGCAGTCGGGCAAGAGCGTCCCGGGCAACGGACAAATCCGGCTTGAGATTCAACGCCTGCTCGTATTGCGTGGTTGCCTCGGACACGCGGCCCGCGCGCTCCCAAGTGACCCCGAGATTATAGTGCGTCGCGGCGGAATCCGGTGCGATCTGCAACGCCCGCTCGTAGTGGTGGATTGCTTCCTCGACCCTCCCTTGCAGCATCCGGGCGTTTGCCAGACCGTTGTGCGCCTCGGCATTTTCCGGCTCGAGCCGTAACGCCTGTTCAAAGTGCGGGATCGCGTCTTCCAGCCTGCCGGATTGAGCCAATGCCTTTCCCAATTTATCGTGCGCCTCGGCATAGGCGGGATCTATCCGCAACGCCTGTTCATATTGCCCAATCGCCTCCTGGATCCTGTCCCGCGCGAGCAGGACTTCACCGATGTTGTAGCGCGCTTCACGGCGGTTTGGTTGAAGGCGGAGCACTTCCTGATACTGTCGGATTGCCGCGTCCAGATTGTGGGTACGAACGAGAGCGTTTCCCAAATTGTAGCGCGTCTCGGCCCTATCGGGCTGCAGCTGCAGCGCTTGCTCATAGTGTTGGATCGCCTCATCGATCCTGCCAATCGTCAGCAGAGCCACACCGAGGTTGTTGTGCGCATCCGCCAAATCGGGTTGGAGCCGCAACGCCTCCTCATACTGTCTGATCGCCTCCCGAACATTGCCTGCTCGCGCCGAGATCAATCCCAGGTTGTTGTATGCAGAGGCGTAGCCGGGATCGATCCGTAGCGCCTGCTTGAAGCTTTCCTTCGCTTCCGTCGTTTTGTCCAGCTCCATCAACGTCATTCCGAGAAGGTCGCAGGACCCGGCGTAATGCTCGGCGCTCGCCAACAGGTTAAACGCGACGGAAAAGCCGAGCAGCAGGCCCCAACCGCAACGCGCGGCGCGCCGCCACATCGGCTGATCAGCCAGCGCGCGCTCCAATCCGAAGATGCCGACAACAGCCACCAGCAGTAGTGCGGGCAGGAAATCCACCTCATAGCGGATACATGTGGCGAAGAAGATGCCCACGGTGAACACGCAAATCCCGCTGAACAGGACCACCGCCCCCAGGAACCCGCACAGCACCGAGCGTTGTTCCGCCGGCCGGTTGTGCCACGCCAGTGGCGCAGCCAGCCCCAGCCAGACGAGCGGAATGTAGATCAAGACGCCGAAGGCGGTTTCCGATAGCCAATGGCTCGCCGGCACGGGTAGCACGCCAACTTCTGTCACGAAGGGGAACTGGCTCCTCCATCGGACACGCTCCAAAAAATAGGCGTGGAGATTGTACCAGAGATAGCGCAGACCCAAGAGTTGCATCATGTCTTGCCGCTCAGCGGCCAACTCGTACCGCAGTCCGAATTCCAGCGGATTGCCGAATCGCCGTGTGTTGTAAAGCATCAATCCCAATCCGGCCAGCGCGACGGGACCGATCGCCGCGGCCAGCAGCGGCCAAACCCTCCGCTTCTCACGCCACGCTTGAGCCACTGGAACCAGCAGGACGATGGCGCCAAACAACAACGAGGGACGCGCCCCGATTGCCAGTCCGTAGGCGACGCTCGCCGCGACCAGCCACCGGCGCTTCCGCTCCGAGTTGTGCAACGCGCACCAGATCGCCCCCAGCGCCAGCATCGTTAGCATATACCCGCAGCTGATCGGCACCTCGTAAACCGAGCACCGTGACAGCAAGACGGGCATGCCGGTTGCCAGACCCAATGCCAGAGCACCTGCCGCCATCACCCATACGCTCACTTCCGAAAAGTAGCGCCGCCACAGCGCGCACAACACCCCCAGGCTGACCAGATAGCCTGCGGTGCAAAAGATCGCCACCGCTTGGCGGTGGAAAAGACAATGTCCGGTCAGCGTGACCCAGGGCCAGAACAACAACAAGGCGGGCACAACCCCGAAGTAGAGGTACAGCTTGCCCTTGTAGTAGCTCAGGTCATGCAATTGATAGAACGCGCCCCGATAATGAGCGTTGGCGACCGGATCATAAGGGTCGGCGAGTTGGGTCAGTCCGGCCGGCGCAGCCTTGTTCAGGCTGAGTTGGCCGGCGCGAAAACCCTGGACCAGCAAATTGTAGTAACTCTCCGCCGGATTCAGGCTCAACGATTCCCAAAAGCCCGAGTGGGTCGTGCCGGCGTAGACTCCGATGACCAGCGCGCACACGACGCCGAGGACTGCGCGCTGCATCCACGACAACTTGTCTCGGGGGGCGGTCCCCATGATGCCCCGCGGTTCTCCACGAACACAATCCATCTTACTGACCCGTAAGCGTGACCGTGGTGGAAAACCCGCGTGGGAATGTTTTGGCTTTCGGCATCGGTGGTCGGTACCAATCCACGGTGGCCGACAGCGTGTCGTTGGTGTCAAACGTCACCCAGCCGATGCACGCACCCTGCTTCTTGCTGTAGAGCGCCTCGTAAAGCGGCCACGTGCCATCCTGCGAGACGGGTGCGCTCACATTGATCTTCGTTCCGTCCGCCAGAACGCCCGTCATCCGTCCGGTGCCAGCCCTCGTCACCGCAAACGATGCATTGCCGGTGCCGGATGGAAGGTTGGTCTCATTGCCCGGAGGCGCGTCGAAGACCACGGTATACTGACCGGCTTGGGGACAGGGATTTGTGCGGTTGAACACCGCGCGATTGGCGAGAAGCACGGACGTGAACGTGCTGTTGTCCGACACCGTTCCCGTGATTTGATCGGTGTGGTTCTCAATGTCGAGATGCAGAATCACCTGCAGTTGATTCAGTCCATGCGGGGTGACGGTATTGGTCGAATTGCCGCTTGCGTCGAACTGCCCGCGGAAGCTCGACCGTACGCCGCCCATGGTCGGTTTGGCGGTAAATGTTCCGGTCTTGGAGATCACCAACTGAAGGCTGCCCGAAGTCGCATCCGACGGTGCATTGGTCTGAAGGACCAACCCGCTGTAGGTACCACGCAAGGAGCCGGGCGAGGCGAAGGTGTTCGTGCACACAGGAGCGCTTGCGGAAGAGGCCGTCCTCTGGGCGTTGTAGGCGACCACGGCATAACAATAATTGGAGCTTGGCGCCACCACTCTGTCGGCCCAGTTCGTTGCGCCGGTCGCTGCGACCTGCACCCCGTTGCGGAAAATCTCGTACCCAACGAAACTCAGGTCGCTGGCGTTCGTCGATGTCATCCAGATCAGGTCGATCTCGTTCGCCGAGACGAACGTCACCGCAAGCCCTTCGGGGGTCGCGGGCGCCTCTTCGTTGCCAATCGCGATATAGTTGGTGAGCGTGATCGAGCTGGCGCCCGCAGGGCCCCTCACAGTCAGACTGACCGTGTTGGTGCCCGACCCGCCGTAGTTATGCGTCAGGATATTGGCCGTGGTATTCGTGGTAGAGCCATCGCCAAAATTCCAGAATCGGTTTGTAAGTGTGCCTGTAGAGGTGTCAGTAAACGTGACAGTAAGCGGCCACGGTCCATTGGTCGCGTTTGCCGAAAAGCTGGCGACCGGCGCCACGGGCGAAGCCGCGTTGATGACTCCATTGATCCAGCTTAGGTTGGCCGACACGCGCGTGCTATAAAACGAGCTCGGCTGATCAGACGACTGCTGGGAGACGAAGATCCAATTCGTGACACCTTCAACGTAAAGGCCACCGATGTCCAGGAGCGCTGCGTCGAATTGAGTGTTCGTTGTGCCGTCGGTGCTGAACGGGCCGTCCACACCGTGATGAATCCCCGCGAGTCGCCACGTCGAACCGTTCTGGATGAACATTCCGCCGCTGGAGTCGCCGTCGGTCAGATCACATACATTGATCCCGAAAGTCGCCTGCAACATTTCGCCGTTGGTTTGATCCGTGTACACGCCCGAGATGACATTCTGGCCCCACCGCTCGACACTGTCGCTGATGCCCCATTTCCAGCCCTTCAAGACGCCAGTTGTGTTCGTCACGGCGTCTCCTCGCTGTGTGCCGCGCCCGAAGATGATGCATTGCTTTCCGACCTCGGTGCTGTTGGTGTACAACAAAGCATACGCGGGGAACGTTTCCGCCACCTGCCAGAGGCGCAGATCGCAATTCGGGCAATCGTTAGACGCCACGGTGTGGTAGGTGAATCCATTCAACACGAATACGTCTCCCGTCGCGCCGCCGACGTGCTTGGCTGCGAGAAAAAGCATCGGGGCCACCGGCGTGCCGAGGAAATTTCCCCACTGGCCCTCGTGCTGCCAGCCGCTGCCCGAGAGCGTACCGCTCGGCGCCGTCGTGTTGTAGGTGGTCTCACCGGTGGATTCAAATAATACCGCGTGACATGATGGCAACGAGGCGAGACCGTTCGTCACCAGCCACGCCGCAATCAGGAGATAAACTCGAACTCGCATGGTGTTTCAGTGTAGCAAATCCCTCGACCCGCAACAAACCGGATCTTAAAGAGCGACGGTTTCGGCCAGAAGCCTCAAGAACCGCGATTTCTCGGGGAGATTGGAGATGGTGGAGAGGGATGGATTCGAACCATCGAAGGCATAAGCCAGCACATTTACAGGGAAGCGCGCCGCGTGTCTCGGTGTGGCTTGTCGGGCAGCCGACTCGACGCCGCACCCATGCTGCCGGTTGTGATTGCCCTCTTGGTCGTGACCGGAATTAGGTCAATCCCGTCGCCTTTCCATTCGGCAGCATCTTGATGTGCGCGGCGGCAGGCACCTTCGGCAGGCCGGGCATTGTGACGATGTTCCCGCACACAGCCACGATGAAGCCCGCCCCAGCGGAAAGGCGCAGTTCGTTCACCCTGATCCGGAACCCGCTCGGACGACCGCGCAGTTCGGGATCGTCCGAAAGCGACATGGCGGTCTTCGCCACGCAGATCGGTAGTTCTCCAAAACCGTGCTTGTTGAGCAGCTCGATACCGGCTTGCGCCGTGCGGTCATAGTCCACACCATCCGCGCCGTAGAGTTGCGTGGCCAGGATTTCGAGCTTCTTCTGAATCGGGGTTTCCAGCGAATACAGGAAATGGATGGACTTGCCTTTGTTCTTCTCGATGCTGCGCAGCACGGCTTCGGCGAGATCCGTTGTGCCGGCACTGCCATCGTCGAAATGTCTGGACACGATGGCTTCGACATCGTGTTGCGCACAGAACTTGATGACGCGCGCATGGTCCTCGGGCTTGTCGTCCGGGAAATGACTGAGGCACACGACGGGATCGAGGCCGAACCGGCGGATGTTCTCGACGTGCTTGGCAAGGTTGCCGAGGCCGCCGGTGTCGTTGAACCCGCCGTGATAGTTGATGGCCTTGACGGTAACGACGATGACTGCGGTCGCCGGTTTCAGCCCCGCCGTGCGGCATTTGAGGTGAATGAACTTTTCCCCGCCAAGATCGGTGGCGAAGCCGGCCTCGGTGACGACGTAGTCCGCAAGCTTGAGCGCCAGACGCGTGGCAATGCTGGTGTTCGTGCCCTGCGCGATATTGCCGAAAGGTCCGCCATGCACGAATGCGGGCGTGCCTTCGAGTGATTGCACCAAGTTCGGATGAATGGCGTCGCGCAGCAGGACCTGCATCGCGCCGACGGCTTGAATCGCGTCGGCGCGTACCGGCTCGCCCTTGTAGGTGAAGCCGACGACCATGTTGGTCATGCGTTTGCCGAGGTCCCCGAAATCCCTGGCGAGGCAAAGGATGGCCATGACTTCGGAGGCAGGCGTGATATTGAAACCGTCACGCCGGGGCACGCCGTGCAACGGACCACCAAGGCCGATGATGATGTCGCGTAGCGACCGGTCGTTGAGGTCGATCACCCGGCGCAGGACGATGCGGCGCGGGTCGAGGCCGAGTTCGTTGCCGTGTTGAAGGTGGTTGTCCACCATCGCGCAAAGCAGATTGTTGGCCTTCTCGACCGCATACATGTCGCCGACAAAGTGGAGGTTGATATCTTCAGCGGGCACGACCTGGGCATGACCACCGCCGGTGCCGCCGCCTTTGATGCCGAAATACGGGCCGAGTGATGGCTCGCGGACGCAGAACATTGATTTCTTTCCGAGACGGCGCAGCGCGTCCGCGAGCCCGATGGTGGCGGTGGTTTTGCCTTCGCCTTGCGGCGTGGGCGTCATTGCCGTGACAAGAATTAGATGACCATCCGATTGATGTTGTCGGGCCTCCAATTCGGCGATGGGAATTTTGGCAATGTAATGGCCATGCGGCAGGATGCGCCCGGTGTCGAGGCCCAATTCAGCGGCTACTTCCGAGATGCGTCGCGGCGGTTGACCATTCACAGCAGCAGTTTTGTCAGGCATAACGCCCCTACAGATACATAACCAAGTCTGACACTACAACTTATTAACCGACATTTCCCATATGACATACGCGCCGCGACTGTCGCCAACCATTCACTCGGACGAGCACTCGTATAATGTCACTTGTTTCCAAATTTCAGCTCCGCTGGGGATACGTACTGGCATGACCGCCACCCTTAACTTTTGACGGCCTCCTGCCGTCGCACCTGTACGCACACGCCTGCCAGCGGCCAACGCGAGCGCAACGCGACGCCTTCCCGCAGCCGATACGACGCTGCGCCCATGCGGCGGGTTGTGATCGTCCTCGTGGTTGTGCTCGCCTTCAACCCTGCCGGACACCGCCTCGCCAAACGGTGTCCGGGCATACGAGCGGGTTGAACATTGCTTGCGGTGCGATTGCGTAAGCCCTTGCGGGCAAGGATGGTGGAGAGGAGTGGATTCGAACCACTGAAGGCGATAGCCAGCAGATTTACAGTACCCGCTGGTGCGTTCCGTGCCGTTTCATCGTGTTGACCTGATTGCACGCAAGGTATTGCTGCGTCGTTGGTAAGCCAGTTTGTGCTAACGGCAGCAAACTCAGTCAACACTCTGAAACTCATAGCACAGGTGGTATCCACGTGTGGTATCCAGTTCAAGCGGCGTTCGCCGCTGTCTCGACGGTTTGACCAGTCGCGCGCAATTGGATTCGCCGCGCCTGCTTCATCAGGTGATCGGGCCGCACGTCACCGTAGGTCGTGGCGATGATTGCTGGCCCCGTCTTGTCGCCGATAAGCTGGGCAATCTCCGCGTCGGTAAGGCCGCTCTGACGCGCTTGCGTGACGAAGTAGCTACGCAACCCGTGCGGCGTGACATGCGGCAGTCCTAGACCCTCTGTGGCGCTTTTCAGCCAACGGTTGATCCGCGCCTTGTCGCGCGCCATCTCAGGCTCAAACGGTGACGGGAAAAGCAGGTAGCTCCGCGCCCGCTTCTGCATTTCCAACAACAGCCCGTGCAACTCCGTCAGAATCGGAACCCACGGCATGATACCGCGCTTCTCCCGTTTGACGTGGAGCAAGCCCGCCGCCATGTCTACGTTTTCCCATTCCAGCGTGACGGCCTCGCCAATCCGCAACCCGGTAAACGCGAGGAAGCAAACTAGGTCGGCAACCTCTTGCTCCCCCTTAACCCGCAACCAGTGCTCAATCTGCGTCAGCCCTTGCGGTGTTGGCGCAACTTCCCGACAGTGCCGCACCTTGGACGCCACACCGTAGCGCGTGCGCCCCGCCAACGGATTATTTTTCAGTTGCCCGCGTCGAACGGCCAGGCCCAAGGCGTTACCCAAGGTGGTCAACTCCAAGTCAACGCCCCGGTCCCCGCCCTTCCCCTGATAGCTAACCGTGGTTCCGTTTTTCAGCGTGCGCTCAACCACGTACCCGCCTGCATTGCGCCAGTCTCGATACTTGTCGCAATCCGCCAGCGTCAAAGTCACTGCCGCGCGCTCAGCAAAGTAAGCGCGGAGCATGTTCTGGTTTTTCAACTCGTTGGTGACGGTCGCAGGCGATTTTGGGAGCATCTTCTTTGTGGGGCAACCCGCCGCAATGTAGATGTCCAACACCTTCCCCACTGTCAGGCGGTTGCGCTCTAGTGCCGCCGTCTTCGGCTCGATGCCGTTACGCTTCAATACTTCGTCGTCGCGCCACTTCTTCAGGACTTTTCGCGCCACTATCGGCTCGTCTGTCTCTGTACTACGAAACGTCCGTTTCCCGTCCGCCCACACGCGGGCATAGATCAACCCGCCACTTCCACGCCGGTAGAGATTCTCGCCGATGCGCTCAAAGCGGCGCTCCTCTTTGGCATCGGCGCTCTTGGGAATCTGCTTCATCATCTTGACCTCCGTTCCTTTCGTTTCGATTTGACGGCCTTCCATTCGCCCGACTTCACTCGCTCGGCCAGGATGTCCAGCAACCGCACCGTCTGCGGGCCTGGGGGCCGAAAGCTGATTTCCAAGTGTGCAACGTGTTTTGGAGTCACTCCAAGCCAGTCGGCCAACTGTGCTTGCGTCATGCCTGCCGCCTCGCGAAGTCGTTTGATCTTCTGTGCCGTCCATGCCTTCATTATTTTGCTGGTATCACAGATACACTAACCTACTTCCTGCGTCAAGCTCCGTGTTCATCAAAGCTGCGTTTCCCCCTCACCTGGGGGCACCCGCTGCGAGGCGATCTAGCCATGACTGGCGTACTGGACTTGTTCGCGCTTGCGAACAATTTCACATTCGAGTACGTCCCTATTCCGGCAGGGTTGTCGGGTGCTTCTGCCAGAATGGGCGATTCTTTATCCCGCATCGGCGAGATGGTCAGGATGATTCTTCGCGTGACGTTGCTCCCGCGTGAATCCGTAGCAGCCCGCCCCAGGCGGAGCGAGCACCGTGCAATGTGGAGCGCAGCCCGCGAGCAAGACATTGACGGCGCACAGCGAGCCGCACAATCGACCCCCGATTCACGCTGCTTCCATGCATGACGTAGCTCCGGGTAGCCTTACCAACTGAGTAACAGTGCCCTGCCATACATGAACCAAGTGCCTACCAACCATGAAACATCCCCTTTACGGCGGAAGTGTCATTCATTGCACCAAAACTGCTTCCTTTGTGTTACCAAAAACTTCTAAGCCAAGCTTAGAGGTCACGCGTCTCCTGTGAAAATGCGCTTTCGTTGAGCGCACAGCTCCCTCTGGCTCACTGGAAACGAACCCTGCGTTTCCGCCCCCGGTTTCCAAGCGTATCCCAATAATCTGTTTCCAACCCGTTTCCACCTTTCCCGAAGGAACTCGCGTGACTTTCTGGGGCGTTTCCAAGTTGGTTTCCTGCTCGTTTCCAACTCGAAACGGCAGGGTGAGGAAACTGGAAACGAAGGTCATCATGCTGGCCCCTCAGACGTTGCCCGGTAGTGTCGCCCATCAATCACAATCTTCCCCAGCCGTTCTGCCCGTTTCGCCAGCTTCGACACCTGGCCCTTGCTGATTTCCATCTCCGCCGCAATGTCGGTTGCGCTGTCCAGTCCAGAACGCACCCATGACACCAGCAACTCGACGCCGCTGATCGGCTTGGCCGTCACAGTGGTCCTGTCGTCTTGCTCGCTAGTGAACGTCCACTCCAACGGCGGGCAATCGTCTTCGAGCGCATTGCGGTTTTTGGTGAACAAGCTGGCGAAGCGAATGCCACGGAATTGCGGATCGTCGGTGTCTTGGCGTTCCAACTTCAACACCCAAAACGCCGCATCCTCGCGTCGAGAAGTACCCCGTATGGTTTGGCCGCTTCTGCCAGCGTGCGCGACGATCACCACAGCAATTTTCAGCCGCCGCAACTGTAGCAACCACGGTAAGACCTGCTCCCAACTGTCGGCGTCGTTTTCCTTCACGCCGCTGAAAAGGCAACTCAGATTATCCAGCACCAGCACGCGGACGCCACGCGCTTGCATCAGCGCCGTCAATTCCTGTTGCGTGGCAGCGTCGGCTAGGTTCAACGTCCTGCCGGTGCGCTCAAAATAGATTTCGTGGTGAAGCCACAGCAGATTTTCACCAGCGCCCCCAAGTGCCACGATTCGCCGCTTGCTTTCCTCTGCGGGCATTTCGCCGTCAACGTATAGGGCAGTCCACGGCTTATCTGTCGTCCACGGCCCGGCGCTTGTCCCGGTCGCAATCGCCTTCGCAATCAGCATTGCCAGCCACGTCTTTCCGTCTCCGCGTTTGGCGTAGATAAAGCCCAAGTCACCTGCCTTTAGGAAAGGCCGTAAGACAAACTCACGCGGCGTCAATTCCATCGCGGCCAACTCAACAGTGGACACGAGCGCTGATTCGATCTTCGCTGCTGTCTCACCGTTGCCGTCGGCTCTCGGTTGCTCGGCGGGCTTCATGTCCATCGCCGTCTCCATTGCCGCGTTCAAGTCATTCCCAGTCGCGCCCGCCTTTGTCCAATCGTTTGGGTCTTTGTGCGGGGCGGGCGTTGCAACCAACTTCACCTTCGCGCCGTCTGCCGTCGCCGCCGCCGTCACGTCCGCAATCCACTTCTCCGCTGCCGCGTCGTTTTGACGGAAGGCGTACACCGTCGCGTCACGCTTCAACAGACCGCACAACTTCCCGCCGTTGGACGCGCCCCGCGTCACGATCACCCCCACCCCCAGCAATGCCGCTCTATGCCACGCCAACTTGTCCAACACCGCGAAGCCATCCCACTGACTTTCAAACGCGAAAATCACGTCCGCCGTCTTGGTGTCACCAATAACCAGCGGATGCATCCGGCAGCCGCCTTCCACGCGCCAAGTACCGTCACTTTCCCGGCAGTGGAAGCCAACAACCGCGCCCGCGTCGTTGTGAATTGGCAGCGCAAATCGTTCGTTGTCCAGGCCAACAAGCTGCCGCTGCCGCAACCACGCCACAAATTCCGACGAGTAACCGCGCCATGTCGGCAGCTTCGCCGCGTGTTCATCGGTGAACGCCGCGACGCACTGCTGCCACTCTGCGGACAGGTCAGGTTCGGGCATGGTGACGCTGGCCGCGGCCTTCGGGTCGCGTTGCAGGTGGTCCCGCCGAGAGACAGCAGGCCTGCCGCCGTTGACACCCGCAAGCTCGCGCCACTTGGCAAACGCTTCCGTATCACCCAGCCCAAACTTCCGTTTCAAGTAGTCCAGTTCATCGCCCTCGCCGCAACCGGCGTGACATTTCCAGAACCAAAGCCCGCCACGTTGGTACACGGAAAACGACGGCGTATGATCGTCATGGAATGGACACCGCACCTTCTTCTTCGCCCGTTCGCCGTCGCCGCACCGCGCCATAAGTTCCGGCAACGGCAGCAGCGCTTTCAGTTCTGCCGCTGTCACGGCTGCAACTCACTAACATCACTTCTGTTGCCCGCTGTGGAGTGTTTCTCGATCCATGCCGCTAGATCGCTCTCCTTCACCCTGACTAGTCCGCCGATCCGAACGCACCGAAGCCCCCGCTCATGGATCGCCCGCCAAACACTCGTTCGGCTCGCCTGCAACCGTTCCCCGACTTGTTTCAACGTCAGAAGTTGGTCGTTCATGGCTGGGCCTCCTCGACGCGCGGGAAGATGTCCTCGACACGGCATTGCAAAGCCGCTGCCAGCCGCTTCGCAGTAGACTCCGAAACATCGAATCCCCACCGTTCCGCCCGACTTATAGTGGAAATGCTGACACCTGATGCGGCAGCTAAGCCGATTTGTGATAATCCCTGCGCGATTCGACACTCGCGCAGCCTGTTACGAGTACTACTAGTTGTAGTTGTCATACCATCACGAATTTGTTGGATTTGCCCTAGTGTTGTGTCCCATAAATAGCTTTCATAAGTAAATTGTCTGGATTACGCTCGGCATCACTCTACAAAGGAGGTTGCCGATGCGATCCGGACGTCCCAAACAGCCACTTGTCTTGAATCCT
>Ga0182014_10000952_pt1 | contig 39443 bp, 40 predicted proteins | sample 612S2DmetaG_FD_120489 | JGI IMG/M metagenome (GOLD analysis project Ga0182014, IMG submission 120489) | Permafrost microbial communities from Stordalen Mire, Sweden - 612S2D metaG | ecosystem: Environmental > Terrestrial > Soil > Wetlands > Permafrost | place: Sweden: Stordalen | collected... | reverse complement strand
GTCGGTACCCCGTCCGATGGCCATACCCAGATCGGCGCACGCCAGTGCCGGCCCGTCGTTGATGCCGTCACCGACCATGGCAATCATGTGCCCGCGGTCGCGCAGCTGCTCGATGACGTCGACCTTGCCTTCGGGCAAAACGTCTGCGATCACTTCGTCGATACCGACGCGGGCGGCGACGGCGGCCGCCGATGCCGGGTTGTCACCGGTCAACAGCACGGTTCGAAAGCCGCGATCGTGTAGCGCGGCCACGGCACCAGCCGCCGAGTCCTTCACCGCGTCGGCCACCGCGATGACCCCGCACGATTCACCGTCGACCTCGACGAACACGGCTGTCTCACCGCGCGACTCGGCGTTGCGCCGGGCCGTGACCATCGTCGCAGCGCTGGATGAGGAAGCTACCCACGATGGTTTGCCGACCCGCACCGCCCGTCCGGCCACTGTGCCACTGACTCCGCGGCCGGGTACTGCACGGAAGTCGGCCAGTTGTTCGCGCTGAGTCGTTGATGCGGCGATTGCGAGTGCGACAGCGTGCTCGGACGCCGCTTCCACCGTCGCTGCCAATGTGAGTACCTCGTCGGCCTGCCAGCCCGGTGCGGCTACCACCGCGCTGACCGTCAACTGGCCCGTCGTCAGAGTGCCAGTCTTGTCGAACACGACAGTGTCGACGGCCCGGGTGGCCTCCAACGAGCGATGGCCCTTGAGAAATATGCCGAGTTGGGCGCCACGACCGGATGCCACCATCATGGCGGTCGGCGTCGCCAGTCCCAGTGCGCACGGGCAGGCGATGACGAGTACGGCAAGTGCGGCCGAGAAAGCCCGATCGGGTTCACCTCCGGCGACCAGCCATCCGACGGCGGTCAGCGTTGCGACGGCGAAAACACAGGGAACGAATACCGAGGCGATGCGGTCAGCGAGTCGCTGTGCATCGGCTTTCTGCGCTTGCGCCTCCTCGACCAGGCGGACCATACCGGCGAACTGGGTGTCGGGCCCCACCGCTGCGGCCTCCACGATCAGCCTGCCGTCAAGCACTGTCGTGCCACCGATGACCGTTGAGCCGGGGTCCACCCGGACCGGCTTGGCTTCGCCGGTCATCGCGCTCATGTCTACCGCGGCCGACCCGTCGAGCACGAGGCCGTCGGCGGCGATCGTCTGTCCGGGGCGCACCACGAACCGGTGCTGCTCTTTGAGTTCGTCGGCCGGGATGACCATCTCCGACCCGTCGGGCTGCAGGAGCGCGACATCCCTTGCGCTCAGCGCTGCCAGTGCCCGCAACGCACTGCCTGCCTTGGACTTGGCGCGGGCCTCGAAATATCGCCCCGCCAGCACGAATACCGTGACACCGGCAGCGACCTCGAAGTAGATCGCGTCGCTGCCCAGCAGTGCCTGCCATATGCCCTTGCGCTGGGTGGACTGGTGATGGCCGAAGACGGTGTAGAGCGACCAGATCGTGGCGGCGGTGATACCGACCGAGATGAGCGTCTCCATGGAAGCGCCGCGGTGGCGTGCGTTGCGCAACGCGACTCGGTGGAACGGCCAGGCCGCCCAGGTCACAACCGGGGCGGCCAGCGCGGTCAGCACCCACCCCCAGCCGGTGAAACGGGTGCTGGGCACGACAGCGAACATCACCGACAAGTCGGCCAGGGGCACGAAGAGCACGGCGGCGACCGCCAACCGGATCAGCAAATATCGCGCGCGATCGGCGTCGGGATCACCATCGTCCTGACCGCCGGTCCTTCGGAGCTCGGCCTGATAGCCCGCGCGATGAACCACCTCGCACAGCTCAGCGGCCTGCGTGTCCTGGCCCGCGTCGATAGTTGCCACTCGGGTGGCGAAATTGACGGACGCCCGAACGCCCGAAAGCTTGTTGAGCGTCGATTCGACCCGGTTAGCACACGCAGCACAGGACATACCGGTGACCTCGAGTTGTATCCGCTGGACAAGCACAGAATGCTCATCGGTTGCCGCAGTCGTCAGCGACATCGTGGTTTTTCACCTCCTGCGAAACCGTTCCATATAGACAAGTCGTCACAGCCTGGCCAGAAGTTCCCGGCACTTATGCCTTACGCTCAGTATCCGTGGCGACAGGCGGCGACGATGACCAAATTACCCGTCTTGCCCAATCCGCCGGACGCGGCGACCGGGCCGCGCTGTCGGAATTCATCCAGGCCACACAGCGCGATGTGTGGCGGACGGTCGCCTATCTCGCCGATCCGGCTAGCGCCGACGACTTGACCCAAGAGACGTTTCTGCGGGCGATTGGGTCCCTGCCGCGTTTCACGGGCCGTTCGACCGCTCGGACTTGGCTGTTATCGATCGCGCGTCGCGTAGTCGTCGACCAGATCCGCTACAACACCAGCAGGCCGCGCACCACACATGTGGCCGACCTCGACGACGCGCTTGGGCAGGGCCGCCGTGGCAGCCGGATCGAGGACATAGTGGAAATCCGCATCCTGCTTGATGGACTGGACCCGAAGCGCAGCGAAGCAATGGTCCTCACCCAGGTCCTGGGCCTTTCGTACGCCGAAGCAGCCGAGGTCTGCGGATGTCCCATCGGCACCATCCGCTCTCGGGTGGCACGGGCCCGCGACGACCTACTGCGCGCGGCCGACGAGAGCGACTGCGCCGGATAGCTGACGAGCCGTTAGCCGCGAGCCACCAACGTCGCAGGGATCTGCTGCACCGAGTCGACGGTGTCACTTCGATCGGGGCCTTCGGGCGTCGATGCGCGTTGCTGGTTCTGGAGTCCGTTTCAAATCTGCCCTTCGTGACGTTGTCGCGGTGGTGAACGATTCGATGTGATCGATCACGGTATGCAGCGCGGTTTCGAGGGGTCCGCCGTCGCGGAGAGTCTTGGCGAGCAGCAGACCGCCCTGCAGGGCGGTCAGTAGTGCTGTCGCCAGTCTGTCGGTGTCGGTGCCGGGCACGAGCTCGCCGCGGTCCTGCATCGCTGCCAGGCCGGCGTGGATGGCCTGTTGCCAGCGCCGGTAGCCCGTTGCGAGGTCTTCGCGTGCGTCGGTGTCGCTTTCGGCGAGTTCGTTGGACAGTGTGCCCAGTGGGCAGCCGCCGCGAAAGTCGTTGCTGCGCTGGAAGGCAACGATGGCGTCTGCCCAGGCGCGCAGTGCGTCGATGCCGTCGAGGCGGGCCAGCGCGGGTTCTTGGACCCCGAGAATGGCGTCCGTCTGGTAGCCGATGACGGCGCGGGTCAGGGAGCGTTTGTCGGCGAAGTAGTGGTAGATCTGGGACGCACTGACGCCTGCGGCGAGTTGGACATCTTCGGTGCTGGTGCCGGCGACCCCACGGGTGTGCATCAGGGTGGCTGCGGCGGCCACAATCCGATCCCGGGTGGCACGCCCTTTTGGGGTGACCATATGTCCAAGTCTACCGATTCTGGAGTTGACAATCCAAAATCATAATGCTTTTGTGGAGTAGTCACTCCAATCTTGTAGCGAAGGCGGCCCCATGACCACACATTCACCCAGCATCGGCGAGCAGGTACATGCGTTCGTGGCAGGTCCCGCTGCCGCACTGCCTAGGGAGGTCATGGGTGTATTCACCGCTGAACAGGTCGACCTGGACGCAGCGGGTGTGCCTGCGGGGGTGAGTGGACCGGGTGCAGTGATGCCCGACGGTGAGTTGCTCGATGTCCATGGTGGCGCCACATCGTTGGCGCAGGTGCGGGCCGGTCGGCCCGCGGTGGTGGTGTTCTATCGGGGGGCGTGGTGCCCGTACTGCAACATTGCGTTGCGAACCTATCAAGCCGAGTTGGCGCCCGCCCTGGCCGATCGGGGGTTCGCCTTGATCGCGGTCAGCCCGCAGAGGCCCGATGGGTCGCTGACTGCCGCTCAGACCAATGAGTTGTCCTACTCGGTGGTGTCTGATCCCGGCAACCAAATTGCTTCCGCGCTGGGCGTTGTGACCGAGCCGTCTGCGGAGTCTGTTGCAGCACAGGGCAAGTTGGGATTGGACCTGGCCGAGCAGAACGCTGACGGCGGTCGGAGATTGCCGATGCCCACGACAGTGGTGGTCGATGCCACCGGAGTGATCCGCTGGATCGACGTGCACCCCAACTACACCACGCGCAGTGAGGTGTCCGAGATCCTGGCTGCGGTGGACGCGGCGAGCTGACCTGCATTGCAGCGGCCGCGCCGCACAGACGGTTCGTTGCGCGCTGCCGTCCCGCTACCTGTGCGGTGCCGCAAGACATCGGAATGGCCCTGAACCTGCGTTAGTTTCGGGGCTTTTTCCGTGCGGGGCCTTTGGGGAACGGCGAAAATCATCCCGGGCGCGACCGTGTATGGAGCGCAGCCTATCGGGGCAGCACGGCCTCGATGGCGCTGATGACCTCGGGCGCGTCTGGTTCGGTCCGGGGCCGAAAGCGATTGACCACCGCACCATCGGGCGCGACCAGAAACTTTTCGAAGTTCCACTGAATGTCGCCCGCCGCGCCATCGGAATCGGCGGTCTTGGTCAGCTCGGCGTATAGCGGCTGGCGGTCGTCGCCGTTGACATCGCCCTTCGCCAGCAACGGGAACGTCACCCCATAGGTCGTCGAGCAGAACTCCTGGATTTCATCGGCCGTGCCCGGTTCCTGGCCCATGAATTGGTTGCACGGGACGCCGACGACCGTCAGGCCGCGGCCGCCATAATCCTTGGCCAGCTTTTCCAATGCCGTGTACTGCGGAGTAAGCCCGCACTTGGAGGCGACGTTCACGACCAGCGTTGCGCCGTCGGACAATTCGGCTAGCGTGGTCGGTTTGCCGTCGAGGGTGGTCAGGGCGATGTCATTGAGGGTCACGCCGATGACGCTAACACTGCTTTGACTGGGCCGATCACTCTGACCCGTCGGGTAAATCGAGTGCTGAGTCGGCGCCCCAGGTCCCCGGCATCATCGGCATGCGTGGGCCACCGCCGAGCGCATCGTCGGCCAGCGTCGCCAACCCTGCCGCCTGCCCTGCGCCAGTCTTGGCGGCGGTTCCAGCGAAACCCTGGGTCCCCGCGCCCTTAACCGAGGCCCCCACGGCGACCCGCTCACCGCCGGCCGACGTGTCTTCGTCTTCCAGATCCATGTATTCGTAACCGCGCCCGAGCATTTGCGTCTTGGGCCTCCGTCGTCGCTGCCTTTGGGCCGGCTCCCGGGGCGTCGCCGCGACCGCCGCGGCCTCCACGCCGTCCGGTACCGGCGCAGTCTTTCGGGCGCCGAAGCCGGCGGCCCGCTTGGCAACCGCGCTCAGGTCGCCCACCAGGTAGCCGTAATTCTCCATGCCGGCACCCATGCCCATGCCCATGCCCACCCCCGCGCCGGTGGCCGTCGGTGGCGCGCTCGACAGCGGCGGTGCGGACCCGATCGTGGTTGACGGCGCGGCCACCTCCGCGGGAGCCTGCACCGATGTCGGCGTCGAGGTAGGGATGTTGGGGACAAGCGCCGCGACGGGCGGCAGGATCGGCGGTACGGGGGGCGGCGGCGGTATGGCGGCCAGCCCCGCCAAGCCGCTGAGGCCGGCGGCCGGTGACAGCGCAGCGCCGACGGTGAGCGGCGCCAAACTAGCGGTCAGCAAGGGCGTAACAATGGGGATTAGCAGCACAATAAATTGTTCGAGCAGAGTCTTCAGCAAGGCGATGGTATCGGTGATGATCGTGCCAACGGCTTCAACGGTGGTGAACAGGATCGTGAAACCGATCGTCGTAGGATTTCCCGTCGCGACCGCCGCCGTCAGATCCAGTGCGATATACGCGAATGTTTCGGACAGAAAGGCGATATAGGAACCAATGTCCAGCGGGTAGCCCAAGGCGAACGCGATGTTGGACGGGCTCAAGTAGATAAGTGGATTGCCCAGGAGGGGCAGGTAGGGGTCAAACCCGGAAAATATCGCTTGATAGAAGGGACTGTTGAAAAACACGTTGCTCAACGGTTCTAAATAGTTGTTCCAGTAGTTGACAAAACCAATATTCTGCAACCATTGATACCATTGAGCCTCTGTGTCGGGGGGCAGCGGCAACGATTCCAGCCAGTTATAGAACCTGTTCCCCACGTTGGACACGATCGATGCGGGGTTGGCCTTTTCGATCTGCGGCGCCGTTGGGGCCTGCGGTGAGGCCGCCACCGCCGCGGTGGCGACCGCCTGATACGTGGTCATCACGGTCGCGGCCTGGATCCACATCCGTACATAGTCTGCTTCGTTGACCGCGATCGGGATCGCGTTGATGCCGAAGAAATTCGTTGCCATTAACACCGCATTGGTGGCGTGGTTGGCGGCCAGTTCGGCCAAGGTCGGCATTGCGGCTAGCGCGACGGTGTATGCGGCGGCAGCGGTTTCCTGTCGGGCCGCGGTTAGCGCGCTGTCCACCGAGGCTTCTGTCAGCCACGCCAGATACGGGGCATGGGCGGCCGCGTAGGCCGCGGCTGTCGGGCCTTCCCACGCCCCGGCCTGCACGCTCGCCAGCAGCGCTGCGAGCTCCTGGGCCGTCTCGGTGTACACGGTGCTCAACGAGTTCCACGATTCGGCCGCCGCCAGCAGCGGACCAGGCCCCGGACCGCTGCTCAGCAACGCCGAATGCACCTCCGGCGGTGCGGCCATCCAGATCGGGGCGGTCATCGGCAACGCGCTTCCACAAAGGGGATAACGCGATCGCTGGCTAAGACACGCGGCGTCATGGCGGCGGCCAAGCTCTCTCCGGGGTGCACCGCCCCGGGCTAGCAGGATGCGATGACGCGAGTGTCCTGGCTCTCGGATCGCCGCTCGCCTCGCCTTCCAGCCTGTGGCCGTGGCATATGAGGGTCGCTCCCCGATGACAGTGGCGGCACCGCGCCGGATTTACACCGGCTTCCTACGTCGTCATCGCCTTACCGGCAACAGTGTCGCATCTCGAATGCGGTGCGGGCCACAAATGCGAGGATTTTGTCGATCGTGCACCGCCGATCGCCTCGCGCGGGCAAATTCTCTGAGCCCTCCGATCCAACTAGCAGACACGCCTGGTGTGCGCGAAGATCGAGCGAACGAAGCTTTCGCACACAGATGGAGCCCTCGCATGAAGAACGTGACACGGTTGACCAGCACGGTCGCCGCCATTCTGGGCGGTATCGTCATGGCTGCCCCGATCGCGAATGCTGACCAGACGGATGACATTTTCCTGCAGGCGCTGACGCAGGGCGGAATCAGCTGGGCCAACGGCTCGGACCAAACCATGGTCAGTGTGGGGCATGCAGTTTGCAAAGACTGGTCCGACGGGGCGACGCAGGAACAAACCATCGCCGACGTGAAGAAAGCGCTGGGGTTAAGTGACTCTGGCACCGGCTATTTGGTCGGTGCGGCGACGCAGTCTTACTGCCCCCAATACATGTCCAGGACCCACTCGTGAAATAACACCTTCTCCACACGTTATCGCTGCAGTAGCGGGCGCGCGGGCACAAATTTCGGCCATCAGACCCTCCTTCCGACCCTTTCTTGCGCCGAGCGTGTTCTCAGGGTGGCCGAAAGGCGATTTTTCCGCCCTGACAACACGTTCGGCGTGGCTGGCGGACCTCGGAGACACGCTTGCGTCGGGTGTACTCACCACGGCTCGGTTGACACGGCGAGGCACGCTGAGCGCCGTGGCATACGCTGCATCCACCCACGGCGAAAGGTCAATCCATGCGAATAAGCCTGATAACTAACCTCAACAACGGCTCGCCGATCGAAACCTGTATCCGCGAGCTGACCCAAGCTCGCGACGAAGGATTCGCTCGGCTGTGGATCACCCAGATGCCCTTCGACGTCGACCTATTGACCGTCTTGGCCGCCGTGTTACGTGAAGTTCCTGGTATCGAAGTGGCCAGTGGCGTGGTGCCGATCCAAAACCAGCATCCCTCTCTGCTTGCCCAACGGGCGTTGACTCTCAACATCATTGGCGACGGACGATTCACCTTGGGTATCGGCGTCACACACCGGGCCGTCACCGAGGGGATGTGGGGAATCTCGTGGGACCGGTCGGTGAAGCGGATGTCCGAATACCTCGACGGCCTGCTGCCCCTCCTTGCCAAGGAACCTGCCGATGCGCCCGGCGAACTCGTCACGACCAGGGGAGCGCTGCAGATCCCGAATGCCCCCACGCCACAGGTGTACGTCGCCGCGCTGGGTCCACAGATGTTGCGGGTCGCTGGCCGGCGCACCGCGGGAACCCTCACGTGGATGACGGGCCCGAAGACGCTGCGCGAACATATTGGACCCACGCTGCGCGCCGCGGCCGCCGACGCGGGCCGCGCGGCCGGGTCGGTCGCGGTGGCCGCCGCGCTGCCGATCAGCGTCACAGACGATGTCGCCGCAGCCCGGTCACTGGCCGCTCAGCAGTTCGCGATGTATGGCCACCTGCCCTCGTATCGCGCGATGCTCGACCGAGAGGGCTTCGCCGGCCCGGAGGACGCTGCGCTGATCGGCGACGAGTCCACGGTCTGCCACCAACTCGACGAGCTTCGCGACGCGGGCGTCGACGAGTTCGTCGCTATACCGTTCGACCCGTCGACCGACGGAGGGCAGCGGACGCGGGCGTGCCTTCGGTCATGGGATTCCCGAGCTTCGGCTTCGTAGCCGGCCTGGCCGGGGCGTCACCGAACCGGCGTGACTTCTCGCTGCGGCAGCGGACGCGACCGCACCAGGGTCGGCCACCAGAACCACGGCCCCAGGATGCGGAGTATGCACGGCACAACGAAAGAACGCACGATCAGCGTGTCGAGGAGCAGGCCGATGCACACGGTCGAACCCACCTGACCAATAGTTCTGAGATCGCTCGTGAGCATCGCCAGCATGGTGAACGCGAACACCAAACCCGCGGACGTCACCACACCACCGGTGCTGCCGAGCGCGCGGATGAGACCGGTGTGCAGCCCGGCATGAATCTCTTCTTTGACCCTATTGATCAGCAGCAGGTTGTAGTCCGACCCGACCGCCACCAGGATGATGAACGTCAGCGGTAGGACCAGCCAGTGCAGGTGCAGGCCGATCAGATGCTGCCAGACGAGTATGGACAACCCGAAAGCCCCGGCGTAGGAGAAGGCCACGGTGCCGGGAATGACCAAGGCCGCCACCAGACTCCGCGTGATGAACAGCATGATCACGAAGATCAGCACGAACGCGGCTATGGCCGCGATCAGCAGATCGGACATCGCGTATTCCTTGATGTCCTTATCGTTCGATCCTGAGCCGCCGATGTAGACCCTCGCGCCGGCCAACGAGGTCTCTTTCAAGATCGTCTTTATCGCCTCAGGGAATTTTTCGACATGTTCCACCCCTTCGGGGCCCATGGCGTCACCCTCGTGGGTGACGATGAAGCGGGCGGCCTTGCCGTCCGGCGACATCATCAATTTCATGCCCGTCTTGACGTCATCGTTGTCGAAACCCTCGTGCGGGATGTAGAAGAAGTCGTCGCTGCGGGACTTGTCGAAGTCGTTGCCGACGTTGATCAAGTCGTCGAAGGTCTGGTCGGTCGCCAGCGACTGCAGATCCGCCGACCCGTAACTGTTGACCAGCTTCCCCTGCAGGGCTTCGGTGTCGTCAGCCGTGGCTTTCAGCTGCGCGATGATCTGTGGGAAGGCCTTGTCGACCTCCGCAAGAGAGATTTTGGCGTACTTGATGTCTTCGGCCAGCTTGTCGATGTGGTCGAGCGTGTCGAATACCGATCTGAACGTCCAGCAAACCGGAACGTCGAAACAGTGTGTGTCCCAATAAAAGTAGCTTTTGATCGGGCGGAAGAAATCGTCGAGATTTGAGATTTCCGCATTCATCTCATTGGTGACATTTTGCAGATCCTCAACGGTGAGGACCGTCTGGTGTAGCTCGTCCGACACTTTTTGGAAAAAGCCGATCTCTTTCCGCAAGACCCCGACAGAGTGCGCCTGGATATCTGCCTGCTGGTCGGTATTGGAGTTTTGTTCTCTATTGAACGGGAGCTGTTGACCGTTGCCGCTGCCCTGCGTGGTGAACAAATAGGGAATGCTGGCGTGCTGGAGCGCCCGGCCCAGTGGCCTGGTCATGCCTTGCACCATGGCCACACCAGGCAGGCGAATCAGAGCCCTGGCGACCCGGTCCAGGGAGATGAAGTCGGCCGAATTGCGCATGTCGTGATCGCTTTCGACCATCAGCATCTCGGAAAACAGCTTGCTCTTCGGGAAGTGCCGATCCGCCGCCAAAAAACCCAGATTGGCTGGCGCATCGGCCGGCTGGTACTGACGGTCGTCGTAATTCTGCCGGTAGGTCGGGACGAAGATCGCCCCGATCATGACGACGGCAGAACTGGCCGCCAGGATCGGCACCGGCCAGCGCACGACGCTCGCTCCGATGCGCCGATACAGATGCGCCTTCGCCTGCTGCTTCGGGTCGAACATTCCGAAAAGGCTGCCCACAGTCAATATCGCTGGACCAAGCGTCATCGCGGCCGCGATGGTGAATAGCATGGTGATCGCGACGGCCGGCCCCATGGTGTGGAAGTAGTTCAGGCGCGCGAACGTCAAGCAGTAACACGCGCCGGCGATCGTCAGCCCAGAGCCGATGATGATGGGCGTGACGCCCTTATACGCGATGTAGAAACTGTCCTCCCGGCTCCCGCCGGCATGCCGGGCCTCGTGATAGCGACCCATCAAAAAGATGCCGTAATCCGTTCCCGCGCCCAGGGTCAGCGCGATGACGATGTTCACGGCGAATGACGAGAGTTCGATGTACCCGAGATGCCCCAGGGTTGAGGTAACGCCCTTCGCGACGAGCATCTCGATCAGGACTCCGAGCAATGGCACCATCAGGATGGAAGGATTGCGGTACACCAGCAGCAACAGCACGATGATGAGGATGATCGTGACGATCGTGACGTTGTTCAGGCTGGCATTGGCAATTTTGAGCGTGTCGGAAGCCAGCGGAGCCGCGCCGCTGACGTAGACCTTGAGCCCGGGTGGCGTGGTGTCTTTTGCGACGATGTCGCGGACGGCATCCACGGACTCGTTAGCCTCAATCTGGCCGATGTCGCCGGCGAGGCGCAGTAGCACATAAGCGCATTTGCCATCCACGCTCTGCGCCCCCGCCGCGGTGAACGGTTTGCCCCACAAATCCATCACGTACTGCACGTGCCGGGTGTCGTGCTGGAGGCGGAGCATCAGATCGTCGTAGTACCGGTGGTCCTGGTCTCCCAGTGGTCGGTTCGCCTCGAACACCACCATGGTCAAGTTGGTCGAGTTGGATTCGTGAAACTTTTCGCCGATGTGCAGCAGCGCCCGCTGCGAGGGCGCGTAGTGCGGGACCATCGGCCCGGCGAGTTCTTCCGCGACCCGTTCTACTTGCGGCATAAAGGTGTTCGTCGTGATGGCGAGCAAGCTCCAAAAGAAGATGATCGGTATCGCAAAAGTACGCACCATTCGGGGGACGAACGGACGTTTGGCCCGGGGCTCACTCGCCTGGTGCTCACTCACGCGGATTTCACCCTGCACTCGACGTCCGCGTTCTCGTGATTATCCGATTGTTCGTCGCGGACTACGCCATCGACCAGCATGCGGCAGCCCAGCTGGCCGCCCTGAACGTGCACCGAGATGCTGCCGGACGCGACCGTGAGTGTGGTGGTCTCGGTGTGGGACCACGGCAAAGTGGTGACATCAACCTGATGCGGATGCCCGTCGATGTCCACGTAAACGAGCTTCCCGCCGTCGCCGGCGGAGCCGAACACCTCGTATGTGATCCGTTTGAGATTGAACTCGTCGGGTGCCTGCGGACCATTGACGGTGATGACCGGCTCCGGTTCGGAGAACTGATGCACTTTCCACATGCACAACAAGCCCAGGCCGACGGCAACGACGGCAACCAATGGCATCCAGGCCCGCGCCAAGACAGTCCTGGTGGTCAAACGAGGGCTCACTGGATCACCTTTCGGAACCCGATCGAAACTTCGTATTCACGCCCCCGGGCCCGGCCTCGCGCAACCCAGATAGTAGACGGTCATGTGCCCAATAGCCTATGACCGTAAAGACTATCGGCACCGCGCCGCAACGCCAACAGCAAGCATGTGCCCATCGCAACCTGCCAATGCCGTCCGGCGTCAAGCTGCTTTTCGCAGACGCCCTTTCAATCGTGCGCTGCGGAGAAGTTGAATGGCCAGGTTCGTCGAGGTGAACATGGGTATCACCCCGAGGAATGTCCGCTCGGAGGGCGTCGCTCCGTGTAAGTGGTAAAGGCTGCCAAATACAAAAAAGCAGCCCAGCATGAACAAAGCGCCGGGGATACATAACGCCCTGATGGTCCCACGATCGGCAACGACTTGCTTCGCATATGTCAACTCATCGGCCGACATCGGCTCGCGTTTGCGCACCTTTTTTATAACCGATTTAGCACTTCCGATTTCTTCGCTTATCGGAAGAGTAGGTCGCGACTCCAGTTGTCTTACGTACAGAAAGCCGATAAAGGCCAACACCAATCCCAGCGACAAGGCGGCTATTGTCAGATAACCCCAGAAGAGCACTGTCATTTTCCAGTCCTTTGCCCCGCTGTCGAAGACTCCTTAAAACGCTACCTCGCTGTGTCGGACTGCCGCCAGCGGGGAAGATCTGCGACCGCGTTGTGAGTTGACGCGGGTGACGGCACATCCACAAACAGGAACGAGGCACCATCCATGACCGCAGATCTGCCCGACAATGCGCTGGAACTTCGTTCGTTGGTGACGTCGCAGGGCACGCTCGAGCTGTTCCTGCAGGATGTTCCCGTTCCAACGGCCGCCGCCAACGAGGTGTTGGTGCGGGTGGAAGCGTCGCCGATCAACCCGTCAGACCTGGGCGTTTTAATCGCCGGCGCGGACATGACCACCGCGACGGTGGCGGGCACGCCTGAGCGCCCCACCGTCACCGCATCGTTGGGGGCGGGGGCACTGGGAAAGCTTTCGGCGCGACTCGATATCCCGCTTCCCGTGGGCAATGAGGGCGCCGGCACCGTTGTGGCCGCGGGGTCGTCGGCGGCGGGCCACGCACTGCTCGGGAAAACGGTGGGGATCGCCGGCGGCGGCATGTATGCGCAATATCGAGCGGTTGATGCGTCCGCGTGCCTTGCTCGTGAACCCCCAGGATTCATGAACTGGGATCGTGGAACTACGTTGTTACCGAGACCGTATTCCATCAATCACGGCATCAACAGAAAGAAGCGGGCCCTATGAGCGCATCCGCCAAGCCCATCCGGGTTTTTCAGGTGGCCACCGGCAACGTCGGCTCGGAGATGATCAAGAGGATCGCGCATCGCCCTGACCTGGAACTCATTGGCCTGCATTGCTACTCAGCGGACAAGATCGGTCGCGACGCCGGCGAGATCGTCGGTCTGCCCCCGATAGGTGTCAAGGCGACCGGCACCGTCGAGGAAATCATCGCCGCCAAACCTGACGTCCTGACCTTTCATGGTGTCTTCCCCGATGAGGACCTCTACGTAAAGGTTCTCGAGGCGGGCATCAACGTCGTCACCACCGCCGACTGGATCACCGGGTGGCACCGCGACACGAACCACCCGCACCCGTCGGGCAAGCCCGTCACGCGCCTGCTGGCCGAGGCCTGCCAGAAGGGCGGTTCGACGTTCTACGGCACCGGCATGAACCCTGGAGTGAACCAGATCCTCGGTGTTGTGTGCTCGGCCGACGTCGCCGAGATCGAGAACATCACTACCCTGGAATCGGTTGACGTGTCGTGCCATCACTCCAAGGACACGTGGATCGAGGTCGGTTACGGGCTGCCGGTCGATGACCCGAGCATCCCCGGCAAGCTCGAAAAGTACACCCGCGTATTCGCCGACAGTGTGCTGATGATGGCCGACTGCTTCGGACTCGAACTCGACGAGGTGAAGTTTAGCTACGAGCTGGGCGCCTGCACCAAGGACGTCGACCTGGGCTGGTACCAGATGCCGAAAGGTTCGCTGGGCGGCAACTACCTCAAGTATCAGGGGATGGTGGACGGGGTTCCGCGCGTGGAGACGCACCTGGAATGGCAGATGACCCCGCACACCGATCCGAGCTGGGATATCAAGGGCTGCTACATCACTCAGATCAAGGGCGATCCGTGTGTCTACAACAAGCACATGATCTTCCCGAAACCCGGTGTGGACCTGTCCAACCCGGACAACTTCGCCTCCATCGGCATGACCGTCACCGGCATGCCGGCCCTCAGCGCGATCTCGGCGGTCGTCAAGGCCCCGGCCGGGCTACTGACAAGCGCGGACGTGCCCCTGCGCGGGTTCGCCGGGCGGTTCAAATTCTGAGTGAGTCAGCCACTTTCGGCCTGGTGCAGGCCGAGTAGTCGGCGGCACATATCGGTCAGCTTGGTACGCAGCGTGTCGTCGTCGATATCGCCGACCAGTGGATGCATTACCGCGGTGCTGATGGCGCCCGAGAGCATGGCGCCTTCGATTCGTCCGTCCTCACCCATGTCACCCATTAGCACCCGGTAGAGGCGCTCCATGAACCGTTGGAATGGTTCGTGTTCGGCCAGCAATCGGACGACAACGGGATCGAACTGCAAGGTGCGTACCAGTCGACGGTCGCGAACCGCCATGTCGATGACTCGCACCAGAAGTTCGTCGCGGGCTTGCTGCTCGTCGCCCTGAGTCTCGGCTTCCTGCAGTGCCGGCGCCAGTCGGGCGAGTTCGTGCTCCGTAACCGCCAATACGATATTGTCTTTGGTCCGGAACTGGTGGTAAATAGCGGCTTTCGTGATCCCGACGGCGTCGGCGATCATCTGCAACGAGGTTCCGCTGACGCCGTGCCGAGCGAACAGATCCAACGCGGCATCTAGCACCCGGGTGCGCGCGGCGCTGTGCTTGACGACCCGTAACTCCCGGTCGGCGACCGGCGGTTCTGCTGATCCCACTCGATGAGAGTAGCGAAGGAGATTGACCTAAGCTAGCCGATCGGCTAGCTTCGCAAACTAGTCAAAGAGGCGGAAGGAGTCGATGATGGCGCGACGACGCACCGATGGTGAGGTCATCCTGCTCTGGACTTTGCCGGTGACGGTGATCATCTGGATAGCCAGCTTTCTCCTGTTTCCGGGTTTCAACCCGCCGATGTCACCCACGATGTCTGCGGAGCAGGTCGCCGCGTTCTATCGCGATCCGGCGCATATCCCGGAGATCCGTTACAGCATGATCGTGTTCAACTGGTTCGGCGTCAGCCTCATCCCGATTCTGGCCCTGATCGTGCTGCAGGTCCGCAGGATGGCTCATCGCACGCCGATCTTCTCGTACGCCCTGCTGGGATGCGCGGCTGGCAGTCCCGCCTTGTTCCTTGTCGCCGACGTATGTTGGCTGCTGGCCGCCTTCCGCCCGGAAAGAAGCCCGGAGCTGACTCAACTGTTCAACGATTTCGGCTGGATAACCTTCACCATTCTGGTTCCCTTTCTCATCGGACAAAGCGTAATTCTTGCCCTGGCAATCTATTTGGACGATCAGCCGCGACCGGTATTCAGCCGTTGGGTCGCCTATTTCAACCTTCTCGTAGCCGCCGCGCTGGCCCCCGCGGCGTTCGTAGGCGTCTCTTTGTCCGGCCCTTTGGCTTGGGACGGCGTGTTGTCGTTCTGGCTGAAGAACATCGCCATCGCGGTGTGGATCGTCGTTATGGGAGTCGCTGTCGGCCAGGCCATTTATCGTGAACGCGCCGAGAACCGTGAGTCCGGCGACGAACTGGTCAGCGCATGAGCGCGGTGATCACGCCGCCGGCTTCCCCGGCCGCGCCGCCGTCGGGACCGCTGCATCAAAGGATCGCCTGGCATTGGCGACACAACCCCAAGCGCGAGCTCTGGCTTGCCTGGTGGGCGCTCGTCGTCTTCTACAGTGTGTTTTGGCTGATATTCTTCGTCATCACGCGTGTTCAGCCCCCGCCGCAGCCCACCGCGGACCTCGCGGCGCAGGTTCACTACTTTCACGTGCGCCACCTTGGCGTACCGGTCGGCTTTGCGGTCATCTTCTGTATTGGCGGCATGATCGCGACGAACAACGCCCTCATCGCGTATTCGATGCGGCGAATGTCAGTCAGCCCCGCGTTCGCCTACTCATACCTGATCATGTACTCGCTCAGTGCGATTCCCGGGCTGTTGCTGCTCTGCATCGCGCTGATCGTCGGTACACTGCGGCCGGAGCGAGACCCCGAAGCTATCAGTTGGCTCTACGACTTCGCCTTCTTGTCCTTTGATGGAACCATGGGAGTCTTCCTGATCGGCTCGCTGATTTGGATGCTCGCGATTCTGCTCGACAAAAATCGGGTGTTCCCGAAGTGGTTCGGCTACCTCAACCTCTGCAACGGACTCACCGAGGTTGTCGTGGCACCCTGCTGGATCTTCCGGCGCGGCGTCCTCGCCTGGAACGGCCAGATCGCGTGGTGGCTCGACATGGTCGTGTTCGGCGTCTATACAGGCGCTTTCATTTACATGCTCCGGAGCATGATCCTGCGCGAAGACTTCGGCACCGGGCCTCTCCCAGAACTGAAGCCAGAACTGAAGCCCGATGTGAAGGCCGCGTCGTGACCGACCTCGAGACCGATGTCGCCGAGACCAGCAAACCCGCAAGGTTCGTGCCCGGTCAGCCGGACATGTGGGCTTTCGTGCTGTTCGAAACGCTGGTCTTCACGGCCTATTTCGGGTTCTATCTGTTTTACCGCGCCCGCAGCCCCGAGCTCTTTCTGCACGCGCAATCGCAGCTGGACCTACGCGTCGGGGTGTTCAACACCCTCGTTTTGCTGCTGAGTTCGTGGTCGGTGGCGCGATGCGTTCAGTCCGCGCGCGCCGGTGCCTACAGACCGGCCCTCAGGGACGCGTTCCTCACCGCCCTGTTCGCTGTGGTGTTCCTCTTTGTCAAGGTGTCGGAGTGGGCCCGGCTGAGCCGCGAGGGAAATGGGTTCGACAGCAATGACTTCTTCACCTACTACTTCTTCCTGACCGGGATCCACTTCGTCCATCTGCTGATCGGCTTCGTCGTCCTCGGCGTCCTTGGCTACCAGCTCCGTGGACCGCAGAGGCAGGGTCAGATGACCCAAAAAAACGTCGAAACCTGCGCAACCTATTGGCACACGGTCGACTTCCTGTGGGTGCTCATCTTCGCGCTGCTCTACGTGGTGAGGTGAGAAGTGAAATTCAACAAGAGGCTGTTTTTCGCATGGGTTGTCCTGGCGGTACTCACGCTGACCTATCTGTGGATAGACCACACCGCTAATGGGTCACTGCGATCCAGCGCGCTGATCACGTCCAGCGTGATTGTGATCGCGCTCGTGAAGGTGCGCATCATCTTCCGGGAGTTCATGGAGGTGCGTCAGGCTCCGGTCTTGCTGTGCCGGCTGACCGACGCTTGGGTCGTGCTGATCGGTGTGGTTCTGCTGAGCTGCTACTTCATCGGAGTGGCAATCCGCTAGTGCACCGTGACCGAAAGGGTTATGTTCTTCGGCGACGACGTTTACACAATGCGTTCATTTAGTAAAGGGCATTCCACTTAGTAAAGGACGGTCATGTCGAGGACAGTGGTGGTTGGCGCGTCGAGCGGGCTCGGGCGTTGCATTGCGATTGGCCTGGCGCAGCGCGGCGAGCAGGTCGCGCTCTTGGCCCGGCGCCGCGAGCGCATCGAAGCGGCCGCGCAGGAGGCCGGGTCCGGCGCAGTCGCCGTCGAGTGCGACATCACCGACCAGGCGTCGTGCCGGGCGGCCATCGACAAGGTCGCCGACGCGCTCGGCGGCGTCGACAACGTGGTGTACACGCCCGCCATCAGCCCGCTCGTCCGCATGGTCGACACGGATGCCGAAATCTGGCGCCGGGTCTTCGACACCAACGTAATCGGGGCGTCGCTGGTGACGGCGGCGGCGATGCCGCATCTGACGGCCTCCGCGGGCAAGGTGGTGTACCTGTCCTCCGACGCGGGTCCGTACGGGCCGCCCTGGCCGGGCCTCGGCGCCTACGGCGTCAGCAAGGCGGCCCTCGAGCGTCTGGTAGAAGCCTGGCGCGCCGAGCACCCCGACGTCGGCTTTACCAACCTCATCGTGGGGGAGTGCGCGGGCGGTGAGGGCGACGCGGCGACGGGCATGAACGCCGGTTGGGATATGGACCTCGCCATGCAGGCCTACCCGTTGTGGGTGTCAGGCGGCTGCATGCCGGGCAAGCTAATGCCGGTCGAGGATTTGATCGGGGTGGTGCACATGATCCTGAGCACGAACTCATCGACCTCGATGCCGCTCGTGGTCGCCAGGGGCGCGCCGGCCGCCGCGCCGGCGCTAACCCCGGTTCAGTGAAGCCCTAGCCGTTCGCGGGCCGTGTCGGCGAGGAAGCGCGCGGGCGAAGTCGGCCGGAACGCGCGAGCCGCCTCGGTCAGCGCTTCCTGCGAATCCGCGGGGAGATCGATATCGGCAGCCGCGACGTTGAATTCGAGTTGCTCGACGCTGGACGCGCCGGGAATCGCGACCACGCCCGGCAGGTTGATCAGCCAGGCCAGCGCCACCTGAGCCGGCTTGGCGTCGACCTCGGCGGCGACGTCGCGCAGCGTCTGCAACAGCGGCTCGATCCGCCTCAGGTTTTCGGTGCTGAACAGCAGATTCAACGCACGAATGCCACCGGGACGGTTGTCCACGCCGTATTTGCCGCCCAGCAGTCCCTGCGCCAGCGGGCTGTAGGCGATGACGATGCGATTCTCCCGCTCGGCGAATGGAACCAGATCCTTGAGCGCCTGGGGATGGGCGAGCGAGAAATGCACCTGGTTGCTGATGACTGGCCGCCCGAGCGCGGCGTCGGCCTGCTGCCACCGCGCTAGCGAGTAGTTCGAGACGCCGACCGCGCCGATGGCGCCGCTGTCGAGCAGGTCGCGCATCCCGGGCATGATCACCGAGTCGGGGACCACCGGGTTGGCCTGGTGGACCTGATACAGCGGGATGCGGTCGAGCCCGAGCCGCCGCGCGCTGGCGCGCTCCCGCTGCTTGACGATCGCGGGAAAAGGGGCGACGGGCATGACCTTGCTGGCCACCGCGACGTTGGCGCGCTCGTCGCCTAGCGCCTCGCCCAGAATCCGCTCGCTTTTGCCGAACCCATAGATCTCGGCGGTGTCGAACAGGGTGACCCCGAGGGCCAGCGCGCGCTGCACGATGTCACGGGCACCGCCGGCGGCGTAACCGTCCCCATAGCCCCACTCGCGAGAGCCGAACTGCCAGGTGCCCAGACCAATCCTGCTGACCTTGCCGATTCCGTCGACGTCGAGATACTTCATACGGCAGAGCCTACTGAGTGATCAGCTGGGGATCTTGCCGAGAATGTAGTTCGCGATGCCGACGGCGGCCTGCCGAGGGCGTTCGCTGTCGGTCTTGCCGCTGAAGGACAGGTAGAGGTCGATGAAGACGTTGGCTTTGGCCGCGATCGCGCGAACGGAGCGCACCCGTATCCCCTTGTGTGTCACATCCATGGCGGTGACGCCGTTGCCGGCGTCGTCCGGAGCGCTTAGATCAAACGGGATGGTCTGCCCAGTGGGAAGGGTCACGTTGACCGTAGCGCCGCCGCATTGGCGCCATCCGGTCAGGACTTTCGCCAGCTGTGATTGAGCCGCGGGCGCGTCGTGAAACACGGCGACGGCTTGGATGACCTCGACGGAGCTGAGCAGGGTGTGCGTGTCGGTGAATTCTTGCGCGTGGTAGCCGGACATGGCGCCGAGGTTGTAGGCATCGGGGCTCCCGGGACCGATGCTTCCCCAGCACTCCGGGCGGTCGATGGTTCCCTCGTCGTTGGATCTGTTGGGGTGGTCCCAGGCTTGGCCGGCCTCGAGGTTCTCGTCACCGGTGATCTTTTTCAGGTCGTCGACGGCGGGCAATAGCGTGGGTGCGGCTTGTGGGGCCACCGTTGGGAGCTGGGGCGCAGACGCGGTGGTTGTGGTGGCAGGTGCCGCGGTCTGGTTGGAGCGCGTGGCAGCCCTCGTAGCAGCAAACGTGGCCCATGCGACCAGCGCGACGACGGTAAGCGCGATGAACGCATACGACAGCGTGACGCCGATCAGGGCGCGATCACGGCCAAGCTCGCCGGTGCGACGGATTTGCCTGAGCCCTAGGTGCCCCAATATCGCCCCGGCCGGGGCGAACACAAAGGCGAACACCATCGACAGGGTGGCGAGTGGGTTCACCGGCGGGCGATGCGACGGTGCAGGCTGCGCATTGAAGACGGGCGGTTGCACCGGCGGGGCTTCGAATGGGACGCCGCTTTCGAAAGGGACACGGCCCAGCGGGTCGTAACTAAACGGGTTGTGCCCGTATGGATCCTGAGGATAGGTCAAGTAGTGGCCTCCTTAACTGAGATCCTTTCGAGAAGCTTTGGCCCTTGTTTTAGCGTAGCTCGCTCACGCGACGTTTGGTGGCCTCGTCGTTGGGTAGCCGCTTACTAACGCGCACAGCAGCCCGCGCGTCACGACAGAACTATTTAGGGGAGAACATATGGCTAAGTCCAGCATCGCGTCGCCGACTGATGTGGTCGACTTTCTTACCGCTCAGCACGAGCAGATCAAATCTCTGTTCGTCAAGACGCTTTCGGCGTCTGGTGAGTCGCGAGAGAACGCTTTCGTCGACCTCCGGCGACTGCTCGCAGTGCACGAAACTGTCGAGGAGGAGATAGTTCACCCTCGTGCGAAGCGCAAGATCGCCAACGGTGCCGCAGTGGTCGACGCCCGACTAAGCGAGGAGCACGAAGCAAAGAAGGTGCTGCAGCAGTTGGAGAAACTCGACGTCGACAGCACGGAGTTCACAGACAAGCTGACTGAACTCCGCGACGCCGTCCTCGATCACGCCGAGCACGAGGAGCACGACGAGTTCAAGAGGCTGGGAGAGCAATTAAGCAGCGAAGAGCTCGAAAACATGGGCCGCGCTGCCGAACTCGCGGAAGCGATAGCGCCCACCCGGCCGCACGTAGGAGTCGAGTCGCAGTTGGCCAATCTGGTCGCAGGACCTTTTGCGGCGATGCTGGACCGCGCCCGCGACGCCATCATCGGGAAGGGCTAGCGACCAGGGCGAATTGAATCGGGCGTGCCGAAGGAGTTTGATCGGCTGCGAGATGGGAAGCCGATAGGAAGCGGGCGAGTTGATCAGCGTGGCGGGTCATGCGCCAGGGATCTCGTTCGCAATGAGGGAGCGCAAGCTCCGCTACACCAAGAGAAAGGTTCGATTCATGGGGGACCACAACAGCGGACCAGAAGAAGCCATCAAGGGTGTCGTCGAGGGCGTCAAAGGTAAGGCCAAAGAGGTTGGCGGAGCCCTGGCAGGTCGCAACGACCTGATCGAAGAGGGCAAGGCGCAGCAGGACAAAGCCGACGCTCAGCGTGGCGCGGCCAAGAAAGAAGCCGAGGCGGACGCCGCACGTGCGGGCGCGAAGGCCGCCGAAGAGCGCCAGAAGCAACACCAGTAAGGCGACTCACGCAGATGGGTCCGGTCCAAAAGACCGGGCCCATCTGGCGTATTGGGTGGGAAACCCGGTTTGAAACCGATATGCTGGCATCCTTGCCAGGAACTGCTGCTTATTGGTCGTGCGCCGTTTAGTGAGGTGGAAGATGGGCCTGGCTGACCGGATTTCAAGCGTTACCGCTTTCTTTCGGGCCGGGTACGCGAAGGGCGCGCCCGCTACCGGATATGTGCCGCTTTTAGCGCTATCGCGGCGACGAGTAACCGACGACGAGATCACCGCGATCGCAAGCAAATTGATCGCGCGTGGACGCCGCCTGACCGCAGATATCGGGGTGGAGATCACCCGGATTACCGACGAGATGCCTTCACTCGACGACCTGGCCCGTGTCCAACATCGGATTGCGGCCATCAGACGACCGGACGAAAGCTCGGAACGTCCAACTCAGTAGGTTCCGAGCCGGTGCTCACTCGGCTCCGGGCAGCTCTTCCCGGGCTGCCACCGATCGACCATCGCCGGTATCGAACACGTCGATTACGACGTCGCGGTCCCGGTAAGAGCCCAGCGATTTCAGTCCCGGGGTCGCGGCGATGACGGCGTTGGCCGCGTCGCCGCTCAGCGGGTACTCGGCCACCGGGTGGCGCCAATGTGCCGCGACGACAGCCGCACCCGGCTGCAGCCGGCCAATTTCGCGGCATAGCAGGGCGGCCAGCGAATTATCCGGTAGCCGGGCGGATTGCGCAGTGCGCGAGGCGAGTTGCGCCAAGCGAGGAGGGGTCGGCGACGACTCGTTCGGCGATGATCCGCAACTTGACGTTCGATTGCTGAGACATCGTGGTCAGAAGAGAGAACGCGCTTTCCTCGTCCACGTTATATCGCAGCATCACCATGCCGATGGCTTGATTGGTCACCGCCCGCCGCGCACTGATCGTCATTACCCCTTCGGTGAGCCGCTTTTGCACATCTTTTTCGAACTGATCCGTGATGTCGATGTAAAACCCGGCGATACCAGCGGGCACGACGTCATTTTTGAAGAAGCGATCACCCACCACAATGACCTGTCGCTCCTTGCCGCGGGCATCGATAATCCGGTTTCGAATGGTGACGGCGGTGCCCTGCCGGTAGACCTGCAAGATCAGGTCGGCCACCGTCGCGTTGTCGTCGGGATGCCTGTGCGCCAAGACCAAGTCGGTGGTGGGCGTGACGGTGCCCGGGCGATAGCCGTGCATGCGGGCAAGCTCGTCGGACCACTCCCATCGGTCGTCGTGGACGAAGTAGCGGAAGCCGCCCGCCGTCGCCCAGGATTTCGGTGGCAGCGGAGATCCATCGCGCGACATAAGTGAATTCCGTTCGAGCCGTGGGGTGTTGATTGCGAAACGGATTACCCGCGCCGTAGCGGAGGTAAACGGAAAGAGTCGACAACTTATCGCTGTTAAGACGGACGTTTTCGTCCGCGCCTCAGTCGGCGGCGGTAGGCTTCTTGCAAGGTTGAGCCCACAGCCGCCCATGAGCGGTGTCGATAGCTCCCTGTCGCCCGTCTCGCTCACCACCACACCTGATGGGCGCCACCACTTGCCTGCTGTACCCGACAAAAACACGCCGGAGCAAGTCGACTGCGCAGGGGCCGGACTGCGGGTTCACTCGCACAACGCTGCCACGGTCGTGTGCATCAGTGGCGAAATTGACGCCTCTAACGCCGATCGGGTCGGCGAAGCAATCCGCCGCTTCTCGCAGCGGAAGGCTCCGCTGATCCTTAATCTCAGTTACGTGGATTTTCTTGGGGTGGCGGGTTTTCGAGCGTTGATAACCCTCAACCGCGAATAGCGGCAAGCCAAGCTGCCTTCCAGCGTGGTCACCGGCGCCGTAATGCGCCGAGTGACCGGTGTATTCCCGGACCACGGGTTACCCATCGTTGACTCGGTCCCCGAAGCCCTTTCGGCTCACGGAAGGGCGGGCTGGCCAACGAATTGACGGCAACTGCCTGTCGGGTCAGCCGGCCATGAACTCGTGGTAGGCCGACTCCAGGTTCGCCGGCAGTGCCGACACGCTGCACTGACGTTCGGTGTCGCCGATCGGTGCGAGAATGCCGCGCAGGTCGGTGTACTCCTGCGGGTGCGCGGTGAAATAGCTGCGAATGCTGGATTCCGCCTGCGGACGCGGCTGGTCGGACGCCGCCGTGACCACTTGGTTGGCACCCGGATGCGCGGCGAGGTACTGCTGTGCGGAGCCGGTCACCGACGAAACGGTGGCATTGACGCCGTCGGGACTGCAGTCGGGTGCCGCGGCCGCCGACGGCGCACCGACGATACCCATGGCGATCCCCCCGAGCAGAATGCCGGCGCTGACGCCGGCCCCTTGCCGACGCGCGGCGATTTTGCTGATATTCATGATTCGTCCCCCAAATTCGTGAGCTTCCCCAGCGGGTCCCGATCCCTGAATTCCAGGGTAGCTCAGGCGAACGCGCCGCCGCGTGCAGCTAATCGTAGTGACCCAATATGCTGGGTTAGAGCGGTTTGCAGCAAACGCCGGGGCGCATCTAGCATGTGGGTGGACGACAGGGCTACGGCCAGGCAGGAGATCTCATGGTCGAGATTCGCGTGCGGCGGACGATCGCGGCACCCGTGGAACAGGTCTTCGACTGGCTGGCCGATCCGGTCAATTTGGCTGCCGCTCCGTTGGCTCTCAAGGCCGGTTACGAGAAGGGCTCCTCCGTGCTTGGGGCGGGCGCGATGCGCCAAGTGATCGGGGTTGGCACCTGGTTCCGGGAAGAGATCACGGCCTACGATCGGCCGCGCAGTTACTCGTACCTCATCGTCCGATCTGTGCCGCCTTTCATTCACGACGGTGGCACGCTGACATTTACTGAGTCGGGCAGCGGATCGACCGAAGGCACCGACGTCGACTGGTTGACCAACTACACCCATCCGGTTTGGGCGGGAGGAAAGCTCTTGGAGTCGGTCAGCTATCGGCTGCTTCGCTCGAGCTTTGTTGCGATCCTTGAGCACTGCGCGACGGCATTGCAGGACTAGCCGTTACCCGCTAACGATGCAATCGGTTCATCAGCTGGCTAGCGGCGTATCGCCCGCTGAACAACGCGCCGTGCACAGTGGCGGGATTATTGACGCCGACGGCCTCGCCCGCCAGGTACAGCCGGTCACCGATCGGCTGCTGCAGCCGGCGCCGATCGTCGAGGCCGGACCCGGGCGCGTGGAACGAGTACGAGCCTCGCGCAAAGGGATCGGTGGCCCAGCGCGACGTCCGGACCTCGACAGGGTAGATGTCGTCGCCGAACAGCTGCCGGATGACAGGCTGCGCGCTAGCCATCAGGTCCTCGGGTGACGCGGACTCCACGGCCCGACCGCGATAACCCGGGTTGAAAGCCAGCACAATCGGTCCGGCCGCGGCCGGCAAGGTGAACCACTGCGACCACATGCCCGGGCCGGTGCCCATGAATTCGTAGAAGGCGTTCTCCGCATTCCAGTTTCGTTGGTTGAAGCGGAAGTAGCTCTTTGACAGCAGACCGAATCCCAGGGCCTGCAGGGCGTGCACGTGTGCGTCGGGAAGTGGTGGGTCGAATGTGATCGCACCGGATTTCAGGACTCCGAGCGGAACGGTGACGATCACGGCCCGTCCCTCGAACGACTGTTTGCCCGCCCGCACGGTGACGGAGTTTTCCCGTCGCGCGATCGCGGTTACCGGCGCATTGAGGACGATCTGGAGTCCCTTGGCGAGCAGCTCTGGCAGAGCGTCGTAGCCGTTGGTGACGGCGTCTTGGTCGCCGTCGGTGTATTCGCCGTCGTCATATGTGGTGGCGGAGAGCTGGTCCGGGTCGGCCGCGTATTCGTCCGCGATCTCGGTGGTGAGATAAAAAGCCAGTTGGGCGCGCTCGGAGTAGGACAGCTCCTTTTCGGTTGCCGCCACCTCGACGGCGGCGCCCAGGCTTCCGCCGTCGACGTGATCGCAAGCCCGAGCCACGAACTTGCGCCAGGCTTTTTGGTTGTATTCCAGCGGCTGCAGTTTGGGATCGATCGCGAGTTTCGCCCACTTGTAATAGTCGGTCGGGGCAAGCTGCAGTTGAGCATTCTGCGCCAACTCCATCAGCGGATTGTCGGTGGCGCCTTGGATCCACGACGCGCCCATTTCCAGGGGTAGGCCCCAGTCGCGAGTGGTATATACCCGGCCACCGATGCGATCGCGGGCTTCGATCAACCGCACCGGCCATCCGGCGTCGGCAAGGCTGCGTGCTGCCGCCAAGCCCGCCATCCCGGCGCCGACGATCAGGACCGACTCGGTGTCCGACGGTGACGCCGGTGGTGACGATGGATGATTGGAGGTGCACGCGGCCGCCAGCCCGCCGCCGGCCGCGCTCATCGCGCCGGCCAAGAATTCTCGACGGGATATCGCATTCACAGCTGGGCAGCGACTTCGGCGGCAGCCCGCTGGCCAGACCTGACGGCGCCGTCCAAAAACCCGGTCCATTCGTCGGCGGTTTCGGTCCCGGCCCAGTGGATTGGCCCCACCGGCTCGCGCAGCCACGGGCCGAATCGTGTCCACGAACCCGGTGGTACCGCCGCCGTCGGCCCGCCCGGCGCGAATCCCTCGGTACCCCAACGGTGATCAACATAACCCAGGGGCTCGAGCGCGTCGGCACCGAAGAACGACGCGAAGCAGCGCAGCGCGTCGCGTCGACGCTGCTCGGCGGGCAGGGAGTCGAACGCGCGTGCATCGACGAAGCCCAGCAGGACGCCTGGCCCGTCGGCGTCCGGGCTGACGTCGAAGGTGATGAACACCGGGCCTTCATCGGACAGGGCCTGGCCCGAGAACCCGTTGGCCCGCCAGAACGGAGTGGGGTACGCCGCGTAGGCCTTGCTGAGCCGGCCCTGCGGCCAATGCTTTGCCAGTTCCGCGTATTCGGCGGGGAGTGGGGGAGCGAACTCGATGGACGCTCGATGGGCCGGTGGAATCGCGACGATGACGTACCCGGCCTCGGCTTGCCCGCGATCGGAGGTGATCGTCACTCCTGCCCCGTGTCGCTCGATGCGGCGCACCGGGGCGTTGAGTACGACACGGGTGCCGAGTTCGGCCGCCGCCGCCTCGGCGATCTGCTGGGTGCCGCCCAGGAAACGGTCCTGCTGGGCACCGTTTTCGACGTCGAGCAGGCGGTCGAGGCCGCCGGCCGCGTGTGTGTAGCGGGCGGCGTGCAGCATTGACACGTCGGCTGGTTCGCACCCCCACGTGACCCGCGCGACAATGGCCAGCAGGTCGCGTGACGAGGCGCCGGCGCGCACGGAGCGCAACCAGTCACCCAGCGACAGCTCGTCGAGCTGGCGCGCGCCGCGCGCATCCCAGGGTGTCGATACCGGGATGCTGCGGGCAATTCGGTCGAATTGCCAACGTAGCCTGCCGATATCGAGCAGCCCGATGAGCGAAAGCTTCGGAATGGTGCCGCGGTAGGAACGCGCGCGGCCACGCCACTGGATCACGTTCTTGCCGGCGTGATGAGTTGGGGTGGTCGGGATCTGGAGTTCGGCCGCCAGCGCCAGGACGGCGTCTTGGGTCGGGCCCACAAAAGTGCCGCCCATGTCAGCGGGCACACCTGCGACGCTGCCGGTGAACGAACGGCCGCCGACGCGGTCGCGGCCCTCGAAGACCAGTACGTCATGGCCCTGTCGTGTCAGTTCGCGCGCCGCGGTCAGTCCGGCAAAGCCGGCGCCGACCACAACGGCGTCAACGCTCCATGGCGGGGCTGTCACATCCTCCAGTCAACCCCACTAGGAGAGCTAGTGTGCAACCGTTAACCAGTCGGCGAACCCGGACGGGTCGTGCCGGCCTAGAGCTCCATGCTCGTAGAGGCCCCAGCCCTGCACCGGATCCCCGTCACCGTCGCGGCATACCGCGCGGCCTACGTGGTCGATGACGCCGAAGCCGGACCGCGCGATGATCGCCGGATCGGTCATGTCGTAGGTCAGCCGTTCGGCGAACTTCTCGCCCTTCCAGACGCCGTGTATCCAGTCCGAGTCGCCGCCGTAGCCCCCGCCGACGTGGATCGGCACCGGAAGCTTGGACTCCACGTCGAGGTGCACCGCGGTGCCGTCGGGAGCGGTCGTGTCGATGGTGGCGCCGGTCGGGATCCGGGTGCCGGAACGGTAGTGGATCTTGACCCGCGGCCAGCCCAGCTGCTCGACCCGACCGTCGCGCCAGATCCGGGTGCAATCGTTGAGTGAGCGGAATCCGTTGGGCTCCTCTTGGATAATCAGCACCACGGCGAAGTCGTCGAACGCCATCGGTACGTACAGCCACCACATGCCCTCGAATGGCGGATCGGCGGGGCGCCCGGCGGGTTCGGCCTCGCCGATCGGGCGGATGCCCCAGGATCGGTCCCGGCTGCCGATCCAGGTGGCTGGGTCGACCGCGATTTCCTCACCATCGATGGCGATCCGTCCGCTCCAGCTGCCCAGTTGCGCGAACCGCTGCGCGTTCAGCGTCACCCGGTTGCCGGCCCGCAGGATATGCGGTTGTTCCTGGACGACGTCGAACAAACCCTCCCAGGTGAGATCGGCCGCGACGCCCTCGGTTTCGTCGAGGATCAATCGCAGCTTGTGCAGCGGCTCGACGACCTCGATCCGGTACCCGTTGACATGCTGGTTGAGCCGATCCTGGTCGATGGCGTCTGAAACGTGCACTGCGGTCTGCGTATCCCCGCGCCTGATGAGCAAGAACGCGTCCTTGACGCCAAGATTGGGGTAGTAGCCGATACCGCTGATCAAAAAGATGTTCCCGGTGCGGTCGTGGCCGTTGAAGTAGGAGCGATCGTAGAAATTGCGGTCGGAGGACCCCGGCCACGCGATCGGCTGGGGTACCTGATGTACCGGGAACTCGTCGAGCGGTCCGAGCATTACTGATCCTCTCCGATAAAGCGTTTCATCAATCCGGCGTGGTAGAACAGCGACTCCACGTCTTCAGGCTTCTCGGTTTCCCCGAAGTGCACCCGACGCGCGCCGGTGCGCATGAACACGAGAGCCCAAATCACCCCGCAGTACACGTAGAACCACTGCAGGTCGCCCACTTCGACGCCGGTAAGCCGCTTATAGGTTGCGCGGACGTCGCTCTCACGCATCACTTCCGGCAGGCCGGGCATGCCAGCAAGACCGGTGAGTTCTTGAAACACCATGTGCGCGAAAATCATCCATGCAACATCGATCTCGCGTGGACCGAGCGTCACCATTTCCCAGTCCAGCACCGCCACGGGTTGAAAGTCGCGGTACAACACGTTGCCTACCCGGGAGTCGCCCCAGAGCAGCACCGGCTCACCTGCGGCCACCTCGGCCGGCCAGTTGTCTTCCAGCCAAGCGAAACTGCGCTCCAGTAGCGGAGACCGGCCGATGTCGGGCACTGCAAAGTCGTACCAGGAACGCAACCAGTTGAGCTGCCCGCGCAACGCGGTGTCGCCTTGCTGAACCTCGGATAGGTAGGCAAAGGTCTTCGTTGCGTTAGGGATTGAATGCAGGGTGGCCAGTACGCCGACGGTGGCGTCCTGCAGTTCGCGCTGGCGTTCGGCGGGCGCGTCGGCAAACCAGTTGTTGCCGAACGTGTATGGCATGACGTCGGGCGGCACCAGACCGTCGACGTGGTCCATCAGGAAAAAGGGTGTGCCCAGCACGTCGCCGGTCGGCTCGAGCCAGCGCACCCGCGGAACGGGGACGTCGGTCAGTTCGCCCACCGTCCGTATCACGTCGAATTGGTGGTCAAGTCGGTACGTCGGGAAGACCTGCACGTCCTCGGCGGTCGGCGCTACCCGGGCCACGAGCTTCTGCTCTTTGGCCTGCCCGTCCTCCTGCCAGCGGGCGGTCAAGATGATGGTTTCCGACGACATGCCGTTGGAATCCACGCCGCTTTCGATGGTCACCTCGGGCGTCGCCCCCGCGGGCAGGACGGTTGACAGCCATTTCGACATCACCGCGGGCAGGGTGGTGACGTCTCGACTAGAGCGCTGGAGTCGGTCGACCTTGTCGATCGCAGGTTCGTTGGGCACGGGGTGCCTCCATTCTTGCCGCTTCTTTGCGGCAATTACGATACGGTAGGTAGCGTTATGAAAGCAGACCGGTCCACCGTTGACAAGGCCCCCGGTGCCGGGCGTCCCCGGGACCCGCGGATTGCCTCGGCGATAATGTCGGCGACCGCGGAACTGCTTGTGGAAATCGGCTATTCGAGTCTGAGCGTGGCGGCCGTCGCCGAACGCGCCGGAACGACGAAATCCGCGTTGTACCGCCGGTGGTCCAGTAAAGCCGAGCTGGTGCACGAGGCTGTGTTCCCGGTGGCACCCACCGCGTTGGAGGCTCCCGCCGGCGATATCGCCGCGGACGTCCGGATGATGATCGAGGCCACCCGCGACGTGTTCACCACGCCGGTGGTGCGGGCCGCGTTGCCGGGTTTGGTGGCCGACGTGACGGCCGATGCCGATCTCAATGCCCGGGTGATGTCGCGATTTACTGACCTGTTCGCCGCGGTGCGGATGCGGCTGCAAGAGGCCGTGGACCGGGGTGAAGCACACCCCGGTGTGCACCCGGACCGATTGATCGAGCTGATTGGAGGAGCGACGATGCTGCGGATGATGCTGCGCCCAGACGAAAAATTGGACGACGCGTGGGTGGATCAGACCGCCTCCATCGTCCTGCACGGGGTGACGGGATGACTCGCCGACTTGCGGGTCGGGCCGCGATCGTCACGGGCGCCAGCCGCGGCCTGGGCCGGGCGATCGCATTGGCGCTCGCCGCGGAAGGCGCGGCGGTAGCGGTCGTGGGGCGCACCGAACAGGTGTGGGACGACCGGTTGCCCGGGACCATTGGTGAGACCGTGACCGAGATCGAGGCGGCGGGCGGACGCGCGGTGGCGATTCGGGCGGATCTGACGAATCGCGAAGAGATCGCACAGCTGGTGGCTGCGGCACGAGATGCCTTGGGGACCATCACCATTCTGGTGAATAACGCTGCATTCACCGCTCCCGGCCGGCCGCCGACGCCGGGGGCCGAACCGCGGGTCAAGGCGGCCAAGCCGGCTCCTGCGGCCGGCAAGCCCGGCTGGCCGCCGTTCGTCGGTACGCCGCTGCACGCATTTCGCCGGCACTTCGACATCGCGGTCTTCGCCGCCTATGAACTGATGCAGCTGGTGTGCCCCGACATGATCGACGCGGGTGGCGGCTCGATCATCAACATCACCTCCGTCGCCTCGCGCATACCCGGCGACGGGCCCTACCCTGATCGCAGTGGCGGTGTCTTGCCCGGCTATGGCGGATCCAAAGCCGCGCTCGAACATCTCACCCAGTGCGCGGCTTTCGATTTGGCCGGCCACAACATCGCGGTGAACGCGCTGTCGCCATCGAAGCCGATCCTCACGCCGGGCCTGGCGTACTACGCGCGCGAATTCGCCGACACCGCCGCGGCGGACGAGTTCGCAAAGGCGGCGGTGAATTTGACGCTGGTGGATGCGGCTGTGGTGACCGGGCGCACGATCGGCCACAGCGAGGTTCTCGACGGCAGCTACCGGCCGTTCTCGCTGGATTAGTTCGGGATCATGCAGGCTCCGCCAAAATCTCCATGCAACAGCGGTACCGCTCACTGACAGCGTAGTTAACTGGTCTGAATCCAGCCTTTTGCAACTCGGCATATATCTTTTCGCGCGTGAAGTTGTGATAATGCTCGATCTCGCGCCAGTACACGTTTTGATTGATCGCATTCAAGTAGCCCCACAGCAGCGCGCTTGCATTTGGCATGGAAATAAGCAACAAGCCCGGTTCGTTTATAAGGCTCCTCGCGCAACGCAGAACATCTCGCGGAAAAGGTTCGTGCTCCACAACATCGGCCATACTGATCACCGTTGGCTTCGATTCGAACGCAACATTCTCTAGCGCGCTTTCTAAGGTGCCGTGATACGCAGGAATCCCGTAGTTACCGATGTCCGCTACGTTGTTTTCTCGCAAATCGACTCCAAACACATCAAAGCCGAACTCATTGGCTGTCATCAGCAGCGATCCGTTGCCGAACCCAACGTCAAGCCACAACCGACCGTTTGGCAATCCGAGTGTGTTGGTCGCTCGCTCCACCATCCTTGCCGAAGTATTGCGCTGCAACTCCATGTCAGTGCCGACGACTTGTCGGTGTTGCGTGTCGCCGAACAGCACATCTAGCGCTGCATCAGTGAAATAGCCCTCGGTGAATATATGTTCGCATTGTCCACACCTCACCCACGGAATTAATGGCTCCAACGGCTGCCGCCACATGGCGTGTCCGGTGCAGTCTATTTTCACGAGTGGGAGGATATCGGCCGAGTCGCACAGCGGACATGCACGGTACAGAATTCTCTCATTTTCCAATTTCGATCGCCCTTCCTTTCGAGCTGGCTCGACGCAACACTCGCGCTGCAACGATGCGAGCGTATGCCCAGAACGCGCACCTCGGGATCTTCCGCACGCTGTCGCGCTTCAACTTTCGTCGCCGGGCGGGTCAGGATCTCCGTTCAGTAGCTCGTCGGGGTGGTGGGCGTGATTGATTTCGGGCGGCCCACTTCCGTCGGTCCATCCGAGCCGCCCGCTCTCGGTGACCACAGTGCGCAGTTCCCCCCGGCTCGCCGCGCCGTGGTCGCAACCGCAGGCGAAAAATAGTTTGTCCGCGTCCGTCTGGCCACCCTGCGCCCAGTCCGGCGCATGGTGAACTTCGCTGTGATATCCCGGTTCGAGGCAATTGGGCCGGGTACAGCCGCGATCACGCGCATAGCAGATGAGCCGTTGGTCGGCGGTGGCGATGCGCTTCTGGCGGCCCAGATACAGCGGTCGCTCCGTATGGTTATCGAACACCGCCAGGTAGTGGATTGCCTTGGCGGCCATGCGGATCAAATCCGACATCGGAAGCCTGGAGCCGCCGCCGGTTCGCGCTGGCCCGGGCATCGGGACCGATCCGCCGGCCGCGGCGTTTGCGGCCTGCTCGAGTTCGGCCAGCATCGTGGTGACGATGACCGTGACGGGGTGGCCGCGGTGCAGACCTAGCTTGCCGGAGGCGATGGCACTTTCCATTCCCAACTTGAAAGCGTCGTGGCAGCGTTGGGCCGGCGTGCGTTCGTCGCGCACCTCGGGGTCTTCCTGCGCGCTGTCGGGTTCATGGCGGCCGGGCCGTACGGCGGCTTGGACGGCTTCGAAGTACGCGCGGGCCTCGGGGTCGAGCAATCCCTCAAGCCGCGACATACCGTCAGGCCCCTGCGGGCCCAGGTGCAGTCCCCGCCGGCGCGCGCGATCTTCGTCGGTAAAAGTGCCGTCAGGATTGAGGTAGTCCGCTATTTGTTGACCGAGCTTTGTGACGACTCCAGCGTCAAGTTTCGTGGCATGCCGTACCAAGGTGCGCTCGGCTCGAGCTACGTCGGTGGGCGAGACGCAGCTGGGCAGCACATCGACGGCTCTGCACACAGCGCGAATATGGTCCTCGCCGACGGCACCGGCCTGGACCGCAGCGGCCAACTCCGGCAACTCCGGTGCGATCGGCTGACCGGTAAGGGACCGCCGCGGGCGAATCCGTGCGGCCAATTTGAAGCGCCGGGTGATTTCTTTAGGAGTGACGCGGAGCCGCGCCCAGAGCATGCCCCGCACGATCGGTACGGATTGGGACCCGTCGGGTGGATCGGCGATTTCGCCGAACAACCGATACATCAGCCCGCGGTTCACGCGGTCCTGAGTCTCGAGTCGGTCGGCTACCTTGACGCGGAAATTGTTGCTTACCAGGTCAGATGAGGTGCCACGCAGCACGTCGTGGGCGGCGTCGATCGCGTCAAGAGCAGCGCTAATCCGCTCTTGTGCCCGCTCGGCGGCCATGAATCCCATCGTGCAAGCCTATCGAACGGGTGTGCGAATAAAAGTGGGAGTTGGTCGGTCTGTGGATGAAGTGCCAACTGTGGATACCTTCCGTCTGGCGTGCCACTATGAGAAAAGCCGATGCCGCAACCGCGGCACGCAACCGGTCGAGTGGTGTGCGCATGCCCGGTACTAAACGCGCGATCGACGGGCCGACGGGTCGCGTTATTGCCCTGATCGGGCTGTTGATCATCGCTGCTGCTGCGTTGCGCGGATACCTTCCGGCTCATGACTACGCCGCACGCGTTCAGCCGGGTCCCGGTCGAGCGGCGCTGGCGTTCGTGGTGGTCGCACTGAGTGCGACGCTGACGCTGCTGGCGATCGCGATCATCGCCCGTTTGCGAGATCCGCGCGCGATGCCGCCCGGGCCGGGGGGTCTGTCCGGGACGCTCGGTGGCCGCGCTGGACGACCGAGTTGGCGCGTGTTGTTAGTCGGACTCGCGGTGATCGTCGCGTGGTTGTTGATCGCGATGCTGCTGGCCCGATTGTGGTTCCCGCACACTGTCACCCCGTCGGCGCCGGCACCGGATCAGGGTCCGTCGCCCGCGCATGGCGCCGCCCCGGTGGCCAAACAGCACCCCCAGGACGACTCCGGAGACATGCTCGGAGTCCTGCTCGCCAGCACGATCCCGATGCTGATTTTGATCGTCGTGGGGACGCTCATCATGTCCCGGCGGCGACGGCGCGCGGCGCTGACGGGTGCGTTGCCGGACGATAACGACGGCGATGAGACCGAATTCCCGTCCACACCTGGGCGTTCGGAATCTCTGGTGCGGGCCGCGGAACGCGGGATGGCTGAGATTGCGGACCTCAATCGCGAACCGCGGGAGGCGATCATCGCGTGCTACGCCGCGATGGAGCGCGAACTCGCGAATGTTCCCGGGGCAGTTCCTCAGGACTTCGACACCGCAACCGAGGTGCTGGCCCGCGCCGTCGAACACAATGCGTTGCATGCCGATAACGCAATTGAGCTGGTGAATCTGTTCGCCGAGGCGCGATTCAGCCCGCATGAGATGAACGAGCGCCACCGCGAGTTGGCGGTGGGCGCGCTTCAGGTTGTGCTCGACGAGCTGGCCTCGAGGAGTGCCGCGTGAAACGGCTTATCACCCTGGGCGTTCTCCTCATCGTCGGGATCGAGCTGCTGGCGCTGACGGTGCACGATCGCCGGTTCGTGTTCGCTGCATCGGGTATTGCCCTGGCTCTGGTGTTGCTCAATGTCCACCGGCTCCTGACGCATCCGGCCGGGCCCGAGGCCGAGCCGGTCTCGGATGACCTCGGGGATTCGTTGCGCCGCTGGCTGTCCAGCACCCAGACGACGATCCGTTGGTCGGACTCCACCCGGGCGGACTGGGACCGTCACCTGCGTCCAATGCTCTCGCGGCGCTTCGCAATCGCTACCGGTCAAAGACAGGCCAAAGATCCGGAGACGTTTGCCTCAACGGGCCAAATGCTCTTCGGCGCCGAATTGTGGAAATGGGTTGACCCGAACAACGTCACGCGTACCGGTAGCCGCGAGCCGGGACCGGGCCGTGCGGCGCTGGAAGAGATTCTGCAAAAGTTGGAGCAGGTATGACACAAGGCGTGACTCCGATATGAGTGTGCCGGCCGTGACGACCATGCAGCGCTGTGAGGCGGTCCTGGACGAAATCGAGCGGGTGGTAGTCGGGAAGCGCGCCGCACTGACGCTCATCCTGACTGCGGTCCTCGCGCGTGGCCACGTACTGATCGAAGATCTTCCCGGCCTGGGCAAGACCCTGATCGCGCGATCCTTCGCCGCCGCGTTGGGTCTTCGCTTCACCAGGGTGCAGTTCACGCCCGATCTGCTGCCCGCCGATCTGCTCGGCGCAACCATCTATGACATGCAGTCAGGGCGCTTCGCGTTCCGGCCCGGGCCCATTTTCACCAACTTGCTGCTCGCCGACGAGATCAACCGCACCCCGCCTAAAACCCAGGCGGCCTTGCTGGAAGCGATGGCCGAGGGCCAAGTAAGCATCGACGGTGAAACGCACAAGCTGCCTACGCCATTCGTCGTCTTGGCCACCGACAACCCGATTGAGTACGAGGGCACCTACCCGCTGCCCGAGGCGCAGCTCGACCGGTTCGCGATGCGCCTGGAACTGCGGTACCTCTCCGAGCGTGACGAGACTGCCATGCTGCGCCGGCGCCTAGAGCGCGGTTCGGCCGAGTTGACGGTGAATCAGGTCTTGGACGCCACTGATCTGATAGCGATGCGCGAATCGGTCGAACAGGTGAGCGTGCACGAGGATGTTTTGCATTATGTGGTGTCGCTGGCCACCGCTACGCGACGCCATCCACAGGTCGCCGTTGGCGCCAGCCCCCGTGCCGAACTTGACCTCGTTCAACTGGCCCGGGCTCGCGCCTTGCTGCTGGGCCGGGACTATGTGATCCCGGAAGATGTCAAGGCGCTCGCCACTGCGGCCATCGCGCACCGGATCACCTTGCGGCCGGAAATGTGGGTGCGAAAGATTCAGGGCGCCGATGTGGTCGGAGAATTGCTGCGGCGCTTGCCCGTACCCCGAGCACCTGAAACGCCCGGGCATGACGGATAAGTCCGGTGCGGACCACCGGCAGGATGTCCAGTTCCGCTGGCATGCATCACAATTGACGCGTTCCATCGCGGCCTGCACCGGGATTGCGTTGACGGCTGCCGTGATCGGTGGCCGCTGGCAGCTGATCGCCTTCGCGGCGCCGCTGCTCGGTGTGCTGTGTTCGATCAGCTGGCAGCGCCCGGTACCGAAAATTCGGGTACACGCAGAACCTGACTCGCAACGTTGCTTCGAGAACGAGCAGGCGCGGCTGAAAGTATGGCTGACGCAAGCCGGGGCGGGAGCGGTAGCCGGCTCGGCCACGGTCGAACTGACAGTCTCCGCCGCCGAAGGAATGGAGATCGAGGACCTCGAGTCGGATTCGTGTCAGGCGAAAACCGTTGCGGTACTGGCGCAACGCTGGGGTCGATATCCCGTCCGGGCTCGAGTCGACGTTTTGGCGCGTGGTGGGTTGGTGACGGGGACGGCGACCGTCGACGTCGCCGTGGTCATCGTGTTTCCCCTGACGCCGCCGCAGTCCACCCCAATCCCGCAGACCGAGTTGCTTGACCGCCTTGGCGCCCACCTCACCCGGCACATCGGCCCGGGCGTCGAGTACGCCGACATTCGCCCGTACGTGCCCGGCGACCAGCTGCGCACCGTGAACTGGCCGGTGAGCGCGCGCCGCGGGCGATTGCACGTGACGCGGCGATTGACCGACCGCGCCGCGGACGTGGTGGTGTTGATTGATACGAATCAGCAGCCGGCAGGCCCGGCTACCGTCGCTGTCGAACGAGTTGTGCGCGGCGCGGCGCAGGTGGTGCAGACCGCCCTGCGACACGGTGATCGTGCTGGGATCGTCGCGCTGGGTGGCAATCGTCCACGGTGGCTGGGCGCCGACATCGGGCAGCGTCAGTTCTATAGGGTGCTGGACACGGTGCTCCGTGCCGGCGACGGATTCGAAGACACAACAGGGACTTTGGCACCGCGTGCGGCCGTTCCCGCGGGCGCGATCGTCGTCGCGTTCTCGACGCTGCTCGATACCGAATTCGCACTTGCGTTGATCGACCTCCGCAAGCGCGGCCATGTCGTGATCGGTGTGGACGTTCTCGACAGCTCGCCGTTTGAAACCGGGCAGGATCCGCTTATCGATCGGATGTGGGCGCTGCAGCGCTCGGCGATGTACCGCGACATGGCCACCATTGGAGTCGACGTGGTGCCCTGGAGCGCGGAGCGCAGCTTGGAACAGTCGATGGGCGTGTTGCCCGAGCGTCGCCATCGGGTGCGCGGACGGCTTCGGGGGTAGCGGTGACACGTGTTCTCTCAACCGTGTTCGGTCTGCTGATGGTGGCGGCAGCCGCCGTCGGCTCTCCTGGGCCGCCCGTTGTCGCGGGTGGGATCGCCGTTATTGCGGTGGGCGTTGGGATTGTCTTTCGTCCGGCCGCCACGGCCGCCGTGTTGCTGTCGGTGGCGCTGATCGTGGTGTCCAATCCGTCGCACGTGCTCGCCGCGCTGTCCGGACTTTGCGCCGCCGCCTACCTGGTGTGCAGGCACGCTGTCGGCGAACCCGCCGGCGTCGTTGTGGGGAGCTGGCCGACAGTTGTTGCCGCCGCTGGTTTTACTTTCGTCGGGTTGGTTGCGACGTCTTTCCCGCTGCAGTTGCCGTGGCTGCCGCTGGCGGCGCCGCTGGCGGTGCTGGCAATCTACACATTGGCCACGCGCCCATTCCTCGGCTGACTGCCCGCCATCGCTCATCGCGGGCGGTAAGATTTCCCGAGCGGGCCAGCACGTATCCGGCTTCGAGAACGCGCAAGGGTTTTCAACTTCGGGTCTCGCTAACTCGGGTTCGATTCAGGTTGGCTTCGGCAACGCCGGGAGCCTTAACGCGGGTTTCTTCAATTCGGGTAGCGACAACTCCGGCATCGCGAACTCGGCCCCCAACCCCGGCCCGTGTACGGTCCAGGCATCGACAACTCGGGCAACTTCACCGCGGGGCCCTTCAGTCAGGTCGACTATTCCGCGGGCATCCTCGGCGGGCTCTTCGGCCAGCCCTAAAACATCAGCGCAGCAGCTGCGCGGCGTTGTCGGCCAGCTCGAGCAGCGGCTGCGGGAAGATCCCCAAACCCACTGTGATTAAAGCACATACCGTGATGGCGGTCTTGGCCAAGAGGCTGGGCACCACGACGTGTGGGGTGGCATCGGTTGGCTCGTTGAAGAACATCGAGACAATCACTTTGACGTAGAAGTACGCGGCGACGCCACTGGAAATCACACCGATGATCACCAACGGCACCGCGCCGCCCTGGGCGGCGGCCTTGAACACCGAGAGCTTGCTGATGAATCCGCTCGTCAGCGGGATACCGGCGAATGCGAGCAGAAACATTGAAAGCAACCCGCCCACAACGGGTGAGCGCCGCCCCAGCCCGGCCCAGTGGGACAGCGTGGCGTCCTCGTCGCCGTCCGCGCTGCGGACCAGACCCACGACGGCGAACGCGCCGACGGTGCTGAAGCTGTAGGCGACCAGATAGAACAACGTCGCCGAAAGACCCGCGGCGCTGTCGGCGATCACGCCGGTGAGAATGAATCCGACGTGCGCGACCGACGAATAGGCCAGCAGTCGCTTGACGTCGGTCTGATTCAACGCGGTGATGGTCGCGACGGTCATGGTCAGAATCGAAATCGCCCACAGCACAGGCCGCCACTGGTCGTGCAGCGGAGGTAGCGCGACATAGAACACGCGCAGCAGCGCGCCGAACGCCGCGACTTTGGTGGCCGCCGCCATGAACCCCGTGATCGGGGTGGGCGCGCCCTGATAGACGTCGGGAATCCAGGAATGGAATGGGACGGCACCGACCTTGAACAGCAGCCCGACTGACAGCAACGCGACGCCGACCAACGCCATCGAGTTGTCGCCGTGTTTCGACAACCCATCGCGGATCCCGGTCAAGGTCAGGGTGCCGGTGTGGCCGTAGAGCAAAGCCACACCGTAAAGGAAGAACGCCGAGGAGAACGCACCGAGCAGGAAGTACTTCATCGCCGCTTCCTGCGACAGCAGGCGGCGATGACGGGCCAGCCCACAGATCAGGTACAGCGGCAACGACAAGACTTCCAGCGCGACGAACATGGTCAGCAGGTCGTTGGAGGCGGGGAACACCATCATGCCGCCGACCGACAGCATCACCAGCGGGAAGAGTTCGGTCTGGGCGGCTCCGGCCCGCTCCGCTTCGCGCTCGGCGTCGCTGCCAGGAACCGCGGAGGCCTGCGGGGTAAAGGAATCCAACCCGCCGCCGACTGTCACGGCCACCTTCGCGCCGGCGGCCTTTACGGCGCCTTTCTCGGCGGCCGTGCGTTCCGCCATGAAGATGACTGCCAACATCGCGACCAACAGCACGGTGCCCTGCAGGAACAGCGCCATTGGGTCGATGGCTACCGCGCCCAGCACCGCGGGGCGACCCGCCCAAATCGTCTCGGCCACAAAGAGCAGCGCGATGAAGGCCGCGACCAAACCGCCAAATGCCAATGTCACTTGCGCGCCGTACCGAAGCCGTCTCGGCACGAACGCTTCGACGAGGACGCCGACCACGGCGACCCCGAAGACGATGAGCATCGGGGACAGCAGAAAGTACTCGATGCT
>Ga0182014_10000951_pt1 | contig 39476 bp, 36 predicted proteins | sample 612S2DmetaG_FD_120489 | JGI IMG/M metagenome (GOLD analysis project Ga0182014, IMG submission 120489) | Permafrost microbial communities from Stordalen Mire, Sweden - 612S2D metaG | ecosystem: Environmental > Terrestrial > Soil > Wetlands > Permafrost | place: Sweden: Stordalen | collected... | reverse complement strand
GAATCCCAATAATCTGTTCTTCACTGAATCGCTTCCGTTTCATCTTGGCTCCTCGTGGCTCCCGCCACTTTATTAGCCAAGACTCTCTTTGGAAACTGTCCAGTTTCAGGGGGCAAGGTCACAGCAACACTACTCGCTGCTTCGCGGTTACGTAGCACGACGCATTCGATTTTTGCGGCGCGGAATAACACCGCGCAGCACAGACATCGCTATTTGGCCGGCTTCTCTTCCTCGGCGACCTCGGCGGCCTCTTCCTGTTGCTCACTGATGACGCGGGCGATGGCGACGAGTTTATCGCCTTCGTTGAGATTGATGAGTTTGACGCCCTGGGTGTTGCGGCCGGCGATGCGGATGTCTTTGCAGTTGGTACGAACGGTCTGGCCCTGGGAAGTCGTAAGCATGATTTCGTCGGAGTCGGTGACGCTCAGGGCGCCAACAACGCTGCCGACTTTGTCGGTGGTCTTCATGGTGATGATGCCCTTGCCGCCACGGCTCTGGACGCGGTATTCGTCGAACGGGGTGCGTTTGCCAATACCGTGTTCGCCAGCGACGAGGAGCGTGGCTTGGGGATCGACAATCTCAACGCCGACAACGAAGTCGCCTTTCTCGGGCCGAATGCCCCAAACACCGACAGCGCTGCGGCCCATGTCGCGGGCGTCTTCTTCGTGGAAGCGAATGCTCATGCCGTCCTTGGTGACAAGGACAAGCTCGTTGTTGCCGTTGGTGAGCTTGACGCCGATGAGGCGGTCACCCTGTTCGATGGTGATGCCGATGATGCCGCCTTTGCGAACGTTGGCGTAGGCGCTCAACACGGTTTTCTTGACGATGCCCGCGCGCGTGGCCATCACCACAAAGTCCTTGTCGGAGAATTCTTTGATGCGGATCAGCGCCGCGACTTTTTCCTCGGGCCGAAGCTGGAGGAAATTGGCGATGGACTTGCCCTTCGACGCGCGGCCCATTTCAGGAAGTTCGTACACCTTCTCGACGTAGACACGGCCAGTGTCCGTGAAGAACATGATATTGTCGTGCGTGGAGCAGGTGAAGAGATGCTCGATGAAATCCTCTTCGCGTTGTTCCATGCCGATCACGCCCTTGCCGCCACGACGTTGCGAACGGTAAGCGCTGACGGCGGTACGCTTGATGTAGCCCTGATGGGAGATCGTGACGATGCAGGCTTCGTTGGCGATGAGGTCTTCGATATTGATCTCGCCCTCGTCGGCCACAATGTCGGTGCGGCGCGCATCGCCGTACTTCTCTTTGACTTCGAGCAACTCGGCTTTCACAACACTCATGAGCTTCTTTTCGCTCGCGAGAAGGCTCCTGAGGTACTCGATGCGTTTGATCAGTTCGAGGTACTCCTCCTCGATCTTGTCGCGTTCAAGACCCGTCAACTGGTAGAGGCGCATCTCGAGGATGGCGTTGCATTGAAGTTCGGACAGCTTGAATTTGTCCATCAACTTCTTCTTCGCATCCTCGCGATCGTCGGCGTTTCGGATGATCTTGACCACGGCATCAATGTTATCGAGGGCGATGCGGAAGCCTTCGAGGATGTGGGCGCGCTCTTCGGCCTTCTGTAACTCAAACTTCGTGCGCCGGGTGATGACTTCCTTGCGGTGCGCAATATAGCACTCCAGCATCTGCTTGATGTTCATCGTGCGCGGCCGGCCGTGGTCGATCGCCAGCATGATGACCCCGAAAGTGTCTTCGAGCTGCGTGTGCTTGTAGAGGTTGTTGATGACAACCTTCGGAATGGCGTCACGCTTCAATTCGATCACCACGCGGATGCCGTCTTTGTTCGACTCGTCCCGGATATCGCTGATGTCGTCGAGTTTCTTCTCATTGACGAGTTCCGCCATGCGTTCGATCAGCGTGGCCTTGTTGACGTTGTACGGGACCTCCGAGATGATCAGGCGTTCCTTGCCGCCTTTGACTTCCTCGATGCCGATGCGGCCGCGCATCTTGAGGCTGCCACGACCAGTGAGTAGGTAATCCTTGATGCCCTGCTTGCCGCAGATCATGCCACCCGTCGGGAAGTCGGCGCCTTTGATAAACTTCGCAACGTCTTTGACGTCAGTCTCCGGATCGTCAATCAACGCGCAACAGGCGTCGATAACTTCGGAAAGATTGTGCGGAGGGATATTCGTGGCCATACCGACCGCAATTCCCGTGCTGCCGTTGATGAGCAGATTCGGAATGCGCGCCGGCAAGACGACGGGTTCCTTTTCTTTTTCGTCGAAATTGGGCTGGAAATCGACCGTATCCTTGTCGAGGTCGGCGAGTAATTCCTCGGCGATTTCGAGAAGACGACACTCTGTGTAGCGGTAGGCGGCGGCCGGATCACCATCGATGGAGCCGAAGTTGCCCTGGCCATCAATGAGTGGGTAGCGCATGGCAAAATCCTGCGCCATGCGCACGAGCGTGTCGTAGACGCTGGTATCGCCATGGGGGTGGTATTTGCCGAGGACTTCGCCGACGACCTTGGCGCATTTCGAGTATGAACGGTTGTGCAACAGGCCAAGTTCACGCATCGCATACAGGACACGGCGATTCGACGGCTTCAGGCCGTCGCGGACATCTGGCAGCGCCCGCCCGACGATGACCGACATCGAGTAGTCGATGTACGCCTGCTCCATCTGCTTGCTGATGTTGACCAGTGTCACGGGATACTTGTCTTGCATAATCTGTCAGGCTCCTATCAGCACAACCATTATCAATAGATCTGCGGCTATCGCTTCCCCAAGAACAGCTTCGTTGTTGTTAAAAAACTCTCAGCATCAGCCAGCAATTCTTTCATCCGATTACAATCGGGCGGTGCGTGCGAACCGAGATCGGCATCCTGATGCAACTGCGTCGCTTGCTTGAACCGTTCGCCAATCTCACGGGGGATCAGGCTTGTCCTTATGAATTCCCGATGAAACTTCGCGGCTACATTCCCATCGCGTGACGGCCCAAACTCCTTTGTCGCCAACAGTGCGCAGGCGCAATAGAACATTGTGAAATACACGCGATCCATCGCGCCCCGGCACGTCTTTTGGCCGATCAGCGCGCGGGCCTCCCTCAGGCTTTCGTTGGCCTGCGTGAGCCGCAAATTGATCAAGTCTTGAGCCTCGGGCGTCACGGCGCGATTTAGATGTCGAGGTTGCGGACGTTGAGAGCGTTGTCCTCGATGAACTGGCGGCGCGGTGCGACCTCATCGCCCATTAGCACCGTGAACATATCGTCCGCCTTGGCTGCGTCTTCGATGGCAACTCTCAACATCTTACGGCGGTCGGGATCCATCGTGGTTTCCCAAAGCTGCTCGGGGTTCATTTCGCCCAAACCTTTGTACCGCTGGATTGTCAGGCCGCGTTTGCCCGTCTCCTTGATCTGCTCCAAAATCTGCGGGATGGAATGGATCTCGGAACGTCGTTCCTCGGCCCGGGCTCTGGACTTCTTGGCGTCGGATTTCGCTTCGGGCTTCTTCGACTCGGTGTCGGCGGGCGTATTCTCGCCCTCCGCGGGCTCGGAAGCGGCCACACTGCCTTCCACCAATTCAAAGAGCGGTTTTTCCTGCGCGGCGTAGTGGTCGAGGTTGAATCCCTTCTTCTCGAGAGTTTCGATGGTGGACTGAATGCTGTTGGACTCGGTCAATTCCAGCGGCTTGGCCTGGGGGGCTTTGTCCTTGTCGCCGTTCTTGACTTCGGGAACAGCTTGCTCGTCGAGGTCGACGTCGTACTTGTCGCAAAGCTTCGACCATTCCTTGTCCGTGCGCGCGAACTCGAAGGTGACCACGCCATTGTCCTTGATCCGCATGGCGTAAGACGGGAACTCGCCCGATTTTTCGTCGCGCGCGGCGAGGTAGTCCTCGAACTTGATGCCGCGACGCTCGATGGTGTCGACGAGCTTCTCTAATTCCTGCAACGATTCGAGGACGGAAACCAACTGCTGCCCGGAGAATTCCTTCTTGTCCCGGAGACGAAACAGGCGCGAATCTTCGGAACCGAGTTCGATCAGGATGCGGCTCATCTGGTCGTCGTTCTCGATGTACTCTTCTCGCTTCTTGCGTTTGATTTTGTAGAGCGGCGGCTGAGCGATGTAGACGTACTGGCCTTTTATGAGTTCCGGCATTTTGCGGTAAAAGAACGTCAGTAATAGCGTGCGGATATGCGAGCCGTCGACGTCAGCATCGGTCATGATGACGATCTTGTGGTAACGCAACTTGTCGAGATCGAACGCGCCTTCACCCTCGCCGGTGCCGAAACCGGTGCCGATGGCGGTAATCATCGTGCGGATTTCATTGTTGTTGAGAATCTGATCGAGGCGCGCCTTCTCGACGTTGAGCAATTTGCCGCGGATCGGGAGGACGGCTTGGAATTGGCGGTTGCGGCCCTGTTTCGCCGAACCACCGGCCGAATCACCTTCGACGATGTATAGCTCGCATTCCTCCGGGCTTTTCTCCGAACAGTCAGCCAGCTTGCCGGGCAGTCCGCCGCCCGTGAGCGCCCCTTTACGGACCGCTTCGCGGGCTCTACGGGCGGCTTCACGCGCGCGGGCGGCCGTGAGGGATTTGTCGACGATACGGCGGGCGATGGGCGGGTTCTGCTCCATGAAAGTCATCAGACCTTCATACACGATGGAGGAAACGATGCCATCGACCTCGCCGTTGCCCAGCTTGGTCTTGGTCTGGCCTTCGAACTGCGGGTTGGGAACCTTGACGCTGATGACAGCGGTGAGACCTTCGCGAAGGTCGTCTCCTGTGAGTGACGGGTCCTTTTCCTTCAGCAGGTTATTGGACCGGGAGTATTGGTTGATGGCTTTGGTCAGGGCCGAGCGAAAGCCGCTGAGGTGTGTGCCGCCTTCGATGGTGTTGATGTTATTCGCGTAGCTGTAGACAGACTCGTTGTAGCCCTCGTTGTATTGGAGGGCGACCTCGGCGGCGATGCCATCCTTCTCCTTGGAGACGTAGATGACCTTCGGGTGGAGCGGTTCCTTGGCGCGGTTGATGTGCTTGATGAATTCTTCGATGCCGCCATTGAACTTGAAGAGATCCTCGCGCTTATTCCGCTCGTCTTTGAGAGTGATCTCGATGCCGCGATTTAGGAATGCGAGTTCGCGCAGGCGATTGGCGAGAATGTCGTACTTGTACTCGATAACGGGAAAGATCTCGCTGTCGGCCTTGAACGTGATTTTCGTGCCCGTGCCCTTGGCCTTGCCGATGATCTCGAGCTTGGACGCGGTCTTGCCGCGCTTGAAGCGCATGTGATGGACCTTGCCATCGCGTTTCACTTCGGCTTCGAGCCATTCGCTGAGCGCATTCACGCAGGTGACACCGACGCCGTGGAGGCCGCCGGAGACCGTGTAGGATTTCTTGTCGAATTTGCCGCCGGCATGCAGCGCGGTAAGCACAACCTCGATCGCTGGTTTCTTCTCCGTCTTGTGCATATCGACGGGAATGCCGCGGCCATCGTCGATGACGGTGATGGAGTTGTCGACGTGGATCGCGACATCGATATGTTTACAGAAACCCGCGAGCGCTTCGTCGATGGAGTTGTCGACGACCTCGTAAACCAAGTGGTGAAGACCGCGTTCGCCTGTATCCCCAATGTACATCGCGGGGCGTTTGCGGACCGCCTCAATGCCCTCGAGTTTTTGAATTTTGTCAGCGGTGTAATCGCTGGCACCGAGGGTTTCGACCACCCGATCTCGTTCCTTTGAAAGTGATTTTTCCACAATACGTGTTCTTTCCAGAAGCTTGCTGGACATTAGCAACCCCCTCCTCCTTTGATGCGAAAAATATAGCGTATGTTCAGACAATTCTGCAACGATAATCGTGCGAAATGCCGCACTTTTTTTTCGTGTATAAGTGGCGATGGGCGAGAGTGTTCTACATGATTCTTTCGGGCCAGAAATGGGGGATTGACAAGACACGATGTCATGATAAAATAAAGCAACATTGGTAAGATACTAAAGATTACATGAAGGCATCGGTCAAAAGCGATTATGCGTGTCGGGCGGTGGAGGCTTTGGCGCTTCATCATCCGAGCGTGCGACCGCTGCGGATTGAGGAAATTGCGTCGAGTGAGGCGATCCCGGCGAACTATCTCGTGCAAATCCTGATCGAGTTGAAGAGCAAGGGACTCATCCAGAGCCGGCGGGGAAAGGCGGGTGGGTACGCGCTGGCCAAGGCCCCGCGTGAGATTACGGTTGGGGACGTTCTCCGGGCGGTGCAGGGGGATGTGCTGGAGATGCCATTGCTGAGGGAATCACGATGTCCGGAGGAGATCAAGCGCGCGTGGCGGCGGATCAAGGAGGCCGCCGAACGCGCGGCGGACGACGTGACCTTCGAGCAGCTATGCACAGAGGCAAAAAGTCGCCCCGAGATGTACTACATCTAGGACATTGACAGGCATTTGTTCTTTGATATAGTCCCTCCGCAGTTCCGCCATGGGCGGAACGGCAAACTCATCAAGAGCGGTCGAGGGACTGGCCCGTAGAAACCGCGGCAACCGTTTGGTCACCAGAGGGTGGCTGGAGACAAGGTGCCAATTCCAGCTCCGAGGCCCGGCGCGAGTCGGGAGCGGGGGAAGATGAGGAAGAGCAATCGGGTTGTTTGGATGCCTCTTCATCGTCGCCCGCCATCGGGGATGCTGAAGAGGTTGTTTTTTGTGCCGCTTGGCGCGGTGGCCGCCACTTGGTGAAGAAAGCGAGATGGGATGTGAAGGCAAAACATGGATTCTTCACCAGTTTAAAGTGTCGCGAGTGTGGACGGCATTACCCGAAGGAAGCGCTGCATGTGTGTGAGTTCTGCTTTGGGCCGCTGGAAGTGGATTACGATTACGGCCTGATCAAGACCGTGTTGACGCGCGCCAAGATTGCCTCGCGGCCCACGAACATGTGGCGGTACCGCGAGCTGCTTCCGATCGAGGGCGAGCCGACGGTGGGTTTCCAGGTTGGCTTCACACCACTGGTCAGGGCGAATCGCCTTGCCAAGCGGCTGGGCCTGCGTGAAGTTTGGATCAAGAACGACACGGTCAACTATCCGACGTTGTCATTCAAAGACCGGGTGGTCAGCGTGGCATTGTCGCGGGCGAGGGAATTGGGGTTCGAGATCGTCGCGTGCGCGTCGACGGGCAACCTGGCGAACTCCGTGGCCGCGAACGCCGCGAGTGGCGGCTTGAGAAGCTACGTGTTCATTCCCGCGGATCTGGAAACGGGCAAGGTACTCGGCTCGCTCGTGTACGGGACAAACGTCATCGGCATCCGCGGCACGTACGACGAAGTCAACCGTCTGTGCAGCGAGATTGCCGGGAAGTACGGCTGGGCGTTTGTGAATGTGAACATCCGGCCCTACTACGCCGAAGGCTCGAAAGCCATGGGCTACGAGATCATCGAGCAACTGGGCTGGCGTTTGCCGGACCACGTGGTGGTGCCCATGGCGGGGGGCTCGCTCATCACGAAAATCCACAAGTCCTTCAAAGAGTTTGTGAAACTGGGCCTGGTGGACGAGCATCGATATTCCATTCATGGCGCACAGGCCGAAGGGTGCGCGCCGATTGTGAACGCGATGAAAGCCGGCGCGGAGATCATCAAGCCGGTGAGCAAACCGCAAACGATCGTGAAATCGCTGGCCATTGGCAACCCGGCGGATGGGTTTTACGCGATCCAGACGATGAAACAGACGGGCGGCTGGGCGGAGAATCCGAACGACGAGGACGTCGTGGCGGGAATCCGGTTGCTGGCGGAGACGGAAGGTGTTTTTGCGGAGACCGCGGGCGGCACGACCGTCGCGGCGGCCCAACGGTTGGTGAATGCGGGCCGAATCAAGCCGAGCGAATCGGTAGTGTTGTGCATTACGGGCCATGGGCTGAAGACGCAGGAAGCAGTGGCCAATAGATGCGGTGAGGCGCGGGTCATCGGGCCGCATCTGCACGAGTTCTTGGCCTTGTTGGACAGGAAGAATTGATCAGGATGAAGGAGAAACGACCATGCCGATAAATGTGCGGATTCCGACGCCGTTGCGGAAGTTGACGAAGGACAAGGACGTCGTGCAAGCTTCGGGCGCGACGATTCAGGACATCATTGACAGCTTGGAGAAGCAGTACCCGGGGTTGAAGGAGCGGATTTGTGATGAGCGCGGCGAACTGCGCCGGTTTGTGAACGTGTATTTGAACGACGAGGACATCCGATTTGCCCAGGGCAAGGGCACGCCGGTGAAAGATGGGGACGAGATTTCCGTGATACCGGCAATTGCTGGTGGCTGAACCAAGGTCGCGATCAAGGACAACATGGCAAGAACGACAAGAGCCGCAAAGACGGCGAAGGAGACCAAACGTCTCTGGCTGACCTATCCGAAAAAGGTCATCCAGCAGCCGGCCATTTATGAACTGGGCCACAGATTCAAAGTGGTGACCAACATACGTCAGGCCAGCGTGACGGAAGAAGTCGGGATCGTCTCGCTGGAGCTGCTCGGCGCCCGCGATGAGATCAAGAAGGCCATCAAATGGCTGGAAGGTCTCGGCATCAAGGTCGAGCCGGTCGAGATCAACGTGATTGAGGGGTAGGGAGCGGACGTGAAGTTCACAGCGGAGGAGATTCAGAATCTGGCGGCGGAGTTCGAGGATCAGGCTCCGCGCGAGATTCTTCAGTGGGCGGCGGACAATTTCGGGCCGCGCGTCGCCATTTCTTCCGCGTTTGGACCCGAAGGGCTGGTAGTGATCGACATCGCGATGCGAAAGGTCTCACCGCGCCTCCCGGTGTTCACCATCGATACAGGTTTCTTCTTCAAGGAGACGGTGGAACTGATTCACAGGATCGAGCAGGAATACGGGATTGCGGTCGAGCGGCTGCACCCCGAGTTGACGCCCGAGCAGCAGGCGGAGAAATACGGAGCCGAGTTGTACAAACGCGAGCCGGACAAATGCTGTTACATGCGCAAAGTGCTTCCGCTCCAGGAAAAGCTGCCCGAGTTGGACGGGTTGGTCACGGGATTGCGCCGCAGTCAGGGCAATAGCCGCAAGGGTGCGAAGATCCTGCAATTGCAAGAGACGCCGACGGGCCACCGCTATCTCAAGATCAATCCGCTGGCGGCGTGGACCAAGGAAGAGGTCTGGTGGTACATCATCAGCCACCAACTTCATTACAACCCGCTTCACGACCATGGCTATCCGAGCATCGGTTGCTGGCCGGAGTGCTGCACGCGCCCGGTGGAGGACGGAGAGGGCGAGCGCGCGGGTCGCTGGGCGGGATCGGACAAGAAGGAGTGCGGCTTGCACACGTTCGCCGCGAACATTTGAGATTGTAGCCGCGAAGCGTCTTCGCGGCGCGGGGCAGACCGCGAATGAGATTCGCGGCTACAAACACATATGGATCATCTCGACAAACTGGAGAACCAGAGCATTTTCATCATCCGCGAGGCGTTCAACAAGATTGAGCGGCTGGCCATGCTGTGGAGTGTGGGCAAGGATTCGCAAACGATCCTGTGGCTGGCGCGCAAGGCGTTTTTCGGCCACGTGCCATTCCCGTGCGTGTTCATGGAGACAGGTTTCGACATGCCCGAGTTGGTGGAGCTGCGCGATCGATTGACAAGGGAATGGAAGCTAAATCTCGTGATCGCGCGCAACGACGAGGCGCTGGCTCAGGGCATGAACCACACGCGCGGCCGGGTCAATTGCTGCTCGGCGTTGCTGAAGGAGAACCTCAAGAAGATTGTTGACCGCGAGAGGTACGGCGGGCTGATCGTCGGCGTGCGACGCGACGAAGATCCCACGCGGGCGAAGGAGCGTTATTTCTCGCCGCGCGACAAGAACATGGAGTGGAATGTCGAAGACCAGCCGCCGGAACTGTGGGACCAGTTCAACACAGACCTGGCGGGCGGCACGCATCTGCGTGTCCATCCGTTGTTGCACTGGACGGAGATGAATGTTTGGGAGTATGCCGAGCGCGAAAAGATTCCCAACGTGTCGCTGTATTTCGCCAGGAACGGGAAACGTTATCGGAGTCTTGGGTGTGTGCCATGCACTTTCGCGATTGACTCCAACGCGGACACTTACGAGAAGATTCGCGAAGAATTGCGCACGACCAAGCGCAGCGAGCGCAGCGTTCGGGCCCAGGACCAGGAAAGCGAAGATGCGTTTGAGAAATTGCGACGGGATGGGTACATGTGAGTCGCGGCGATGCTTCGGTTATGCACCAGACTGAACAACTGAAAATCGTTATCGTCGGCCACGTCGATCATGGCAAATCGACGCTGGTCGGCCGGTTGTTTCACGACACCGGCTCTCTACCGGACGGCAAGTACGAGAAGATCAAGGCGGCGTGCGAGAAACGCGGGATGCCGTTCGAGTGGGCGTTTTTGATGGACGGCTTGCAGGCCGAGCGGGACCAGAATATCACCATCGATACCGCGCAAATTTGGTTTCGCACGGCGAAACGGTCCTACGTCATCATCGACGCGCCAGGTCACAAGGAATTTCTCAAGAACATGGTCACGGGCGCCGCCAGCGCCGAGGCGGCGTTGTTGCTGATCGACGCCAGCGAAGGCGTACAGGAGCAGTCCCGCCGTCATGGATTTCTGCTTTCCTTGTTAGGGATTCGCCAGATCGCAGTCCTGGTGAACAAGATGGACCTGCGTAATTACAGCGACAAAGTATTCAAATCGATTGAGGACGAATACCGCGCGTTTCTCAAGCGGGTGGGGGTCGAACCCCGATTGTTTATCCCCGTCGCGGCGGCGAAAGGCGACAACGTCGCGACGAAATCGTCGCACATGCCGTGGTACAATGGCCCGACGGTCCTCGATGCGCTCGACCGTTTTCAGGTTGCTGAACCGCCGCAAAACCTTCCGTTGCGGTTCCCGATACAGGATGTCTACCGATTTGACCACCGCCGCATTCTGGCCGGGCGCGTGGAGTCCGGCACGTTGCGCGTGGGCGACCAGATTCTGTTCTCGCCGCGCAACAAGTTCAGCACGGTCAAATCGATTGAGAGTTGGCCGCAAGGGGCGCGCCAGAGCGCTCATGCGGGGGAATCCATTGGAGTCACGCTGACCGAACAGATTTTCGTCGAGCGCGGCCAGATCGGGTCCAACGAAGAGGATGCGCCCATTGAGACCGACGTGTTCAATGCGAAACTGTTCTGGCTCGGTCGCCAGAACCTCGAAGTGGGGCGCAAGATCAAGCTGAAGCTGACCACCGAAGAAGTCGAGTGCCAGATCCAGTCCATCGAAAAGCTGATCGACGCCTCGACACTGGCGGAGATCGACACGAAGTCGCGTCCGCACATCGCCCGCAACGACGTGGCGGAGGTGACGATTCGCACGAAACGGCCGATCGCCTTCGACAACGCCGATCGGATCGTCAACACGGGACGGTTTGTGTTGATCGACCATTATCAAGTGTGCGGCGGTGGCGTGATTTCGAAGGGCGAGTATCCCGACCGTCGGCAGGTAATGTCGGGCGTGAAGAGCCGGAATATCTTCTGGTCAGCCGGCAAGATCACCCGCGAGGCGCGCGAGCGGCGCAATCGGCACAAGGGCGCGATCATCTGGCTGACGGGCCTGTCCGGGGCGGGTAAATCGACCGTGGCCTCGGAGTTGGAGCGCGAATTGTTCGCGAAGGGCCTGCACACGTACATGCTCGACGGCGATAACATCCGCCACGGCCTCAGCGCCAACCTCGGTTTCTCTCCCGAAGACCGCACGGAGAACATCCGGCGTGTCGCGGAGGTGGCGAGGTTGCTCATGGACGCGGGCGTGTTGGTCATCACCGCGTTCATCTCGCCGTATCGCGACGATCGGCGGCTGGCGCGGTCATTGGTCAATGAAGGCGAGTTTATCGAGGTGTTCATCGACGCGCCGCTGGCGGTGTGTGAAGAGCGTGACTCGAAGGGTCTGTACAAGAAGGCGCGCGCCGGCCAGATTGCAAACTTCACCGGTGTCTCCGCGCCGTACGAGCCGCCGGTTGCCGCCGAGATCGTGGTCCACACGGACCAGCAGACTCCGTCCGAGTGCGTGGCGCAGATCATCGATTTTTTGAACCAGCGGTACATCGACCAGCAGGATTGGGTTATTTGACCGGCAAGGATTTGCTTCTGGTCGGAACCGCATTACGTTACTATCATTTACATCCCACGAAAGGATGGCATGGCGAAATCGGGATCGAAGATCAACGAGTCATTGCAGTCGCCGCTGGTTCGGCAGTTCTCGGTGTTTCTGGAGAACGAGGACTCGGAGTTTGCCCGTGACGTGTTGTTTAAGGAGGGGTACACTGTGTTCAGCCAGAAGGATATTTCCCATTGATGACGGACAAACCCACACCCATCGGCCTGGCGATCGTGATCTGCGACCAGATCATCGAGGACAAGCTCACCAACAAGAAATCCCTGATTGGGATCTTCAACCAGATCGGCGCACAGACGTTTCCCTGCCGGCATCCGCAATTCTGCGTTTTCGTTTCCCTCACGGATGGCCGGGGACAGTGCCCGGCGCGATTGCGGATCGTGCACGACGAGAGCAACCACGTCGTGGCGGAAGTCAATGGCCAGATTCAGTTTCCCGATGTCCACACCGTGGTCGAATTGAATTTTGGTCTGGTGGGTCTCACGTTCCCGGAGCCTGGTGCGTATGCGATCGAGTTCTATTGTGATGAGGCGCTGGTGTTGGAGCGCCGGTTCCACGTCGTCCACGTCAAGCCCCCGCAAGGCCCGCCCGCCGCAGAGATGTAGGCCCGGTTCGAAATAACGGCGGCCTCCGACTCACCCGATGAAGACTTCGCAATTTCGTGTTGAAGGCGCAAAACGGCTTTGACGTGTCAACCGCAGTTTTCGCCCGATCCCTGACTGCGCGCAACGACTCTGTTATTTGTCGCCTTTGGCGCTTACGCTTGGAAACCATTGACAAATCGACCGAAGAGGGATATTAGGATGTCGATATTAATACTGCTATGGAAAGCGCAAGGCACAGCACATTGGTGAACGTTACCCGCGCGACGCTGGTTGGCGTCGTGGTGGTTGTGCTGGTGCGTGTCGGCGCGCCGTAGCGGGAACGAAACGAGAATTTCAACCCCCGTCGGCGCGAGCCGGCGGGGGTTGCGCTTTTCAAGCCCACCAACTCACGCCGGTCGTCCCGGGGGCAACAACGCGAAGGGACAGACAACCATGATCAGAATGACCGGTGCACAAATCATCATCCACTTGTTGGAGCGCCAGGGAATCCGCGTCATCAGCGGGATCCCCGGTGGCGCGAATCTACCGATGTACGATGCGCTCTCGCAAAGCCGCAGGATTCGGCACGTGCTGGCGCGACACGAACAAGGCGCGGGATTCATCGCGCAGGGAATGGCGCGCGTCACGGGAACGCCGCAGGTGTGTTTTGCGACGTCAGGTCCGGGCGCGACCAACGTGCTGACAGCGCTGGCCGATGCCAAGCTCGATTCGATTCCGATGGTGTGCATCACCGGACAGGTCCCGAGCACGTTGATCGGCACCGATGCATTTCAGGAAGTGGACACGTACGGCATGAGCATGCCGGTGACGAAACATAATTTCCTGATGAAATCGGCCGCGGAATTGCTCAACGTGATTCCGAACGCATTCCGCATCGCGGCGTCGGGACGACCGGGCCCGGTGCTCGTCGATGTTACGAAAGATGCGCAGACCGGGGTGGTGGAGTTCGCGTCGTGGCCCGAGCCCGGCGGTCCCAACCCGTCGCCACGTCTCAACCGCGGTGATATTGCGAAGGCCGCGGCGATGATCAATCGGGCCTGGAAGCCGGTGTTGTACCTCGGCGGCGGGGTGATTCATGCGAACGCCGCTGCAAGTGCCGTGCGCCTGGCGGAGCGGGCGGGGATTCCCACCACGATGACATTGATGGCGTTGGGCGCGATGCCGATGGACCACACGTTGTCGCTGGGCATGCTCGGCATGCACGCGGCGCGATACACGAACATGGTGTTGGAAGAGTGTGACCTGCTGATGGCGGCGGGCGCGCGGTTTGATGACCGGGCGACGGGCAAGGTTGCGCAGTTTTGTCCGCGCGCGGAGATTGTTCACATCGATATCGACGCGAGCGAACTGGGAAAGATCAAGACGCCGCACTTGGCGATCCATGGCGATGTGGGTGAGGTGTTGACAGCGTTGTTGCCGCAGATTGAGAAGAATGCGCGGCGCGAGTGGCTCGAGCATGTGGCGGAGTTGCGACGCAGATTTCCGCTGCAGACGCGGGGCGTCGACGACCCGCGTACGCCGTATGGGTTGATTGCGCATGTCGCGAAACTCGCAGGCGAAGATGCGATTGTTTCGACGGATGTTGGCCAGCACCAAATGTGGACGGCGCAGGTGTATCCGTTTCGGCGTCCGCGTCAATGGCTCACGTCGGGCGGCTTGGGCACGATGGGATTTGGTTTGCCGGCGGCAATTGGGGCCGCGTTGGCGTATCCGGAACGCACCGTCGTGTGCTTTAGCGGTGATGGCAGTTTGTTGATGAACTGCCAGGAGCTGGCGACCGCGGCAGAAGAGAACGTCAACGTGAAGATCGTGTTGTTGAACAACAACTCACTCGGGTTGGTGCATCAACAGCAGGATTTGTTTTATGGTCGAAGGTTATTCGCCTCGGATTATCAGGCGCGGGTTGATTTTGTTGGTTTGGCGCGGAGCCTTGGTGTCCGGGCGTATGATCTGGCGGATGATGACGACCCGCAGGGGACGTTGGCGCGAGCCGTGCGCGAACCGGGGCCGTGTTTGATTCACGCGTTGATCGACGCGGAGGAAAAGGTCTACCCGATGGTGCCGCCGGGCGCAGCGAACAAGGACATGATCGGGCATGAAGAGGAAAGGAACGAGAGCGCGATTATGTGAAGCATGAGACGGCACTTCATTGTCACCCAAATCAGTCGCCTGCCGGGCCTGCCGGCGGAAGAGGAGGATGACGAGGAGATGCAGGGACTTATTTGTAAGCTACAGGTTACGCCATCGCTTGGTTCTCCGGCTTGGACGGATGCGTACGCCCCGCAGGCCGGCACGGGCGGTACGTTGGCCTTCACCGATCCTAGGGGTGCGACGAATGTGCCCGCCCGGTTCTATCGCATCAATTGCAGCGCACCTTGACCAGTGCCACGCCGATTCTTTCCGGACTGGTCAAGTCAGGCAAACTGCGGGTGGTGGGCGGGTGCGACAATTTGGACACGGGCCGGGTCGGGATGTTGGAGTGATGTGACCCGTGCGGCAAACGACAGGTTGGGTGAAGCTGGGTTTCTGAGCTGGCACAGTGAGGCAGGCAGTGAACAATTGGTGCAATGGTGAGACAGGACCCTGAAAGACCATCACCCGGCGGTAATGTTTTGGTAAGCTTGGTTTTGCCATTTTCAAAATAAGACAGTTCGACCGTTAACCAGAAAGAGAAGAGATAATATGGTTCGGCTTGGGTTCCTGCGGGTGCACGTTCGCAGACAATGTTGGACAAGCACGCGCCCGAATGTGAGACTGTGATTCCATGCAGCGTTTTCGAAAACCACTCGTCATTGCGGTCTGCGTGCTGGCCCTCGTTGGCGGGGTCGGGGCGTGGTGGTGGCGTGCGCGAAGCGGCCCTCCACTATCATTCCGCACGGCTGCTGTGAAGCGCGGAGATCTCGTGGTCACGATCAACGCCACGGGAACGGTCGAACCGGAGGAGGTTGTGGATGTCGGCGCGCAGGTGGCCGGTCAAATCATTTCGTTTGGCAGGGACAAGAACGGCAATACGGTTGATTACGGCTCGATCGTTGAGGAGGAAACCATTCTCGCCCAGATTGACGACTCGGTTTATGCCGCCGATGTCGCTCTGGCCAGGGCGCAACTGGAACAAGACAAAGCCGGCGAAGTCAGCGCCGCTGCCAATCTCGAACAAATGAAGGCCAAGCTGGTTCAAGCCGAAGCCGACTGGAAAAGAACCCAGGAACTCGTTCGTTCCCAACTGCTGCCGCTTTCAACCTATGATTCCAACAAGGCCAATTACGAAGTTGCCAAAGCCAACGTCGGTGTAGCAGAAGCAGCCCTCACCCAAGCCAAGGCGACCACGGTACAAGCCGAGGCAATGCTCAGCAAGGCGCAGCGAAATCTGGATTTCTGCACGATCAAATCGCCCGTCAAAGGCGTCATTATCGACCGACGCGTGAACATCGGCCAAACCGTGGTATCGAGTCTCAATGCGCCGAGCTTGTTTCTGATCGCCAAAGACCTGACGAAGATGCAGATCTGGGTCGCGGTAAACGAAGCCGACGTCGGCCGGATCGTGGCCGGCGCTCCGGTAACGTTTACTTGCGACGCGTTTCCCGGCAGGGAATTTAATGGCGCTGTCGGCAAGGTTCGCCTCAACGCGACGATGACGCAAAACGTCGTGATGTATACCGTCGAAGTGAATACGGAAAATGCCGAGAACATCTTGCTACCCTACCTGACAGCGAACGTTCGGTTCGTCGTGCACAAGGATTCCAATACACTGTTGGTTCCCAACGCGGCGCTACGTTGGACCCCGTCCTTACTGGTGGAGATTTCACCCGATGCGCGCTCGTGGAAAGCGGCGGACCTGGAGCAACGTGATTCGACGGGCGGCCACGGTTCCGACACAAAGCCGGCAAAGAACGCGAAGGAACGCGTCGGCACCGTCTGGTTGAAGAATGGAGAGTTCGTCCGACCGGTGGTGGTGAGAGTTGGGGCATCGGACGGCGTCAGCACGGGGATCACGTGCGAGAGTATTCACGAGGGGCAAGAGGTGGTCACTGGAGAGACCGCCGAGACGGCGCAGGGCGGCACGCGGAACCCGTTTATCCCGCAATTCCGCTGGCGCTGAACGAGCCGGGACTACGATGGGTCGGAGGCAAGCGCAATGAAGAAAGCATACCAAATCCTTCGGATGTCGTTACGCGCGCTCCGACGGAACGTCATGCGCTCGGTGTTGACCTGTCTGGGAATCATCATCGGCATCGCCGCGGTGATTGCCATGATGGAGATTGGCCGGGGTTCTTCCTCTTCCATCGCGCAGACCATCGCCAGCCTGGGCGCCAATGTGATTCAGATGGATCCCGCACACATCATCGTTGCTGGTATCAATTCAGGCGCCGGCGGGCGGCCGACACTCACGCCCATGGACGCTGATGCCGTCCGCCAAAATTGCAGCGCCATCAAATGGGTCGCGCCCAGCGTGGACTGCCGTGCCCAGGTCATCTATGGCAATCTCAACTGGAATCCAGGCCGGATCCTCGGCACGACACCGGAATATCTGGTCATCCGCCAATGGCCGCTGGCCGAGGGCGAATCGTTCGCAGACGATGACGTCCGCAGCGCCGCCGCCGTCTGCATCATCGGGCAAACCATTGTTAAGCAGTTGTTCGGCAACGAATCTCCCCTCGGCAAGGGAATCCGCGTCCAGGATGTCGGGATGAAGGTCGTCGGCGTCTTGAGCCGGAAAGGGCCGAACATGATGGGGCAAGATCAGGACGACTTCATCGCGGCCCCCTGGACCACCATCAAGTTCCGCGTGACCGGCATCCGGCAAACTGCCCAGTCCGCGGGCGCTTCCTCAACGTCAGCTAGCGGGGTCAATTCCCTCAGCCAGCTCTATCCGAATCAATCCGTGCAACTTTATCCGCAGCCATCCGCCACCCAGGCCGCCGACACGCCGCAGGTGACGCGGTTTTCGGACCTCGACGACATCTGGATGTCCGCCAACACACCGGAAGACATCCCGGTGGCCATCGGCCAGATCACCACCCTGATGCGCGAACGGCATCATATTCGACCCGGCGCACTGGACGATTTCCGGATTCGCAACCTGACGGAAATCTCGCAGGCGCTCGCCTCCACCAGCAGTGTGATGACCAATCTGCTGCTGATCGTGGCGCTCATTTCGCTGGTCGTCGGCGGCGTCGGCATCATGAATATCATGCTGGTTTCGGTGACCGAGCGAACGCACGAGATTGGAATACGCATGGCGGTCGGCGCCAGGGCGCGGGACATCCTGCGGCAGTTCCTGATTGAGGCGGTCGTGCTTTGTCTGGCAGGAGGCATCGTCGGGATTTTGCTGGGCCGCGGGGTATCGGTCGCTGTGACAAGGTTTCTCCACTGGCCGACATTGCCGTCGCTGCCCGCGGTCATTGCCGCCGTTGCCGTGTCGGTGACCGTCGGAATCGTGTTTGGCTACTATCCGGCTTGGAAGGCTTCGCGGCTCGACCCGATCGACGCGCTGCGCTACGAGTGAGGCGGATCGATTTCCGAACCTATTCACGTGAATCCCAAGACAGAAGCACTGGCAACGATGAGTTCTGGGACCGCTAGATTCTGCGACTACGGGAAGAACCTTTCGAATCGGATTTGACAGGGCACCAGAACGACATCGTTCGGCGGTCGCTTCGGCTCGGTCGGACTCGGCTCACGGCGTCTTGAGCAATTCTTCCAGCTCTTCGCGGGGGCCGTCGTGGTGTTGGGCGATGGCGAGCTTGAGGGCGTGTTCGAGGATCGGTTTGGCTTCGGGCGAACGACCGAGGGCAATCAGAGATTTGCCGAGTTGGATGTGGACGACCATCCAATCCGGTTTCTTGTCGCACAGCGCGCGGAGATGTTCGATGGCGTTGGCGAACTCGTTGGCGTCGCAGTAAGCCTGCGCGAGATTGAATCGGGACAGATCGTTGTCGGGGAACCGTTGCCAGAGTTCACGGGCTTTGGCGATTCGGTCGTTGCTCATCGTGGGTCTTCTAGCTAGGCTGGCGCGCCGTGGAAAGCAAATTCTACCAAGCCGGCAAGCATCGCGCGGAGAAGGTGCAGGAGTTGTTCGCCGCGATCGCGCGCCGGTACGACCTGCTCAACGACATTATGAGCGCGGGGCTGCATCGGCGGTGGAAACGGCGGTTGGTGGAGTTGGCGCTGGGGGAAGGGGAGGCGGGAAGCCGGAAGCGGGTGCTCGATCTGTGCTGTGGGACGGGGGACATCGCGTTGGCGTTCGCGCGCGCGGGGGCGGACGTGACGGGGGCGGACTTTACGGAGGAGATGTTGCGGGTGGCGGAGGCGCGTTGTGGCGCGGGCGGGACGACCGCGGAAGGAACGAAGGATTTGAATTCGCAGGCGGGACGCCCGCGTAACGTATCTTGGGTGCGGGCCGACGCGTTGCGGCTGCCGTTTCCCGACAACTCGTTCGACGTGGTGAGCGTGGGATATGGTTTGCGAAACCTGGCGGATATCGAGCGAGGGCTACGCGAGATCCTACGCGTGCTCAAGCCGGGCGAGAGATTCCTGTCGCTCGATTTTGGGAAGCCGGAGTCGACGGCCTTTCGCGCGCCGTACTTTGGTTATTTGCGGGTCGTGTTGCCAATCCTCGGGCGCGTCTTCTGCGGCGATCCCGACACGCACGGGTATATTCTCGCTTCGTTGCGAGATTACCCGGCGCAGAAGGGGATCGAAGAATTGATGATCTCGTGTGGCTACCGCGATTGCGGCTTTGAGGAGTTTTGTCTGGGGTCGATGGCCATCAACTACGGCGTGAAGCCGAAGTAAGTTCCAGGGGATTACGCTAGGCCAACGCGGAACAGGGTCTTTTGTTTGTACGTTTGGCCGGGGCGGAGGATGACCGACGGGAAGGCCGGTTGGTTGACGGAATCGGGGAGATGTTGGGTCTCGAGGCAGAACCCGCTGTGTTTGGGGTAGGCGCGACCGCGTTTGCCGGCGATGGTGCCGTCGAGGAAGTTTCCCGTATAGAATTGGACGCCCGGCTCGGTCGTGTGCACCTCGAGAACGCGACCCGATTGCGGATCGCGTATGCGGGCGGCGAGTTTGATTTCATCGCCGCTTCCGTCCAGCACAAACGTGTGATCGTAGCCGACGGGGTCGCCTTTGACCTGATCGATGCGTTGGCCGATCGGGGTGGGCCTTGTAAAATCCATGGGTGTGCCCGCGACGGGTTTGATTTCGCCGGTGGGAATCAGCGTGTCGTTCACCGGGACGAACCGCGTGGAGGGAATCAACAACTCGTGGCCGAGGATGGTTCCCGAGCCGGCGAGGTTGAAGTAGGTGTGATTGGTCAGGTTGACCGGCGTGGGTTTGTCGGTGGTGGCGGTGTAGTCGACGACGAGTTCGTTGTCATCCGTGAGCGTGTAGACAACGGCGACGTTGAGGTTGCCGGGGTAACCTTCCTCGCCATCGGGACTCTGGCGAGTGAATTTGACGGACGGGTTTTTGCCGGCAGCCGCTTCGGCCTGCCAGTAGGCCTTGTCGAAACCTTTGCGACCACCATGCAAATGATGGGTGCCGTTGTTGGTGGCGAGGTGGTATTCCTTGCCGTCCAGATGGAAGCGCCCGTGGGCGATGCGATTGGCGCAGCGTCCGACGATGCAACCGAAATACGGACTATTGCACTGGACGTAACCTTCGAGAGTGTCGAAGCCGAGGGTGATGTCGCCGAGGCAGTCGTGTCGGTCGGGAGCTTCGAACGTGACGAGGGCCGCGCCGTAATTCATCACGGAAGCGGTCACGCCGTGTTGGTTGCCCAGGGAGAACAAGGTGACGACGGAATGATCGGGGAGTGTCCCGAATGACTTTGTATGAAGGCTCATCATCCTTTCCAGATGGTCACGCCATCGACGAGGTTACACACGTGGACGGCATATTTGTCGGCGAGATGAGGACAGTGGCGCGGATACTGCGCGTCCACGGCGGCCTTGAGGGCATCGACGCTCTCAGCGCGCACGAGGGCACCTGCCGCACCCTTGTCGCCGCCGCCGAGCATGCGTTCGCCGAGCACGCCGGGGACGGAGCGGGCGATCTCGCACATCGTTTCCAGTTCCGGCCCCGAGATTTGGTAATCGTCCCGCAACCCGATGCCATCCTCGCGGAAGATCGCGCCGACGGTCTCGACGTCGCCGGAATTCCACGCGTCGAGCATCCTGTCGAAGCGCTGCTGCGCGTGGAAGATGTATTTCAGACGAGCGCAGAGACGGGGATGCGACGCGCCGTATCGGGCAATCACGCGGTCGTACAGGTGCTGGTCCCGAATATCGGCAAGATGGGTGAAGCCGAATTGCTTGCCGGCCAAGGTGACGAGTTCCTCGCATTCCGCGCGGCGAACTTTGTACGTAGATCTTTCCAGGCCGGGCCGCACGGTGCCGGTATCGAGGCTGACGAAGCGGAAGTCGATGGTGTGACGACCGAGGGGCGCGTGATGGATAACACCGTCTTTCGGATCGTAAAGAGTGCCCATGCCGGCACGGGCGAAATAGATCATGAGCGGGTCGAGTTTCCCGCAGGGCGAGCCGATGTAGTCGTTTTCGACGGCTTGAGCCATGCCGACGATCTTCATGCCGTCGGAGAGGGTGATGGCATTTACGTCCAAGAACGTGAGCAACAGGTTGATGTCGAGGGATGCCGAGCGGGACATGCCGCCGCCGGGGATGTTGCCATAGAGGACGGCGTCGAAGCCGCGGGTCAAAGTGAATCCTTCCCGGCGCAGGATGAAGTCAACGCCGTAAGGGAAGCGGGCCCAGGTGTCGGTAATGGCCCTGGATTTTGCGGGAGGGACGTGGCCGAGCTGGAAATCGACGATGCCATCGTGCGGAAAGTTCGCGCTAAACAAGCGCACACGGTTGGTGTCGTTTGGTTTGTAGGCGAGCCAGAGGAAACGGTCGGTGCCGACGCCAAAGAGCGCGGTGCCGTTGTAGTCGCCATGCTCGATACCGAGACAGAAGCGCGAAGACGTCCGCCGAACCGTCCCGCCCCGAACGTCAAGCCCGGTGTCCGCGGCGGCGCGAGCGAGAATTTCTCGCGCGTGAAGATTGGAGTCGGGGCCGTTCATTATTGAATTGAGCCTAGTGGACGTGCAGGCTAGCTGCTCTTGCATTCCCCACTTCAAGGCGTATGTTGCAGCGGAGAGTCGAGACGCTTTCTCGCTGGGCAAGGCGACAAGCCGCATTAGGAGCGGCTCGGGGAGTTCAAAGTTGCGAGTAGGCCTCGGCTCTCCGCTTCTATTTTGGCTGACTTGTTGGGCTTACTAAAACGTTCCTTTGGCTCTTAGGAACGCGCATAGAATCAGCACGGCGAAAACCGCAACAAACGCTAAGAGTAGAAGACGCTTCTTCTGTTGCGCCTCCATGTTTGTCCTCCTCAGGGGAGAGTATGCCGCTCGTAATCGCTGCAGTCAAGCCGTGGCTTGAACACGGTGCCGCGTCACGGCTCGCGGCGTTTGCGCGATTTCACGCCGAGGTTGGAGGACATGAATTCCTGACGAAAGAGTTCGCGGTGGGTGCGTTTGGAAGCGCGTCGGACAAGGAGCATGTCCCCGAGGGCGATGAGGATGGCGGCGAAGGTGAGCAGTGTGCACCAGGTCCAGTAGAGGAGGAACTGCGGGCCTTGGAGCTGTTGGGCGAAGATGGTCGAGCCGAGAACAACCATGAGCGCGCACACGGTGAGCAGGATTGCGCCGACGATGCGGAGCGCGATTTGCCAGCGGGAGAGGGGCAGCTTGTCGCGATTGGCGTTCATGTTTTGGGAGCGGGACGACAAAGTGGTGACGAGTTGCCGCACTCCACGAACGCTTATACGATGACCTGCTCGGTCTGGGAATCGAAGAAATGGCTCTTGCGCATGTCGAACGCCATGTCGAGTTTCTGGCCGACGTCGGCTTTCTGGTGCGGGTTGACGCGCGCGACGAAGCTGTGTCGGCCGGTGTTGAGGTAGAGGTAAATCTCCGCGCCCATCGGCTCGACGACTTCGACGGTGGCTGCGGCGGTCTGGTCGGGTTCGGCGAACGCCGCATGCTGCTTGTCGTTGATGTCTTCAGGGCGTGAGCCGAACACGACGGGCTTGCCGACGTAACCCGCCAGCTTCTTCGCCATGTCGTCGTTAACCCGTATGGCAAAACCCTTGCCATCACCGGGCGCTTGCTCGACGAACCAGAGTCCGCCCTGCCGTTGTTCGATGGCGCCCTTGAAGAAATTCATCGGCGGCGACCCGATAAAACCCGCCACAAACATGTTCCGGGGGTTGTCGTAGAGGCCAAGCGGCTCGGCGACCTGCTGGATGACGCCGTCTTTCATCACCACGATGCGGTCGCCCATGGTCATGGCTTCGACCTGGTCGTGGGTGACGTAGATCATGGTGGACTTGAGGCGGTCGTGGAGCTTGGAAATCTCGGCGCGCATCTGGACGCGCATTTTGGCGTCGAGGTTCGAGAGCGGTTCGTCGAAGAGGAAGGCTTTCGGTTTGCGAACGATGGCGCGGCCGACGGCGACGCGCTGGCGTTGACCGCCCGAGAGCGCCTTGGGTTTGCGCTGGAGCTGTTCGTCGGTGATGCCGAGGATTTGGGCGGCTTTGCGGACGCGCTGGTCGATCTCGTTTTTCGGGTATTTGCGCAGCATCAGGCCAAACGCCATGTTTTTGTAGACGGTCATGTGCGGATAGAGCGCGTAATTCTGGAAGACCATGGCGATGTCGCGGTCTTTGGGCGGAACGTCGTTGACGCGCTTGCCGTCGATGAAGATGTTGCCGCTGGAGATTTCCTCGAGGCCCGCGACCATGCGCAGCGTGGTAGATTTGCCGCAGCCGGATGGGCCGACGAGAACGACGAATTCCTGGTCGCCGATTTCCAGGGTGGCGTCATCAACCGCTTTGACACCACCCGCGTAGACCTTGGACACGTTTTCGAGGAGAACCTTGGCCATTGTGGGTCGCTTTCGATTCGGATTCGAACTGAAGGTCGGTGGGGCAGTTTATAGCAAAGCCCGCGCAGTGGTGTCAAACCAACATTCCGCGCGGATTCCTTCAGCACGAAGGGATCGAAGCGCGACGGCAGAGTGGTGCGGCTACGCGGGATGCTGTCGGTGGAATGGACGCCCGCAACCCTCGTGAACATTCCCGTTCACCATGGCGAGGGCGGGTGCTATACTCGCGGTTGGGGATGAACGAACGACTCGAAATCTGGCCGGTGTACAAGCGGCTGTTGGGGTACGTGAAACCGTACCACACGCGGCTGGCACTGGGCATTGTCCTGGCGGTGGCGTACAGCGGGGCCAACGCGGCGACGTTGGGCGTGGTGAAGAAAGTGTGGTCGGGAATCTTCGAGCACGGAAGCCAGGATCTCGGGTTGTGGATGGCGCTGGCGTACGCGGGATTGTTGCCACTGGTGATGATCGTGCGCGGCGTGTGCGATTTCGGGACGACGTACCTGATGAACTGGGTGGGCGGCCGGGTGGTGAACGATCTGCGCGGATTGTTCTTCGAGCATTTGCAGACGTTGTCGCTGGATTATTTTACGGAAACGAAGACGGGCGAGTTGATTTCCCGGGCGACGAACGACGTGGGGGCGCTGCAGAACTCGATCACGGTGGTGGTGGGAGACCTGGTGAAGCAGCCGTGCACGCTGGTGGGCGTGGTGGCGGGCATGTTGTGGTTGGATTGGAAGTTGACGCTGTTCACGCTGGTGTTGTTCCCACTGTGCCTGGTGCCGATCACGGTGTATGGGCGGAGGATTCGGCGGGCGGCGCGTCCGATGCAGGAACACCAGGCGTCGCTGGTATCGGTGATGCACGAGGCGCTGATGGGGATGCGGGTGATGAAGGCGTTCGGGATGGAGGAGCGCGAGGCGGCGGACTTTCGCGAGTTGTGTCGGAAATTCTTCAGCCAACGGATGCGGATCGTGCGGGCCAAGGCGATTTCCACGCCATTGATCGAGATGATCTCGGGTGTGGCGGCGGCGTTTATCTTTCTGTACGCATATCGGACGGGGATGCCGGCGAGCACGCTGGTGAGCATGGCGGGGGGCATGTTTCTGATGTACGAGCCGGTGAAGAAGCTCAGCGCGGTACGGATGCAGTTGCAGGAGAGCGTGAGCGCGGCGCAACGGGTGTTCCAGGTGCTGGACACGAAGCCGACGGTGGTCGAATTCCCGCATGCTTGCGAGCTGAAACCATTGCGGCAGTCGATCCGGTTCGAGAACGTGGGATTTTCCTACGGCGAGAACGGGGCCGCACTGGAGTCGGTGAATGTGGAGGTGCTGGCGGGGACGGTGGTGGCCGTGGTGGGCGCGAGCGGCGCGGGCAAGACCACGTTGTTCAATTTGGTCCCGCGGTTCTACGATCCGACGAAGGGCGCGATCAAGATCGACGGAGTGGATATTCGGGAGGGGACATTCAAATCGTTGCGGGACCAGATCGGGCTGGTGACGCAGGAGACATTTTTGTTCAACGACACGGTGGGGATCAATATTGCGTATGGAAAACCCGGCGCGTCGCAAGAGGAGATCATCAGCGCGGCCAAGCGGGCCCACGCGCACGAGTTCATCATGCAGACGCCGCACGGGTACGACACGGTGATTGGCGAAGCGGGGATGAGATTGTCGGGCGGGCAGCGTCAGCGGCTGGCGATTGCGCGGGCGGTGTTGAAGGATCCGCCGATTTTGCTGTTGGATGAAGCGACGAGCGCGTTGGACACCGAGAGCGAGCGGGTGGTGCAGGCGGCGCTGGATGAATTGATGTGGGGCAGCCGGGAGCGGAAGTCGCACACGATGCTGGTGATCGCGCATCGGTTGTCGACGGTGCAACACGCGGACCGCATCATCGTGCTGGAGAAGGGGCGGGTGGTGGAAGAGGGGACGCACGACCATCTTTTGGCAAGGGGGCGGGTGTACAAACGGCTGTACGAGCTGCAGTTCAGTGCGTGACTGGCGGAGTGCCCAAGCGGTTCTACCGCGTCGGAGTCTGGCCGTTGCCGGGCGCTGTTTTCGTCCGAACTCAATGGAAGTGGGGTCACATATGAGGAGTAAAGTCAGGGCACAATGCTGCGTTTCGGTCGACCACAAGGCCGTCATTCCTGCCGTGACGTGGACCGACACCGCGGAGTTCCGCAACCACCACTACCATCAGGCCACCGACACGCCGCAGACGCTCGATTGCGATTTCCCGCAGGCTGTTACTCAGGTTCTCATCGCCACCGTGTCGATGACGGTATAGATTCGGCTAACGCGTGGATCGCTACGCCAAGACGTGTCAGGAATGCGGCACGAAAACCGGCCTGCTCGACCGCGTGCGCGTGTGTGCTAGGGAACTGGCGGCGGGACCGTATCGGCGGAAACCGAGAGGGCGTAGACCAACCTGCAATTAGCGTTTCACTTTGGCGGAACATGCTGCCTGCTTCCTTTCGGCAATCTTGATGCTATGCCGCCCTCATCATCGCTTCCAACCCCGCAATCGCCCCCGCGGCTTCCCGTTTGTAAGCTCCTCGGGGACAGAGGATTAATGGCCTTTTCAAGAGCGACAGGATACGGCACGAACGCTTTAGCATCTTCATCGCATCAAAGGTCTGTTGCCCGGGCAGACGGCAACACCCAAACTGCTGCATTGCAATGGCTCAGGGTTGGGGGTTATGGGCAGCTGATGGCGGCAGGGCTGTGGCAGGCTACCTGCTGCTCATGGGAGGCATGAGTGGCAGTGGAAGGTCACATCAGCATTCCATCCTCGCTGTTGACAATGAGGCGGGTTTCCTGGGGTTCTTTCCGCGACTAGAGCGGCAGATTGCCAGTATTCCCCGAATGGCGAAAGAGCATCTATGTCGATAGTTGATAAAGCCAAGGACATTTACGAGTTGGTCAAGAAGGACGCAACGATTGAACTTCAAGAGAGGCTGATGGAATTCCGTGAGGAAGCGGTATCCTTACAGGAGGAGAATCTCAAGCTCAGGGAGCGCATTCAAGAACTGGAAGAGCAAGCGAGCGGGCGTGATGAGATTCTTTTTGATGGAGAGGTGTATTGGCGGAAAAGGAGTGACGGCAATGGCGATGGCAATAAGGAGGGGCCGTTTTGCCAGAAGTGTTATGATACAGAGGGCAAACTTGTGCGGCTCCAAGATGCAAAAAGACTCGTGGCGAGCCGAGACTGGCTTTGTGTTGTGTGCAAAACGGCCTACGGGCAGTTTCACTGAACAAGGCAAGTCTCCCGGGCGCGTTTGAATGGCTGAATGCGCAAAAGTGGCCTCTCCACTCACGTCAATAGGGCAAAACAAGCTCACCGTTGATACATTTGGCTTGATGGGGCCGGTGGATCTGCACGAGGTTCAGCAGCATGGCGCGACCGTTACGGGTGGATATGCGCGATGGATGGTATCATGCAACGGTCCGGGGAAATGAGCAGATGATCAGGATGAGGGGATCGTCCCCCCCTAGTAATTATAATCGCACGACAGCGTTCCGGGTGTACTGACCTCCAACATGTACCGCACCTTCGCGACCTTCTTCTTGGCCCGATACGTCCCCTTCACGTTATGCCAGTTTCCCCAAAAGCTCACGTTCTCCGCCGTCGGATCCGAAGACGCGCTCTCCAACCCTTGCGGCCTGATTTGCCCCGACGACGGGTTCGTGAATTTCACCGCCAACGTCGGCACGTTGCTGGACGACGACCCGCCGTTCATCAACCAGATCGTCGCGCCGCCGAGCTTTGGCGGTTTGTTGGTGATCACCAGGCCGTCCTCGTCCGCCAGTGCGTAACAAAACGATTTCCGCGTCGTCCGGCAAAAGTCCAGCACGCATATGTGGCTCGTCACCTTCACGAACCGCGCCCGATCATTCTCGTTCACCTCCGGCGAAAGATAGTTCGACGCCATCCGCGCCACCTCAAAATTCTCCTGGTTCGTGTGGATGAGCTCATCGACGCAGAAATTCGTCGTCGCCGTCAACGTGTACTTCAGTTCCGCCTGCATCAACTGCGGCTTCGGCACAAACACCATCATCTGAAAATCCTTCGCCGCCATCGACACTCCATTGAAAATCTTCCCTTTCATCAGCACCGTCGGCGCCTTCCCGCCCTTCAACCGAATATCCAGATTGCTGATCACCATCGTCGGCACGTACCCCGCATTGCAGTCCCAATAGCCTGTCAGGAAAAACGACCCGCCAAATGGCCCGTACGGCACCGCCATCTGGATCTCCCCGCTTCCCTTGACCACGCCCACCGGCACCACGTTTGTCCCGTCAATATTGTACGAAAACGCCAGCTCGGTGAACGCACCCACCGCATAACCGTTCGTCGACACGGTGATACTGCTCGCGTTCGTCGCCAAATCATCCGTGCCATCGACGACCCAGAATTTCTCGTTCACCACGTTCGTATCGGCAAATGCTGCACAAGCCGCCATCGCGCCGATTCCCACCAGCGCAATCACGCCCACACGACAGGAACTTCGGAAGCTTGGATTCATCATTGGCCCGGGCACATTAGTCGCGACCACTGGGCCTGTCAAAGCTTATCGGCACGTTTCGCGCCAACCCGCGTTCGGTTCCGTCACTTCGCAGTTGAACGGGCGATGACCGCCGCGCAAACGACAAAACCAATTGCGGGCGCGAAACTATTTTTGTGAGGATCCCGTAGAGTGTCGACGGGGACTGCTAAAGACGAGAGTACCCAGTTCAGCAAAATCAGCGTGACGGGCGCTGGATCGTTCTAACGAACGTATCGGTGACGCAAACGGTTCTGTTCACCGCCAGATGAACACGCTGAACACGCTCGCGTAGTCGTCGGTCCACAGGCGCGCTTGCAGATGGGGCGGCGGACGTTGCCAGCGTGGATCGCAGGTCAACCCCGCCAGCAAAACGCACCCGATTGTCCACCACTGGCTCTGTTGGCTCAATCGCAGGTGCGGTTCGATCAACGCGGGATAAACCGCCAGCGCGAGCAGGCTGCCGCAGTTACTCGCCGCATACAGAAAGTACGGGTCGGCTGCGTCGCGATGTCCACTCGCGGAAAACCAGCGTTGCAACAGCGGGCTGGTGGCCGACACGACAAAGAACGGCACGCCGACCGTCATCGCCAGCACCGCCAGCAACCACGGAATCGGATTGTGCGTCGTGGGCGGCGCCCAACCGTGCGGGATCACCACCGGCATGACCAAGAACGCGAGCAGGAGCAGCACGGCGTGCAGCCCGGCCTGACGGCGCACGCCCAGCCATCGGGTCGTGAAATGCGCGTAGGCGTATCCGGCCAGCAGCACAGCCTGATAGAACACCATCGCCGTGTTCCACACCGCGGGCGAACCGCCCAGCAACGGCAACACCATCCGCCCGACCATCGGCTGCACCACAAATAGCAGCGCGGCACCGGTGAATATGGTTATGCCATAAACGATCAACATCGATCTGTCCCCCCCCAAACAACCATTAAACAGCAGACTTTATGCCCAAACTGCGGCTCTGAATCTGGTCAATGGCCCATGCGGCGTGCTCGCGCACCAGCGGTTCGGGGTCGGCCAACGCCCGCTCCAGCGCGGGCAGGGCGGAGGCGTCGCCGGTGTTGCCGAGCACGACGCAGACGTTGCGGAGGAAACCGTGACGCTTGATGCGGAAGATCGGCGTGTCACGGAAGAAATCGCGAAATCGTTGTTCGTCCCACGAGAGAAATTCAGTCAATGGCGGCATCTCGCGCCGCTGAAACTCGCGCGCGGGCGAGAGTTTTGCGAACCGGTTCCACGGGCACACTTCGAGGCAATCGTCGCAGCCGAACACGTGGTCGCCGATGAGCGACCGCAACTCGACGGGAATCGCGCCCTTCAACTCGATCGTCAGATAACTGATGCACAGGCGCGCGTCTAGTTGGTGCGGCGCGACGATGGCGCGCGTGGGACACACGTCGGCGCAACGCTGGCACGCGCCGCAGTATTCGCGCGCGGGCTCATCCGGCGGCAATTCGAGATTCGTCAACACCTCGCCCACGAAAATCCAATTGCCAAGCTGCCGGCTGATGAGGTTCGTGTGTTTGCCGACGAATCCGATGCCCGCGCGTTGCGCCAGGCCTCGTTCGAGAATCGGGCCAGTGTCCACATACCAGAGCGAACGCGTTTCCGGTCCGCCACATTCATCGATGGCCGACGCGAGTTGCCTCAGTTTTTCGGACAGCACGTCGTGGTAGTCGCGCGCGCCCCACGCGTAACGCGCGATCCCCCCCTCTTCCCTCTTTGTGGGAAGAAGGGAACTCCCAGGATCCTCTGTGTTGTAGTTCAGCCCGACAACCACCACCGACCGCACATCCGCCAGAATTTTGGATGGATCGACGCGCTTCTCCGCGTTCTTCGCCATGTAACCCATCTCGCCGTGGAAACCCGATGCGAGCCACTGCTGGAATTCGTGTGTGTGTTGCGGCGACTGAGCGCCCGTGATACCGACGAGATCAAAACCGACCGCGCGGGCTTTCTCTTTGATTTGTAGAGCGAGCGTCCCGCTACAATGCCGCTTGCTGCTTGTAGATGCGGACGATTTCATCGGCCTGCTGCCCCACGGTCATCGCCGAGGTGTCGATTCGCAACGGAATCGCTTTGTAGAGGAGTTCGCGTTCGTGCAAGAGCGTCTCGACCCGTTTACGACGGTCCGCATCGGTTCCCAGCAAGCCCAGCAAGGGGCGATGCTTCGCATCCTTGGTTCGCTCGTACGCGACGTCGGCATCCACCCAACAGCAAATGACGACGCTCGTGCGGCCAAAATCTCGAAGATTGTTCGGATCAAGCACGATGCCGCCGCCCGTGGCGATGACCCGATCTTCTCCGGAAGCCAGTTCGCGAACCAACGCTCGTTCCTGCTGACGGAAGAACGCCTCACCCATCATTTCGAATATCCGCGAAATCGTTTGTCCATGGCGCTCCTCGATGACCTCGTCCATGTCCACAAACTTCATGCCGAGACGCTGCGCAACGGGTTTGCCCGCGGCCGTCTTGCCACTTCCCATGAATCCGACCAGCACCAGGTTCTTCATCGTGATGGATTGTAACAACAGATTCCGCTTCCGGCGAGCAAGGGATTGCGCTATAAGAAGGGCGTGAAGAAGCCCGGCTGGAAGGATCGTCTGATCCGCGGTGATTGCCGTGAAGTGCTGCGTGCGATGCCCGAGGAATCCGTGCACCTCGCAATTACGTCACCCCCCTACAACGTCGGCTTGGACTACGACGGTCACAACGACCGGATGTCGTACGATGAGTATCTGGCCTGGTTGCTGCCCGTATGGCGCAATCTCCATCGCGTGCTCGTGAACGGGGGGCGCCTTGCAGTGAACATTGCCCCGACGAGCATCAAGGATTTTCGTCCCGTTCACTACGACATAGCGGCACAGCTGCGCTCGCTCGGGTTCATTATGCGCACGGAGATCATCTGGTACAAACAGACCATGCGCCGCCGCACCGCATGGGGTTCGTGGAAAAGCCCGCGCAATCCGCATATCATTCCCAGTTGGGAATACGTGCTCGTCTTTTCCAAAGGCTCGTGGACGCTCGAAGGCGACAAGAAGCTCGCCGATATCGATGGCGAGGAGTTTATCAAGTTTTCGGACGGGTTTTGGCCGATTGGGCCGGAAACGAAAGGCCGTCAGCCGTTTTTGAAAAGCTTGTATCCGACACGCCGTGGAAGGAAGGCGGCCCAAGCGAAACGCGACGGTCATCCGGCCCCATTTCCCGAAGAGTTAATCTACCGCCTGATCAAGTTCTACAGCTACCGCGGTAACGTCGTTCTGGATCCGTTTGGCGGGACGGGAACCGTGGCCGTCGTGGCGAAGAAGACGGGACGGCATTTCATCCACATCGACGTTTCGAGGAAGTACTGCCAGATTGCGGCGCAACGTTTGGCGCAATAGCCCGCCTGACCTATCATCGGCCGTACAACTGCCGCATCAATTCGCGCGCGGATACCTGACCGGGCGCGACGGGCGTATCCAGGTAGCCGTACGTGAGACACGAACCGAGCTTCGGGAAATCGATGCGCGTCTGCGGACCGAGCGGTCCCATTCCAAGCACGCATAGCGGCGTGGGACGTTTCTCCGCGAGCAGCGCCCGCAACGTGGCAAGGTCTTCCTCGGTCTTGACCATCGTGGCGACCTTGGCCACGGTGCCGTAGCGGGCGGCCTTGTCGACGATCACCCGGAGCTCCTCCAGCGGCGGCGTCCGCCTGAAATCGTGGTGCGACACGATAAGCGCGCGCTTGTGCTCGCGAGCCAGAGCCGATACCTGCTCGATGATCGGGCTGCGCAATTCGATGTCTGCCGCCGCGAGATGGCGCAACGCCTCCTCGAACAGCGGCAGGCGCAATTCATCCGGTTGCTTCCATTTCCCGCCCTCGACCGCGAGACGAACCGTGACCACCACCGGCAGGCCGCGCGCTTCGATGGCTTGCGCGTGCTTGAGCCAGACCGGTTCCGCGCGGGGCGAGTGCGGCGCGTACGGCCCGATCAGGTCGACGCGCACTTCCACAATATCGCAATCGCGCTCGGCGCGGGCCGCCAACAGGGCCAGCGTGCCCTGTTGCGAAACGCTGCCGACAACGCGCGGCGTGTCCCCAAGCGTATAGTTGCCCAGCCCTTTCTGCGACTCCGTCACGCCCGATAGGGTACCCTGCCGCGGGGCGGAGGGAAAGCGATTCCTCGCTCGTGCGAAAGTTTTTCATTGGCGGTTGGGGGCAAACGTTCTACAATTAGTTGTGAGTGTCCGACAAGCCAGCGCATCCATGAATAATATCTTGAATCAATTGATCCAGTTGCAGGAACTCAACTTCGCGAAGGAAGAACAAAAGGCTTCCAATTCCAAAATGCCGCTTGAGCAGTTGGAAAAATCCATTGTTAAAATCCGCGCGCAGTTGCCACCCGAAGTGGCCGACCGCTACGACCGTCTCCAGAAACACTATCCGCTGGCCGTGGTCCCGCTTGCGAACGGAAGCTGTTCGCGGTGCGGCCTGGCCGTGCCCATCGCGGTGGTAAACGCCGCCAAGGCCGGCGACCAATTGCAGTATTGCCCGCATTGTGGCCGGTTCCTCTTTTACCCGGACACGGTGGCTCGCCAGCCGAAGAAGAAACTTGACAGCAAACGGCCGGTGGAGGTTGGCATTGCGCGTTTCTCCGCACCCGGCCTGATGGCGCCCAAGCTGGCCGCGACCACGCACGAAGAGGTCATCGGCGAGTTGGCGAAGTTGCTGGGCGACGGCGGGTTTGTGGAAGACCCCGCGACCGTGACCGAGTTGGCGCTACGCCGCGAAGCGATTGTCAGCACCGCGGTGGAACACGGCCTGGCCTTCCCCCACGTCCGCGATGTGGAAGGCGGCGGCCTGACCTTCGCCGTCGGCATGAAAGAAAAGGGCATCAAATTCGGCGCGCACGAAGATCATCTGAGCAAGATATTCTTCTTTATCGTGATCCCCACACCCGCCACCGCATTTTATCTGCGATTGCTGGCCGGCCTGGTCCGCACATTCGAGTCGACGGAGGCCCGCAAGGAATTACTCGACTGCGATACACCGGAACAAATGTGGAAGACGCTCGTCAAGCTCACGAAAACCACCGTGCCGTAGAGAGGTCGGTTGAACAGTTCTCCGCTGTGGGCTGATTTTCAGGCCTACACCACAGAGGATCGTCCTGCTGGGTTCTTCCCTGGAAGAACTCTCTGTCCAGGGCGCGATGGTACCGTTACGCGTCCGCGCCGCTTCGCATTGCCCCATCCTCAATCCCGTAGTAGCCGATCATCTGCACGCCACACCAGGCTCCATCATGATCTTGAATATGACAAAACTGTAATCAGGCTGTGCTGGTTAGCGGAACGGCTTGGGTGTATGTTGTGGCCGTAACATCATGAAAACGCTTGTCGTTGAGGATGATCGCAAGATCGCATCCTTCATCCAGAGGGGACTGAAAGAACAAGGCTTTGTCGTCGAAGTGTGCGCGGACGGTAATGAAGGCTACACGCGCGCGATGTCGCAAATCTATGATGTGATTATCCTCGACATCATGCTCCCTGGCCGTGATGGCCTGAGTATCTTGCGCGCGTTGCGGGAGAAGAAACGCGTCGTTCCGGTCATCTTGTTGACGGCCCGTTCGGGACTGAATGAGCGCGTTGAGGGATTGAACCTCGGGGCCGACGACTATCTCCCGAAGCCGTTCTATGTGGAAGAATTGATTGCTCGCATTCAGGCGGTGGTTCGTCGCGCGTCGGGTGAGCAATTGACGCAGTTGACAGCCGACGGATTGGTGGTAAATCTCATCACGCGTGATGTCCTGCGAGGCGACGAACGGATCGACCTCACCGCCCGAGAATTCAATCTGCTGGAGCTATTGATGCGTTCCCAGGGGCGTGTGTTCACGCGCACCCAGATCCTCGAACATGTGTGGGGTTATGATTTCGACCCACAAACCAACGTGGTGGATGTATACATCCGGCGATTACGCGCGAAGATTGACGTATCGTCGGAACCGTCACGGATCGAAACCGTGCGCAGTGTGGGCTACCGCTTTCGCCGTCCGGAGCAAGGCGAATGAGGCTTCGTCTCAAAATCGCGCTGTTATCGCTCGTGATCTCGGGGTTGATTCTGGTCGGCTTTGGGATCTGTTTTCTCGGAGTCATCTCCCGGGTGCAGATGGACCGCATTGATCGCGAGATTTCCGCCCTGTGCAACCCATCACTGCAGCGGCGGTTGCCGCGTATGTTCTGGGAGGACTTTGGCAAGTCGCTGCAGATTGTGCATGGCGAGGACCAGTCGAACCAGCTGGTCGCGTGTGTGTGGGATTCCGAGAACCGCGTCCTCTACAAGTCGTCCCAGTGCCCACCCGAGATCGCCAACATGCGGCTTCCGATCCTCGAGTTTGCAGAATCACAACCGCCGGAATCCGCACGCCAAGGCGATGACGGACCGCGGTTCCCCGACTCAGAAGGCCCTTCCAGCAACGGTCCCCCGCGAGATATATGGCCAGGCGGTCCGTGGATGTTACCACCGCCTGCACCGGGCCAGTCAAGATTGTCGAATGCGCCGGCAATGATGCCGTGGTTGCCCGACGGGCCAAGAGGGATGCCCGGACTACGGGCGGCTCGCGTCAAGAAACCTGTTTTCCAAACTGTCAATACTTCCGGCGGCGATTGGCGGGTCGGGATTCTGGGCAATGATTCGGTGACCATTGTGATCGGCGCGAACCTGGCAGAATACCACCGCGAAGCCGCGCGGATCCGTAACGCGTTTCTGCTTGTCGTGCCGCTCGGCTTGCTTGTGCTGGCTGGCGGCGGTTGGCTGCTGGCGGCGCGCGCGCTGAGGCCAATCGCGCTCATTACACGCACAGCGGCAGGGATTACGGCGCGTGGTCTCGACAAACGTGTTCCGGTCACCTCGGTTGATCCTGATCTGGCCCGGCTCTCGGAAGTGATCAATGGAATGCTGGATCGGCTGGAGAGGAGCTTTCATCAAGCTGTGCGATTCAGCGCCGACGCCGCCCATGAATTGCAGACGCCACTGACCGTGTTGCAGGGGGAACTGGAGGAAGCTGTCCAGTGCGCCGCGCCGGGTTCTGACGAGCAACAGCGGTACAGCGGCCTGCTCGAGGAAGCGCAACGGCTCAAGGCCATCGTCCAAAAACTGTTGTTGCTCGCGCGCGCCGATGCCGGCCAATTGAGCCTGCAACGGGAGACGGTGGACCTGACCGCCCTCGTGGAGTCGGCCTTGGAGGATGTGAAAGCGATTGCGCCACAATTGTTGGTCGAACAAGAGATCGCCGGTGGCGTCCGCGTCAAGGCCGACGCCGACCTGTTGGCCCAGGTGATTCGCAACATGACGAGCAATGCCGTGAAATACAATATTGAGCACGGTTGGGTGGTTTTTGAACTGCGTACCAGCGATCGCGTCGCGCGGTTTACATTGAGCAATACCGGCATGCCGATTCCACCCGAAGATCAAGAGCGGATTTTTGACCGGTTCTACCGCGTGGACAAATCCCGGAGCCGGCGGATTGGCGGCGTCGGATTGGGTTTGAGCATCGCGCGTGAGATCGCGCGGGCGCATCATGGCGACCTGGTGTTCGCCCCCTCCCGCGAGGAATGGATCTCGTTCACATTGACGATCCCCCTAGAGAACGAAACCGGTCCTTCCTGAGCGCGGCCATCCGCGGCATGGGTTGGCTTCGGGATCCCCACCGGTGAATCGGCCTTGACCATTTCATAAACAGGCTAGACAGCGGCTCACACGTGATTGCCGCACTTCGCTTTGTCTCTCTCCGTCGCCGGCTGAGATCTCAAGATCATCGCTCGCGCTCTTGCATTACAAATCTGTAATTCCGTCCAGCATCTGTTGTTCATGACAGTCGGGTAGGAAAGCCACGCTCGAGTGGTGTTGGTGGGCACAAGCAGGAGAATAACAAGTGAATGGAGAAGCGTCATGATGCAACAGCACGTCAGACCAACGACACGAGTTCATGGGTGTGATCTGGTGCGGACCATCCTCGGCGTCGCCGTAGTGGTGATTGTTCTTGCCAGCCGAAATGATTGTGTCTGGGCGGATACGAATAACTGGACAGGCACCAGCGGGAGCTGGTTCACCTCGGCCAACTGGTCACTGGGGGCGCTACCTTCCTCCAGCGATGATGCCTTCGTTGCCAATACCAACACCGCAAACGCCATCGTCCAAGGGACAACCACGGCGACAGCCGGTAATCTTTTTATCAACAACGGGGGTGTCAAGATTGGTAACACTAGCGCAGGTGCGCTCACAGTTAATGGGGAAATATCAGTTGGCACGCTGGGCACCACCAGCACTCTCACGTTGAACATTGGCACCATTTCCGCCAACACCATCAGCATCGGTGAGAATGGCACATATTCCGACTCATCTTCCGGCACAATCATCCTCACAGGTTCCAACGCGACCATCAATGTGGTGAGTGGTGTCAAGATTGTCGTGAATAGCCAGGTCACGGGCACCAGCGGATTGATCAAAGGTAGTCTGGGCACACTGACGCTCGCGGGTAATAACACCTACAGCGGCGGCACAACAGTCAGCTTGGGCACGCTTCAGGTGGGCAATGGCGGGACCAGCGGTTCGTTGGGCAGCGGCGACGTGATCGACAACGCCGCCCTGGTATTCGACCGCAGCGATAGCATCGTGGTCAGTAACACGATCAGCGGCAGCGGCAGCCTGACCCAAGCCGGTGGCGGCACGCTGACGCTCACGGGCAACAACACCTATAGCAATGGCACGACCATCAGTTCTGGCACGCTCCAGGTGGGCAATGGCGGCACCAGCGGCTCGTTGGGCAGCGGTACCATTAGCGACAGCGCGGCCCTGGTATTCGACCGCAGCGATAGCATCGTGCTCAGTAACACAATCAGCGGCAGCGGGAGCCTGACCCAGGCCGGCGCCGGCACGCTGACACTTGTGGGAACAAACACCTATAGCGGTCCCACACTCATCACTTCAGGCACTCTGCAGGTGGGTGATGGGGGTACCCTCGGCACATTGGGCACGGGGGCTGTCAGCAACGACTCGGCGTTGGTTTTCAATCGCAGCGATAGCGTCGTGGTCAGCAACACAATCAGCGGCGGCGGCAGCCTGACCCAAGCCGGTGCCGGTACGCTCATACTTGTCGCCGACAATACTTATACCGGACTAACGGTCATCAGCTCGGGCACCTTGCAGGTGGGCGATGGCGGCACCATTGGCACACTGGGCAGCGGTGCTATCAGCAACAACTCGGTACTGGTCTTCGACCGCAGCGACAGCATTCTGGTCACCAATAAGATGAGCGGCACCGGCAGCCTGACCCAAGCCGGCACCGGCACGTTGACAGTGACCAATGTGAATACCTACAGCGGCGGCACGTGGGTTGAAAACGGCGGCACGCTTGTGGTCAGGGACGGTCATGCCCTGGGCAGTGGCGGCCTGAATCTAATCGACGGCACGTTGAAATTGAGTGAGACCACGATCTACGTGGGCGGCAGCTACACGCAGGGCGCGGACGGCACCTTGGAAATAACGATTGGCGGCACGAATACGACGAGCGGCAGCACGAATTCATACGGCCAACTCAATATCGCCGGTGCGGCAAGTCTCGGCGGCACGGTAAGCGTCGTACAAGCCAACGGCTATCTGCCGGAGCACAACGATCAGTTCGTGTTGGTCACCGCCAGCAATGGTGTGACAGGAACCTTCTCCACGCTCACCAATGACTTCACCTACAGTTCTTTGCTGAGTCCAAAGCTTGTCTATGGCACGGACGATGTAACGTTGAAGTGGGCGCAATTGTCCTTTGTGCCGTATGCGCTGACGAGGAACCAACGTGCCGTGGCGCAAAACCTGGATGCTGTCTCAAGCTCCACCATCTCATCGGCAGTGGCGTTGGTTGACTATCTGGACAATCTTTCCGATCCTTCGAATAGCTTGCCGGTCGCATTCAATGAGATTTCGCCCGAACAACTGACGGCGATGTTCACGATGGCGTTCGCGGATATGGATGCGCAAGGCAGCAAATTTCTCCAACGAGCGAGCGAACTGCGCGCCGATTACCGTGATTTGTACATTAGTGCATACAACCGTGACGTGGCCGATGGCAGCGTGACGGCTCCCCCGTCGGCCGACGCCGCTCCAAGCCAGTCCCCGACCGACATTTTGAGCCGGACTTTGGATAATCCGTGGAGCGTGTACGTCGAGGGCGGCGGCCAGTTTGCGGTTGTGCCAGGGAACACCAACGCCGCGGGCTACAATCTGTCCATCGGTGAGTTCACGGTCGGCGCTGACCGCCAGATCGGCCGTCAGTTAGTCGTGGGTGGAGCCGTCGCCTACGACAGCGGGCAGGTGGGTTTGACCGGCGATGGATGCATCGACATGGATAGCTACCTCGCTCAACTTTATGCGGCATGGTTCCGAGAGGGACTGCACGTGGAAGGAATGTTTGGCGGAGGCATCAATTCCTACCGGACACGACGGGAGGGGCTGGGAGGCGTCGCCAGCGGCAGCACCGATGGTTTCGAATACACCGGGCTCTTGGGCGGCGGCTACGACTGGCAAAGTGCCGAGTGGAGTTTCGGGCCGCAGTTGGTCGTCCAGTACATGTCCGCGAGCATCAGTGCGTTCGACGAAAAAGGATCGATGGCTCCGCTGCATATCGAATCGCAGAGTGTCGATTCGTTACACACGCAACTTGGCATGGATCTGCGCTGCCGCCACTATATAGAGCCTACATTAACCTTTGTGACGCCAGAAATCTATATTGCCTGGCAGCACGACTATTTGGACAGCAGCATCCCGATTAAATCCCGCCTTGCCAGCGGCGCCGGTGATGTATTCACCGTCCACGGGCCGGATCTGGGAAGCGATAGCATCATCATGAGCCTGGGACTCACGGTCCAATGGAAGCCGACCATCAGCACCTACCTTCATTACACGATGCAGTCGGTGATACAGTCGGGCGGCTATGAGGCGAACGCAGTGGACGCAGGCGTGCGCGTCGCCTTTTGAACAGCGGCCGCCATTAATTGCCGGGTTTGATTGAGCCGTAGCGCCGCGGGTCGATGACGTTTCTGTAATGCGGCTGCCTGTCTTCCCGTCATGGTGACCGTGTTCACTAAGAGCGTGTTTGAAAAAGTGATTTTGAGCTTCCGGTACTGCGACGGAATTTGGTTTGGGCTTGGGATGCAAACTCCCAAGTGTTACCCGACTGATTTGACCGAAACGCAATGGCAACAGATCGAACCGCTGTTGCCGCTTCCCAAGAAACGGGGTCGCCCGCCGG
>Ga0182014_10000950_pt1 | contig 39479 bp, 43 predicted proteins | sample 612S2DmetaG_FD_120489 | JGI IMG/M metagenome (GOLD analysis project Ga0182014, IMG submission 120489) | Permafrost microbial communities from Stordalen Mire, Sweden - 612S2D metaG | ecosystem: Environmental > Terrestrial > Soil > Wetlands > Permafrost | place: Sweden: Stordalen | collected... | reverse complement strand
CGCCGCAGCGTGACCGAAGTAGGTCTCCGCCTCCAACTCTTCACGCGCCAGTTGCGCGTCGTGAATGAGTACATCGGCTCCCTCGCAAAGTGACAGCGCGGCCTGGTGGTATTCACCCAATCCGTCGGGACCCGGACCGAGGGCGCTCGGACAGTGGTCGGTCATGTACACCACCGTCGAAGAGCCGTCGCTGACGCGCACACCGTAGGTACGACCCCCTTTGTGGGGGATCTCTTCGACGAGGACGCTGAAGCCCTCGACTTCCATTGTTGATGCGGAGAGAGAAAGAAACGACCAGTCACCGCGAAGTTCATCGGCGCGTACCGGAAAGTGCGGCGGTGACATACTGCGCGAGAGCACCTCGAGCGGGTCAGATCCATCGAGCTGATCGGGCACGAAGAGCGTCACGCGCGCGTCATTTCGAACGGTCGCGTCGCAGAATGGAAGTCCCTGCACGTGGTCCCAGTGAAGGTGGGACAGAAGATTGAGCTCCGGAACGGCGCGCCGTTCATCAACGAACTGGTTCGGCGAATCCCTGTTCCGGCGTCGAGCAGGAGCGTCGGTGCTTCTCCGTCGTGGGCGATCGCCACGCACGACGTATGGCCGCCGTAACGAAGGAACTCCTCGCCGGGCGCGGGTGTTGAACCTCGAACCCCGAGGAAAGTGACGCGCACGCGTTCCGCCCGCGCTCGAATCTTCTCGGCCGAGTCCGGCAGAGAGTTCTTGGAGCGATTCGCAATCAACTGATTTCGCCGGCACTGATTCCACGCGACAGTCGGTCTCGGTGACGAGCGAGGACGTGCGCTTTGCACCTTCTAATCGCGTGAGTTCACCCAACAGGGCCCCGCACCCGTGTTCGGCTATTCGGACGCCGTCTTCCTTGACGCGCATGACGCCGTCAAATGTCAGGTACTCAGCCAGAGCAACTCGGATAGGCACGAACAGAAAGTACCATCGACGTCTCATCAAAGGGCTTGTCCAATGTACGTCTCATTGCTGACCTTTATGACCACATTTTGGGTACTCGAAGACGGGCCAATTGGGTTGGATTGACCGTCGAGGGTTACCATTGACTACTCCGCGGGCGTAGTTCAGCGGCAGAACATCAGCTTCCCAAGCTGAGAACGCGAGTTCGATTCTCGTCGCCCGCTCCAAGGCTTTTCGTCTGAAGCCCAGTGTTTTGAAGCAGTTTCGAGTAACCGCGGTTGTCCAATGTTGACCACGGTTGTCCTTTGTGAAGCGCCCAATTGACGCCCGTGACGCCCGACTGACGCCCGTGAATTGAATCTTCTTACAACGCTTCATCTATCAGTAGCGCTTAGCTAGGAGCGACAATCTTTTCTATCGTGGTGCTATGAGCCTCAATGAGCCATTGCTTGAACTCGGCCTTGACGGCAGCGCATATGCCGCGCCAGTCGACGGCGGCCCAGGAATTGGCTTCGGTGAGCACAAACTGCTCTCGCCCGCCTCGGTCATGAAGATCCAAATCGCCCTGACTATCGAAAATCTCACGGCACAAGGACTGTTGGACGGCGCAGAACGACGATTCGTTCCTTCCGGGCCAAGGACGCCGGGACCAACGGGTATGTCGCTTATGAGCGATGAGATCGCAATCTCAGTTCGCGATCTCGTTGTCGCAATGCTGACGATAAGTGACAATGTTGCCACCGACGAACTCATCGCCTTAGCCGGACTCGACGAAATCAATCGCACTACGCGCGGTCTTGGATTGGAGCGGACCGAAGTCACGAGCAATCTTCGCGACATGCTCAACGATATGGCTGTCGAGGTTGGTTTCGAGGACTTTGAGTCGTTTGCGGCTCACAATCCGGACATTGACGGTGCTCCCTCCGCAAAAGAAATCGCGGAGAGGATCGAGGCAAGTGCGGCGTTGGATCCAACTCGAGGCTCTCGAACGACTGCATTCGAAACAGTCACGTTACTGCAGGCAATTTGGACGGATCGAGCCGGTGATCCAATTTCTTGCCGGAAGGTTCGCGAGACCATGGAGAGACAATTAACACGAAATCGAATCGCTTCCGGTTTCAGCGCTTCTACGAAGGTCGCCGCAAAAAGCGGAGCCCTGATGGGAGTCGTCCGGAACGAAGCTGGTGTCGTCGTATTGCCCGACGGCTCTGCATTCGCCGTTGCAATTTTCACTCGCAGAGGAAATGGGAACACTACTGAACAGGGAATCATTGATGGCGCAATAGGGCGGGTGGCTCGCTCGTTGATCGACGCAATTCAATGAGCGTCGAATGCATGCCGCAGTCCGAGACTCTCGAAGAAACGCGCCACATCCCACGGCGTCCCGAGTCAACAGTCAGAAGGGTCTAAGTACGTGGCTTTACTCCCCGACTGTCATCCCAATTTGACGCTACTTGGACATAGTTGGTTCTGCTTCTTCTCCCGGACAATCAAGCCAAGGGTGCGGTCCCTACATCAAAGCACCCGCAAAACTGCACAGCGCGAAGTGAATGGCGAAAGTGTCGGCACCGCACGAGATTCAACGGGTCGCAGACTGTTGGTGTCGGAGGGCCGACTGGACAGATCTGTTTACCTCGCATAGGCAATTGCCATACTGACACGTCGGTCGATTCAAAAGATTGACAAACGAGTCTGACAAACTGACTCCATGGCCGAAACTCGCCTCTTTCACTTCAGTGAAGACGACTCGATTGAAACTTTCGAACCTAGGCCTGTCGAGGTGCCCTCTGACCGGGCGGCAGGCCAAGAGTGGTTAAATGGTCCACTCGTGTGGGCCGTCGAAGAAAACTTTCAGGCGACGTACTTATTCCCGCGAGATTGCCCTCGTATCGTTATTTGGCCGACTCCTGCAACTTCGTCAGCGGATCTCGAGAAGTGGTGGGGTGACCGATCTTGCTCACTCATTGCCCACGTGGAGTGGAAGTGGCTAGAGCGAATCGAACGACGGACACTGTTTCGTTACGAATTTGAGCAAGATCAATTCGAACGAACCGAGGACTCGTGGATGTGGGTATCAAAAACACCCGTACGCCCTTCGCGAGTGGATCGTATAGACGACCTACTCGGTGCCCTTCGGGGCGCAAACGTCGAACTGCGGATCATGAACGATCTGACTTCACTGCGAGATGTGTGGTCAACGTCAATGCATGCGAGCGGGATTCGGCTCCGAAATGCAACCAATTGGTAATTTTCGATCCACTACTAGGGAACTTCAACCAATCAAAAGTGTCGCCGGCCCGTCGTAAATCGCGCGCGCGCGCAAAAGGAAAGTCAGATTAATGGCAAAGGCTCGATTGGTTCGCGTCGGTGGTGCAGCATAGTGTCATGTCTGATTTCCGTGAGGATGAAAGTAGCAAGGCGACAGGATCAGTTGTGGGAAGAGTCCCCAGTACGACTCGTTCGCAAATGAATTCTTAGACCACGCTTCGAACGGCTTCTACAATGCGCACTACGATCGCCCAGCGTGTCTCAACTTACTGGGCGATGTCGTCGAGAAGCGTGTCCTTGACGCCGCGTGTGGGCCTGGACTTTATGCGGAAGAACTAGTGCGCCGCGGAGCATCAGTAGTGGGCTTCGACCAAAGCCCTCAGATGATTGAACTCTGTCGGGATCGGGTACCGAGTGGCGAGTTTCGAGTTCACGATTTGGCCGATCCATTGGATTGGATAGACGATGCCAGTTTCGATCTCGTCCTTCTTGCGCTTGCAATCGAGTATGTGGATGATCGAGTAAGTGCACTACTCGAACTGCGCAGAGTGATCACTCCTCAAGGAGCACTAGTGATATCACGACAACATCCAACAGCCGATTGGCTTGCAAACGGAGGCAATTACTTCGATACAAGAATAATCGAGGAGACCTGGAGCAGAGGTTGGCATTTACGCTATTGGCTTGCGCCTCTCGAACAGACTTGCGAAGAAATCGCTCAATCTGGATTCCTCATTGGACGCTTACTCGAACCGCGACCAACGATTGAAGCTGCGGCGTTTAATTCCGAAGAATACGAACGCCTCCAACGAGAGCCTGGCTTCGTGACTTTTCGACTTGTGTCGAAATGCGAGTCCCGTTGACCAAGGTGCGCAATTTCATGCGAGCACATCCGCAATCATTGCTTCATAATTCTGATCGGCAAGGTCTATTGAGGTGAGTTGCCACTTCTCGAACCAAGCAATTTCATCGTGCTCGATTGGTGAAGCGTTGTTCGGAGTGCCTGTCCACTCTGAGATAAGCCACACGGTCAGAACGTACGAATCCGTCACTAGTCTCGCCAGACACGCTTCCCCTGGGTCTGCCACGTCGATTCCGAGCTCTTCCCGGAGTTCCCGCTGCAACGCTTCGCCGGGCGTCTCGCCGTCCTCAATGTGACCTCCGGGAAGATCCCAAACGGCCGGAAACCACTCCTTGGACGCTGAACGGTGTCCGAGCAAGACACGATTGTCTTGGACGAGAAGTCCCGCAACAATCTTGTGTATTTGAGAGGAATCTCGCTCAGCCATAGCCGAGTATCGCACGGAGGACAATTGGCGACCTGCCTCCTCCGCTCGTGGCATTGTCATCAATCCGAGTATTGGCAACGAGGTGCCGAAGGCCTGAAGTGAACCCGCACACTCATTCAAATGTGATCTGCATCACTTGGCATCACCAGTTGTCCCGGGAACGAGCGGATGAACCTCTCGGTCGAAGCAGTAGAGGTCGGGCCAACGACTATGGAACGTGTACGTCGCGCCCGCGACGTGAGGAAACTCTATAACGTACGAGGTGAATCCCGGACACGTGGGGTTCGGTCCAGTGCCATTTTCATCGGCCTCGACCATCGAGGATGCAACTCCGTGGCGCGAGCGCAATGTCACCACAGGTAGCTTGGCTGTACTCAAAGGGTTGGTTCCGAGGCCTCCTGTATACCCATTGAGGGTGTCTTTGAAAGTCCGTTGAACGCCTGAAGCGAAGATCCCCGTGACCGTGGGATAACCGGTCACCGAACACGCCTTGCCGCTCACATTGGTCACTCGAATTAGAGAGGCACCGTTTCCCAGGCCGGCGCCGTCGCCGACAAAGGCCACGCGAATCTGCGATCTCAGGCAGGTCGGCGGTGGCGAGACGGAGGAGTTAGCGAGGTCACCCGTGGTGGCTTTCTTAGGGTTTGTGCGGCCACTTCCAACGGCGATGGCCAACACCACGATGACGGCGAAAGCGAGCGAAAGTGCAACGACCTTCAGTCGTCGACGTCGGGAAGCCTCGCGGGCCTCCTTAATCAACAGTTCCGTTGATTCTGTCGATTCGTTGGACTGGGATTGCTCGGCTGAAGTAATGGTCATGACCGGCCCTCTTCTGCGCCGATCGACTCGCCGGTACGGACCCATTCATGACGAGCGTCGTTTAAGACATAGGTGGCGTAGCTCCCCTTAGGCAAGTCCCCGTCAGGGAATGGACGAATTCGTATACCGATGCTCACGCTGACGGGCTGGCCACTAACTATCCAGTCACTCGCTGCGTTCAAGTACTGGTACCACTGACGTCCTCCGTCGGTAGTCACGTCGATGACTGCATTGCTGACCATCACCACTGATGTCGGCCCATCGGAAATCACTTTGCCGACGTAGTAGATGCCGCCTCCTACCCAATCAGTCGCGAGTAGCGGCCCCGCCGCCGTCCAGTGAACGCCGCCGTCCATGCTGCGAACTGGATACAGTCCGCGATCGCCATTCGGCCGCCACACGCCCCATTCGTCGATCGCCCCTGCCGATTTGATGTTGATCCATCGCAATTGCGAGGCGGGAATGACTCTCCCCCATGGCAAAGCGGGAATGTGACCCCCGCCGTCATAAAGTCCTCGCTGCATCTTCAAAGTCGAGGGGTAGGGGGTTGTCTTAGGGACACCAACAGACCCCGGATCAGTCTTGACAGGTGCGTTCACATGCTTTGGCGGACCACTGTTGCCGACCACGAGAAAACCCGCCACCGTTGCCACCAGCCCAGCGACCGCCATTACAAGGACGCGCTGCCGGCGACGGCGAGTAGCCGCGCGAGCTTCTCGAATGAGGAGTTCCGCAGGATTGGTTACTCCGCCCACTTCGGGCTGGCGAGTTGACGTGATTGTCATCGGACCTCTTTCTCGGCAACGCTCATGATACTATTGAGAGTAGTTCTATGCAAACACTCAAAATTGACAAGCATGAACCTGTTGCGCTGCACGATCAAGTGGCCGCAGAGATTCGTCGTGCGATCGCCGAAGGAGAAGCGGCCCAGGGCGAACGACTGCCTCCGGCGGTCGACCTCGCGACGGTGCTGGGCGTGAACAAGAACACCGTGATTCGCGCGTTACACATTCTTCGTGAAGAAGGGCTGCTCGACTTCACGAGAGGGCGCGGAGTTCGTGTCGTGGGAACGCCACAACGCGGCGCGGTGTTGACTCGAATTGATGAACTACTCACCTTTGCCCGTACGCAGGGGTATCGACAAGATGAGATTGTCGCACTCATTCAAGCTCGAACTTGACATTGTGGAAAGTGGCGCTATGAAGTCAGGTTCGCTTCAGTACGGAGGAGAGGAATTGTTATGTCGCTTTTGATCGAAAGGACAGATCAATCCTCGATCGAAGAGATCGTGGTCCTCTTCCCCGAAGCGCGCATCGCGCAGCGGCGGCGATGGATGCGGAGAGGCTGGATCGTTCTCTTAGTTAGCGCCATGGTTCTTCTTGCATCGATCTACACCGGTGGCGTAGGTAATCGGTCGACCAATCTTCCTGGCCGAAGTTCTGCGTTGACTCAAAGTTCAGCCACTCCACTACCAGTGGGCACCATGCTTAACGCGTCTTCAGTCGTCGCCATTCAGATGTTTACTGCGACGCGAGGAGTCGCCATCGCGTCGTTCTGGATCAAGAGTTTCACGGCGATTGGGTACTCGTATTTAACGACCACTGTCAACGGAGGAACGTCGTGGAGAATCACCGGCGTATTGCCAACTGGATCGTGGGATCCCGGTGGCCAGGGCACAGGACTCATCGAATTTGTATCGCCGCGAGAGGGCTACATCCAGCAGCCCGCACCTCGTGGCCCCTTATTCACCTCCAACGGAGGACGCACGTGGATGAGCATTGCATTTGCAGGTTTGACCACCTCACTGACATTGTCAGAGGGTGACGTGATCGTAAGCGCTCAACACTGCACCGGGTCGAGGAACGCTGATCCGTGCGTCACACGTCTAGGCACGTTCTCGCTGGGATCCTTAACGCCTTCAAGTGTCACAGTCATTCCTTCGGTGTCAGTCGATTCGACCAACAATTCCCCAGAAGTGCTCGCCATGTCGGGGGGCACTGCACTGGCAGCAGAGGGGTCAACGCTCATCGCGACGTTGAATTCAGGTGCATCGTGGCATCGAGTCATCAATCCGTGTTCTGGTTACGCACGAGGCGAAGCGCAACTGACGAGTAGTTCTCGTTGGTACATGCTGTGCGGACAGGGCGTGGGAATGATGAAAGCAAATAACTGGCTCTACAACACCACCGACAGCGGTCGAACGTGGACACTGGTTGCGAAGGGTTCGGCGCTTCGCAATGTCGGTGCCGACAACATCGGACCGTACGCTGTCAATGCCTTCGGAGTCAGTGGTGATGGCCGCGAAATGTGGATCGATGGCGGCCCCGGATTCCTCGAAGTGAGTTCGGACGGAGGACGTAAATGGCAACTCGCCGACACAATCGGTGCGAAGACGAATATCACCGGACCGTATTTCGTGAGCGTCGGTCACGAAGTGTGGTTGCCAATCTATCTCGGTGGCCTTGTTCGATCGCCTAGCGCAGCCTCTTGGAAGGTTCTTGGTGAGTCTTCATTCTCATGATTTTTTGTGAATTTGCCGCTCTTTGCCCGAATTCAGGGATACCGACGGGATGAGTCGATTTGATTCTGTTTCGTAGTTGAAGTTGCTTTCGATTCCACGATTCGTTGCGCATTTCGTTTTTGAATGTTTGAAGGAAAGTTGGAGGGAGTATTCGAATGACATTGTCGCGAACTCGTCAGGAGCGTTCAGACGAGGTGTCGGATCCGACCGAGTTACTCATCAAAGAGGCTCGCCGTGCGTCACGTAGGCGTCGCCTTTGCAACGGCCTAATTCCGCTACTCGTACTGCTTCTCGTTGTCGGGGTGATCACTTATCAAGTTGATCGCGGCGGGCCTTCAGCACCGCGAATTGGGACCGATGCGAGCACCACTGCCACACCTCCGCACTCGACCCCACTCTTTTCCGTCAGCCGCATTCTCACCTTGGCCACCGATGGCGCCGGTCCCTTCATCGTGGGAGCTGGCAACCACTCCATATTCGTGGAAGGCACGTTCGACCAGTTAAAAGGCCAAACCTCAAACAGCCAAGTTGATGACCTCATCCGAATCGATTTGAGAACGTGGCGCATCAGCGGTGCGGCGAGGTACCCCAACGAGACCAGCGTCGCCTACGGTGACGGCGCTCTCTGGTGGGCAACGGGCGAATACGCCTTCAACATAACGGCACCCGACGGTGGCCGTGTTCTGTTCAAGATCGATCCAACGAACTTGAGTAAGGAGAAGGCATTCGACCTGCCCAATCGAACGCTGCTGGTGACTGTTGCCGGGGCGTCATTGTGGGTGGCGACACCAACGACGCTCATCCGACTTAACCCCGAATCTGGGCGGATCCTGGTGAAGGATCCCTCAAGTTTCATTCCGATCGCAATGTCATCTTCCGGCCAAGGGAGGTACCTGGACGTGCTGGGATCGAGGAACTCAAAGGAATACTTGACCACTTTCGACGCCAAATCGGGACGAAGGATTATGCGGCGCTTAGTTCCGGGCGCTAGCGGCGGGCCTCTGGCCTCGACCGCGCAGGGAATCTGGATCAACACGGTGAACGATAGGAGTCAGTCCAGCACTGCCCGCTACTTCGAAGGCGATCGACTCATTCCTTCGGCAGCGCGTGGTGGTTACCCACCCGACATTTCGCTCTTCTCCGGCGTCGGCGTGATCTGGTTGGTCGATGGTTGGGGGGTTAAATCGACGGAATGTCTTGCCCCGTCAACTGGCATGGTCCGTTCAAAAGGTGGCCCACTTGGGGTCTACGGCTCCTTCGTGGCGTACACGGGTCATACATTCGTTCTGTTCGATCGCGGTCTCACGAACTACTTTGCGCAAGTTATACCCACGAAGAGCTGTGGGTGAACGGCAATCGTCAAATTGGGACGTATCTCCAATGGCCCCCCGCATCGTTCGTAAAAAACAACTTCGCATCGATCTGATTCGACGTTTGCTGCGCGACTGCAAATCCGTCTAAACGACTGGTGAATACGACCTGGGTGACTGAGCGATTGAGGACGACTGTCCATGTTCGGCCCCAGTTCGTGCTGCGAATCACCTGACTGCCCGACTTTGTCGCCTGCTGGAGGAGAATTGTCCCAGGTGCTGGGGCAGTTGGCAGTCCCGGGAGAGTGGAGTAGCCACTTTGATATGAACTTGAAAGCTCTCGAAACGGTTTGAACGTCGCCCCGGCATCGTAGGAGATGAAGAGCCACGTTGCTTCATTGTTCCAATTAGGCGGTACCGAAGATGCCGGAGGGTACACATAGCCAGCGCTTTCGCTCACGGCAAGTAGAACGTTGCTTGTCACTGGAGTAATCGGACTAAAACTCGCGCCGATGTGTTCGAAAGTAGGACCATCCCAAGCGTTCCACGTGCCGCCATTCGATAGTCGCGCACTCGAAGTGAACCCGCGATCATTCCCAGCCACAAACCATCCTCTGGATCCGACGAAACTGAACTCACCCTCCAATTGGGTGCCACCAGCGGGCATATACATTGGCTCATTTGATTTATTCGCCCATTGGTCAACATCTGAATGAGTTCCGAGTAGGTAGGCATGACCGTTTTCGTATGACCCACCGAATAGGTACGTCCACACTCCGTGGGTTGCCATCTGGATCACGCCGGCAGTAATTGACAGGCGACTGAGGCGAATCTGTCGCCAAATTTTGCCGCCATCGTGAGTTGACCACATCCGACTCACCCAATTCGGGTTGGTCGTGTTCGACGTAACGGGGGAGGGGACTGTGCCATAAATCCAGCCGTCTTGCGAGTCGGCAAAGTGGACGTTGATCGTCGCATACGAACTGCCGTACGTGCCCCAAGAGATTAGCTTGAGATCCTTATTCAATTGGCTCGGCGTGGGAACGACGTTCCAAGACGAAGCTTCGTCCCGCGTGCTTCCCAAGGATGCGCAAGTTCTCGACGCGCAGTCATCGAGCGAGAGTACGAAGCCAAGGTGGGACGACGGGAACGATACAGACATGGGGTCAAGTTGAAGCGAAGACGCCTCCGCCAAAGTTGGCGTGACATTGAGTGAAAACACGAGCAATACGCCAATCAAGAGGTGATGCAACCGCGATCTCCGGATCATCTAATCTCCCTCAACTTGCTTGGTTTACCACGAAGTGGAATCAAATGACCTTCGCGCGTTCAAACTTCGGACCACTGTTCGGATTGTTTCTTTGGTGCATGGCAGTCAAGTCGGGGGCCTGACGTAAACCCGCAGGTATCTAAGAGACGGCTTCGATCATCGCAATCAATTCGTCGGACTGGTATCCCTGCGATCGAGCGAATGTAACGAGTTCGTTCACCTTGGTCATGACCGCACCGCGCTCCGGGGTTCCCGCCACAGTGATGCCCCGGCCCTGGCGGAACTCCAAGAGTCCTTCGTCGCGCAACTCGTGCATTGCGCGCAGCACCGTGTTCTTGTTCACGCCGAGCACCGTGGCCAAGTCCTTGGCAAGAGGTAAGCGTTCGCCCGGCTTCGCTTCATCATTGGCGATCGCTCTACGAATCTCGGCGGCCACCTGACGATAGAGAGGAATGTTCGAAGCTACGTTTATCTTGACAGACTCCATAGTTCTAGTTATCTTAGTTCTATGAGTCTGAATGTCAAGGGGTGCTTCTGGTGACATTGCTTGAGCTTGAACGCACTGAAACGACATCACCGGGCGAGGCGCTCTTTCGCGAAGCGCGTCGACTGCGCCGGCGGAGATGGGGAATCGGACTCATCATTCTCTTGACAGTGGTCGCGACGAGCGTGGTGGTCTACGCCACCTCATCACGCTCGAACACGCCACCTGGTCGAATCGCGCCAACAACACCACAGCGCAATGGAAAGGGCACCGCCTCGAAAGCGATTGTGCCGACGCACTCACCGGACCTCATCCAGCCGGGGGCCCTTGCGGCTGAACCGAACGGCGACATGCTCATTCTCGACAGTTCTCGTGACCAGATTCTTCGACTCACACCCAATGGAACACTCTCGGTCTTCGCTGGTACTGGTCGAGAAGGATTCACGGGCGATGGCGGACCCGCCGTTGACGCCGAACTCAATTTCAACTATTTCTCCGAATCAGAAATTGCCGTTGCACCTTCGGGCAGCGTTTACTTCGTCGACGATGGCAGCTGCCGACTTCGGGAAGTAAATTCACACGGGATCATTCGCACGATTGTCAGCCTTCCGCTAATTCACATGCAACCCAGCGGCACGAGTTGCCAGCTCAGCGGTGTGGCAATCTCGCCGTCGGGCGTCGTCTACGTATCCACGAACAGTGACATCAAGCGCGTAACGTCGCGAGGCACGCTGGCGTGGGTCGCCGGTAAGCGGGGAACCGTCGTCACCGAGCCAAAGCATCCAACCGCATCGACCGTCGTGATGAGCCCCGGGAGTATTGCGTTTGATGCCCATGGCGATCTTGACATCTGGAGCTGGGCTCCTCGTGTGATGTACCAGTTGAGTCCGTCGGGCAAGGTCACGAATCTGGGTTGGGCGTACGCCACGCAGTTGACAGAAACTCCCAGAGGAAATGTTCTTGCGGGCACTCATTTTGGCGAAATCGAATCTATTGCCGCACAGGGAACCAGCGTTGAGCCTTACCGCAACGTCGACCCGCAGAAAGTCGATGGACTCAATTGGGGGCACGTAGGTTTTCAAGAGAACGGCATCGCGGTCACCCGTTCGGGCGTGATTTACGTCGACAACGCTCAAGGCAATGGTTACGGCGCCGGTACTGCACTCGTTCGCATCGCCAAAAACGGCAAGGCTGAGCTCGTACCGATTCACACACCGCTCAGTCGAACGCTTCCCCTCGTCGGCGCTCCCGGCTTTCCAACATCGCTCTACCCCGCCCCTCGCCGGTCAGCGACATCAACTCTCGCCGCGTGTCCGAACAACGCCGGAATCGAACCGTTTACGCCTACGGCACTCAAACAATCGAAGGTCATCGCGACGAACTTTCAGAGCGGACAGTATGCGAGCGACATTGTGGTCACGGACCGTTCTTGGTGGGTAGGAGCCTTTGATGCATTCCAAGGCGCCGACCTCGGAGTGCACCTGGCGACGAAGGAGATGCCGGCCGAGGAAAGCGCCGATGCGAATGAAATTGGTTTGGCGTGTGGTGACGCCCTAGTCCGAGATTCGATTGCTGTGTCAATCCGGCAATCGGGTTACTCGGGCGCGAGCGGAACCATATATCTCCTGAATCGAGACGGCCATCCTTTGGTCTATTACGCGGCAATCGCAAATAACTAAGATTTTGCTGAGATGTTTAACGACAAGGGCCCCACGTCGACCCGAACACAGTCGTCGGTCAACACCAAAATTCCCCGAGTACTCGGCCAGTAATTGTCGTCAGTATGCCCGCAGTATGCCTGACCAAGATTCTTTACTTGATTTGTGCGAGTTTTGCAACCACTGATCAGGTGGGACGGCACATCGCTACATTCTTCACGCTCAGCTTCCCAAGCTGAGAACGCGGGTTCGATTCCCGTCGCCCGCTCCAACGATTGGGCTTTTGAATCCTTTGATTGCAACGGCTCGAAAGTAACATTCAGTGACTGCGATTGCTCCGTGTTACATGCCCACATATGCCCGTGGTATGCCCGAGATTCGAATCTAAGGGAATCGAAGTCAATGACAGACGATGGGTCAACGCGAATCTCGAAGATGTCAGAAAGTACAACTCGCAATTGCCATCTTCGTCGTTGTCGTCGCAAGTTTCATAGTCATTCTCGTGTTTACTGCAAGCCCACGTGTCGCGAATGCACTCACTGCTGGTGGCACACAATGCCGCGATGATTGCCCTTGACAACATTATTGGCATGAAACTTCTTGGCCAATCTGCTGCATGGGTGAAGACCCTTACATGAAGAAGTCGGCTTTCATGCTCGTAGGAGACTTGCGGTGTCGGAGACCCCACGCAATAGATCCGCTTCTGAACGTTGGAGATTGACCAATCGTGCTTCTCCAAAACTGAAAAAATCCGGCAGCACCGGTGACCTTTCGCGGCGCGCTCACTAATTTAGTTTATTACTTGACAATGCATAGTACCTGGTGTACTTTTTAAACGTGACCCCAACCCACGATCCACAGCTCCTGAAGGGCGTCTTGTCGTTGCTCCTCCTACAGATGCTCGCGCAACGCGAGTCGTACGGCTACGAACTCGTCCAGCGGCTCCACGAAATCGGCCTCTCCGACATCTCCGACGGTACGGTCTATCCGGCTCTGGGCCGCCTTGAGCGCGAGTCCCGAGTGAGCGCTCGACTGGTCTCGTCGCATTCGGGTCCGGCGCGCAAGTACTACCGACCCACCGCAGCCGGCTACGCAGCGCTCGCGGAGGGGGTCACTGGTTGGCTCGCTTTCGTCGAAGTGACGAACCCGGTCCTGTTACACCCGATTCCAACCCAACCCGGCCCACCTAATGAGGAAGTATTTGATGACTGAAACTTTGATCTTGACTTGGAAAGACCGTATGCGAATCGAGCGTGCTGTATGGACCCTCGACAGCTATCTGCGAAATCTGCCACGAAAGTCTCGGATTGCTAAACGACGCGAACTGAGGGTCAACCTTCGAGCAGCTTCTGCCGACGTGGGCGTCAACGAAGCACTGCGGCGCTTGGGCAACATTCGTACAATGGCCGCCGAATACTTGGTTACTGAGTACGGCGGACCGGGACCTTCCTGGATCGTGACCACCTATTTCTTGTTTGCAGCGTTCTACTTCATGATCTGGTTTGAAAATGCGCGCATCGACGCTTTTAAAGCTGGCGCGATCGCGGCCAACCCTCACCTCACGGGCACGTTCCACTTCACCGGCGTCGCGTATGTCTTCACCAACGACGTGTTCATTTTCACCAATGGAAAGGTCTCCGAAGTCGGCGGCACGTTGCTGCCACTCGTCTACCTGTGCATCTTCGCGTTGGCCGTACTTGTCGGACGACTCTGGCGCGCCATCCCGGCAGTGCGCCAGCGTTCGTTGGGCGCGATCAACGGATGAATCGAGAGAGCGTTGCGCCGCTGTTTCATGGTGACTCACTTTTGATGTTGCCTGATATCGGTCCTTGTCTGGCATTGGGCAACGGGGATCGTGGACGTCACTCGAGGCAGTAACGCCGTGAGTTTTTCCCAGGTCGGCACAACCGAGATAGTCAAGGGCTATTCCGTGAAGCCGGGACTCGACTTCGTCACAGGTGTTGGCGCCGTGGACGACACATTCTTCAGGATTTACCCGTCGGGCTCGCATTTGTCACTCTCAGCTTCCCAAGCTGAGAACTTGAGTTCGATTCTCGTCGCCCGCTCCAACGATTGTCATCAAATACCCAACGAATGCAAGAGCTTGAATGCGTCCAGTGATGAACGAGAGTGACCGCAGTTGTCCCGTACTCATTCGCCATGACTGTGTCGAAACATCTCAACGCCATCCAAGTGTTGGCGCAACTTCACTCAGCAGCGTCTCAAGCACGTGGGCGCAATAGTCGACGCCGAGTTGATTGGGGATTGTGAGTAGCAACGTGTCGGCGCTAGCAATCGCCTCATCGTTGGCCAACTGCGCAATCAGCTGCTCAGGCGGCGCGGCGTAGGTCTTGCCGAAGCGCGCTATTCCGCCGTCGATGTAGCCGATTTGGTCCTGCGATTCGCCCTCGTGTCCAAAATACGAGCGGTCAAGGTCGCTGACGATTGGAAAGATACTGCGACTGACCGAGACGCGAGGCGTACCCGTGTGACCCGAATCGGCCCAGGCCGTGCGGAATCGCTCGATCTGCTCGGCCTGCAGTTGGTGGAATGGCACGCCCGTGTCTTCGCTCAGAAGCGTCGAACTCATGAGATTCATCCCCTGCTCCGCCGCCCACTCGGCGGTCCTGCGGGTCCCGGCGCCCCACCAAATCCGCTCACGCAGACCGTTCGAGTGCGGCTCGACTCGAAGCAGCCCGGGTGGGTTTTCGAACATTGGTCGCGGGTTCGGCTCGGCGAAACCGTCGCCCTTCAGAGCCTCCAGGAAGACCCGCGTGTGCTCCCGTGCCATGTCCGCTTGATCGGTGCCATCGGCCGGTTCGTAGCCAAAATAGCGATAGCCCTCGATGACCTGTTCAGGTGATCCACGGCTGATGCCGAGTTGCAAGCGCCCGCCCGAGATCAGGTCGGCGGACCCCGCATCCTCTGCCATATAGAGCGGGTTCTCGTAGCGCATGTCGATCACGGCGGTGCCGATTTCGATCCGGCTGGTCCTTGCACCAATGGCGGCAAGCAGCGGGAACGGCGACGAAAGCTGGTTGGCGAAGTGATGAACCCGGAAATACGCGCCGTCGGCACCAAGCTCCTCGGCCGCGATCGCGAGATCAATGGACTGCAGGAGGGCGTCCGACGCCGAACGAGTCCGCGAACGCGGCGAAGGCGCCCAGTGACCGAACGACAAAAATCCAATGTTCTTAATGACCACGAAACCATCTCCGGGACTAACTGTTCTCTCCAACCTAATGGCGTGAACATCTGCTTCCCAAGCTGAGAACGCGAGTTCGATTCTCGTCGCCGCTCCAAAGAATTCCTTCCAAACCCATAAGGCGCCAAGGGTTTAAACGAGTCCGGCAATATCCAATAAATGCTGACCCGAGCGGTATCAGGACGTCGATTTCGACGTTTCCAAGTTACGCGAGCGACAGAAAAATTGCGCCACGCGATTGCGCTGTGTGGGGGGCCGCACACTCGCGACAAAGTACAACCGAAAAGTGGGACTTCGAACGGGAGTTCCGAGAGAATCGTACGACTCCGCCTGAGTGACAATCGCCCACGTGCCCGCACGTGTGGCGACTGCATTGGCACGGCCCGGAGGCGGCGGAGCGAACGGGTCGGTCAATCATCACGACAGGACGCTTGCTTCTAGGACGTTGTTTCGACGCGCAATGGGCTTCTTCCTCGCGCCGAAGGGCGTTGGTCGTGACGATGATTCACGTAATCGTGGCGAAGTTCGCATAACGCTCCTAAACGTAACTGACGATAGATCTCGTCGCAACCGTCGTGTCTAGAGCTGTGAAGTCACTTTACCAATCGAGACAGCGCCTTAAGCAGTCGAGCGGTGTTGGATCTCGTTCCCGGGTCACTCGGCCAATCGAGCGTTTCTTCTGTGCCGGTGGTAGCTATCCATTCGTAGCCGACGTACGCGACGAAAGTCCCTCCTTAACGAAAGGCGCTTGAACATAGACCCAACCACCGACTGACAACCACCACGGACGATTAGGAAGATCACAACAGTAAAGTGTTCCGGAATGAAGGGTCGAGTGCGCTATCTGAACTCCCGTCTCCAGGACTTCACCAGCACGATCTTTTCAGAGATGTCCGCGCTCGCCGTCGCGACCGGTTCGATCAACCTCGGGCAGGGATTCCCCGACACTGATGGGCCGGATGCCATTAAACGCGCCGCGATCCGAGCGATCGAGTCCGGGCACAATCAGTATCCGCCCGTGGACGGGATCAGCGAACTGCGTTCGGCCATCGCCTGGCACCAAAAGCACTACAACGGTCTCGACTTCTCTCCGGAAAACGAAATCTTGGTCACCACCGGCGCGACCGAAGCCATTGCGGCGTGTCTCTTGTCACCGTGCGAGACCGGCGACGAGGTCGTGATGTTCGAGCCGTATTACGACTCCTACGCTGCCTGCACCGCGATGGCAGGTGCACAACGTCGTGTCGTGCAACTCCAAGCCCCTCTCTGGTCGTTTGACCGCGACACCCTTGAGAGCGCGATCACCGATCGGACTCGGCTCATACTGGTGAACACTCCACACAATCCCACCCAAGGTATTCAGCCGCGCCGAACTCGAAATCATCGCCGACGCGTGTCGGCGCCACAATCTGATCGCCGTCACCGATGAGGTGTACGAACACCTCGTCTACGAATCACCCCACCTCTCGCTCGCATCGCTTGCGGGCATGGCTGAACGAACAATCACGATATCGTCAGCCGCAAAGACCTTCTCCTTTACGGGTTGGAAGGTCGGGTGGGCGTGCGCACGACCCGAGCTCATCAGAGCGATTCGCACGGCAAAGCAGTTTCTCACCTTCGTCAACGCGGCTCCGTTTCAATACGCAATTGCCGAGGGTCTCACGCAGAGTGATGATTACCTCGTCGAGGCCGCGCAGACGCTTCGACAAAAGCGCGACCTTCTTGCGGCGGGACTTGATGGTGTTGGCTTCCACGTCTTCGCGCCTCCCGGAACATTTTTCCTTACGACGGACATTGCGCCACTTTCGGACAAGGACTTCTACACGTTCTGCCTGGAGCTTGCCGAGCGGTGTGGTGTTGTGGCGATCCCGAGTTCGGTCTTCTACGACGACAAGGTCGCGGGCCGGAACCTGGTGCGTTGGATGTTTTCAAAGCGTCTCGAAGTGCTCGAGGAAGCGATCGAACGCCTGGAGCGACTTCGATGACTCCTGAAGAGCCGTTGAACGTCAACAGAACTGACGCGCAATGCACAGATGTGAATTGACACCACGCGGGAATTAATTCAGACCCGATCCGCCTTCTCCGCGCTTCCCACGCTGAGAAGGCGAACTCAATTCTCGTCGCCGGCCCCGGGGATCTCTGTTTCGACCATTTGACGCGTGGTGCCGTCTCATTGCGTGGCTCACCTCTCGGTAGTCTTCGGCTTCCACCCCAAGGCCGGTCCTAGTCGTTCGGCAATATCGGTGATGATCTGCACGTAGTCCTCGTGGTCGAACGAGAAGGGCAGTGCGAAGACCACCTCTCGGACTTTTCGGAAACCGGAGTCAGCGTAAAGGGCTTCTGCAATCTGCTGAGAGTTGCCGATGACATCTCGAGCGAACATCATTCGAGCTGGTCCCTGCGGCGACTCGGTTCGGGGCGTGCGCGAGTCGACGTAGGCCTGGTACTTGGCCTTTTGGGTGCGCGAGGCCCGGTCGGTTGGGATGACCACCAGACCCTGGGAAGCCCGGGCCCTCTCCCCATCGGGGTGGGCCGCCCGGAAGGCATCGATGTGCGAGCGCTGGATCTCCGCGAAGTTCGGCACGTCTTCGCCCTCGGCATTCTCCACTCGGACGACACTGCTGGAGAGGAAGTTGAGCCCGTTGAGGCCGGCCCATCGTGCCGAGCCCAAGCTCGCCCCGCCGTACCACATACGTTTTCGCAGCCCCGGAGAATGGGGTTCAACCCGCTCTGAGAACGTCTCGATGCCTTGAACCCCGTGGAACGTACTGACGGGCTGCCCTTCGATGGCGCGCAACAGACGGGTCACCCGTTCGTAACTGAAGTCTTCGGCTTCGGCGCTCGAGGGATAAAGGTTGTTCTTGAAGTGCTCGAAGTTGCGCGGCTCACCCACACTGACGCCAGGGTTCAGCCGCCCGCCCGAGAGCACGTCCACGGTCGCCAGGTCCTCTGCGAGACGAAGGGGGTTCTCCCATCCGAGGGGGATTACCGCGGTGCCGAGCTCGATCCGGGTAGTACGTTGCGTCGCGGCCGCTAATACCGTCAGCGGGGAGGAGATGCCGTATTGAAGATGGCGATGACGGAGCCACGCACTGTCAAAACCCAGCTGCTCACCGAGCTCAATGACCTCAAGAACGCTCTCGTGGCCCGGTCCCGGTTCAGCGGCATCGAAGAGCCCGATGGTGAGGAACCCTAACTGCTCTAATGGCGTCCCTGGCTCCGGCACACCTAGAGAGTATCGATTGCATTCCAACCCTCGAACCGCACGAGCGCGATCCCTCTTCTTGGTCTATGTGATTACTGCTCTGGCCCGCACGAATCCCACGGTTCACGGACGCATAGGGCTTCCCAAGTTGAGAACGTGAGTTCGATCCCCGTCGCCCGCTCCACGGTGTTTCAGCTTCAGCACCATAACGAGGGGCTGTCGTTAGCCAGTCGTGACCGCTGAGCGCGACTGACCGTGTTACATGCCCATACGTGCCCGTTGCATGCCTGAGAATCGATAGAAGAAAACTGAATTCAATGACGGACAGAGCGTCGAAGTCAACTTCGAGGATGTCAGGGAAGGTACGACTCGCCATTGCTCTCGCGTCTACGGCTCGATCCTTCGAATGATCAGCAGCGCGCCACCCGCCATAATCACCCCGGCCGCCAGGCAGAGGAGACCTTCACGAAATTGGAGGGTCCAGAACTGGTCGTCGGCTATATAAACCGCGACGTTCTCCACATGGAATTTCTTGTAGCACTCAAGTTCGGCCTTCACGTATTCGCTCTCGGTCTTCGTCGGCAATTTCACGATGCACGAACCGACTCTGGGATACGTCGCAGATACTTCGCGGTACGTCGGAATACCGGTGATCGAACGAGGCACAACGCCTTGGACCAAAAGCCACGCGTTATAGGGATAGGGCGCGGCACTCCCTGTGAAGTCTCCGTTGGTCACCACGTATGGTTCGCTCCACTTGACCGTCGGCGTGACCAGATGCGAGCGCACCTGCGATGGCAGGGAAAATGCCGCGAGGAGGAACAGGAGAACGGACGCCGCAAGAGCCCAGCCCACGCGCCGAATCACCGCACCGAGAAGCAATGTCAACGCGAACATGAAAAGGCCATAGGCGACCAAATCCCAACCGGCGATTCCGTACGTCTCACGTGCGAAGAGATCGCGATCGCCAATGGTCCCGCTCCACCACGACAGAACAATTGCCGTGGGCACGAGGATCATTGTGACGAGGACCGCGCCAACCCCCGCCTTAGCGACGAACCAGCGGGTGCGAGAAATCGACTGCGTCCAGGCCAACCGTACGGTGCGGTTGTCAACCTCACTCGCCACGGCGAGTAGACCAAGTAATGCTCCGACGAGCGGCGCGACGATATAACCCGCTACCCGGATGATGTTGTTGAACGCGTGGATATTGTCCAACTTCACTGCGAGTTCACCGCAAAGGTCTCCGCGTCTCGGTGTTCGAACTTGATGGCCGCGGCACGGTGCGGCCATGTATTGAACAAGGTCGTGATGTTGCACGATGCCCGTGATGAGGATGACGCCGATCAAGACGAGTGCCAAGAAGGCCAGTGCAACGACGACCGAACGCTGAAATCGCCAAGCGATCCAGATCATGGCGTGGCACCGGCTTCTTCGCCAAATTCTGATTTTGCAGGGGTTGATCGATGCTGGTCTCTGAGATAGGCGATGGCGATTTCGTTGAACGTCGGCCGCTCAATTCGCCAGCCATCGCGCTCGAGTGGCATCGCCAGACGAACAAGGTAGGTCACCTCGCGTGTGGTGCGTAGTTCTTGCAACACCGTGGCTCCGCGCGGAACGGGCACTCCGTCGTCGAGACCCCGGCTTAAGAATCGATGGCTTTCGAGCACGTAGTCGAGGTCTTCGCTCAGCACGACGCGCGACTGAGAGAGGATGATGACGTAATCACAAATGGCTGCCACGTCATCAATGGCGTGGGTGGCCATCAGAACACTCGATTCATTATCTGCGAAGAGTTCGGTGATGTCATGTAGGAGGTCCTGGCGGGCTACAGGGTCCAATGCGGAAGCAGGTTCGTCGAGCAATATGAGCTCGGGTCGCTTGGCGAAACACACCGCAAGCGCGACCTGCGCACGTTGACCACCCGATAGATCGCGCACGCGGCTTTCAAGATCGATGTCGAGACGTGAAAGGTGCCGCGTCGCGAACTCCGTGTCCCATGCGGGATTGATGCGACGACCAAACTCCAGAATTTCGCGCACGCGCCACCACGGATATAAAGGACGGTCCTGATCGAGATATCCCACGCGAGCGCGAAGTTCGACATTCATCGTTGACATCTCTTTGCCGAAGACTGAGATTCCTCCTTCCGATGGTTTCGAAAGACCTGCGAGAAGTCGTAGCAACGTCGTTTTTCCGGCTCCGTTGGGACCGACGAGGGCGGCAATCCGACCTCGTGGAACCGAGAGTGAACACTCGTTGAGCGCCGTACGGCGGCGAAATCGCTTCGTCAACGCCTCAGTCTCGATGACCAGATCGTCGCCGGTCACGAGCGGACCTCCGCGTCGCTCGACAGAAGCGACTGCAGCCCGAGGACAATGTCGTCGTCCCCAACTCCACTCGAGCGCGCCTGAGCAACACCTTCACGCAACGTGTCGCGCCAGGACTGTGCTCGGTACTCCCGCGGGGCACTCTCCACGGCTTCAACCACGAACGTCCCCAACCCGAGACGACCCTCGACGAGACCCAGGTGTTCGAGCTCGCGGTACGCGCGGTGCACCGTGTTGGGATTGATCGTGATCTGACGCACTACTTCGCGCACCGATGGCAGTTGGTCGCCAACCCGGAGTTGCCCACGTTCGAACGCGCCAGCAACCTGATCAACGAGTTGGCGAAAGGGCGGTCGATCCGAGCGGGTATCGAGGTGGAAGACAATGGTTGGGTGGTTGCTCATGTACTAGTACACTAATACACCACGGTGATCTACGCAATTCTTCAAGCGTGGGTCTCACACTGTTCAGATCGAAGATCCGACATGTCTGATCCGCAACACTTCACTGGCCGGTTCTCCTCTCAGGTCGAAACCAGCCGCAATCCGATATAAGTACCGTCTGGGCAAATGTGAAGTAGCAACTGCATTAGTGTACTAATGCATGACCGAGAAGCCTCCATCCATTACCTTTCGGCTGGATCCGCGAAGCGGTGTGGCACCGTATCGACAACTGGTCGACCAAGTCCGCAACGCCATGGTTTCTGGCCTTTTGCGAGAGGGCGATCAACTTCCCTCGCTGCGCGACGTGGTGACTCAGATAACGATCAATCCCAACACGGTGCACCGCGCGTACCGAGAACTCGAGCACTTAGGCATCGCTGAAGGTCGGGCGGGACTCGGAACTTTCATCACGTCGTACTCGAGTCGTCCTTTCGATGCGACCGAACGTGAATCCCTTGAACGCAAACTTCGTGACACAATCACCGAAGCCCGTCACTTCGGCATCAGCGAAGAGCAAATTTTGGAACTCATCACCCTGGCGTTTCGTCAAGATGGCGACGTACGTACATGATCGACGGGACGGCCGTTCTCGAGACGGTGAACCTGGGAAAGCGCTATCGACGAAAATGGGGCTTGCAGGATTGCACATTGACGATTCCCAAAGGAAGGGTGGCTGCCCTCGTTGGACCGAACGGCGCGGGGAAATCCACACTCCTGCGAATGGCGGCTGGACTGGATCAACCGAGTGTTGGAAACTTACGAGTACTCGGAGAATCACCCACTTCCGGCAGTGGCGACCTGAAGGAAAGGGTCGGATATCTCGACCAGGAACGGCCACTCTATAAGAGCTTTCGCGTGGCCGAGATGCTGCGTTTCGGTGCGAAGAACAATCCGAACTGGAACATGGCTGTCGCCCAGGAGCACTTGGCGCAGCTCGACATACCCCTACGTTCGCGCATCGGCAACCTCTCCGGAGGCCAGCAAGCGCAGGTGGCACTCACGCTGTGTCTGGCGAAAGAACCTGAGTTGCTGCTGCTGGACGAACCGGCCGCCGCGCTTGACCCAGTGGCGCGTGATGAACTGCTCCGAATCCTCATGCGACAGGTCGCTGATTGTGACTCGAGCGTTCTACTCTCCACCCACTCACTCGGCGACGTGGTGGCCATCTGCGACTACGTCGTTGTGCTCGCTCACTCACGCGTCGTCTTATCGAATGACACCGAATACGTATTGGAGAGTCACCGGATACTCTCTGCTGTCCACGACGGCGACCTTTTGCCGCCGCCCGGTGTCAGCGTGATCAACAGCCAATCCAGTACTCGGGGACAGTCACTCCTCGTACGTGTCGAACTTCCCATTGACGAGACACAATGGCGTGTCGAGCGACCAACCCTCGAGGAGATCGTCCTGGCGTATCTGCGAGAAGGTTCGCCGGGCGCGAAAGACCGCCATAGTCACGATGATGAAGGGCTCGGCGAATGATGTGGGTTGTGTGGCGCCAACAGCGATCCATCGTCGTCGCGTTCTTCGCCGCTGCAGTCGTCTTCGTGATTTGGCTGATTGTCACGGGCCAGCACGAGCAGTCGTTGTGGAACCAGTACCTTGCTGCGCCGTGTAAAGGCAGGCTCAGTAGCATCACCCGTGACGTCAATTACTGCGCCGCATTGGAAGCCAAGGTGTCCGTCTCTGGTGCACACAATGACGACGTCGCCACGGTCATTGGCGCGATTTATGCCCCTTTGCTCGGTTTGATACTCGGGGTCAACGCCGTTGCGCGCGAAATCGAGCAGAAGACCAATCGATTGGCGTGGACTCAGTCGGGTTCACGTTCCAAATGGCTCAGGAGTAAGTACCTCACGGGCGTCACGACGATCGTGGTCATCTGCACACCCCTGTGCTTGGTGCTCTCCTGGTGGGTCCGCGCATCACATGACGCCGCTCGGATTGTTCCCAAAGCATTTCCCATTTCGGGTTTCGTGGAGATCGGCTACGGCGTCTTCTGTTTCGTTCTGGCCGTCGCCGTCGGGCTGTTGATCCGACGAGCGGGTTGGTCGCTCGCTGTGTGCATCATTTTTTTCGCTGGAGTATTCCTCTCGTTCGCAGATCAGGTTCGACCGCATTTGGTAACCCCATCGGTGATGACAGTGCAGGGCGATCAGATGGAGGCGGGATCCAGCAGTGGCTTCTATTCCTCGGGCGGGACTCCGTCGAATTCCTGGCAACTTAACCAAGGCTTCGTACCGGTGACAACGAAAGGAATTCCGAGCCAAGCTCTCATTGGCAAGTCGGAACGCGCGATGGGCGTCTGTGAAGAAGCGAGAGTCCAGGGGAGTTACTGCAGCCACCATTTGCATTTACGGACCGTTGCGATCTACATCGCGAATGGTCAGTATTGGACATTGCAACTTCTCGAGGGAGCGTTCTACGTCGGACTTGCGGCCCTGTTGGCCGGTATCTCATTCTTGGGCATTCGTCGCATCAGGGCTTGATGTCTCGAAACGACCGACAGCGTCGCACGACTTCATCTACGGTGGCCCAATGTGAACCGGCACGCACCGAAAACCTGGTCTCCGCATTTTCAATTCTTTGAGTTGTCAGCACCGATTCAAAATATTCACGATACGTACCTATCTATGGAATCGCCTTGAATGATCGGGGATACATTGACCGTGCCGCAGACCAGTAGCGAAACTCCGTTGACAATGACATTCACTGTCAGAGACTGGTTGGGGATTTCAATGCTCAACGATGTTTCGAGTGGGCAACTACTCGTCGCGCCATTCTGAGTCCCTGTGTATTGAAAAAGGAATGACCCATCGTTCGTCGAACTGAGACTCACTTTGGAGATTCCGAGTGGAGCGCCGACATAACCTCCATCAACAACCGTCGTTTTCACCGTTGTGCCAGATTCGCTGGAGAATTTCAACTCCGCGTAGCCGCTCAAATAGCAAGGGCTCGTTGCTGACAAACTGACTATCTCTTGTGCGGTGGCGACGTTGTTGTATAGGCCCGACCCTGTCAGAGTCGCAATCACGTCGCTGGAGGTGCAGGCTGTTGTCGCAACCGAAGCGACCGCTGGTGCACCCATTGGGGTGAGCGGCTGACCGGGATTAACGGTGATGCCCGAAGGCGACTGCGCTCCAGGTGGCGGAGCAATCGCGGCACTCGCACTCGGGCTCGGAATGGTCGTTGGTGTAGACGAGCTCAGGACGCCGGCGGCAGCGCTGCCCGTCACCATCAGACCTATCACCAAGGCAAGCGTCGCGCTTCGTCCCAAGCGCCACCATGATCGAGCTGTTTGGTCCACTACGTCCATTAACTGTCGACGCGCCGCATGGTGTCGGGCCGTCGGCATATTTCGCGCGGCAGGTATCTGATCAAGAAAAGTCATGGGCCTCCTTCGCACTATCTAGAACAATGAGTTGAGCAGTCGAATTTTGTGACATGGCGTGATCGAGGAGAGATCTCAAATGTTCTCGCGCTCGAAAGAGACGAGATCGGACGGTTCCGATAGGAATGTTCAACGCTGACGCTGCCTCGGCGTAACTGAGGTCGGACCAGTCACAGAGCGCAATGTCTCTCGTTCTCTTGCTTTCAGACGATTGACCAAAATCAGTATCAATTGCATTCTGCGTTCGTCGTCCATCCGATCACCGATGCCGTCTTCGAACTCTGAGGATGAACCCGATCGCGGAAGTTTTGCGAGGAGGAGTCGGTGTCGACGAAGCGACCGTTCAGAGTTTCGCGTGGCGTTGTTCGCGACCGCCAACAACCAGGGAAGGATCGAGTCGCCGTGAATCCTGACCTGATCTCGTCGTCGCCAAGCTTGGAGAAAGACGACGCTCGTCAAATCTTCTGCCGCCGACCAGGAGCCGGTCAAACGAAAGCAGTGGTTATATACGGACTTCGAGTGGCGTTCGAAGAGTTCAGCGAACGCGGCACCATTATGGGTGCTTACCTGAGACCAGAGGTCACCGTCGGATTCGCCGTCAAAAATCATTCTCACGATTACTTAATGTCCGGCAAGCCGTAGAAAGTTTCAAATAGGTTCCCAATAAGCCCGTCACGATCGAGATCAGATTCTCGAGACGGCATGAGCGACCTTCGTCACTCGCCAAGAGACATCTGAGATAAGAGAATTAGTCCCAAAAAGGTTTGACTTTCATCTTTCGTCGCTTGCTATCGACATCGAGACACTACGGGAGGAGACCGTCTCGCGTTCTCAACTCGGGCTGCAACAAGATTTCAGCGAGTCTGTGCCTAGCACGATGGAGTCGCACACGAGCTGCATTCGGGGAGATTCCGAGCACAATGGCAATCTCGCCTGGAGCCAATTCCTCCCATGCGCTGAGTTCAACTATTTCGCGGTCGGATTTCGACAGCTGCGAAAGTGCCGTGTCCACAGCACCTCCGTCCCAATCATTCCTCGAGGTCGTGACAACGGATCGGAGTTCCGTCGCCAGTCGTTCATTGATTGCGGTTGAGAGTTGTCTCTTCTTGTACAGCTTGAAGAGGACGTTCCGCGCGACACCAAAGAGCCAGAGCCGCCCCTCGAGTCCGTCGGGCACCACGTCAATGCGTCTCCAGGCCACGATGAACGTCTCCGCAAGAGCGTCGGCGGCCTCGTCGGTGTCGACGCAGCGACGAACGAGGTATTTGAGAATGTCGAGTCGATTCGTGACGAAGAGTGTTTCGAATCTTTCCACTTGGTGTCTCGAGGGATCTGTCACTTCAAGGTGCGAACTCGAGCCGTCGGAGAACGGACGTCTCACGATGCCGGTATGAATTCCGTACAAGGGTTATGGGGACGTGCCAGCGTTCGCAGAACTTTGGTCGCGTTGCCCGACGCAACGACACGTTGGAACGGCAAGAACCAACCAAACACGGACCACTTCAATGGATATGACAATTCGGCTCGTACTGCTGGCCACGCCATGGCGTTGGCAACTTCGCTAGCGGCTTTGGACGCCTTCAAGGTGTTCCCGGACTTTTTCGCGTGCCCGTAGTCACTCACCCATGCGCAGAACGCGCTCATGGCAAACCATCCGCGTTCGGCTCCAGTCGAAACCTCGACTTGCCGGTGATATGGCGTGCCCCCCGGAGGCGTTACAGGACAGGCACCCGTGGTGTTCGGATTTGGAATTTGATTCTCAAAGGCCAGTACTCGAAGTCGCCAGTTCTCGTCGCTTGAGGGATACTCGATATTGGACGAGACCGAAAGGGCGACTTTGCAGAAGTCCGGGGCCCACGTCCGGAGGATTTCTCCGGGCCCCCCGGCACTCACGTATTGTGCCGGCTGCTGCTGCCCTGTCCGGGCCTTCAGCACGACAGATGCTGCTCCCGCAACCCCAACGACAAGGAAACTTGCCAAACTCACGGCGAGAATTCGTCTAGTCAGCCACGGTCGCTTGGTGCGCCTCCACGCGTGAGAGGCCGATGTTGGAACTCTCAGCAGATGCTGACCGAGCTCATTAAGCGCAGCCTCAATTGGCGGCGATTCCAGCGCCATTTCCGATAGAGGGTCCGCCCTGCGCAGCGCGTCGTCGAGATCGTCGGGGAAAGGCATAATCAGTAGTCCTCCACTTTCTTTACACCCGTATCCCATGATCGTCATCATTCATTACAGCCGTTAAGACTTAATTCGATTCAGTCGATGTCGTATGCGTCCTCGGCCCGACGCAAACCCGCATGCACCGCCCACGAATCGCTGTCAACACGTCCATTGTTCAGAAAGGAACCGACAAGCAACGGTCGGCAGTACGCCCGCAGTATGCCTAACCATGACAATCCAACTCAATCACGTTGTGAAGATTTCGCGCGATCTGCAGTCGCACTCCTTCGATTCCGCCACTGTTCTTCCTACGAGGCGCGAAAATACGACGTGTTGCGAATCTGTAGTGAGGTGTTTGCCTTGTCGATGCGAGGGTTGGATAACAACTAAAGGGCACACTTTTGAGGGAAACTCCAGGGTTTCGATTCCGGACCGCGGCTGCCGCCACTGCTTTGATCGCGGTGGTCTGTTTTATCGCATCACCCGTAACCGTCGCAATGGGCAGTTCAACGCTTAATGGATGGAGCATTGCGACGGAGCCATCTCCAACGGGGAGTTGGAACGCAGTCGACTACGGCGGAGGGCATTGGGTCGCACTAGGTGACTCGGCAGATGTCGCCGTCTCGCCCGACGGCTCAACGTGGAAGGAATATCCCGTGCCGGCCGGATCGTGGCAATCGGTTACGTATGGAAAAGGCCAGTTCGTGGCACTCTCATCAACAAACGCGGATCCGAATGAAATGGTTTCGACGAATGGGCAGAGTTGGACCGCGACCTCGGGGCCGGCCGGTCCATGGACCGCTCTCTCATTCGGCGACGGACGGTTTGAGGCGGTGAGTTCGGCGGGACAGATCGACACTTCGACAAACGGGACGCAGTGGACGCAAGTGTGGAACCACTCCAACTATGACTTCACATCGGTCGCCTATGGAAATGGACACTTCGTCGCGACTGACTCAGCGTTGGGCGCGGTAGCGATCTCGACCAATGGCGTGAAATGGGGTCGACTCTTCCCGGCACCAAACACGGTGGCCAAATGGGGAGCCGTCGTCTATGGCATAGGCGAATTTGTGGTGCTCGATAACTCGAGCTCTGGCTACATCGCGACATCCCTGTACGGAAGCGTCTGGACGGTGCATCAACTCTCTCCCGCCCACGAGATAGATGGCGCAACGTTCGGTTGCGGCACCTTTGTCGGCGTCGGTCAATCCAGCACGTCAACCGCAAATTTCATTTCGTCGACCTCGGGAACGACGTGGACGACCGCCGCGGCGCCAATTGACGCAACTTCACACTGGAGCGCTGTCGGCTACGGCGCACATCGATTCGTCGCTGTCGATGCCTCCGGCAACATTGCGTGGTCGAGCACGTCCGCGAACTGTTCCGCCGCAATCCCGACGTCACCACGGCAGGTTTCGGGGAACATCAACAATGGCAAGGTCTGGACCTACATGCATCCGCCGTCGAGCGCGGGCGGCGCGCCAGTTAACAGCTACCGCGTGAACATTTCCAACGGAACGATCATCAAGCAGTGTTCGGCACCGGTGTACTTTGAACCCAACTGCATCATCTCCGGGCTCGAGGACCATCACGTGTACTGGGTCACCGCCCAGTCGCATAACCGCTTCGGGTATTCGGCACCGACTGACCCGGAGTTCGTAATTCCGGTCGCGTCATCGGCGTTCGACGCGGTCACGTCTGGGCCAGTCGTTTCTGGAGGCGAGCCGGTGGTGGTGCAGGTCACGGGTATTCGAGCTAACGGCGAGGGCATCTATCCACTTTCCCCGATCACGGTGCACGTTGGAGCGACGATTGCCATCTGCCATGCGAGCCCGTTTGGCGAGTGCTTACTTACTTTGTCGAATCCGCCCGTCGGGTCCGACTCCATCTACGCGACCTACAGCGGTTTCGGCCGGTCGTATCAGTCGCCGACGTCGAACGTCACCGTCACAACTTGAGACTGTAATCCCTGGTTGCCGCGAGATTCGACGCGATAGCAACAACTTCCCCAGCCGAGAACGCGGTTTCGATTCTCGTCGCCCGCTCCAGAGATTTCCGTCTCGATGCCGGTGGTGAGGAGCAATTGAACGTGGTCAGTCGTGATCGCGAGCGATTGCACCTGCCCCGTATTCCGTGTCCGGATATGACCGAAAGACGCGTCAGGTATTCAATCGAACTCACGCCTGATCTGTTTCTCAAGCTTCCCAACTGAGCGAAAATAAAATCTATGATTCCTGTCTGATGCTTGCTCCATCTTGATCGGGTTTGTATGTCTCGACTTGATGGTGTTTGATGATTCCGTAACTATTGGCCGAGACAGAGGGGGCGGTGGTGTTCGAGGTAGCCCGACCTCCGTTCGACTCGATCATCATCGATGCCTGCTCGCTGAATGAAGCGCCGGCTCGTAGTGAGGCCCTCCACTCGCACGAGATTCGCTGGCACCAGAGTGGGGCGTGTCGTGACTGAGCCATCGACGACCCGTGAAAATGCAACGAGTTCGGAACAGGGAATCCTGCTGCGTGGAATCACGAAGCGCTTCGGATCACACGAGGCGGTGAGCGACGTCGATCTGGAGGTCTATCGCGGCGAGTTTTTCACCATGTTGGGACCCTCGGGTTCGGGAAAGACGACGTTACTGCGACTCATCGCGGGCTTCGAGGTTCCCGACGCAGGGACGATCTCCCTACGCGGCGTCGACGTTACGGGTACCCCGCCCTACCAGCGCGGCGTGAACACTGTCTTCCAGGACTACGCCCTCTTTCCGCACTTCGATGTCGCCCGGAACGTGGCCTACGGTCTCAGGGTTCGACGCGTGAAGCGCACTGAGATAGTGGCACGCGTCAAGACGGCACTCGAGATGGTGCAGATGACGGAATTCGCCACGCGTCGCCCCGCGCAACTCTCCGGCGGTCAGCGTCAACGAGTCGCGTTGGCCAGGGCAATCATCAACGAGCCGCAGGTGCTCTTGCTCGACGAGCCGCTCGGCGCACTCGACCTCAAACTTCGCCAAGAGATGCAAGTGGAGCTCAAACGAATCCAACGTCAGATCGGCATTACCTTTATCTACGTCACCCACGACCAGGAAGAGGCGTTGACGATGAGTGACCGATTGGCGGTGTTCCGAAGTGGCCGAATCGAACAGATCGGACCTCCGTCTGAGGTGTACGAGCGCCCGGCATCTGAATATGTGGCGTCGTTTGTCGGAACGTCGAACGTGATCGAGGTCCCCGACGGTCGCGCAGTCCTGCGCCCGGAAAAGATAGAGATATCGAACGGTCCACGCACCGAAGGGCGTACCTACGCCGCGGGGAGCGTAATCGACGTGGCCTACCTCGGCATGGTGACCCGTTTCAGTGTTCGCCTCGACGACGGCAACACCATGACAGTCGCACGCCAGAACAGTTCGGGTGGCTCTCAAATAAACGTCGTAGCACCCGAGAGTCGGGTGACGTTGTCGTGGGACCTCAACGATGCCTTCCCTCTAACGTCACACTCCGTAGTTGAAACACAGCTCGGAGTACAAGCCAAAGGAGCAATATGAACAGGCCACGATTCCTACGATGGGTCGGCGCGGGAGCTGGAGCACTCTTGTTCAGCGTCTTCGTCGTACCAATCGCTCTCAGCGCACCCGCGGGCGCCTCATTGGGAACGCCACCCACGCAGAGCATCAAGGTGCCATCTTCGATCGGCAAGGGCGAGGGCAAATTGAACATCATCGCCTGGGAGGGCTACACCCAGCCGCAGTGGGTGAAGCCGTTCGAGAAGACGACCGGCTGCGTAGTCAACGTCAAATATGCGGGCTCGTCGAGTGAGATGGTGTCGCTCATGGCGAACGGCGGCGGTCACCAATGGGACCTCGTCTCCGCCTCGGGCGACGCGGATCTCCGCCTCATCTATGGCGGCGACGTGAAGCCCATCAACATCAAGTTGATCCCTTCGTGGAGCGAGTTCGAGCCCTTCTTGAAGTCGCCCTCGTTCAACACGATCAACGGCTACCACTACGGGGTGAGTTTCGAATTCGGACCAAACGTCCTCTTGTACTCGACCAAGACGTTCAAGGTCGCACCGACGTCGTGGTCGGTGATTTACAGCAACAAGTACAAGGGGGAGGTCTCAATTCCTGACAACCCGATTCAGATCGCCGACGCGGCGCTCTATCTCGAGTCGGCCAAGCCCAGTCTGGGCATCACCGACCCTTACGAGCTGACCCAGACGCAGTTCACTGCGGCCGTCAATTTGCTGAAGGCCGAGCACCCCTTGATCAAGAAGTACTGGGACCTCGCGAGCCAAGAGATCTCGCTCTTCCAAAACGGTGCGGTCGTGGTCGGAGCGGCGTGGCCGTACCAGACGTCGACGCTGAAAGCTGCCGGCGCCCCGGTGAATGACACCATTCCGAAGGAAGGGGCCACGGGCTGGGCCGACACGTGGATGCTCGCCGCCAACGCGCCCGATCCGAACTGTGCCTACAAGTGGATGGCGTACATGTCGACGCCCAAGATCCAAGCCGAGGACGCCATCTCCTATGGCGAGACCCCGGCCAACACACTGGCCTGTCCGATCATGAACACGTTGGAAAAGGGCGGTTGCGCCGCGTACCACGCCAACGCCCCGCAGTCGTATTTCACGACCATCAAGTTCTGGAAGACACCGCTCACCACGTGTGACAACGGAACGAACGACTGCGTTGGCTTTACTCAATGGCAACAGGCCTGGACGCAGATCACCGGGTAACACCAAATGTCCGTCCGTGAAGTGACTCGCGAACGACTCGGGGCGGCGCTGTGGCGCCGCCCCTGGTTGCGCGGAGCCCTCATCCTTTCACCACCACTGATGTGGTTCTTGGTGGTCTACCTGGCTTCGTTGGTAGCGCTGCTCGTCACGGCCTTTTTCAGTGTCAACTCGCTGACCGGCAACATCGCCTATCAGTGGACGTGGTCCAACTTCTCGCAGATCTTCACCCAGTCCGTATACGGAACCATCATTTTGCGAACGGTGATCATGGCCGTGTTGGTCACCGTCACCGACGCCGTGATCGCCCTGCCGTTCGCCTTCTTCATCGCCAAGATCGCTTCGCGACGTTCGCGCCAGGCGTTTCTCGCGCTCGTCTTCCTGCCGCTGTGGGCCAGCTACCTCGCCCGGGTGTACGCGTGGATCAACATCCTCTCGAACCACGGCGTATTGCCAAGTATTGAATCGCATCTCGGACTTCCGATCACGAACTTGGCGTACACGAACGTGGCCATGTGGATCGTTTTCTCCTACCTTTGGCTTCCTTTTATGATCGTGCCGATCTACGGCGCCTTTGAGCGGGTCCCCGACTCGCTCCTCGAAGCCTCCGCCGACTTAGGTGCCGGCTCGTGGTTCACCTTTCGCCAGATCCTGATGCCAATGATCCTTCCCGGAATTGTGGCGGGCTCGATCTTCACCTTTTCACTGACCCTCGGTGACTTCATCACACCACTGTTGATCGGTGGGTCGAGTTCGAACTTCATTGGCAACGCCATTTACGACAGCGCGATCAACGGCGGCGATTTACCTTTTGCCGCGGCACTCGCCTTTGTGTCGATCGCCATCATGGCGGTCTATCTCCTGCTCGCGCGCCTGGCCGGCGCCTTTGACGCAATATGAGACTCTCCCGATTCACTCGCGGTGGCTTCGCTATCTTTGCCGCGTTGGTCGTCACGTTCCTGCTCGGTCCGCTGCTCGTCATCGTCCTCTTCGCATTCGACAAGTCCAACGTGCAGTCACTGCCAATTCGCCACTGGACCACGCACTGGTTCGTGGTCGCGTTCAACGATCAGGCGGTGCGCAGTTCTCTATGGCTGAGCGTGAAAGCGGGCTGCGCGGCGACGCTGATCGCGTTGGTCCTCGGTACGCTCGTCGCTTTCGGGATACACCGGTTCCGCTTCTTCGGTCGTGACACCGTGTCACTCATGCTGGTCTTGCCAATCGCCCTACCGGGCATCGTGACCGGCCTCGCGTTGCAGTCGGCCTTCAACATCGCCCACATCGACCTGTCGATCTACACGATCATCGTGGGACACGCGACGTTCTGCATGGTGGTGGTATTCAACAACGTCGTCGCGCGCTTACGCCGCACGTCGAGCTCACTGATCGAGGCGTCCTCGGATCTCGGTGCCCGACCGTTGCAGACGTTCCGACTCGTAACGCTGCCCATGCTCTCGACGGCGATCATCGCCGGGGCGTTGCTCGCGTTCGCGCTGAGTTTCGACGAGGTAATTGTCACCACCTTCACCGCGGGGGCCCAGAACACGCTGCCACTGTGGATTTTCGGGGCCATCCAGCGTGGTCAACAGTTGCCCGAGGTGAACGCGGTGGTCGTCTTCGTCTTGATCTTGACCATCGTGCCGATTGCGTACGCGGCCCGGATATCAAGTGGCGAGCGATCCTTTGGATCAGCCGAGTCAAAATAACAAGTGGTTTCACAGCCTCGATCCGTGAGACGCTCTCGCTAATTCACGCACCTGCGCACATCGTGACTCCGTCTGATCAGAAAAGACAGTCATCGGAGCGGAACGGGCCATGAAGTACAGGGGTTCGCGAGGTTGAATTGTGACCAGACTGCGCAACAGCACATATCGGTCGGCCGTACTCAAAGCCCAAGAGCAACATCCCTAGTCTCCCCGAGACCGCCGTGGGTGCTCGAGGCGGTTTACACAGGCGACGGAAAATTAGGCCACGCGATTGCGCTGTGTGGGGGCCGCGCATTCACGACAAAGCACAATCGAGGAGTTGGACTCTCCGCTCGACGTCGCGACCCGGAAGATTCGAACGACGCCACCGGAGTGACAATCGCGCGCATGCCAGCACGTACGGCGAGTGCACCGACATGGCCCCGAGGCGGGACGGCGAACGGGCCCCTCCGCAATCACGAGAGTTCGTCTGCTTCCAGCGCGTCGGGTGGGGGTGAGTCGAGTTCCTCATTCACGTCAAGAAGCAACGGTCGGGCAGATTGTTCACGTAATGGTGGCGATATTCGCATGATGCTCCTCGACGCAATTGACGCGAAAACTCCCGCGCAACCGTCTTGTCTAGAGCTGTCGTGTCAATTTACCCGTCGAGACAGCATCTCAAGCAGTCGATGAACGAACTGCTCGCCGAGCAGTGGCGGATTCTGTTCGTCGGCGACCCGCGGGTCGAGTCGTGCCACATTTGTGACGCGAAAAACCGCACCCATCAGGTAACGCCGGTCTAACACCAGTATTAAGAGCGCGACCGTTCAAGCAATCTGGACTTTGGGCCCTGGTCAGCCCGAAGGTAAAGCCTTTAGATGGAAGGGGACCAAACAGATGTAAAAACCCAAGATCCTGTACCGAGGAGCCGACATGACGTCACTTATTTCTCCATCCGCCTCGAAATCCGAACCCGAAGCCGAACCGCTGTCGGATCGCAACCAGCAAAAGGCCCACGCCCTGGGACTCACCTCCGCCACGGCATTGGTCGTCGGCAGCATCGTTGGTACCGGTGTGTTCACGATGCCCGCGGTCCTCGCGGGAGCGGGCACCATGGGTATCGCGGTTCTCGCCGTCATCGCGGTAGGCGCGATGCTGCTCGCGGTCCTGTTCGGTCAGCTCACCAAGCGCGTGCCGAATAGCGATGGTGGCGTCTACGCGTACTCCCGCCATGAATTCGGCGACTTCGCCGGCTACCTGGTCGGATGGTGCTACTGGATTCAGTCCTGGGCCGGCAACGCGGCGATTGTGTCCTCATGGGTCTTCTACGTCGACGCCTTGTTCAAGTTCTCTCACCCCAGTGGCATGGCGAACTGGGGTATCGCGATGATCGGCCTGTGGATCCCGGCGATCATCAACCTATCCGGCGTGCGTCAAATGGCCTGGTTCCAGAACGTCACCGTGGTCTTGAAGTTCCTGCCGCTGCTCTTCGTGGGTGTCGTCGGCTGGTTTTTTGTCGCGAAGGCCAACTTTGGACCCTTCAACGCCTCCGGTGGCAGTCTTTACAACGGCATCGGTATCGCGGCCGGCGTGGCACTCTTCTCGTTCATTGGTGTTGAAGCGGCCGCCATCACGGCTAAGCGCGTGAAGGACCCACGTACGAATGTCCTTCGGGCGTCGGTCATCGGCACCGTGGCGAGTGCGGCACTGTACGTTCTCGTCACGGCCGTCGTCATGGGTCTCGTTAGTCACCACACGCTCGTGAATACCGGTTCGCCCTTCGTGAACGCCTTTCAAACGATGTTCCCCCACAGCGCATGGGCGGGACAGTTCGTCGCCGGCGTTGCGGTTATCTCGGGCCTCGGAGCATTGATCGCGTGGACGTTGATCGTCACCGAGACCTCACGCGCTATCGCCCAGGACGACCTGTTCCCGCGTCCCTTCGCGTGGTCCGATAAGAGGGGCACGGCGTGGTTCGGCATCCTCGTCGGCACGGCGCTGCCGTCATTGTTGATGCTCTGGCGCTACTCGACGAGTTCTGGCCTGACGGTCTTCACCTACTTGGTGGACCTGAGCGTCGTGACGGTCGCGATACCGTACTTCTTCTCCGCGATCGCCCAGTTGACGTTCCTAGTGTCGAAGCGTCGCCGCGTACAGGGTTGGCAACTGGCTCGTGACCTGTCCGTTGCGGGCGCCAGCGTCCTCTTCTCGATGTGGGTGACGTTCGCCTCCGGCTACCAGGTCGTGTACCAGGCGCTCGTGGTCTTGCTCGCGGGATTGGTGCTCTACGCGTTCCTCAATGCCCGCCGCCAAGGACTCGGTGAGATCACCTCGCCCGTTGACCTTCCCGATGAGGTACCCGCATCGTGGCACGCCGAATTGCTAGCGCCCAAAAACGTTCAGCCCGAAGAGGGTCACTAGCTCGATAAAGGGCAACACGCCCAAGAAGTAGAAGAAGAGAGGTTGTGTAATGACACTCCACGTTGATTCCGAAGTGGGCCAACTCAAGCAGGCGATACTGCACCGGCCCGGTCTCGAACTTTCGAGACTGACGCCCTCGAACGTCGAGAGCCTGCTCTTCGACGACGTGCTCTGGGCCAAGAAGGCGCGCGAGGAACACGACGCCTTCGCCCAGGCGCTCCGCGACAAGGGCGTGAAGGTCCATCTCTTCGGAGACCTGTTCACCGACGTGCTGGCCACGGTCGACGGTCGAGCCTTCGTGCTCGACACGCTCATCACCGATGATGAGATAGGGCCCTCGCTCGTGAAGCCGGTCCGCGCATTGTTAGAGAATCTCGAGCCCGCGAAGTTGGCCGAGTACCTCATCGGCGGGATCTTGAAGGCGGACCTGCACCCGATGACCGCCCGAAGCCTCTCGTGGGAACACTTGCGCGCCGACGACTTCGTGCTGCCCCCCCTTCCCAACACGCTGTTCCAGCGCGACAACACGTGCTGGATCTACGGGGGGGCCACTATCAACCCCATGGCGAAACCGGCGCGCCAGCGCGAGTCACTGCACACCCGTGCGGTCTACCGCTACCACCCGATCTTCAAGGACGAGAAGTTCGACCTCCTCCTCGACGAAGAGGTCGTCCACCACAACGCCACCATTGAAGGTGGCGACGTACACGTCCTGGGTCACAAGACGGTCATGATCGGCATGGGCGAGCGAACGACACCCGTCGCGGTCGAGATCTTGACGCGTCGTCTGTTCGAAACCGGTCAGGCCAGTCGGGTCATCGCCATCGAATTGCCGCACAGCCACGCCTTCATGCACCTGGACACGGTGATGACGATGCTCGACGTGTCGACGTTCATCCTCTACCCCTACATCGACAAGAACCTGCGCAGTTGGACGATTACCCCCGGGGACGAATCGGGAACGCTCAACATGAGTCTGAACGAGGACCTGTGGGAGACAATAGCCCAAGTGCTCAAGGTCGACCACGTGACCGTCCTCACGACTGACGAGGACGTTCGCGCGGCCGAACGCGAACAGTGGGACGACGGCACCAACTTCCTCGCCGTTGCTCCCGGCGTCGTGCTCGGCTACGAACGCAACGTGGCGACCAACACGATGCTCCGTCACCACGGCATCGAGGTCGTCTCGATCGTCGGCAGCGAGCTCGGTCGCGGTCGCGGTGGTCCACGCTGCTTGACTTGCCCAATCGAAAGAGAGAGTGCGCTATGAAGAACTCCGAAATCGTGACCGCATTGAGGGGCCGCAGTCTGCTGAGAGACGTTGACCTCACGAAAGAGGAGTTCATTGGCCTGCTCGACTTAAGTGAACATCTCCGTCATGAGAAGAGGTCCGCGACCGAGAAGAAATTGCTCAAAGGCAAGAACATCGCATTGATCTTCGAAAAGTCCTCCACGCGCACGAGGTCCGCCTTTGAGGTGGCCTCGCATGATCAGGGGGCGCACGTCACCTACATGGGTCCCGGTGAGACACAACTGGGGCACAAGGAAACGGTGAAGGATACCGCTCGCGTCCTCGGACGAATGTACGACGGCATTGAGTTCCGAGGGTTCGCGCATCACGACGTGGAGATGTTGGCCGAGTTCTCCGGCGTGCCGGTCTGGAACGGGCTGACGGATATGTGGCATCCGACGCAACTACTGGCGGACATGCTCACGATCCGCGACCACGCCACGAAGCCCTTCGAACAGGTTGCCCTCACCTACGTCGGCGACGCACGAAATAATACGGCGAACTCGCTGCTCTGCGTGGGTGCACTGCTGGGCCTTGACGTGCGCATTAGTGCTCCCGCGGCTCTCCAGCCGACCGATGAGGTACAGCGCATTGCGAAGACGGTGTCGGCGCACTCCCAGGCGAAAATTCTGATCACCGAGGACGCCGAGAAGGCAGTGGCGAACACGGACTTCATTTACACCGACGTCTGGGTCTCAATGGGCGAGCCCACGGATTCGTGGGCCGAGCGAATCAAGTTGTTGTTGCCCTACCAGGTGAACGCGAATCTGATGAAGGCCTCGAACAATCCCGACGTTCGTTTCCTGCACTGCCTGCCGGCTCTGCACAATACGCTCACCGACGTGGGCGCCGATCTGAGCAAGAAGTACGGCGTCGACGCCTTGGAGGTCACTGACGAAGTCTTCGAGTCCCCCGCATCGATTGTCTTCGACCAGGCCGAGAACCGTTTACATACGATCAAGTCGATCCTGGTTGCGACGTTGGCGGGAGTCTGAGATTCGTGTCGTCGCCGCACTAGGCGGCAACGCACTCCTGCAGAGGGGCGAGAAGCCCGCCGCCGAGATTCAACAGCACCACGTCGTCGATGCGGTGAGGCAACTGTCGCGCATATGCCAGGGAAACGAGATCATCGTCACCCACGGCAACGGACCCCAGGTTGGGATGCTGGCACTCGAGAGCGCGAACGACCCCGCACTTGACCATCCCTTCCCCCTCGACGTGCTCGGTGCACAGACCCAGGGCATGATTGGCTACTGGCTCGTGCAGGCGCTCGACAACGTGCTCGAGTGTCCGGTCGTGGCACTGCTCACGCAAACGGTCGTGGACGCGAAGGACCCCGCGTTCGACACGCCCACGAAATTCGTCGGTCGTGGCTACTCGAAGGAAGAGGCGCGTCGGGTGGGCGCAGGAAAGTGGACGCTCCGAGAAGACGGCCAACTCTGGCGCCGCGTCGTTCCTTCGCCCGAGCCCATAGAAGTCGTCGAGATCTCGATCGTGAAGGACCTGGTGTCCCGGGGCACCCTCGTCGTGTGCGCGGGCGGTGGGGGCATACCAGTGGCGCGCGACCAGCGCGGTCACTTGGAAGGCGTCGAAGCGGTAATCGACAAGGACCTCGCGGCGGCGTTGATCGCCCGCGACGTCGCAGCCGACGTCTTGTTGTTGCTCACCGACGTGCCGGCGGTGCTCGCGGACTACGGACTACCCACGCAACACCCCATCGACAGGGCGACCGTCGCGGAGCTTCAAGCGATGAGTTTCCCGGCCGGATCGATGGGCCCCAAAGTGGAAGCGGCCTGCCGATTCGTGAAGGCGACTGGCAAACGAGCCTGCATCGGGACCTTTGATGATGCGCCGGGTCTGCTGGACGGATCCGTGGGAACGAACGTACTTCCCTGATCTGAGGCACCTGGGACGGCTTCGGGACATGGCGTGATGATGCCCCAGCACCGGTTGTCATTGACGCACGTATCGATCCGAATCACCCAGATCATCGTGAAGTCACTCAAACAGTTACGCACCGACGATGAGACGCGCGATACTCCCCTCGCCGGGCGTAAGGAAGAACTGGGCCAGG
>Ga0182014_10000948_pt1 | contig 39562 bp, 36 predicted proteins | sample 612S2DmetaG_FD_120489 | JGI IMG/M metagenome (GOLD analysis project Ga0182014, IMG submission 120489) | Permafrost microbial communities from Stordalen Mire, Sweden - 612S2D metaG | ecosystem: Environmental > Terrestrial > Soil > Wetlands > Permafrost | place: Sweden: Stordalen | collected... | reverse complement strand
TGGTTAGTAATCAGATCTAACCGCTGTTATCATGGAGCCGTCATGAACGCTCCGACGTGTGCCCAGCCGACCTCACTGGCCGTCCGCCTCTTCCGCGTACACCCGCGCGGCGTAGGCCTCCAGCGACTGCTCGCACTCCTCCAGGGCCTTCTCGGCCGCCGGCCGCCCGTCCGCGCCGAAGGCGTCACGGTCCCTGACCTTCGCGAACCAGTTGCGCAGCTTGACCAGGTCGACTTCGTTCTCTTCCAGTTCGGCATAGGTGAAGTGGTTCGCCGCGTACTCCTTCTTCATCTGCTGCAGGAAGTCCTCGCAGCGGTCCACGATCTCCTCGTACTCGTCGTTCCGCGCCGCCTGGAACGCCGCCCGCACCTCCTGCTCGCCGGCCAGCACGTCGCACGACATCAGCACGGCCGTGCCGGACATGTCGAGGATCTCGTGCCGGAGCTTGCGCAGGGCGCGTTCGGCGCTACCGGTGGCGGGCAGCGCCGCGCAGGAGTTCTGCAGGTAAATGGCGCCCAGGCTCTTGATCCGGCGCCATACGGTGGAGCGCAGCCTGGTCGGCTCGGACGGGACGCGGTAGATCAGCACGAGCCAGCCCGAAGGGTCCTGCGTGCCAGCCGCGCCCGCAGCAGGGTCGTCGTTTTCGGTCACGCGGCCATTGTCTACCCGGCGCCGCGTAGCGTCGGTCCCGCACCAGCCTGCCTGGAGGTCCAGTGAACGAGCTTGTCCTCGCCCTCACCGTCTTCGTGGCGTGCGCCGTGGAGGCGGTCGAGGCCCTGACCATCGTGCTCGCGGCCGGCCTGACCCGGGAGTGGCGGTCCACCTTCCAGGGCATGGCCGCGGCGCTCGTCGTGCTCGCGATTGTGGTCGCGGCGCTCGGCCCCGCCCTCACCCTGATCCCGATCAGTGCGCTGCGGCTGGTGATTGGCGCGCTGCTGGCCATCTTCGGCCTGATGTGGCTGCGCAAGGCGATCCTGCGCGCCACCGGCCACAAGGCCCTGCACGACGAGGCCAGTGCCTACCTGCGGGAGGTGGAGGCGGCCAAGGCCGCGGAGCGCCGCTCCCGGCGCGGCGTCAACGACTGGTACGCGTTCACGCTGGCGTTCAAGGGTGTGCTCCTCGAGGGTCTCGAGGTTGTCTTCATCGTGCTCACGTTCGGCATCAACCAGGGCAGCATCTGGATAGCCGTCATCGGCGCCGCCGCGGCGGTCATCGTCATCGCGGGCGTCGGGATCGCGGCCCGGGCCCCGCTGGCGCGGGTGCCGGAGAACGCCATGAAGTTCTCGGTGGGCATCATGCTCACCTCGTTCGGCACCTTCTGGGGTGCCGAGGGTGCCGGAGTCCACTGGCCCGGCAGCGATGCGTCGCTGCTCGGGCTGATCCCCGCCGTCGCCCTGGTCGCCCTCGGCTACACGGCGCTGCTCCGCCATGGCTCGGCTGGCCTGGCCGCGGTAGGTGATCCGGCCGCGGTAGGTGATCCGGCCGCGGTAGGTGACCCGGCCGCAATGGGTGGCCCGGCCGCAATGGGTGAGCCGGCGGTTGAGCCGGCGCAGCCGTCCAGGAAACCGTGAGCTGATCATGATCTTTCGCGCATCGGTCAGAGAGGCCTGAGAAATGAAGTGGCTTCGCTCGTTCTGGGATTTCTGGTACGACTTCGTGGTCGGCGACGACTGGCGCGGGGCGGTGACCATCGTCACGGCGCTCATCGTGACCGCGCTGCTCGTGCACGTGGCGCACGTCAATGCCTGGTGGCTGCTGCCCCTGTCCGTATTCGCCGGGCTCGGCTGGTCGCTGCGCCGGGCCACCACGACCCGGCCCTAACGGCACCGCGGCCGGGCCTTACGCCTTAGCCATGGCCGAGGGGTCAGTGCGGGCGCGCCCGGACCATCCCGCTTTCGTAGGCCAGCACCACGGCCTGTACGCGGTCCCGCAGCCCCAGCTTGCCGAGGATGCGGCCCACGTGGGTCTTGACCGTGGCCTCGGACACGTAGAGCCGCGTGGCGATCTCCCCGTTGGACAGGCCGGCCGCGACCTGGACGAGCACCTCCCGCTCGCGGTCGGTCAGGTCGGCTATTTCCGGGGGCGGTCCCTCGTCGGCGGGCAGCATCGGGACGAAACGGTCGATCAGGCGCCGGGTCGTCGACGGCGCCACCACCGAATCGCCCGAGTGCACGGAACGGATCGCGAACAGCAGTTCCTGTGGCGGGACGTCCTTCAGCAGGAAGCCGCTCGCCCCGGCCTTGAGCGCGGCGAACGCGTACTCGTCGAGGTCGAAGGTGGTGAGCATCAGCACGCGCGGGCTGCCGGGCAGGGCGCAGATCTGCCGGGTTGCCGCGACGCCGTCCAGCCGGGGCATCCGCACGTCCATCACCATGACGTCGGCGATCTGCCGTTTGGCCAGGCTGATGGCGCCGAGTCCGTCGGCGGCCTCACCCACCACGGTCATGTCGTCCTGCGCGTCGAGCACCATCCGGAAGCCGGTCCGGACCAGTTCCTGGTCGTCGACCAGCGCGACCCGTATCGTCACCTGGTGCTCCGCCCGGATGTGATGGCCGCCGATACTCCGGGAGCGGGCCGGGGCGCAGGTCCGGGGGCGGGAGCCGGCCTCGGCATGGGGGCCGCCGCCGGGACGAACGGCAGGCTTGCCGTGACCTGGAAGCCACCGCCGGTCCGGGGCCCAGCGCGGACCGTTCCGCCGGAGATCTCGACCCGCTCGTACATCCCGATCAGGCCGTGCCCGCCGTGCCCGCCGTGGTCCGGCGGGGCGGCGGCGCCGCGGCCGTCGTCGGTGACGGACACCCGCACGTCGTCGCGCCCATAGCGCAGCGTCACCCGGGCCGATGCGCCCGGCCCTCCGTGTTTCCTGGTGTTGGTCAGCGACTCCTGGATCACCCGGTAGGCGGCCAGGTCCGCGCCGCCGGGCAGGTCCCGGGGGCCGCCTTCGACCGCAAGCGTCACCGCCAGTCCGGCCGCCCGGGCCTGGTCCAGGAGGTCACTGATCTGGCTGAGGCCGGGCTGCGGGGCCAGTTCGGCCGGCTCACCGTCCGTGCGCAGCACGCCGACCAGGCGGCGCATCTCGGCCAGCGCCTGCCGGCCGGTGCCGGAGATGGCGGTAAGCGCGTCGCGGGCCCGGTCGGGCTCGGCGTCCAGGGCGAAGGCGGCCCCGTCCGCCTGCACCACCATCACGCTGACGTTGTGCGCGATGACGTCGTGCATCTCCCGGGCGATCCGGGCCCGTTCCGCGGCCGCGGCGATCCGTGCGTGCGCGTCGCGTTCCCGCTCCAGCCGGTCCGCCCGTTCCTCCAGGGCCCGGTAGTACCCGCGCCGGTACCGCATCGAGTCGCCGAGCACCCAGGCCAGCGTGATCGGCACGGCGAAGAAGCTCAGCGTTTCCAGCACCGGGTACGGCCAGTGGAGCGCGCGCTGCGGGGCCCAGCGGGCGATGGCCGCGCCCGCGCCTGCGAAACAGGCCACCAGCCCGGCCACCGACACCCGGCGGGGCCGGTAGGCCGCCAGCGTGTAGAGCAGCACCAGTATCGACGCGTCGGTGAAGGCCGGCTGCGGCATCACGGTGACTTGGACCACGCCCACCGCGGCCGCCGCGATGAAGGCCCTCTCCGGGTGCCGGCGCCGGAACACGATGGGAGCCACCATCGCCAGGGCGACCAGGGCATACACCGCCCAGAGACGCCCTGACCTGCCGACCGCCGCGCCGCTGAGCAGCACCAGGGCGAGGGCAAGGGCGGCGTCCAGTATCCGGGGATGACGGCGCGGCCAGGCGTAGAGGGCGTGCACGCGGTCAGCGTAAGCCGCCGGAGTCCCGCCTGTCGTCACCCCGCAGGCGGACCCCATCCTCCCCCCGGTGTACGCCCCCGCCGTCCGCGCCCCTGTCCGCGGCCCCGTCCGCGAGACATCGGCGCCCGGCGGGGGCGCGGCACGTCAGCCCGTGTAGATGGGGCCGGCGCCGGGCTGGATGGGCCGGCCGAAGCGTCAGCTCATCGCGGTGACCACCAGGCAGGCGGCCGTGGCCGTCTCGACCAGGGCGCCGAGCACGTCGCCGGTGACCCCGCCCAGCCGCCGGACGGCGTGCCGGGCCAGGGCCAGGGCGGCCAGCACCCCGGCCGCCTCCGCCACCGGCAGGATCCACTCGACCGGCACCGCGGCCACCCCAGCGGCGAGGTAGATCCCGCCGATGGTGACCGCCAGCACCGCCGCCGTGATCAGCGCCGGAACAACCGGGGGGAGTGTGCCGGCCACCAGCGCGCCCAGCCCCTCGGGGCGCGCGGCGCGTACGCCCTGCCGGCATGCCCAGGTGATCGCGAGCCGGCCCGTGACCGCCGCCACGATCACCGCGGCCGGGCCCCGGCCCGCCGCGTCCGCCTGGGTGAGCCCGGCCACCTGGAGCAGCAGCGTCAGAACCACCGTGACCACGCCGAACGGGCCGATGTCGGAGCGGCGCATGATGTCCAGCGCGGCCGCGGCGGGCTTCCGGCTGCCCAGCCCGTCGGCCAGGTCCGCCAGCCCGTCGAGGTGCAGGGCGCGGGAGAGCACGGCCAGCGACCCCACCGACAGCGCGGCCGCGACCAGTGAACCGGTGTGCAGCAGGTGGCCCGAGACGTACAGCACGGCGGCGGCGATCACCCCGAGCAGCAGGCCGACCACCGGAGCCCAGGCCATGGCCTCCCCGGCGGTCTCGCGGTCCGGTGCGGCCAGCGCGGGGGAGGGCGCACCGCCCGGGGCGGCCGCTCCGGGCGGCGGCTCGGCCACCTCCCACGGCGGCCTGGCCTCGCCACCCGGCCCGGCCGGCCCGGCGGGCTGGCCCGGCCGGCCGGGGAAACGGCCGGGGAAACGGCCCGGAAGGCGTCCGGTGCCACCGAAGAGGCCCGGCCGTACCTCTTTCTTTGTGTTCTCTGCGGGTTTCTTTGTGTTCTCTGCGGGCGAACTGACCGTTCCCGGGCGTCGGCCGGCTGCGGGCAGCACGCTGAGCAGGGTTATCGAGAGCCTGAGGGCATCACGGCGCATGGCGGTTCAGACTAGGGGGCCCGATCCGGTCAGTCAGGTCCTTCCGCACCTCGTAACAGACACGTACTATCTCAAGGTATGGCGGAATGGTGGTCAATCGAGGTCTTCCATGCCGACCTGTCGGCCCGGCGGTGGAAGGATTCCTACGAGGGCGCGCTGATCGAGGCGGCCCTGGCGAACGGCGCCCAGGACTGGGCCTGGCACGAGCACCGAACGGGCGTGGTCCTGGAGGTGGCGTTCCCGGATGAGTCCTCGTGGGAGGCGTTCCGCGCGCTGCCCGCCGTGGCCGCCGCGCTGGATGCGGCGCCGGACCCGGTGAACGGGCTCATCGTCTACCGGGGCCGCGGCGGCTCGTCCGGTTCCCGCTGGCCTCGCCGGCGCGGGCCCAAACCGAGCGCGGGGGCGATGGCCCTGACCGAGCCTGCCGAGCAAGAACGGCTCGACGTCACCGAGTCCGAACCGCCCGAATGGGTTCCGGCGGGCGCCCCGTCGGCACCGGGGTTCTGACCGTTGCCGGTGGCCAGCTGGCGTCGCCCGCGCCGGGCCGGTTCGCCCGCGTCGTTGCCCGCGGCCTGGCCTGCGTGGTAGCCCGCGTCCCGGCCCGTGCCGTTTTGGCATCGTATTGTGACCTTCTTCGGGCCCGCGCTTGCCCGTCCCGGGCGAATTTACCGCCCGGCTGGGGGCAGGATGGAGCCCATGAGGGATACACGAGTCTCGGCGGACGACCTGCGCGCCGCGATCGAGCGTACCGGTTACTACCCCGGACTGGTTACCGATGCCGTCTGGTCGTCGCTCGGACCCGAGGCCGTCCAGGCTTTCGTGGTCCAGCACGATGCGATCTTCGATCCGGGCATGGAGGTGCGCCGGCACATCACGGTCCTGGCGCTCACGCCGACCCGGCTGATCTACTCGCACACCGACGAGCATCCCGCCGAGGAGCCCGACACCCGCGCCCAGGCGGAAACCAGCACCGAGGCCGTCCGCTTCTCCCGTATCTCGTCCGTCGCGCTCACCCGGGTGGTCCCCGACCCCGCCGCCTACGTGCCCGGCGTGACGATGCCGAGCGAGGTCGTGCTGACCGTCGGCTGGAACGTGCTGTCGCACGTGGAACTGGAACCCGCCCACTGCGGCGACGAGAACTGCGAAGCCGACCACGGTTACCTGGGCACGATCACCGCCGACGACCTGACGCTGCGGTTCAGTGAGGGGGCCGACGGTGCCGACGGCATCCGCCAGGTACTCACTTTCGCGACCGCGCTCAACGACGCCACCGCGGGTACGGGCCGCTGAAGCGATCGGAAAGCCACAATTAAGGCATAAAAGGGCGCATAGACGCTCAAAGTGCGCTAGAGGTGCGTTGCCGTTACGCTCCCTTAGATGGGAGCACGTTCCGGCCGGACCAGCCAGGCAGCCGATCGATCGGCTGGTTCCGGCAAAAGCAGCAGGCAAAGGATCTTTCCCGCATGAGGCCCGAGGCGAGAAGCGCCCCCCTCGTACCGTCGTATGGCTCCGGGACCCTGGCCGAGCTCGGGGCCTCCGTCCTGGCCTCGGTGGGCGGATCCGGAACGAACGTCCTGGGGCTGCCTGCCGTTCGCCGGGTCTGCCTGCTGATCGTCGATGGCCTCGGCTGGGAACTGCTGCGTGGTCATCCCGCGGCGGCGCCGTTCCTGTCCGAACTGGCCATGAACGCCCGCCCGCTGACCGCCGGCTTTCCCGCTACCACCGTGACCAGCCTGACCACGCTGGGCACCGGCTGTGCGCCGGGCCAGCACGGCGTGCTCGGCTACCAGGTCGCCATTCCGGGCGAGCACCGCCTGCTGAACGGCCTGCGCTGGGACGACCGCGTCGACCCGGAGCGGTGGCAGCCACAGCCCACGATCTACCAGCGCGCGGTCGCCGCCGGTATCGCGGCGTATCACGTGGCGCCGCGGGCGTTCCGCAGGTCGGGACTGACCCGTGCGGCCATGCGCGGCGCGCAGTACCGTCCCGCGGACAGCATGGGCGCCCTCGCCGGCGAGGCGGCGCTCGCGCTCAACGATTCCGAGAACGCCATCGTCACCGTCTACCACGGTGACCTCGACTCCACCGGGCACGCCTTCGGGGTCGGGTCGGACGCCTGGTATTACCAGCTGACCCACGTGGACAAGCTGGCCGAGCAGCTCGCCGGCGGGCTGCCCACAGATTCCGCCCTGTACGTGACGGCCGACCACGGGATGGTCGACGTACCGCCCGAGGACCGCATCGACGCCGACACGGAGCCCGATATGCGCGCGGGCGTCATGCTGCTCGGCGGCGAGGGACGCGCCCGGCACGTGTACGCCCACCCCGGCGCGGCCGCCGACGTCCTGGCGGCCTGGCGCGAGATCCTGGGCCACCGCGCCTGGGTCGCCTCCCGCGACGAGGCCATCAGCGAAGGCTGGTTCGGCCCGGTCGATCCGGCCATGGCCCCCCGCATCGGCGACGTGGTCGCCGCTCCCACCGGGAACTGGGCCATCGTGGCCACGGAAACCGAGCCGAGAGAGTCGGCGCTCATCGGCATGCACGGCTCGCTGGCCGCCGCCGACCAGCTCATCCCGATGCTCACCCTGCCGGTCTACTGAAATCGCTCTTTCTATCTGGCGCGAACCAGCTTCGGGTGACTGGCCGAGCGCTGGCTACAGCGTGATCAGGCGGAGGGCAGGATCAAGCTGGCGCAGGTCACCGGGATCGGAGGTGACCACGGGCTGCCCAGCGCGGCGCGCGCAGATCACCACGTGGGCGTCGGCGATGTCGGAAGTCCCGCTCGCCGCCAGCAGCCTGCCGATGCTGGTCGCATCCACTCGGCCCAAGTCGATGACGTCGGTCGTCGGCTGGCGGACGAACCGCGACAGGCGGACCTGCCGGTCCGGCCTGCGAATGGCCTGAGCCAGGACGGATGCTGGCACCGTGACCCGGGCTCCCGTCTCCCTGGCGCGGGCAAGGAGCACTACTACGCGGCGATCGTCCCGATCGAGGGCTATCAGGCCGCCCGCGTCCAGGGTCACGCCCGGCATCAGGCGGCTGGGCGTGCAGTATTGCCGAGCACGTCGTCGGCCCAGGCGCGTTCGTCGTCGGACAGGGGACCGCCCGTCTGGCGCAACGCCTCGGCGAGCATCGCACCCCAACCCGCCACGTCATCGAGGGAAACTGCGACCGCATGCTGCACGAACCCGGACACGCTCGGCGCGGTTCCCGCCTGAACCAGGGAGCGGATCTGGTCGAGCTGGGCCTCATCGAGCGTGACGGTAACCTTCCTCGTCGCCATACCACTTACCATACCAGTGACTTAAATCGGCCGCCGCCGTGCCGCCCACGCCGTTCCAGCCTGGGTGCCCGGATGGCCGTGACGGTTGTGCGCCTTGTGTGCCTGGTAGGCGGCCATCGCAGGCACGCGCCGCTCAGTTCCGCGACGCTGGCATCCGTGAGTGGGCGGCAGCAAAGGGATACGTCCGTAATTGGGATGTAAACGGCCCGATTCCCGCCAGCATCGTGATGGAGTTCGACGCCCCCTCTAGCCCGCGCGGACAGTAGCCCTCGGTGCACTCAGCGCCGGGGGCTTAGTCATGTTCAGAGGAAGGCCATCGTCGGCGCGAGCAGTGACCCGCTGACCTGCGGTAATGATCGCGAAGGGGTACCGGAGATACAGGGCAGTGGCCTCGGGCACTCCTGGCCGGGCTCGCTAAACAAACCGTCCCGTTCTAGCTCGCTGTTACAGGATCGATGTCGTCATCAGCGGCGGACTCGACATCATCCCAGAACACGGCCAGGAAATATCCATTCACCACCGGGACCGTCTTCGAGACACCCCGGTACGACACCGTGACCATCTCGGCCGACGACCGGTCCCAGTATGTGACGAAACCATGCTCGTCATTATCATCAGGATCGATGTGCCAGGCGTGCCAGCCGTACCCGTTGCCTGCGCTTGTCTCTTGCCAGCGGCCGTCCTCCCGGTGGAACACCATCTCGTACGGCTCGCCCTCCGGGGCATTGGTGAGCAGCAGGACGACGGCATAGTCCCCCGACCGCTGCTCAGATACGACGATGGAGTTGGAGGATAGCCCGAAGGACGCAAGAGCGATTTGGTCCGGCTCGGCATTCGGTTCTTCACCGGCCATATGGTAATCCCCGGACGGGTCTATACGACCATACGCACCATACGGATACGTCCCGCCTGTATCTTCCTCTTTTTGCCGGGGGGCACCCAGCCGCAGGTGTATCTCAGCGGGGTCCTGGTCCGTTGTATCGAGATCCTCCCAGAACAATAGAGACAAATAATCCGCAAGTTTGTTGTAGGCGGGATCAGGGTCGGCGCTGGCATTCATTGTATTGTCAGCATCGTCGTTCCAGTCGCCATCGGAAAGGAAGTCGGCGGCATCGATGGTGATGATGGCTTTTTTCCCTGGTTTAGTGAGGACGCAGGCCATCCTGCTCCTGCCGAGATCCGGGGCATAGTCCAGCTCGGCTAGCGCCCACCCATCATGCAGCCACGGACCCAGCAGAATCTCCCGCAGCTCGGGCATTACATTCTTGCCGAACTCCTTCATGCCAGATTCCATTCTAAGCGCTGCACTTGCCGTGAACATCGGGCTTGATCAAGTTCCCGTAGGCGGTGATGATCTCGCCCGTGTTAGCGATTGTTATGACGTTGAACGTCCACGTCTGGTACCCGCCTGGGATGCAGTCGAAGAAGGGTGCCGTCTCGTCCACCTCGTTCTTGTACTTACCACTTTTGACGGGGTAAACGCCGGTTGGGTGTAGCAGTGTATTTGTTATCGAGTAGTCGAACGCCTCCCATCCCTGAAAGTAACGGCTGGCGCTATTGTCACCGCCGGTTTTGGTGCCGGTGCCAACCGGGTTACCGTTACCGATATGACCTCGGGCCAGAATGTGACGGTATCCTTTAGTGCTGGCGGTGCCGCATTTGAGGACGTCGGTGCGGTACGTGCCATTGGGTAGCTTCGCCTCGTACGCGCCCACCTTCTTACTCGCCGGGGCGTTAGTGCAGTTAGGCTGCGCCGCTGCCGATGCACTGGCCGCTGGCATCAGGACGCCAGCGGCCACAGAGGCGGCGGCGGTGATGATGGCGAACTTCATGGTGTTTCCCTTGTTATCGTCGTCCGAATTGTACCCATGTGCCTCCGCTGAGCTGGCAAAACTCCTGTGCCGCCCACTGGTCAGCGTCCTGAGAGTGACGCTGCCGCAGGCCCTGGTGATGCACCGGGGCTACGCCTGTGCCGCGGAGCGCCCGGCCACTCCTCGCCCGCGAGCCAGGCCCTCGCGCTTATTGCCTCCCTCAATTTGATGCTTCCGTCATCGTCCTTGCGAACGTACAGCCGAAGCCCCATACGCCTGAGCATGTCGCCGCGCTCATGATCGGTGGCCAGTGATTCCCAGCGCTCACGGAAGGTGTCCTGGCTGAGGGTGACCTCCCGCTGCGCCGGTCGCTCGGGCATGCCGCGTAGTCCTTCGGCGCGGGATTCAAGCCTCGTCATCATCGCGGTGTAACGCTGCGCGCCAGCCTCACCCTTGAACAGCCCGCGCTCGTAACGATCAGATTCGAGGTCAGCTATCGCCCCTTCGACGTCGGCTAGATCGTCGCTGTGATCCTCGGCAGCGATTAACTCGCCGCGTTCCGCTCTCTGCCCGCTCACGGCCGTCACGCTACCGGCCTCCTCCGACACTTTGCGGACATCCAGGGATGGGCGGGTGCGCGACAGATATGTAGGGGCCAACGCGTTTCCGCTGGTAGCGACCCTGTGCTGGTTATGCATGCTGCAACCAGACAGAAACAAGCTGGTCAGCGGGGCGCGGGCGGTTCATGTCGCTCCAGAGCAGCACGTCTGTGCACACCGTCACAACCAGACAGGCATCATCTGAGCTGCCTCGTCGCAAAGATGATCTTGGTTACCTACAAAAATGACGCGCACCCGGAACGGGCGGATGTCAGGGGTTAGCCTGGCCGCAACGGTAGTCCGAGGAGATCGTCGGCCAGGCCATCAAGGCCAGCCGAGACGATCTCGTCATCGCCACCACGTTCGGCATGCCGATGGGCGAGGACCCGAACCGGCGGGGCGGTTCGCGGAAGTGGATCGTGCGCGAGGTCGGGAACAGCCTCCGCCAGCTCGGCACCGCGGACGGCTACGCCGCGACGCCGCCCGCGATCGAAAGGGCGGAGCTTCGCCGCAGGCGGCCGTCGGCGACTTGATGAGCGCTACCGGGGAGGGTGTTTCACCCTGGGTGCCCGGATGGCCGTGACGGATCTGCTGGGTCAGGGTGCCCCGTCCTGGCGGGCGGGGCCAGTTCGCGGTACCCGGTGCGGGCCAGCCAGGTGAGTGCGCCCGCGGTCAGGGCGAAGCTGGCCGGCTCGGGTCCGGCCACCGCCAGCGCACCCGCGCTGACCCCGGCGGCGACGGCCAGGCGCAGGGCCAGGACCGCCGGGCGGCCGCGGCGGACTCGGCCGGGATCGCGCCAGGCAACCCGGGAGACCGGGGAGACCCGGCGGCCGCGGCGGACTCGGCCGGGGTGGCGCCGGGCGAGCCGGGAGACCCGGCGGCCGTGCCGGACCCGGGCGCGGCCGTGCCGGGCACCCCCGCGGCCGTGCCGGGTACCCCCGCGGCCGGGCCGCTGGGCGGTCAGGTCGGCGTAGGCCTCACGCCGCCCGGTGACCGTGCGCAGCACCGTGTAGGCCGCCGCCGCCTCGGCGAACCGGGCCGGATCACCGCCGTCGGCGCGGTCGGGATGGACGGCTGAGGCGATCCGCCGCCACGCAGCCCGGACCTCGTCGCCGCCCAGGTCCGGCCGGGCCGGCAGTCCCAGGGCCGCGAACGGATCCGCGGCGCTCACGGTCGCTCCCGGTCCAGGGTGCGCGTTTCCCGGTCGGCCGGCCCTGACTCCGGCCGGCCCGTTCCGCTTCCGCTCCGGCGGGGCCCCGCCGCCGGGCCGAACGCCTCATCCAGGAACGCGCTGACGTCGGCCATCGGCCGCCTCGGCGCCGGGATTCCCGGCGCCGGGCCCCCAGTCGCCGGGACGCTCGCTGCGGCCGGGTGTGGCGGAGCGGGCGCCGCCGCCTGCCGGGCGGCCGCGCGGGGGAGTGCCGCGGGCGCGGCGACCAGCCGTTTCACCTGGACGTAGGTCACGCCGCCCTGGTGCACGTAGGCGGCCTGTCCTACCCCGAGGCCGCGCACGATGTCCGGGTCGAGCACCGGCATGAGCCGGACCTGCGAGCTGCCCTCGCCGCTCCAGCGGGCCGCCGAGAACGGGGCCGCCATAAAGGGGACCGCCCACATCTGGCCGGCCGCCGTCGGGCTCGCGGTGACCGGCGGCGAACCCATCAGCCGCCTCGTACTGTCGACATATCTCCTTGTCCCGGCCAGCCCGACGACGGGATCGGGGTACGGCGTGCGCAGCAGCCAGATGCCGCCCTCGGCGGTGGCCGCGATCCGGTACCGCTCGTCCTCGTCGGCGGCGAGCCCGGGCCAGGACTGCGCCGATACCTGCACGGCCAGCCCCAGGGAACGCGCCCGCTCGTACAGGGCCCAGATCGGCACCCGCCGGGACACGGCGCTGAATTCGTCCACGGCCAGAAGGACGTCCGCGTCCCGCCCGGGCCCGCTGATGTAGCCCGCCAGCATGTCGACCAGGGCCCGGGCCTGCGCCTCGGCCACGGACGTTTCCGCGGTGCCCTCCAGGATGCAGTACCAGGCGTCCGCGTCGGCGAAGCTGCCCGCGGGCTCGAAGCCGGTCCCGAGCCGGCGCCACAGGCTGCGGAACCGCAGCGCCACGTCGGGGATCAGATGGGCGCCGGAACGCAGCGCGGCGAGCGTTTCCGCATCCCCGGCGGCGTACGCCGCGGCCAGCCAGTCGGCGTCCAGTCGCGCCAGGAAGTCCGCCGAACTGGCCGGAGGACCGGGTGGTGCCTGCACGGCCAGCGCCACGATCGCCTCCATCACGTCGGCGTAGTAGGCCGCCGCGCCGCGCCCGTGCTCGATCAGATCCAGCAGCGTGGTCGTCAGCCGCCCCGGCGGCAGGTCCCACAGCGACAGGTTCGCGTCGTCCGGCCAGATGGCCGTGGCCCGCGCGCCCGCGTCCCGCAGCACCCGGCGGGCCCGGTCGGCGATGCGCCGCGAATCCGCGCCGCCCTTGCAGTCGAGCACGACGAGCAGCGGGCGGCGGCCGGTCCCGGCCGCCTGGCGGCTCAGCGCCGTGGCCATGAACCCGGCCCAGAGCCGCAGGAGCAGCGTGGTCTTCCCGGTCCCGGTCGTCCCGATCACGACCTGGTGCGAGCGCAGCCGGTCGTACGGCAGGGCGGTGATGGGCGTGGCCCGGTGCCGGACCGCGCGGATCGTGCCGCCGACCACGACGGAACCGTTCCGGTAGGTCAGCGGGACCGATCCGGGTGCGGCGATGCGGGCGCGGGCGCTGCGGACCTGGCGCTGCCACTGGCGCCGGTCGAAGCTGATGGCGGAGGTGGGGGACAGGCCGCCCGCGCCCGTCTCCATCTGGTAGATACGGACGGCCCAGGTCAGGCCGCCGATGAGCAGGCCGGCTGGTATCGCCACCGGAGCGATGCCCACCGCGGCCGCCGCCACGTGCCCGGACGCGCCCAGCCGCCACATGTCCAGCCACGCCTGGTAAGGCGCCCCGGCCACCCGGTACCAGGCGGGTCCGCTGGGTCCGCCGGGCGTGCCCAGCCCGGAGGCGGCCAGCCAGACGGCCAGCATGGGCAGGCACCACAGCGCGGCGCCGTAGAGCCGCCGGGGCGGCCACCCGCACGCCCAGGCGGTCAGGGCCGCGCCGGCGGCCACGGCCGAGACGGGCGCCGCCGCGACGATCACCGCGACCACGGCCACTCCTTTGACCAGCCGCCACATTGCCCGGGCCGCGGCGCGGAGCAGCAGTAAGGCCAGGTACTGGCGGATCAGCATGCCCGCTCCCGGCCGTCCGGGGGCGAGCCATCCAGGGCCGGCCCCTGCGGGGAGAGACTCTCCCCGACCGGGCCGTCCGGGGGCGTCTCGTCCCGGCCCGCGTCCGCCCTGGCGCTCAGGCACGCCTGGGGCGGCAGATCCCGGACCTCCAGCCGGGCCGCCAGCGGGCCGAGCGCCTCGCGGGCCCGCAGCACGGTGGGCCGCGCCGCCGCCGAGCACACGTACAAGGCTCGCGCGTGCCGCGGTGGGCGGCCCGGAACGGCGGCGTCCGCCGCGGGACATCCGTAGTCACCCGTCCGGCCCAGCAGTTCGCGCATGATCGCCGTCGTCCGGGTGACGGTCTTGCGCGTCAGTTCCGCCTCGATGGCCCAGCATTCCCCGGCCCAGGGCACCGGGGCGCCGTCCGGCCAGTGCACCTCGCCGTCCGGCAGGTGCTCCCGCAGCCCGGCCCGGGTGCCCGCCCGCGCCCGCAGTCGGCGCTCCCCGCGCCAGAACGCCCCGGCCTGCTGGTACCCCGCCGTGGCCGCTAAAGCCAGCCGCACCGTGCTGACCGCCCTGATATGCGCGAGCCGGGAAAGCGCCGGCGGAATGGGCGCGTACCGCACGCCGCACGCGGCCAGCCCGGCGCGGGTCAGCCACACCCAGGAGGGACCGGGGCCGAGCCGGCCCGCGTCGGCGTAACCGAACCGCCGCCAGCGGGCGACCGCGGCACGGGCCCGCGGAACGGTGCCGCCGAGGACGGCAGCCAGCAGGTCAAGCTGCAGGCCGTACATCTCGGCGGTGAAGAGCATGGCACCGATGTCCCGGTCGCCGAGGCCGCGCGGCCCGGCGCTGGCGGGACCGCTGGGCCGCTCGCGCACTGTCATAGGTGATGCACATAATGCACCGGTTCCACCCGTCTCGTCCTGCGTTCTGGCGGCTGCGCCCGGGACCAGCGCGGGTGCCCTGGTTTCAGAGGGTTAGCTCACAGGGGCCGGGACCAGTTCTGCCCGATCAGGTCCTGGCCGAAGCTCCGGTGCGGGGCCTCATCGGTCAGCTCGAAGCCGGCCCGCTGGTAGATCCGCCGGGCCTCGGCCAGCACGCTGTTGGTCCAGAGCATGATCTCCGTATATCCCGCGTCGCGCGCGAAGCGGAGGCATTCGTCGACCAGCCGCACCCCGATCCCCAGCCCGCGCGCCGACGGAGTCACGTACAGCAGCCGGAGCTGCGCGACCGTGTCGCTCTTGCGGACGCAGAAGACCGAGCCGACTGGCTCTCCGTCCACTTCGGCGATCCAGGCGGCCTCCCGCTCCGGGTCGCGATGGTCGACGTAGTCCGCGACGATCCGCGCCACCAGGGCCTCATACGTCCCGTCCCAGCCGTACTGGCTGACGTAACCCACGGCCTGGGCCTGCACCACCCAGCCCATATCGCCGGGCCGGGGCGGCCGCAGCAGCCAGGACCGGGGGCGCGCCGCACCGGTGAGCGCACCGGTGATCTCCTGCATCCCGCCGACCAGCCGCCGCCGGGCCGGCTCACTCAGGCCCGCGAGCAGCGCGCCGATCTGCCCGGCGGCCTGGGCGTCGAGCCCGGCCTGCACGGCGCGGCCCGCGCCGGTCAGCGTGATTACCTGACGGCGCGCGTCCGCCCCCGAGCGTTCCCGCGTGATGAGCTGGTCGTCGGCCAGGCGCGCCAGGATCCGGCTCAGGTACCCCGCGTCGATGTCCAGGCTCCGCCGCAGCTCCGCGACCTCGGTCGTGTCGCGCTGCCCCAGCTCGAAGATCACCCGCGCCTCGGTCAGTGAATACGGCGTGTCCAGGTAGCCGCCGTGCAGGGCCCCGATCACGTTGGTGTAGAGCCGGTTGAACGCGCGCACCGCCGCGACCGCCTCACCGCCGGCCGTCTCCGCCGGCGCCTGCTGCTGGGTCACCGCCACACCCGCCTCCGATCATGATCATTAACGGACATTTGCTTGAGTCAACGATATTGCTGACTTCATCAAGTAATCAATGCCCGAGCCGGAACTGGGAGTTCGCGCCGGCGCGCGGTCCGGCGGAGAATCGACGCATGCGCTTGCCCCGCCTCCCCAGATCCCTGCGGCGGGCCGCCCGGTGGGGGTCCCTGGTGGCCGGCGCGCTGCCGTTGCTGGCCTTCCCGCCGGCGGACCTGTCCTACCTCGCGTGGTTCGCGCTGGTGCCGGGGATGCTGCTGATCCACCGGGCGCCGTCCGCACGGGAGGCGGCCATCCGCGGCTGGTGGCTGGGCTGCGGCTATTTCGTGGCCGCGATGTACTGGCTGGCCCCGGAGATCGGCCCCGCGGTGATCATCGTCGCCATCGTGTTCGGGGCCCTGCTGGGTCCGTTCGGGAAAATTATCTGGCTGCTGCTGCGCCCGCCGGTCAGCGTGCCGCGGGCGCTCGCCGCGCTCGTCGTCGTGCCGAGCTGCTGGCTGGTCACCGAATGGCTGCGCTCCTGGCAGGCCCTCGGCGGCCCGTGGGCCGTCCTCGGCGCGAGCCAGTGGCAGCACCCGGCCGTGCTGGCCCTGGCGTCGGTGGGCGGGGTGTGGCTGGTCAGCTTCGCGATCGTCGCGGTGAACGTGGCCGTGCTGATCGCGATCGTGTCCGGCCGGCTCGCGGCCCGGCTGGTGGCCGCCGCCGCGGCGGCGGTGGTCCTGGCGGCGGGGCCGGTGGCCTTCGCGCTCACGCCCCCGGCCCGTGACACCGGCACCGCGACGATCGCACTGGTACAGCCGGGTGTGGTCAGCAGCTCGGTCCTCGGCGCCAGCCAGGTGCTCACCGCCAGCCTGAGCCGTACCGGCAGCCTGCGCGGGGTGCGGCCGGATCTGATCGTCTGGGGCGAGAGCAGCGCCACCTTCCACCTGCAGGCCGACCAGTCGCTGCTGCGCAGCATCGAGAAGCTGTCGGCCACCGACCACGCGCAGATCCTCGTCAACCAGGACTCGGTCTTCAACGCGAAGAAGAGCAAGGTCGCGGTGCTCGTCGGGCCGACCGGGATCGACGGCACGTACACCAAGACCCGGCTCGTTCCGTTCGGCGAGTACATCCCGTTCCGCGCGGCGCTGTCCTGGCTGACCAGCATCAGCAAGGCGGCCCCGGTGAACATGGTGCCGGGCGACGGGGCGCACACGCTGCGCGTCACCGGGCCGGCCGGGCGCACGCTGACGATCGGCCCGCTCATCTGCTTCGAGTCGGCCTTCCCGGACATGTCCCGGGTGGACACCGACCGCGGGGCGCAGGTCATCGTCTACCAGACGGCCGACACGACGTTCCAGGGCACGGGCGAACTCGCCCAGCACGCGTCGCTGGGGGCCCTGCGCGCCGCCGAGACCGGCCGTCCGGTCGTGCAGGCCGCGCTGACCGGTGATTCGGCCGCGTTCGACGCCCGGGGCCGGCTGGTGGCCTGGATGGGGGAGTCGCGGCGCGGGGTCACGGCGGTCCGGCTCACGCTCCCGGCGGTCACGTCCCTGACCTTGTACGACCAGCTCGGCGACTATGTTCCGTGGACGGCGGTCGGCGTCGCTGCGGTGTTCGCTTTGGCCGGGCTGGCCGGGCGAATCCGCCGGCGCCGATCGCGCGGTCCGGGTGGCTATGCCGGCGGCGATGGGGCAGAATATGATGCGGGCACCGGATTGCACGTATCCGGCTAGCCCGCTAGCTCGCGTGGACAGGCAATTCCTTCGGACGGGCGTGAGGACGCAGGGGAAGGCGAACCTCGTCGTCTGCCAGGAGGAACGGTGTCTGCACAAGGCGTGTTGCATATTCATTCAGCGCCCCCTGCGCTGTGCCCGCACATTGAGTGGGCCGTGGCGGGGGTACTTGGTGTACCCGTGAACCTGCCGTGGGCCAGCCAGCCCGCGTCACCCGGGTCGCTGCGGGCCGAGCTCACCTGGGAAGGGCGCCCGGGTACGGCCGGAGCGGTCACCTCAGCGCTGGCCGGCTGGAACCGGCTGCGCTTCGAGGTCACCGAGAACGCCACTGACGGCTGTGACGGCGTGCGGCACAGCTTTACGCCTACCCTCGGCACGTTCACCGCGGTGACCGGGGGGAACGGCGACATCCTGATCCCCGAGGCGCGGCTGCGCATGGCCCTGGCCATGTCCCCGACGGATTCCGCGCTCCGCTCCGAACTGGACCGCTTGCTCGGCCGCGCGTGGGACGAGGAACTGGATGTGTTCCGCTGCGGCGGCGACGGCGCGCCCGTACGCTGGCTGCACGCTACCGGCTGACCTGGCCCTTACTCAGAGACGAGGCCCCGGGACGCAGACGGCCGGGGGGGAGGAGGCTCGGGCAGACGGCCTCCGGGCGTGCCGTCTTACTCAGTGGGTCGGCCGGCTTACTCAATGGCCTGGCCGGTGGCCACAACATTACATCCGAACGCACTAGCGACTAACTTAACGGCCATGCGAACATAGTATCGATGGGCCACCCAGGGGACACGCTCTAACTTGGCAGAGCGTGATCTCTCCATCACGGAGGATCAGCAAGTTTACGTGGAGAGTTAGATGATCAAGGTATCGAAGCCCGTCCGCAACGGTTCTGTGCGCGTCACTTTCGCCCTCCCGGCCAACGAGCCGCCGGGCGCTGTATCCCTGGTGGGCGACTTCAACAACTGGGACCCCTTCGCCCATCCGCTCCGGAAGCGCTCAAACGGCACCCGGAGCACCGTCGTGAGCGCCCCGTCCGGGAGCACGCTCCGCTTCCGTTACCTGGCCGAAGGCGGCCTCTGGTTCGACGACGATGGCGCCCAGGCCGTAGACGGCCACGGCGCCATCATCTCCGTCTGACAACCCGGGAGGCCCGTCCGCCGGTCTGGGAGACCGTCCGGCTCGGGCCTTAACCGGCTCAACTCCCGCCCGGTCTGGGAGCCGGCCCGGTCTGGGAGCCCTGGTCTCGGCCCGGGCCTTAACCGGCTCAACTCCGGCCCGGTCTGGGAACCGGCCCGGTCTGGGAGCCCTGGTCTCGGCCCGGGCCTTAACCGGCTCTACTCCGCCCGGCCATCCCCTCCCGTCGTCACCAGCGTCTATGGGCGTCACAGGAGCTGCAAGGGTGGCAGGCGTCACCAGAGCCGTCTGCGTCCGCAGGTGTCGCAAGCCGCAGGAGCCGCATGCGTCACAGGAGCCGCGGGGAACACTTACGCGGGGAACGCTTAAGTGCCAGGAGCGGTGAATGAACTCCGCGCATCTGACTCCAGCGACGGTTCAAGTCCATGATCGGCGCCGGTTTTCCGCACATAGGGGCTGTGTCGGAATTGATCCGAAGATCAACATCACTACTACATGTGGACCAGATACTGCAATCTCGTCCAACATCTTGTGCGGAGGGTCCTCCGCTTGGCGATCCTGCAACAACCCCATACTGCCGAAAACCGACGCCTGATCCTCCGGCACGCCGATCTGGGGCATCAGTTGGCCCGGCAAATCCGCTGGTATGTGCGGGTGCGGGGGCTGGTGTGGGGTTAATGGGACGCGGGGGGCTGGAGGGTGGTAGGGGGTGATGGACGCGTTGCCGATGGCGGTGCGGGGGAACGCCTGGCCGGGCTTCGGCGGGTGCTCAGCCCCGGCGACGCGGACCGGGCCGCCGTGGGTCACGATGATCAGGTCGGCTCCCGGGTGCGCAGCGGTAATCCGGTCCAGCGCGCGGTGGACCCGGTCGTACATCTCGGCGACGCTCTCCCCGCTGGGCGGCTTCCGGAACGGATCCTCCCAGAAGGCGTCGAGCACGTCACCCGTGGCCTCCCCCGCCGAGGCCCACTCCGCCGCGCCTCTCTCCGCAGTGCCTTCCCCTCTGCAGTGCTGTGCGCCCTCTTCCGCCCCACCGGGCTCGGCAGGTTCGCGGGCCGCATGGGGCCCTGCGTCTTTCTTCGCCCCACCGGCCTCGGCAGGTTCGCGGGCCGCATCGGTCCCTGCGGTCCGGTGCGCCATCTTCCTCTCTGCGGCACCGCTGGGCCCGGGTATCCCTCCCGCTTCGGGCGCGGCGAACGCTGAGTGGCCTTCGAGGTCACCGAGGGACTGCTCGCGGAGCGCGGGGTCGAACTCGACGGGCAGTCCCAGGTGGCCCGCGATGATCTCCGCGGTTTCGGCGGCGCGGGCCAGGTCGCTCGCCACGATCAGGGGCGCGCGGGGCGCGCGGGCCACGCGGCGGGCGAGTTCCCGGGCGGCGAGAGCGGCCTGATTCCGGCCGGTCGCGGTGAGGCCGGGCGCCGCCGGGGACTGACCCTGGATCCGGCCTGCGGCGTTCCAGCCGCTCTGCCCGTGCCGCACCAGCCACAGCGTGCCCGCGGCCTGCGGACTGGGCGGGCCGGATTCGTGCCGCTCCGGCGCACCTGAGCTATCGGGCTCCGGCAATGCTCTCCCCGTCATCGGAACAGGACTTCCCACGCCTAATACTGAAGCCGCGGGTCATCGTAATTCTTGAATTCGATGACGTTGTTGGACGGGTCGGCCAGGAAAATCGTGCGGTGCTGCTCGGCGGTTCCCTCGAAACGCAGCGCCGGGCCGGACAGCACACGCAACTTGCGCTGCTCGACGAGCCGGGTCAGCCGGTCGAAGTCCTCCGCCCTGGCGAAGCTGACCCCGAAATGGCTCGGGTAGGCGATCGGCTCGGCGGGCACGTCGGCACACAGGTGGCAGACGAGCTGGTCGCCGAAGAAGTCGAGGGTGATGCGGTCGGCGTAGCGGCGGGCCAGCTTCGCCCCCAGGCCGAATACATAGAAGTCCATCGCCTCGTCCAGGTCGCGGGCGGGAATCGCGATATGGCAGGCGTCGTGCGTGTCACGCATGGGCCGTTTCCTTCGGTGAGCGGTCAGGCGGCCGGCTGGGCGGGGCGGAACGGGTGCCGCGGGGCGGGGACGGTACCGGTGGTCAGGTCCAGCAGGGTGTCGCCGCGCAGCCCGCGGCGCAGGGTCTCCACGCCGATCACGTCCGCGGCGGCGACGTTCCCCAGGTTGACCGCCGGGCCGACGGTGCGGATCATCTCGACCTGCAGGTCCTTGGTCGGCGCCTCGAACATCACCACGGTGGGGTCGATGGCCCGCAGGATGGCGGACAGCACATCGGTCCGCATGTGCCCGTCCGCCCGGGCGATACCGCTGCGGCCGCTTTCCCGTGCCTCGGTGATCACCATGCTGGCCCCGGCGTCGAGGTCTTGCGCGAGCGCGTCCACCCAGTCGGAGGGCGTCAGCAGCGCCGAACGGTCCGCGTCCTTGTAGCCCACCTCGGACAGGATGGGCCGGACGCCGGCCAGGCGGCGCACGTAATCGGCCTTGCCGCCCTGATCCAGCGGGATCGTCCCGTTGGAGACCTCAATGTGCGTGGCCCCGAAACGCTCCACCAGTTCCAGGTAGCAGGCCAGCTCGCCGGTCCACACGAAGTGCTCGAACAGGGTCCCGCCGAAGTAGAAGCCGATACCCGCGTCTTTCAGCGCGCCGGTCTTGCGGTCGATGTCCCTGGTGACCAGCGCGGTGCCCCAGCCGAACTTCACCAGGTCGATGAGCTCGCCATGGCTCTCGATCAGGTCGGTGAACGCGCCGGTGGGCAGGCCGGTATCGATAACCATGGTGATGCCGTGCTGGCCGGGTGTCATGAGGTGCCTCCAGAGGTAGCCGGTGCCGTCGTGCGGCGGACCCCCTGATTCTTGGCCGCCCTGGTGGGGGCACCATGGGCACCCGATGCGAACCTGGTGAACATCGCGGGCGGGCGCGATTCCGGCCGCCGGTTTCTCACGCCGCTCCCAGCGAACTCACAGCGTTCGTGGCGCGGACGGGCACACATCACCCAGGACCCCAGTCCGCGGAGAGCTAACGGAGCGGCTGCCAGTCCGCCCGGCTGCGGCCCGCCTATCGGGACCGCGGAATGACCAGGCCTGATTCATAGGCGGTGACCACGGCCTGGGTGCGGTCACGCAGTCCCAGCTTGCTCAGCATCCGGCTCACGTGCGTCTTCACGGTTTCCTCGGTGACCACCAGCCGCGCCGCGATCTCCGGATTGGACAGGCCTTCCGCGACGAGCCGCAGCACCTGCGTCTCCCGGGGCGTGAGCGTGGCCAGCGCTGGGGCGGGCGAAGGCTCCGGCCGGGGACGCGTGAGGGCGAACTCGCTGATCAGGCGGCGCGTGACGGTCGGCGCGAGCAGTGCCTCACCGGATGCGATGACCCGTACGGCGTCGAACAGCCGCTCGGCGGTGACGTCCTTGAGCAGGAAGCCGCTGGCCCCGGCGCGAAGCGCGTCGTAGACGTAGTCGTCCAGGTCGAATGTGGTCAGGATGAGGATGCGCGGGCGCCGGGGCTCTTCCTCCGGCTCATCCCCGGCGAGCTGCCGCGTGGCCTCGATGCCGTCCGTGCCGGGCATCCGGACGTCCATGAGGATGACATCGGGGCGCAGCGCGCGGCAGATCCGCACGGCTTCCGCCCCGTCGCACGCGGTGCCGAGAACCGTGAAGTCGGGCTGCGTGCCGAGCAGTTCGGCGAATCCGGTGCGGACGACCTGATGATCGTCGGCGACGACGATCCGGATCCCGGGGGGCCCGGTGGTCCCGGAAGGCCCGGTGATCCCGGTAGTCCCGGAAGGCCCGGTAGTCCCGGAAGGCCCGGTGGTTCCGGAAGGCCCGGTGGTTCCGGAAGGCGCAGCGTTTCCGGAGGGTCCGGTGCTCGCACGGGATGCGGCGCTCATCTGGCCGTCTCCATTTTTCCGGGCAGGCTGGCCGTGACGAGGAAGCCGCCGCCGGGCGCCGCGCCGGTGCCCAGATCCCCGCCGACGGCGAGGGCCCGCTCGCGCATGCCCAGCAGGCCGAGGCCGCCGTCCGGCCGTTCCGTGGACGGCCCGGAGCCGCCGTCCCGCCAGGCCGCGGGCGGGCCGGGACCGTTGTCGCGGATGCGAAGCCGCAGCCCGTCGCCGTCGTAGCGGAGTTCCACATCGACGGCGGCCCCCGGGGCGTGCCGCCGCGAGTTGGTGAGGGCCTCCTGCACGATCCGGTAGGCGGCAAGCTCGACGCCGGGGTCGAGCGCGGCCGGCGGCCCGCTGACGATGAGCCGGGTTCCCGCGCCGGTGGCATCCCGGGCCGAATCGACCAGCTCGTTGAGCTGCCGCAGACCCGGCTGGGGCTGCCGGGCCGCCGTCTCGGTCTCGGTGTCCTCGCGCAGCACGCCGAGCAGCCGCCGCATCTCGGTCAGCGCCGCCCGGGCCGTGTCACCGATCGACAGCAGCCGCTGCGCGCCGGCGGCCGGCATATCCGGCGTGGCCAGCCGGGCCGTCTCCGCCTGCACGGCGATCATGGAGATGTGGTGGGCGACCACGTCGTGCAGCTCGCGGGAGATCCGGGCCCGTTCGCCGCGCGCCGTGTTCTCGAAGATGGTGCCGGCGATGACCTCGCGCACCGCGCTGTGCTCCGCGGCCTCGGCGCGCGCCCGCCAGGCGATCCCGGCGCAGGTGGCCACCGGGACCAGCCCCGCCAGCACGATCGTGACCACCCTGGTCTCGGCGTGCGCGGAACCGGTGTCCGTGGCACCGGCGAGCGCCAGGATGAGGAACGGGACCGACAGCGCCACGGCCAGGGCCTGCGGGCCGCGGCGGGCCAGCCGGCCGGCCGCGATCAGCTGCGCCGCCAGGCCGGCCACGGTGAGCAGCTGGAAGAGCGTGATCGACAGGACGCTCGCCGCGCAGATCGCGACGGCCGACGCGGCCGGCCGCAGGAAGGCCGGCGGCAGGGTTGTGAGCAGGCAGAGCACGATCAAGGTCAGGAAAGACTGCGGGCTGAGGCCGGCTGCGATGCCCCGCGGGATCGCTTCGGCCAGCGCGAGCAGGCCCAGCAGGGATGCGGTGACGGCGGGCGTGCGCGGGGCCGTGGCGATGCGGCGTCCGCGGCCGGCCGATCCGGCCGTCCCCTGCATCACTGGGCCCACGTCCCTCATTGTCGCCGCATCTAGGGCGCGGTGGCGTCACCCCGGCCAGGTATTCCGGAGTCCCTCATACGAGGGACGCGCACCTCCCGGCGGCCCCGTCCGGGCGGCGGCCAAGACCCCTCTCAGGCGTGACGACCCGGCCCCCCTGCGCTGCCTAGCGTGGCTGGCATGGAAGCAACTGTCGAAGTCACCGGCCTGCGCAAGCGGTTCGGGCCGACCCTCGCGCTCGACGGGATGTCCTTCACCGTCAAGCCGGGGCACGTCACCGGATTCGTCGGCCCGAACGGCGCCGGCAAGTCCACCACGATGCGGGTGATCCTCGGCCTGGACGCAGCCGACGAAGGCCACGCTCTGATCGGCGGGCACAGCTATCACAGCCTGCGCCACCCGCTGAACCACGTGGGGGCACTGCTGGACGCCGCCGCGCTGCAGCCGAGCCGGAGCGCCCGCAATCACCTGCTGTGGCTGGCCCATTCCCAGGGACTGACCGCCCGGCGGGTCGACGAGGTGATCGAGCAGGCCGGCCTGCAGGCGGCGGCGCGGCGGAAAGCGGGCGGCTACTCGCTGGGCATGCGGCAGCGGCTCGGGATCGCGGCGGCGCTGCTCGGCGACCCGCCCGTGCTCATGATGGACGAGCCGTTCAACGGCATGGACCCCGAGGGCATCTACTGGATGCGCGGGTTCCTGCGGGCGCTGGCCGCCCAGGGCCGCGCCGTGCTGGTATCCAGCCACCTGATGGGCGAACTGCAGGACACCGCGGACCACCTGGTGGTGGTCGGCCGCGGCCGGGTCATCGCGGACACCACCGTGGCGGACCTCATCGCGACCGCGTCCGGCGGCCGGGTGACGCTGCGCACCACCGCGCGGTCGGAGGCGATGACGGTGCTAGCGCACGCGGGGGCTACCGTCGCCGCCACCGACCGGGACACGCTCATCATCTCCGGGCTGGCGGCCGAGAAGGTCGTGGCCCTGCTCGGCGAGAGCGGCGTGCCGTTCTCCGAGGTGTCGGCGCACCGCGCGACGCTGGAGGAGGCCTACATGGAGCTCACCCGCGACGCGGTCGAGTTCCGCGCCCTTACCCCCGCCGGGGGGTCCGGGCCATCGGGGTCTGGGGTGTCCCCAGGGGGCACTGTGGCCCCCCGGGCTAGCACCGAGGAGGCCGCGCGATGACCGCCGGCACCGTGACGCCGTACCAGCCGTACCGGCCGGGCCAGCAGGCCGGGCGGGACGGGTTCGCACAGGTCCTGCACGCCGAGTGGACCAAGTTCAGGACCGTACGCGGCTGGGTGATCGGTCTGCTCGCCGCCGTCCTGGTGATGCTCGGGCTCGGGCTGCTGTCCGCCGGGGGCAGCAGCCACACGTGTCAGACTTCGGGCGGCGGCCCGACCCGGACCGGCCGGGCCTGCCTGCCCACGTACGCGGTCGGGCCAGGCGGCGAACCGGTGGACGACAGCTTCTATTTCGTGCGCCAGCCGCTGGCCGGGAACGGCAGCATCACCGTCCGGGTGACCTCGCTGACCGGCCTGCTCCCGCCCGCGAACCCCAACGCGTCCGGCCCGAACGGCCCGGCCGACACGCGCCCCGGCCTCATGCCGTGGGCCAAGGCCGGGCTCATCATCGCCGGCGGCACGAACCAGGGATCGGCGTACGCGGCGATGATGGTCACCGCCGGCCACGGGGTGCGGCTGCAGGACAACTACACCCAGGACACGGCGGGCGAGCCGGGCGCCGTCTCCGCGGCGTCCCCGCGCTGGCTGCGGCTGACCCGCTCCGGCGGCACGATCACCGGCTACGACTCGTCCGACGGGACGCACTGGACGCAGGTCGGCGCCGTTCACCTGACCGGGCTGCCGTCGACGGCCCAGGCCGGGCTATTCACCGCCTCCCCGGACTACAACGTCGTCTCGCAGTCCTTCGGCGGGACCAGCACCACCGGGGGCCCCACCCAGGCCACGGCGGTCTTCGACCAGCTCGGCCGGTCGGGTACCTGGCCGGCCGGCACGTGGACCGGTGACGCTATCGGTGCCGGCGGCTCCGGTCCGCCGGGGGCCGGCGCGTATCACCAGAACGGCAGCCAATTCTCCGTGACCGGGTCCGGTGACATCGCGCCGGTCATAGCCGGGCATGGCAACGAAGGCGACCCCGATTTCACCATCACGGACTTCCTGCTGGGGACGTTCGCGGGACTGATCGCGGTGGTCGTGGTCGCGACGATGTTCATCACCGCCGAGTACCGGCGGGGCCTGATCCGCACCACGCTGGCCGCGAGCCCGCGGCGGGGCCGGGTGCTGGCGGCCAAGGCGATCGTCGTCGGCGCCGTCACGTTCGTGGCCGGGCTGGTGGCCGCCACCGTCGCGGTGATCGCCGGTACCGCACTGGGGAACAAAAACTCGTATGTGTTCCCGGTATCGTGGCTGACCGAACTGCGCGTGGTGGCCGGCGCCGCGGCGCTGCTCGCCGTGGCCGCCGTTCTCGCCCTGGCCCTCGGGACCGTCCTGCGGCGCAGCGCCGCCGCGGTCAGCATCGTCATCGTGGCGATCGTGCTCCCGTACATCCTGGCCGTCGGTTCCGTGCTGCCGGTCGGCGTCTCGGACTGGCTGCTGCGCATCACCCCGGCCGCCGCCTTCGCCGTCCAGCAGGCCGTGCCGCAGTATCCGCAGGTCACGGCGCTGTACTCGCCCGGGTCCGGGTACTTCCCGCTGCCGCCGTGGGCCGGGCTGGCCGTGCTGTGCGGCTACGCCGCGCTCGTCCTGGGCCTGGCCGCCGTCCTGCTCCGCAGGCGGGACGCATGAGCCAGGCCGTGCCGGCCGGGTCGCCGGGGCCGCCGTCTCTGCCGGTCGCGATGCAGGCAGGCCTGACCGGCCTGCGGGACGCGCTGCACGCGGAATGGACCAAGCTGCGGACCACGGCCGGCCCCGCCTGGCTGCTCGCCGCCACCGTCGTGCTGACGGTGGCGGTGAGCGCCGCGGCGACCGCCGCCGTCCGGTGCCCGGCCGGCACCGCCTGCCCGGTGGACACCACCAAGCTGAGCCTCACCGGGATCCAGTGCGGCCAGGCGGTCGTGGCCATCCTCGCCGGGCTGGCCATCAGCGGCGAATACAGCTCCGGGATGATGCGCACCACGCTCACCGCGATGCCGCGCCGGACCACGGTGCTGGCCGCCAAGGCCGCCATCGTCGGTGGCCTGGTGCTCGCCGCCGGGACCGCCGGCGTCCTCGGGTCCGTGCTCGCCGGCCGGCTCATCCTGCCCGGCCACGGCTTCACCGCCGCCCACGGCTTCACCGCCGCCCGCGGCTTCCCGCTGCTGTCCCTCGGCGACGGCCCCACGCTGCGGGCCGCCGCCGGCTCGGTCCTCTATCTCGGCCTGATCGCCCTGCTCAGCCTGGGTATCGCCACCGCGATAAGAGACTCCGCGGTGACCATCGGGGTCGTCCTCGGCCTGCTGTACCTCTCCCCGCTCATCGCCCAGGCGGTCAGCAACCCGCAGTGGCACCGGCACCTTGAGCAGGCCGGGCCGATGACGGCGGGGCTCGCGATCCAGGCCACCACCGGCCTGCGCGGCCTGCCCATCCAGCCCTGGGCCGGCCTGGGCGTGCTGGCCGCGTGGTCCGCCGCGGCGCTGATCATCGGCGGGCTCCTCCTCCGGCTCCGGGACGCGTGAACGTGAACCGGGCCTTCCGGGCAAGACTGCAGCGCGCCGCATGTCGCCAGGGCCCCCGCAGGCACGTAGCCTAACCCTGTGGACCGGCGCATCTTCGGGCTTGAGAACGAGTACGGCGTGACATGCACGTTCCGTGGACAACGGCGGCTGTCGCCCGATGAGGTGGCACGCTATCTGTTCCGCCGCGTGGTGTCGTGGGGCCGCAGCAGCAACGTGTTCCTGCGCAACGGCGCCCGCCTGTACCTGGATGTGGGCAGCCACCCGGAGTACGCGACGCCCGAGTGCGACAACGTGATCGACCTCATCGCGCACGACAAGGCGGGGGAGCGGATCCTCGAGGGCCTGCTCGTCGACGCCGACAAGCGGCTGCGCGAAGAGGGCATCGCCGGGGACATCTACCTGTTCAAGAACAACACCGACTCGGCCGGCAACTCCTACGGCTGCCACGAGAACTACCTGGTCGGACGGCACGGTGAGTTCGGGCGGCTGGCCGACATCCTGATCCCGTTCCTGGTCACCCGGCAGATGATCTGCGGCGCCGGCAAGGTGCTGCAGACCCCGCGGGGCGCGGTGTACTGCGTCAGCCAGCGGGCCGAGCACATCTGGGAGGGTGTGTCGTCCGCGACCACCCGCTCGCGCCCGATCATCAACACCCGGGACGAGCCGCACGCGGACGCCGAGCGGTTCCGCCGGCTGCACGTCATCGTCGGCGACTCGAACATGAGCGAGACGACCATGCTGCTCAAGGTCGGCTCGACCGACCTGGTGCTGCGGATGATCGAGGCCGGCACGGTGATGATGCGCGACCTGACCCTGGACAACCCGATCCGGGCCATCCGCGAGGTCAGCCACGACATGACCGGCCGGAGCAAGGTCCGGCTGGCCAACGGCCGGGAAATGAGCGCGCTGGAAATCCAGCGTGAATACCTGACCAAGGCGCAGGATTTCACCGACCGTAACGGTGCCGACGCGACCGCGCAGCGGGTGCTCATGATGTGGGAGCGCGCGCTGGACTCGATCGAGAGCGGGAGCCTGGACAAGGTGGCCCGGGAAATCGATTGGGTAACGAAATATCAGCTCATCGAGCGTTACCGGGCCAAGCACGACCTGCCGCTTTCCTCGCCGCGGGTGGCCCAGCTCGACCTCGCCTACCACGACGTGCACCGCCGCCGCGGCCTGTACTACCTGCTGCAGCGCAACGGCGCGGTGGACCGGGCCACCCGTGACCTGGACATTTTCGAGGCCAAGTCCGTTCCGCCGCAGACCACGCGGGCCCGGCTGCGCGGCGAGTTCATCCGCCGCGCGCAGGAGCGCCGCCGCGATTTCACCGTGGATTGGGTCCACCTCAAGCTCAACGATCAGGCCCAGCGGACGGTCCTGTGCAAGGACCCGTTCCGTTCGGTCGACGAGCGGGTCGAAAAGCTCATCGCGGGAATGTAAAGCCGCACCTATTCTCGGTGTGCACAGGGCATAATCGGCCGCTGAGGCGCATATCTGCCCGCATGATGCATCGTTGCCGATTACTGATCCGGCACGCGCCCGCCGTCATCTGATGGGTCATAGGCGGGCCGGTATTTTCGGCCCAGCCTGCTGCGACGGAAGGACAGTGCGGTGACCGGACCCACGCCGGAAGGCGACTTCGAGCTCGACGCGGTCATCATCGGCGGCTGCGGCCACGTCGGCCTGCCGCTGGCCGTCGCGCTCGCCAGCCGGGGGGCGCGGGTCGGCATTTACGACGTCAGCCAGGCCGCGGTGGAGACCGTCAACGCCGGGCGGCTGCCGTTCGCCGAGCCGGGCGCCGCGGAGCCGTTGCGCGAAGCCCGGGCCGCCGGGCGGCTGAAAGCGTCCTCCGACCCGGCCATCGTGGGCACCGGCGAGCACGTGATCGTGGTCATCGGCACCCCGGTGGACGCGCACCTCAACCCGGACCAGGCCGCGATCCCGAACGCGCTGGGCGGCTGTGCCCAGTACCTGCGCGACGGGCAGATCCTCATCCTGCGCAGCACCATCTACCCCGGGGTGACGGCGCTGGTGGAAAAGACGATCGCCGCGCTCGGCGTCAAGCTCGACATCGCGTTCTGCCCCGAGCGGATCGCCGAGGGCAAGGCGATGACCGAGCTGTTCGAGCTGCCGCAGATCATCTCGGCCCGCACGGCGCAGGGCGCGGAGCGGGCCAGCGCGCTGTTCCGGCGGCTGACCGATCACCTGGTCGTCATGACGCCCGAGGAGGCCGAGCTGGCCAAGCTCTTCACCAACGTGTGGCGGTACATCAAGTTCGCGACGGCCAACCAGCTCTACATGATGGCCAACGACGGCGGCCTGGACTTCGAGCGCATCCGGCAGGGCCTGGGGGAGGACTACCCGCGGGCCGCCGACATGCCGGCCGCGGGCTTCGCCGCCGGGCCGTGCCTGTTCAAGGACACCATGCAGCTCGCCGCGTTCAACAACAACAACTTCGCGCTGGGCCACACGGCGATGACGATCAACGAGGGCATGCCGCTGTATCTGGTGCACCGCCTGGAGCAGCGCTTCGACCTGGCGTCCATGACGGTGGGCATTCTCGGCATGGCCTTCAAGGGCGGCTCGGACGACATCCGGTCCAGCCTGTCGTACAAGCTCAAACGGATCCTGGCCTTCAAGGCCGGCGCGGTGCTGTGCACCGATCCGTACGTGACCGTCGACCCGGCCCTGCGGCCGCTGGAGGAGGTCATCAGCCGGTCGGACCTGCTGGTGGTGGCCGCGCCGCATCCGGAGTACCGAGAGCTCGTGACGGACAAACCGGTCGCGGACATCTGGAACATCCTGGGCCAGGGGGTGCGGATATGACCCCCGAGACGCCCCGGGTCACGGTCGTCATCCCGGCCTACAACGAGGACGAGCAGATCGTCCCGATCCTGGACCGGCTCTTCGAATCGGTGCGCCTGGCGTGCGAGGTCCTGGTCATCGTGGACAGCGAAACCGACACGACGATCCCGGTGGTCGAGGAGTACGCGCGGAAGGAGGACCGGATCCGCTGCCTGATCAACACCTACGGCCCCGGGCCCGCCTACGCGATCAGGTTCGGCATCGACGCCGCCCGTGCTCCCGTCGCGGTCGTGACCATGGCCGACGGGTGCGACGATGCGCGGCAGATCGACGAACTGGCCCGGCTGGTGGAACGGGGGGTGGCCGTGGCCGCCGCGTCCCGCTACATGGCCGGCGGCCAGCAGGTCGGCGGCCCGGTCCTCAAGGGCACCCTGTCCCGGGCGGCCGGCCGCTCGCTGCGTATCCTGGCCCACGTCGGAACGCGCGACGCCACCAACTCGTTCAAGGCGTATTCGACGGAGTTCGTGCGGGAAGTCGGCATCGACTCCCGTGACGGCTTCGAGATCGGCATCGAGCTCACCGCCAAGGCCAAGCGGCTCGGCCGCCCGGTCGCCGAAATCCCGACGATCTGGCTGGACCGGCAGGCGGGCGTGTCCAACTTCAAGGTCGCGAAGTGGATTCCCAGCTACCTGCGCTGGTACCGGTTCGCGTTCGGGCCGCGCCTGTCACCGGAGCAGATACGCATCCAGGCCGGCGAGCCCGGTCCAGATGCGCCCGGCCCAACATCCGCCACAGAAGGGAAATAGAGGCAACCGATGGAGAAAGTTCTGGTCAGCGGATCGGCTGGGTTCATCGGCGGGTACGTGGTCGGGGAATTGCTGCGGCGCGGCTACGCCGTGGTGGGGGTGGACAACTTCTCCAAGTACGGCCGGGTGAAGAAGTCCTACGACGACGATCCGCACTACCGGCTGGTCGAGGGCGACGCCCGCGACGTGGACCTGATGACGCGCCTGCTGTCCGACTGCGACCACTTCATCGCCGGGGCGGCGATGATCGGCGGCATCTCCTATTTCCACACCTACGCCTACGACCTGCTCGCGACGAACGAGCGGATCGTCGCCGCCTCCTGTGACGCGGCGATCGCCGCGCACCGCGACGGCCGGCTGCGCAAGGTCACGTACATGTCGTCGTCGATGGTCTTCGAGGCGGCGAGCGAGTGGCCGTCGCAGGAGGGCCAGGAGCGGGAGATCCCCCCGCCGCTGTCCTCCTACGGCTTCCAGAAGCTGGCCATGGAGTACTTCGCCCACGCGGCCTGGGACCAGTACCAGCTGCCGTACACGATCGCGCGCCCGTTCAACTGCGTCGGGATCGGGGAGAGCCGGGCGCTGGGCGATGAGGAGATCCTGTCCGGCAACGTCCGGCTGGCCATGAGCCACGTCGTTCCCGACCTGGTGCAGAAGGTGCTCAAGGGCCAGGACCCGCTGCACATCCTGGGCTCCGGGGAGCAGGTCCGGCACTACACCTACGGCGGGGATCTCGCGGTGGGCATCGTGACCGCGATGGAGCACCCCGACGCCCGCAACGAGGATTTCAACCTGTCCACCGAGGAGAGCACGACCGTGCTCCGGCTGGCCGAGGCGATCTGGCGCAAGATCAAGGGCGACGGGGTGCCGCTGCGGATCGTCAACGACGAGCCGTTCACCTACGACGTGCAGCGCCGGGTGCCGGCCGTGGACAAGGCCAAGCGGATGCTCGGCTTCGCGGCGACGACGAGCCTGGACCAGATGCTGGACGAGGTCATCCCGTGGATCAGCAGCGCGGTCGAAGCCGGCACCATCTGAACCCGGCGCGGGTGGGGAGCCATGGCGGCGCGGGAAAGTGCGGCGGCCCGGGGCGTGACGGCCGCCCCGGCGGGACGGCCCGGCGCCGCGGAGCATCCCCGGCCCGGCCCCGTCCGCGTCCCGGCCGGCGTCCGCACCGGGCGGCCCGGGCGGACTGCGCGCTGGCTCTGGGCGGCCGGGCTGGCGGTGGCCGGGGCGGCGCTGTTCACCGCGTACCTGCGGCTGTCGAACACCTACCCGGAGGATTCCGACCAGGCCAACCTGGGCCTGCAGGCGTGGGACATGCTGCACGGCAACCTGCTGCTGCACGGCTGGATGCTGTCGGATGTGTCCTTCTACACCACCGAGCTGCCGCAGTACATGCTGCTGGAGCTGATCGGTGGGCTGAACACCGGTACGTTCCACGCCGCGGCGGCGATGACCTACACCCTCGCGCTGCTGCTCGCGGCGATGCTGGCCAAGGGCCGCGCGTCCGGCCGCCGGGGGGTGCTGCGGGCGCTGATCGCGGGCGGCATCATGCTCGCCCCCCAGCTCGGGTCCGGGGTCTTCATCCTGCTGCTGACCGTCGGGCACCTCGGCACCTCGGTCCCGCTCCTGGTGACCTGGCTCGTGCTGGACCGCGCACGGCCCGGCTGGCGGCTGGCGGTGGCGACCGGGCTCCTGCTGACCTGGGGCGCGGTCGCCGATTCCCTGGTGCTGGCCGTCGGGTCGCTGCCGCTCGCGCTCGTCTGCGGGCTGCGGATCATCCAGGGCATGTTCGGCTCGCCGCCCCCGGCGGACCCGGCGCACCCGGCGAGCGCGTCCGGCGGTGTCACCGGGCGGCTCCGGCACGCGCTGGGCACCCGCCGGTTCGAGGTCTACCTCGCCGCCGCGGCGGCCGGCTCGGCCGTCGCCTCGCAGCTCCTGGTCCGGCTGATCCACGCGCTGGGCGGGTACACGCTGCACGCGGTCACGTTCACCATCGAGCCGGCCGGTAAGTGGGCCGGACAGGTCGCCGGTACCTGGCGCGGGCTGCTGCTGCTCTTCGGCGCGGATACCCGCGGCCTGCCCCCCGGCTACGACCGCGACGTGGCTCTCCTGCACCTGGCCGGGGTGGCCCTGGTCGCGCTGGCGCTCGTCCTGGCCGCCTGGATCTTCACCCGGGCGACGCTGGTCGACCAGGTGCTGGCCACCGCGATCGCGATCAACGTGGTGCTGTACGTGATCAGCAACATGCCCTCGCTGAACGCGCACGAAATGGCCATCGTGCTGCCCTGCGGGGCGGCCCTGGCCGGCCGGATGCTGGTCCGGCTCACCGGCTCCGCCGCGGGGCCCACCGCGCCGGACGCCACGGCTGGTCCCCTCGCCGCGGCCGAACACGGTGCCGCCACGGGACACGGCCGCCTGATCAACCGCCGCCTGATCACCAGGGTGGCCCGGGCCGCCGTGGCCACCACCGGCGTGGTCGTGCTGGCCGGGTACCTGGCCGGCCTGGGCCGGGAGGTGCGCCATCCGGCCGTGGCCGCGCAGAACACCCAGATCGCGTCCTGGCTGGCCGCGCACCACCTGACCTATGGGCTCGGCGGCTACTGGGAGAGCAGCATCGTCACGGTGGATACCGCGAGCCATGTCCGGGTCCGCGCGCTGATGCAGTTCACCATGCGGCGGGACCTGTGGGAGTCCAAGTACGCCTGGTACGTCCCGCACGGGCAGTACGCCAACTTTGTCGTCTTCGAGAGCGTGGGCGGCTTCTACTACCACTGGGAGCCGCGTGTCCTCGTGCACCGGTACTTCGGCGACCCGGCCCGCACGTATAACGTCGGCCCGTGGACGGTGATGGTGTGGGACCGGAACCTGCTGCCGGACATTCCGGGGAACCCGTCATGAGCATTCGCGGCGACCGGGCGGCGACGGCGCCCGCGGGGCCACCAGCCGAAGCGGCGGGTTCCCCGGGCCAGGGCCGTCGCCCCTGGTGGAGCCGTCGCCCGTGGTGGATCTGGGCGGCGCCGTTCGCGATCGTGCTGACCGTCTTGTTCGTGCGCAACCGGTTCCTGTTCACCACGAAGTGGATCGAGCAGGGCGACGCCGCCGCGAACTCGATCCGGATCCAGCAGGCGATGCACTTCACGCTGCTGGTCGGCAACTACTCCCGTGAGGGGTTCAGTCATCCCGGCCCGGCGTACATGTACGTTCAGGCCTTCGGCCAGTGGCTGTTCGAGTCCGGCCTGCACGTGGTGCCGACGGCCTGGAACGCGCACCTGCTCGCCGTCTTCGTGCTGAACAGCGCCCTGCTCGCGCTGGCCGTCGGCATCGTCTACGGCTGGGCGCGGTCGCTGCGCGCGGCCGCCGCCTGCTTCGCCGTCGTGCTGGTCTTCGGGGCCGTGCATCCGACCGCGATCAACTCCGACTGGATGCCGTACATGTACGTCGTCATGTACTGCGTCTTCCTCATCGCGGCGGCGTCGGTCGCGGCGGGGCACGTCCGGGACCTGTGGATCTTCGCGCTGACCGGGTGGTTCCTCATCCACGGGCACGCCTGTTTCCTGTTCATCGTCCCGGTGATCACCGCGGGCGTGCTCGCGGTCCTGCTCGCCGAGCACCGGCGGGCGCCGGTCGCGGCGCTGCGGCGCTTCGTCCGCGACGGGCGCCGGGCGTGGATCCCGGCCGTGGCCATCAGTGCCCTGTTCGCGCTGCCGATCGTGGTCAACCTGGCCCTGCACTGGCCCGGCGACTTCGGCAAGTACTTCGCCTACAGCAAGTCTTCCGCCGCCGGCGGCCACAGCGTCCTGCAGATCGTGCGGTACGCCCTGTGGTTCTGGTGGCCGGACCGGCACGCCTGGCTGGCGCCGGTCCTGCTGTTCGCGGGTGCGATCGCGGTGGCCGCGGGGCTGGCTCGCGGCGGGCTGCGCCGCTTCCTGCTCATGCTGCTCGGCATCAACGTCGTGTCGTCGCTGGCGGTCGGCCTGTACGCGGCGGCCGGCATCGACGACCTGAACCAGTACTACATCGCCTACTTCTACTGGTCGGCGCCGCTGCTGGCGCTGCTCGTCATCGCCGTCGGGCTCAGCCAGGCGCTCGGCGCCCGCACGGGCACGGCGCTGGCCGCGGCCGGCGCGGTCGCCGCCCTGGCCGTGTTCGCGCTGGTGCCGGGAATGCGCACGAGCACCGAGGACACCGACTCCGCCCTGCCGCACGCCGTCGCCGTCCTCGCGGCGCACGCGCCCGGCCGGGAGATCGTGCTGTCCATCCAGCACGATGCCTGGATCGACACCACCGGTTTCCTCGTCCAGGCCGAACGGGTCCACATCCGGGCCTGCGTGGATGATCCGTACTGGACGTTCATGATGACGGCGCAGTTCATCTGCACCCCGCAGCGGGCGGCCGGCGGGGTCCGCTTCACGTTCGACTCGCCGCACGCGCCATCGTCCGCGCCCGTTCTGCTGCGCTTCGGCCATACGGACGTCGTCGCGGGACCAGTCACCCGGCCGTGATGCAGCAGGCCCGTGCCGTCCACCGGGCGGCGTGGGCGGCCGGGATCGTGCTGGTCGCGGGCGTGCTCTTCGTGAGCTACCTCCGCCTGTCGGATCGGGTACCGGTCGGCTCGGATGGCGCGTCGAACGCGCTCCAGGCGTGGGACATGCTGCACGGCAACCTGCTGCTGCGGCACTGGACCGTCTCGGACGTGTCGTTCTACCCGGCCGAACTGGTCCAGTACGCGATGATCGAGGCGGTGCGGGGGCTCAATCCCGGCGTGATCCACTTCGCCGGGGCGATGACCTACACACTGCTCATCCTGCTGGCCGCCTGGCTGGCCAAGGGCCATGCCACCGGCCGCGAAGCTCTGCTCCGGGTGCTGATCGTGGCCGTTGTCATGCTGGCCCCGGCGCCCGGCGCGGGCTCCACGCTGCTGCTGAGCCCCGATCACTTCGGCAGCACGCTGCCCGTGCTGCTGGCCTGGCTGGCCGTGGACCGGCGGCCGGCCCGCTGGTCCGTCCCGGCGGTGGCCATCGTGCTGACGTGGGGGGTGACCGCCGACGGCCTCGTCCTCGTCACCGGCGTCGTGCCCATGGTCATCACGTGTGCCGTCCGGGCCGGCGTGCTGCTGTTCCGCCGTCCCGATAAGCGGGGGCGCACCTGGCCATGGGCGGAGGTATCGCTGGCCGTGGCGGCGATCGCCTCCGTCGGGCTGGCCCGGGTGGCCGTGACCCTGATCCAGCGCAGCGGCGGGTTCGCCATCCAGCCGGTGGCGACGACGTTCGGCCTGTCCTCGATCCCAGGTCACCTCCGGCTGACGGGCGAGGGGCTGCTGATGCTCTTCGGTGCCGAATTCCCGGGCCTGCACTCGCCCCTCGACGTCGCCATCGCCGCGCTGCACCTGATCGGGGTGGCCGCGGTCGCCGTGGCCTTCTGCCTCGCGGTCAGCCGCCTCGGGCGCGGCGGCGAACTGGCCGTCCCGGGACTGGCCGTCGCGATCATCTGCAACGTCGCCGCGTACGTGCCAACCCCCTTCGTCCAGGACCTGCTCAGCACGCGGGACATCTCGGCGGTGCTCCCGTTCGCGGCGGTCCTGGCCGGGCGGGAGCTGGCCGGCCCACTGCTGGCTGGCCCCGTGCTGGCTGGCCCCGTGCTGGCTGGCCCCGTGCTGCGGGCCCGGCTCACCGCCGCGCTGGCGGCCGTGGCCCTCGCCTGCGCCGCCGCGCTCGGCTACAACGCCGCCCAGCCGGGGGTGCCCGCGCAGAACCAGTCGCTCGTCGCCTGGCTGGCCGCCCGGCACCTGAACGGCGGCCTGGCCGTGGACTACTGGGCGGCGAACAGCGTCTCTCTGGACAGCGGGGACCGGGTCACGGTCCGCCAGGTCGGCCTGGCGGGCGGGGTCCTGACCGGGCCCGTCCCGCGCGAGCTGAACGTCGACTGGTACCGGCCGGCGGCCCACTACGCCGACTTCTACGTCGCGAGCGACAGCGACATCGCGCACTCGAGCGACCTGGCCGCCGCGGTCAGCACCTTCGGGCCGCCCGCGCAGACGCTGCACCCGGCCGGCTACACGGTCCTGGTGTGGCACAAGAACCTGCTGGCCGTCCTCCGCTAGTCCCGGCGCCCCGGTCGCCAACAGCACGACGCCGGACGCCGGGGCCCAGGTCATGCTCCGGCAGGTGACCCTCAGTCACCTGCGTCCCGGTGCACCCGCTATCCTGGGGCCTTAAGCAGGACTGGTATAACCCGGCGACCTCGTACGCGGACTTCCTGGTGGCCGCGGACAAGGGCCCGGGGCGGCTGGGGTGCGGCCGCCTTCCGGACCTCCGGGCCGCCGGGCCAAGCGCTGCACCTGGTCGGCTATACCGTGCTGGTGTGGCACAAGAATCTGCTGGGCGACATTCGGTAGTGCCGCCATCCCAGTAGGCTGGCGGCGCCCTCATCGTCCTCGTCGTCCATCCTGAGGTCCTTACATATGCGACGCATCGTTGCGCTCTTCGTTGTTACCCTGATCGCCGGGCTGGCTCTGGCCGGCTGCGGTTCGTCCACCCCCCCCTCACCGAACGCCTCGGTCACGGCCAAGGGCTCGTTCGGTGCCTCACCGTCGGTCACGATCCCGAAGCTGAAGCCGACCAGCACGCTCGCGGTCAAGACCCTGATCCAGGGCAACGGCGCGACGATCAAGAAGTCGGACCTGTTCCTGTCCAACTTCACCATCTACGTGTGGAGCGGTACCACGAACAAGCTGCTCGACTCCACCTACTCCAGCTCGCCGCAGGTGCTCCCGGCGGGGCTGCTGCCCGGCATCCAGAGCGCGGTGACCGGGAAGAAGATCGGCAGCCGGGTGCTGGCCGTCATCCCGCCGAAGGAGGGCTACGGCACGAGCGGTAACTCCCAGCTGGGCGTGACGGGCAGCGACACGCTGGTCTTCGTCATGGACCTGATCCAGAAGTACTCCTCCGGGACGGTGTCCGCCTCCGGGTCCACCGTGTCCAGCGGCGGCGGCAGCCTCCCATCGGTGAGTGCGGCCCAGGGCACCGCGCCCAAGGTGACGATCCCCAAGAACGTGACCCCGCCGAAGACGCTGGTCGCCAAGACCCTGGTCAAGGGGTCCGGACCGGTCGTGACCAAGGGCCAGGATGTCGTGGCCCAGTACACCGGGGTCAACTGGCGGACCGGGACGGTCTTCGACTCCTCCTGGCAGCGCAGCCTGCCCTACAGCTTCAAGATCGGGGCGAGCCCCAGCCAGGTCATCCCGGGCTGGGACATGGGGCTCGTCGGCCAGACCGTCGGCAGCCGGGTCCTGCTCATCATCCCGCCGTCCGACGCTTACGGCAGCGCGGGGCAGTCGCAGGCCGGCATTAAGGGCACGGATACGCTCGTATTCGTGGTCGACATCATCAGCGCCGTGAACCCCGGTTCGGCAAGCTGACCCAGGAGCACGTGGCGGGTCCGGCGCGTGAGGTGGCAGAGGCCGTCTCCGCGCCGGACCGGGGCATAACGCAGCATGCTGGTGTGACTGCGTCGCGTCCCGGCCGGCCCGCGCGATGGGCCCGGGGCCGGTGGGCGGGCGGGTTCATCGCGGCCGCGATCGCCCTGTTCACCGCCTACGTCCGGCTGTCCGCCACCTATCCGGTCAACTCGGATGGGGCGAACATCGTGCTCATGTCGTGGGACATGCTGCACGGCAACCTGCTGCTGCACGCCTGGTGGATGTCGGACGTGTCGTTCTACACGACCGAGCTGCCCGAGTACATGCTGATCGACGCGATCCGCGGCCTCGGCCCGGACGTGACGCACATCGCGGCCGCACTGACCTACACGCTGGTGCTGGTGCTCACCGTCCTGCTGGCCAGGAGCCGTGCGACAGCCCGCGACGGCGCGGTGCGTGTCCTCATCGCGGGCGTGATCATGCTGGCGCCGCAACTGGGCGTGGGCATCTTCGTCCTGCTGCTATCGGTCGGGCACATCGGCACCGCGGCGCCCGTCCTGGCCGTCTGGCTGATCCTGGACCGGGCGCCGCGGCGCTGGTACGTCCCGGTCATCGCCGGGGGCGTGCTGGCCTGGACGATGGTCGCCGATTCGCTCGTGCTCGTGACCGCGATCGTCCCGTTGGTGCTCGTCAGCCTGTTCCGCGCGATCCCGCGGCTGCGGTCCGCCTGGTACGAACTGTCCCTGGCCACCGCCGCGCTCGCCGCGGCCGGGGTTTCCTGGCTGGCGCAGCAGGCGATCCACGCCGCCGGCGGCTACACCCTGCACCCGGTCCCGTTCCGCCTGATCGCCCCGGCCGCGCTCGGGGTACACGCCGCGACTGCGGGGAACAGCCTGCTGGCGCTGTTCGGCGCCAACTTCGGCGGCCTGCACTCCGCAGTATCCATTGGGCCAGTCTCTGTTGGGCCGGTTTCCGCCGCGTTCGCCGTGCTCCACCTCGTGGGCCTCGCGC
>Ga0182014_10000947_pt1 | contig 39578 bp, 37 predicted proteins | sample 612S2DmetaG_FD_120489 | JGI IMG/M metagenome (GOLD analysis project Ga0182014, IMG submission 120489) | Permafrost microbial communities from Stordalen Mire, Sweden - 612S2D metaG | ecosystem: Environmental > Terrestrial > Soil > Wetlands > Permafrost | place: Sweden: Stordalen | collected... | reverse complement strand
TCGCCCATTGGTGGCTTGTCTCATCACCAAACGGCCGACCTGTGGGAGCCGGATGACGGGAGACTGTCACGTCCGGTTCTGAGAGAGCCGGGGGGTGAGATTCCCCCCGGCTACTTGCCTTAGAGGTTGAGTACCGGCTTTCCACGGCGGAACCGGATCTTCTTTGGGGGGCACAAGCACGTGAAGCGCACTGCCGCACTCATTCCTCGACGCGGATCGGCCACGTGCCGGCCCAAGGTCACCACCAAGGTTGCACTTGCCGGAGTGGCCCTTCTCGCTTCAACGGGGTTTGGGTTGGGGGTTGCTTCGCTGCCTGCTTCGGCGACCCCGAACCCGGTCCAGTTGTTCACATCCTCGACGCAAGGTTCGTACCCGGTGACGGTTCCGCCCGGTGTCACCAGCATCAGCGTGACTGCGGTTGGTGGAACCGGTGCCCCAAGTCCGGATTGGGGAGGCAGCGGCGGCAGAGGTGCGGTAGTGACGACAACGGCTACGGTCACCCCTGGTGAGAGTCTCACGGTCACCGTAGCTGGCAATGGTGCCGGTCTGACCGGAGGGTTTGGCGCTGGGAGCGGCGGCTCCGCCTTCGACACTAGTGACGGAGACGGCGGAGGTGGAGGGGGGCATCCGCGGTATTCAGCGGTTCCAATCCCCTGGTGGTTGCCGGTGGTGGCGGCGGTGCCGGCACGCTCATCGAGACCTCTGGCGGTGATGCGGATACCGACGCCCCGGGAGGCTCCTATGGCCCAGCAACCTGTAGTGGCGGCGGGTCAGGAAGTCAGTTGAGCGGAGGTGCCCCGGGAGCCTGTTCCGGCTATCAAGGGCACGATACCGAAACTTTGGCACCGATGGCCGGGGGCAGCCTGACAGGTGGCAATGGCGGCGTTTTGTCTGGATCGTTTTCGACAAGTGGCGGCGGCGGCGGCGGGTACTTCGGTGGCGGTGGCGCACTAGCCGTAGGTGGTGGTGGTGGTTCGAGCTACCCGATCCCGGCTACGCAGTGGGACAGTACGGCGACGCCGTCAATCACCATTACCTACACCCCGACCACCCCGACCACCACGACGGTCACCAACTGCTCTGGTGATTCAACTGTGAGCGGCTCCCTCCCCTACTCCGTGGCCAATGCCGGGCCGGGTGACACCATCATCTTCAATGTCGCCTGTCCTACCATCACGCTGGCCAGCGGTGTGATGTCAATCACCAATAACTTGACCATCACCGGACCGGGGGCAGCAGACCTCGCCGTGAGCGGGAACAACGCTTCAGGAATCTTCAACATCCGGGACGGTGCGGTGGCCTCGATCTCGGGCCTCACCCTCGAGGACGGTAACGGCGGCGGGAACATCTGGGTCGGCTATAGCAATGGGGGCGCTATCGACGTCGGAGATTCATCCACGGCCACGCTCACGGTCAGCAACTCAGTGTTCTTGGACAACCAGTCAGGCGCTGACAACGACGGCGGCGCAATCGCCGTCGGGGGAGATGGGGGCCAAGGCACCCTTACGATCAACAATTCCACCTTCTCGGGTAATTCGGCTCCTGGCGGCAACGCCGGTGCCATCGCCAGTGGCAACTTTTCGGGTAGCAGCACGCTGACGGTCAACAACTCCACCTTCTCGGGTAACTCGAGCGGCAGCAACGGCGGCGCCATTGACACTGGCGACGCTGGCAGTGGAACGCTCACTGTGACCAACTCCACCTTCTCGGGTAACTCGAGCGACGGCGACGGTGGCGCCATCGACAATGGCGACAATGGCTTTCAGTCCACAACCACCGCCAACGTCAGCGACTCCACGTTCTCGGGTAACTCGAGCAGCGCCGATGGTGGCGCGATCGACAATGGCGACTTCTCTTATCAGTCCACAGCCACCGCCAACGTCAGCGACTCCACGTTCTCTGGTAACTCGAGCAGCGCCGATGGTGGCGCCATCGACAATGGCGACAACGGCGGCGGCGGTACTGCCACACTGAGCGCCAGCGTTCTGGCTGGATCCACGTCGGGTGGAGAATGTTTCGGCTCCGTCACCGACGGTGGATACGACATCGCTGACGACGCGTCCTGTGGATTCTCGGCCACCGGCAGCACCAACAGTTCGGCGACCCTGGACGCCTCCCTCGGTGCTCTGGCCGACAACGGCGGCCCGACCGAGACGATTCTCCCGGCACCCAACAGCCCTGCCGTTGTGGCCATCCCGCCGGGCACCACCGTGAACTCTGTCCAGGTCTGCCCGCACACCGACCAGCGGGATGTGGCGAGCGCTTCCGGAGTCAACTGCACCATTGGAGCCGTCGAAGTCGATCCGACGCAGACCATCTCCTTCACTGCTCCTACCAGCGGAACGGTGGCAGGCTCTGCGACCCTCTCGGCAACCGGCGGCGACTCGCCCAACCCGGTCACCTTCAGTGTCGACACCACCAGCGGTGCCGGGGTCTGCAACATGTCCGGCACCAACGGTTCCACGGTGAACTACACGGCCGTGGGCACCTGTGTGGTCGATGCCAATCAGGCCGGGGACGCCGACTACACGGCAGCCCCCCAGGTGCAGCAGTCGATCACCGTTGCCCCCGCGGTCCCCGGTGCACCAACCAATGTCATTGCCACGCCGGGTAACGCGCAGGTGACGCTCTCGTTCGCCGCCCCGTCGGACGGTGGGTCGACCATCACCCAGTACGTCGTGGGTTGGAACGACATGACGACGAACCCGACATCTGATCCCGCGGGCTTCGCTGACCAAGCGTTCCCCGGCGGAAGCAGCCCGCTCACCATCACGGGTCTCACCAACGGTGACACCTACGCCTTCACGGTGTCGGCCGCCGATGCCAGTGGCCCTGGCGTCGGTGGCACCGCCACCGCCACGCCCTCCTCGTCGGCCGCCCGCTTCACGTCGGCCGCGACCGGGGTGACGTCATCGACGACGACCACCAATCTGGCCATTGCCGCAACAGCCACCACGGTGCCCACCAAGAAGTCCACGTCGTGGCTCTCGGCCAGCGGACTGCCGACCGGCGTGACCTTCACACCGGGGAGCGGAGCCAAGGCCGGCACCGGCACCCTCAAGGCCACCAATCTGGCCAGCGGGGTCTACGCCTTCACCTTGCAGGCTTCCAATGCCACTGGGGTATTGACGGTGCAGACCTACACACTGACCTCCGTCGGCTTCCTCACTTCCCCGCCGACTCAGACGTGGACTGTGGGAACGCCGGCATCGGTCACGGCCACCACCGATGATGCCGGTGCAACCGTTACCTCCAAGGCGCTCCCGGCCGGCATGACACTGACCAGCAGTGGCGGGAACGCCACGATCCAGGGCACGCCGACCGCTGGAGCGGCTTCCAAGAGCATCACCCTGACGGCCAAGGACGGCGCCAATTCGACAACGGCCACCTTCGCCGTGTCCGTCAACGCCGTGCCCACCGTGGCCGTCACCGGCACAACCACCCGCTCGAGCGCCCAGGCCTTCAGTCTGACGGTGAAGACCACCGGCACGCCCGCGGCGACGGTGTCCACGGTGGGACTGCCCGCACAGCTCAACTACTCGAGCAGCACGGGCAAGATCACCGGCACCATCACGACGGCAGGGTCCTCCACCTTCACGGTGGATGCCACCAACGCCGCCGGATCGGCATCCATGTCAGTGACCGTCACGGTGACCGGTGGCCCGGTGCTCCGGACGGGAAGCGCCACGGGACCTGCGGTGGCTGTCCACGATCACCTCACCGCGAGCGTCATCTTCAGTGACAGCATGGGAGCCATCAACTGCACAGGTACCGCCTACCTCAGCGTGGTCAGCAATCCGAACGCTCCCGGTACAGCGTCGTTGACGATGACGAGCCTCCCCCTGGCCTCCTGCACCGACTTCGTCACGTCAGCCTCGCTTGTCGCCCCTGCAGCCTTCACCATCGGCGACTCGCAAGGGCCGCCAACCGACCCGGTCAGAATTCCGTCGTTCGCCGTGTCAGGGTCTGCACCCTTGGGACCGGTGCACGGGACGACCACCTCGGCGGGCTTCACGGGGACCTGGTCGAACACGAACAACTCCGTCACCTTCACGAACCAGACGATGGATACCACTTCCTTGCAGTACGGGAACGCGCAGGACACAGTGACCGCCACGTTCGGCCCGTTCACGGATTCCACGATTACCGGCAGTCCGCTGGTGTTCGTGAACTAGACCCGCAACCACGGATGCCACGCATCCATCTGGCACCGGGCGCCGCCTGAGGTGAGCCGGTGGAAGGCGCATCGCCGAACGCATTGCGGAAGGACCCCCGGCTTCCGGCCGGGGGTCCTTCGCGTGTGCACTCCGGGGACGAGACATCAGTTGTCCACGCGCCCGTGTAAGTGCCTGGTCGGCCTAGCCGTCCGGTTCCATCGGTGAGTTGTCTCGCCGTAGTCACCCGGTGGGGCCGCCGAGCCCGCAGGACTTGGCGAATCAGTTCGCCTTCAGCCGTGCTGCTCGGGCACGTAGTGGCGCTCGCCGGCCCGGTCGAGCCACACCCGCACGGTCCGGCTCGTCCCCGGATCCCTGAACAGCTCGTCGGTCGGCGTCCAGCCGGACTGCGGCTGGTCCGACTCGCCGTGGCGCCGCACGAACAGGCTGATGACCACGACCACGGCCATGCCGAGCAGGGCGATGACGATCACCACGGGAACCCCGGGCCGGCCCCGGCGGCGGTCACTGCCTGACTCCCACGCCGACCGCCGTGCCGTAGGCGACGATTTCGGTCAGGGACTGGCCGATCTCCGAGGAGTCGAACCGGAACTGGATCACGGCATTGGCCCCCATCACCCGGGCGTTCTCGATCATCCGGTCCAGGGCGTGGCGGCGGGTGTCCTCGAGCAGCTCGGTGTACTGGGTGACCTCGCCCCCGGCCAGGGCTTTGAACCCGGCGCTCAAGCCCTTGGCCGCCCCCATCGAGCGCACCACGAGCCCGAAGACGAGGCCGAGATTGCGTTCGACGGTCCACTTCGGGAATTCGAGGGCGGTGGTGATCGGGAACTGCGGTGCAGCACCGGCGTCGGTCATCATGGCCTCCTCCTGCCCGTCCGTCGTCCTCCGCACGTCGCCTCTAGTGTCGTCCCCGATGCCCACCGCCGAGCCCCCGCACCGCGCCGGCCCCCAGGTCATCCCCCGGCCGCCGTCGCACCGACCGGGCGGCCCGGCCCCGTGGGCCCACCTGTCCACGGAACGGCGCGCGTCGCTGCCGCTGGCCGCCGTGGTCGCGGCCGTGACCGAGCGCGATCGGTCGGCCGATGCCGCCACGACGGCAACTGCCGTGTCCGAGTTCACGCGGTCGTTCGCCGACGTGTTTCCCGACGCCAATCCGGCCGCCGTGCTGGTGGCACTGTTCGAGGAGGAGGGTGAGGCACGGGTGCTCCTCACCGTGCGCTCCTCCCTGCTGCGCTCCCATCAAGGGGAGGTCGCCTTTCCCGGAGGCAAGCTCGACCCGGGCGAGGCGATCGACGAGGGTGCGCTCCGCGAGGCCGAGGAGGAGGTCGGCCTCGACCCGACCTCCGTCAGCGTGGTCGGGCGTCTCACTGCCATGCCCACGGTGTCCTCCAACACCCTGATGACGCCGGTCGTCGCCACGCTGGCGGCCCGGCCCGCCACGGACCCGGCCCCCGACGAGGTGTCCCGGGTCTTCGATGTCGTCCTGGCCGACCTGGTGGCCGACGGCGTCTGGGCCGAGGAGCTGTGGGCCGTACCGGGCCGGCAAGGTACGGACGGCCTTCCGGGCGGCGAGTTCCCGGTGTGGTTCTTCACGGCGGCCGGCGAGACCATCTGGGGCGCCACCGCACGGGTCCTGACCGAGCTGCTCTGCCTGGTCCTCGGGGTGGACGGTCCTGCGCAGCCCCGCGAGCGCTGAGCCCGGCCCCGGAGCGGCTCGGAGGTGCCCCGACGCTGCTACAGCCCCCGTGCCCAGGCGGTATCGTGGGGGATGGTCGGTGAGGGCATGTCGGAGCTGCCACCGCCTGTGGAGGTACGTCCAACTGCAACCATGGTCCGGAGGGCAATTCAGTGGCTGAGCTAGAGATCGGCATCTTCAAGTCGGGACGTCGGGCCTACGGGTTCGACGACATCGCCATCGTCCCCAGCCGCCGCACCCGGGACCCGGAGGACGTCGACATCTCCTGGCAGATCGATGCCTACCAGTTCGCGCTCCCCCTGATGGCTTCGGCCATGGACGGCGTGGTCAGCCCCGCCACCGCCATCGAGATCGGTCGCCTCGGCGGTCTCGGGGTCCTCAACCTCGAGGGCCTGTGGACCCGCTACGAGGACCCCACGAAGCTCTTCGACGAGATCCGTGAGCTGCCCACCGAGAAGGCCACCGCCCGGATGCAGCAGATGTACGCCGAGCCCGTCCAGATGGAGCTCGTCACCCAGCGCATCAAGGAGATGAAGGCGGCGGGCATCACCACCGCCGCGTCCGTCACTCCGCAGAAGACCCAGGAGTTCGCCCCCGCACTACTCGCCGCCGAGCTCGACATCCTGGTCATCCAGGGCACCGTGGTGTCGGCCGAACACGTGTCGAAGACCGTCGAGCCGCTCAACCTCAAGCGCTTCATCCGCGAGTTCGAGGTCCCGGTGATCGTCGGCGGCTGTGCCTCGTACCAGGCGGGCCTCCACCTCATGCGTACGGGCGCCGTCGGCGTCCTCGTCGGCGTGGGTCCGGGCAACGCCTGCACCACCCGCGGCGTGCTCGGGATCGGCGTGCCCCAGGCCACCGCCATCGCCGACGTGGCCGGCGCCCGCATGCGCCACCTCGACGAGACGGGCGTCTACTGCCACGTCATCGCCGACGGCGGCATGTCCAAGGGCGGCGACATCGCCAAGGCCGTGGCCTGCGGCGCCGACGCCGTGATGCTCGGCTCGCCCCTCTCCTCCGCCGTCGAGGCCCCGGCCCGCGGCTACCACTGGGGCATGGCGACCTTCCATCCGACGCTGCCGAGGGGCGCCCGGGTCAAGACCACGACCCGTGGCACGCTCCAGGAGATCCTGCTCGGCCCCGCCCATGAGAACGACGGGCGCATGAACCTGTTCGGTGCCCTGCGCACCGCCATGGCCACCTGCGGGTACCAGACCGTCAAGGAGTTCCAGAAGGCGGAGGTCATGGTGGCCCCGGCCCTCCAGACCGAGGGCAAGGACCTGCAGCGCTCGCAGGGCGTCGGCATGGGCCATTGAGCCCGGCCGTCCCGACCGACGACCCCCGCGAGGGGCCGGTCCTGGTCGTCGATTTCGGCGCCCAGTACGCCCAGCTGATCGCCCGACGGGTCCGCGAGGCCCACGTCTACTCCGAGATCGTCCCGCACACCGCCACGGCCGCCGACCTGGCCGCCCGCCGGCCCGCCGGCATCATCCTCTCGGGCGGGCCCAAGTCGGTCAACGAGACGCCCGCCCCCTCCATCGATCCCGGCATCTACGACCTCGGGATCCCGATCCTGGGTATCTGCTACGGCGCCCAGCTCCTCGCCCAGCAGCTGGGCGGGGTGGTCGACCGGACCGGCCGGGGCGAGTACGGTCGCACCCCGCTGACCGTCACCGGGTCCTCCCCGCTCTTCTCCGACTGGCCGGTGTCGTGCGAGGTGTGGATGAGCCACGGTGATGCCATCACCGTGGTCCCGGACGGCTTCGTGGCCACCGCCACCAGCCCCGACGCGCCGGTCGCCGCCCTCCACGACCCCGATCGGGCGATCTTCGGCGTCCAGTTCCACCCCGAGGTCGTCCATACCGAGCACGGCCGCGACCTGCTCGAGCGTTTCCTCTACGACATCTGCCACTGCCCGCCGTCGTGGACCCACACCTCGATCATCGAGAGCCAGGTGGCCGCAGTGCGGGCCCAGGTCGGCTCCTCGCCGGTGCTGTGCGCCCTGTCCGGCGGTGTCGACTCGGCCGTGGCGGCAGCACTCGTGCACAAGGCCATCGGTGGGCAGCTCACCTGTGTCTACGTCGACACCGGCCTGATGCGGACCAACGAGAGCGAGCAGGTGGAGGAGACCTTCCGCCGCCAGTTCCACATCGACCTCGTCCACGTGAAGGCCGCCGACCGCTTCTTCGAGGCCCTGGCCGGGGTCACCGACCCCGAGACGAAGCGCAAGATCATCGGCGAGCTGTTCATCCGCATCTTCGAGGAGGTCGCCCGCGACCTCGTGGTCGAGAAGGGCCACCTCGAGGACGGGGCCGACGCGCCTGACGACGAGCCCGCCGGCTACCTGGTGCAGGGCACGCTCTACCCCGACGTGATCGAGTCCGGCTCGGGCACCGCCGCCACCATCAAGTCCCACCACAACGTGGGCGGACTGCCCGAGGACCTCGCGTTCGACCTGGTCGAGCCGCTGCGCCTGCTGTTCAAGGACGAGGTCCGTGCCGTCGGCGAGGAATTGGGCCTCCCCCATGAGATCGTGTGGCGCCAGCCCTTCCCCGGTCCCGGTCTGGCCGTGCGCATCGTCGGTGAGGTGACCCCGGAGCGTGCCGAGATCCTGCGGGCCGCCGACGCCATCGTCGTCGAGGAGGTCCGCAGGGCGGGCCTCTACCGGGACCTGTGGCAGAGCTTCGCCGTCCTGCCCGCCGTGCGCACCGTCGGTGTCATGGGCGACGGCCGCACCTACGCCTATCCCGTGGTCATCCGGGCCGTCACCTCCGACGACGCCATGACCGCCGACTGGGCCCGTCTGCCCTACGACCTCCTCGAGCGCCTGAGCTCACGCATCATCAACGAGGTCGAAGGCGTCAACCGGGTGGCACTGGACATCACGTCCAAGCCGCCCGGCACCATCGAGTGGGAATGACCTCGTGGAGCGGGGGCCCGGGCGAGCACCCCGATGGCGGACAGCTGCGTTTCGGTGGACCGGCGCGTCCCCCGACACCCACCACGGTTGACCTGGTCGAGGGACTGACCCCGCCCCAGGAGGCCTCGGTGGTCCACCGGGGTGGCCCGTTGCTGATCGTGGCCGGAGCCGGTTCGGGCAAGACCCGGGTGCTGACCCGCCGGATCGCCCACCTCATCGCCACGGGTGACGCCGCCCCCTGGCAGATCCTCGCCATCACGTTCACCAACAAGGCGGCCGACGAGATGCGCCGTCGGGTCGCTGAACTGGTCGGCCCGCGGGCCGAGCGCATGTGGGTCTCGACCTTCCACTCGGCGTGCGTGCGGATCCTGCGCGCCCATGGCGACCTCCTCGGCTACAAGGGTTCGTTCACGATCTACGACGACGCCGACTCCCGCCGTCTCGTGGAGATCATCGCCCGCGAGCTCGACATCGACACCAAGAAGATGTCGCCGCGCTCGATGCTCGGGCAGATCAGCCAGGCCAAGTCGAAGCGGCAGGGCCCGGTCGCCTTCCGTGCGGCCGCCATCTCGATCTTCGACCGGCGCATCGCCGACGTCTACGACCTGTACCAGCGGCGGATGCTGGCAGCCAACGCCATGGACTTCGACGACCTGCTCCTCAATGCCGTGCGGTTGTTCGACGAGCACCCCGACGTGCTCGAGCACTACCGGAACCGCTTCACCCACATCCTGATCGACGAGTACCAGGACACGAACGCCGTCCAGAACGCACTGGCGGTGCAGTTGGCCGGCGGCCACCGCAACATCGTGGTGGTGGGGGACAGCGACCAGTCGGTCTACAAGTTCCGGGGAGCCGACATCTCCAACATCCTCGACTTCGAACAGGCCTTTCCGGACGCCACGGCGATCACCCTCGACCAGAACTTCCGCTCGACGCAGACCATCCTCGACGCCGCCAACGCGGTGATCACCAACAACGTGTCCCGCAAGCCGAAGTCGCTTTGGACCGAACAGGGCATGGGCGAGCAGATCGTCCGGTACCGGGCCGAGGACGAACACGACGAGGCCGAGTGGGTGGCCCACGAGATCGTCCGGCTCCGGAGCGACCGGGGCCTCAAGTGGGGCGACGTGGCGATCTTCTACCGGACGAACGCCCAGTCCCGCGCCCTCGAGGAGGCCATGGTCCGCGCCGAGGTCCCCTATCGGGTCGTCGGCGGCACGAAATTCTACGACCGCAAGGAGGTCAAGGACGTCCTCGCCTACCTGCGGGTGCTGGTCAATCCCGACGACGAGGTGAGCTGGCGTCGCATCGTCAACGTGCCGAAGCGGGGCGTGGGGGACCAGTCGGTGGCCAAGCTGGCGGGCTTCGCCGGGCAGCGGGGGGTCTCCTTCGGCGGGGCGGTGGCCGAGGCCGGCGAGGCCGGCGTCGGCGGTAAGGCCGGCAAGGCGCTGGAGGACCTGGCCGACCTGCTGGCCGACCTGCGCTCGCAGATGGCCGTCCCGGACCTGGTCGACGAGAACGGCGACGCCGTGGCCCCGGGGCTGCAGCTGGTGCCGGACGGCCCGACGGACACCGACGCGGCAGGCTCCGACGACGGTGGCACCGAACCAGAGCGCACCTACCTACTCGGCCCCGGCGAGCTGGTGACGGCCGTCGTCGAGCGCACCGGCTACCGGAGCGAGCTGTTGTCTGAGGGGACCATCGAGTCCCTCGGCCGGGTCGAGAACGTGGACGAGCTGGTCGGCGTGGCCGACGAGTACCGGACTCTGGCCGAATTCCTGGAGGCCGCCTCGTTGGTGGCCGACTCCGACGAGCTGGACGGTGACGGCACCGCGGTGTCGCTCATGACCATGCACATCGCCAAGGGTCTCGAGTTCCCGGCGGTGTTCCTGGTCGGGATGGAGGACGGGATCTTCCCCCACATGCGGTCACTGGGCGACCCGGTCGAGCTCGAGGAGGAGCGCCGGCTCTGCTACGTCGGCATCACCCGGGCCGAGCGGCACCTCTACGTCTCCCACGCCTGGAGCCGCATGCTGTGGGGCAACACCAGCTCGAACATCCCCAGCCGCTTCCTCAACGAGATCCCACCCGAGCTCGTCCGCGACGTCGTCGTCGACCGCGGCTGGGGCTCGTCGGGCTCCTCCTCGGGCGGTGTGGGCGATTTCGGTCGTCGCCCTTCGGCCGAGGGGCGGTCGGGCACGCCGGGGCGCTCGGTGTTCGGCAGCGGCGTGTCGCCGCAGGACGGGGCGTTCGACGCCAACGGCAGGCGCCGACGGGCACCGGCGTCGACCGGGGCCGAGGAGCTCGGTCTCGGGGTGGGCGACGTGGTCGTCCACGGGACGTGGGGCGAGGGCCGGGTCGTGGCCGCCGCCGGCCAGGGCGACGATGCCGAGGCCGAGGTCATCTTCACCTCGGTCGGACGCAAGAAACTGCTGCTGCGGATGGCCCCCATCAAGCGGGCCTAAGTGCGCCGGGCGTCGTCATGCCTCCGTCAGGAGCGACCCGTACCCTGGGTCGGCACCCCGAGTTGTCACGGACATCGGCCCAGGTCGGAGCGGGTTGACTCGTTCTGACTCGCCGGAGGTGGGAAGCTAAACGGAACTGCGCTCCTGCCCGACGCCGCATGCAGACCGCGCCAGCGCCCGCGCACCAACCACGACGAGGAACGAGGTCCCCGAAGCACCGTGCCCGGCCCCACTGTCTACGACCAGGACGACCCGATCGTCGGCGCCTCCGGCCTCCCGGTGGTCGAGTCGATGCCCCGACGCAGTCCGTCGGGCGCCCCTCATCGGGCCCACGCGGTCGCCAAGCCGACGCGCCGTGAGCGGCGTGCACTGCGCAAGCAGCGCATCCGTGAGCGGCCAACTCCGGTCGGGCGGCACCCCAAGACGACGATCTTCGTCGTGGTGATGATCCTCCTGTCGCCGCTGTGGGCGTCGATGGGCCAGGCGGCCACCAATCCGGCCCTCGGGCCGTCCCCCGGCAGCCGGCTGACCGAATGGGTCCGCGACCACGGTGGCGGTGGGATCGTGACGTGGGCCGAGGACACCTGGTACACGTGGCACGCCCCGCCCAAGGGCGGCAAGCCGGCCGCGGGGGCGATCCCGAAGCCGACCGCCTCGAGTTCGCCGTCGACGCTGCCGGTCGCCTCCGGGCCCGCCCACCTGCCCGCGCCCGCCGCCATCGTGCCGTTCGTGTCCACCCCCACCCCCGGTGAGGGGCAGTGGCACGCCATCGGCCGCACCGTCGACGGCGTGCCGACCATGTACGCCGCCTACCTGCGCCCGAACGCCGTCTACACGAGCCTCGTCACCGGGGTCGCCTGGATGGACACCAAGCTCCTGAGCGCCCAGCTCTATGCCGGCACGTCCATTCCGGGCACCGGCCAGACCTTCGCCAACATGGCGCCCATCGCCGCCTCCGCCAGCACCACCCTGGACGCCGCCTTCAACTCCGGCTTCCGCATGCAGGACGCCCAGGGCGGCTTCTACCTCGACGGCGTGACCGCCGAGGCGCTGCAGCCGGGCGCCGCCTCGGTGGCCATCGACTCGTCGGGCAATATCAACGTCGGCGCCTGGGGCACCGACGTGAAGATGACCCCGACCACCGTGGCGGTGCGCCAGAACCTCGACCTGATCGTCGACGACGGGGCGCCGGTACCGGGGCTCAACCAGAACGACAACATCCGGTGGGGGGCCACCCTCGGCGGCAAGGTCCAGGTGTGGCGGTCCGGTATCGGGGTGACGGCCGACGGCGCCCTGGTCTACGTGGCGGGCAGTGGCCTGTCCATCGTCGACCTGGCAGACGTGCTCGCCCGGGCGGGCGTAGTGCGGGGCATGGAGCTCGACATCAACACCTCATGGGTGAACTTCACCCACTTCGATCTCAACCCCGGCGTCCCGGCGACGGCCGACAACGGCGTGCGCCTGACCTACGACGAGGTCCCGTCACCCAGCCGATACTTCTACCCGCTGTCACGCGACTTCTTCACCATGTCGGTGCGTCCGTACACGGTCCCCGTGGCGACGTCCCACTACCGGGGGAACTAGGTTCGTCCCGTCACGGGTTCGGGCCCGCCGGGTGCGGTGTCGCACCCTTCCCGAGCCCCGGGAGGAGTGGACCGTGACCCGTTCGATCGCCAAGCGCCGCTATGAGCACGAGCTCCTGCGCCTCCAGGCCGAGCTCACGACCATGACCGAGTGGGTCAAGGAGTCCGGCGCTCGTGTGGTGGTGGTCTTCGAGGGGCGGGACGCGGCCGGCAAGGGCGGCGTCATCAAGCGGATAAGTGAGTACCTGCCGCCCCGCATCTGCCGGACCGTGGCCCTTCCGGCACCCACCGAGCGTGAGCGCTCGCAGTGGTACTTCCAGCGCTACGTGGCCGAGCTGCCGGCAGCCGGCGAGATCACCCTCTTCGACCGCAGCTGGTACAACCGGGCCGGGGTCGAGCACGTCATGGGCTACTGCACCTCGGACGAGTACCACCGGTTCCTGCGGCAGTGCCCGGTGTTCGAGCACCAGCTCATCGAGGACGGGATCATCCTGGTCAAGTACTGGTTCTCGGTCAGCGACGCCGAGCAGGAACGGCGCTTCCAGTCACGGGTGGACGACCCGCTCCGCCGGTGGAAGCTGAGTCCCATCGACCTCGAGGCCCGGCAGCGCTGGTCGGACTACTCGCGGGCCAAGGACGCCATGTTCCTCCACACCGACACCCCCGAGTCCCCCTGGTACGTGGTCGACGCCGAGGACAAGCGGACCGGCCGCATCAACTGCATCGCCCACCTGCTGACCCGCATCCCCTACACCGACCGGATCGACGAGGCCCGTCTCAGACTGCCGAAGCGGGTGAAGGACGACGGCTACCGGCGGCCGCCGCGCGACCTCTACACCTACGTACCCGATTACGCCTCGACGCTGCTCGACTGAGCGCCGCGCGTGGCTTGTGCCCGTTCGACCTCAGCCGGGCATGCGGCGCCACACGGCGCGGGGCAGCTGGCGCATCACGGCGAACACCCACCGCAGCACCGGCGGGGCGTAGACGACCTCGGCCCCCGACTCGATGCCCTTGATCACGGCCCCGGCCACCGCCTCGGGGGTGGTCGAGAACGGGGCCAGGTCCATGCCCTCGGTCATCCGGCCGACCACGAAGCCCGGGCGCACGATGGTGACACCGACCCCGGTGCCGACGAGCGAGTCGCCCAGCCCCTGCGAGAAGGCGTCGAGGCCCGACTTGGTGGAGCCGTAGACGAAGTTGGCCTTGCGGGCCCGCTCGCCGGCCACCGATGAGATTACGACGATGCGCCCGTGCCCCTGGGACCGCATGCTGGCGGCGGTGGCCAGAAGGGCGGCGGCCAGGCCGGTGAAGTTGGTGGTGATGAGGTCGGCGGCGGCCAGCGGGTCGGCCTCCAGCTCGGCCTGGTCGCCCAGGGCGCCGGCCGCGGCCAGGACCAGGTCGATGTCGCCGAAGCGCTCGAATGCGCCCGTGACGGCCGCCGGCGCGCCGGCCAGGTCGGTCGTGTCGAACGCGACGGTCTCCACCACGTCGGCCCCGGCCGCCGTGGCTGCGGCGGCCGCGGCCTCGAGGCGCTCGCTCGGCCGCCCGGCCAGGATGACCGTCCGGCACCGTCCCGGCACGAGACCGGCCACGATGGCCTGGGCGATCTCGGAGGCTCCTCCGAGCACGAGTACTGACTGGGGGCGCCCGGTGGCGTCGATCATGGTGGTCCGTTCTCCGTGGTGGTGGTTCGTTCGAAAGGCTGCGGCGGGCAGGTCAGCCGCGTGGCTGCGGGTCGGCGTCGGCGCAGAGGCCGAGCCGGCGGCCGAGGTCGGACCGGAGCACGCCCTCGGGATCGACCTTGCGCTTGACCTCGAGGAAGTCGTCGACCCTGGCGTACATGGCCCGGAAGGTGTCCGGGGCGAGGCGTGAGTCCTTGGCCAGGTAGACGCGACCACCCGCCGCCAGGACCTGCTCGTCGAGGTCGTCGAGCAGCCGGTCGAGGCCTTCGTGGCCCACGGGCAGGTCGAGGGCGAGGGTCCAACCGGGCATGGGGAACGACAGGGGGCCGGGGTCGCCGGGCCCGAACCGCTTGAGGACGGCCAGGAACGACGCCAGCCTGACCTCGGTGAGCCGCTCGATGATGCGGCGCACCGTCTCGGCGGCGGCGTCGGGCACCACGAACTGGTACTGCAGGAACCCGCGGCCGCCGTAGAGGCGGTTCCACTCGCCGACCCCGTCGAGCGGGTGGAAGAAGCCGGTCATGTGGTGGGGCTTGCCGAGCTGCCGCTTCGGCGCCTTGCGGAACCAGAACTCGTTGAAGGCACCGACGGTCAGCGGGTTGAGCAGGCCGCTCGGCGGGGTCAGGGGCACCCGCGCCAACTGGCGGGGCACGAAGGCCCGGGCGCGGTCCGGGTTGCCGGACAGCCGGGCCGGGAGGTCGGCCAGTCGGGCGTGGTCGCCGCGGGTCAGGACGGACCGGCCGAGCCGACTGCCGGTCGACTGGCAGTCGATCCAGGCCACCGAGTACCGGTAGCCGTCGTCGCCGGTCAACATCTTGTCCATCACGTCGTCGAGGTCCACGGCCCGTTCGGTGTCGACGAGCATGTAGCTCGACTCGACCGGGATCATCCGCAGTGTGGCGTCGAGCACCACACCGGTCAGGCCCATCCCGCCGGCCGTGGCCCAGAACAGGTCGGGGTCCGACTCGGGCGTCACGGTGTGGGTGCCCGTCGGCGTGACGAGGGTCAGCGAGGCGACGTGCGAGCAGAAGCTGCCGTCCACGTGGTGGTTCTTGCCGTGGATGTCGGCGGCGATCGCCCCGCCCACCGTCACCAGGCGGGTGCCCGGGGTGACGGGCACGAACCAGCCGAGCGGCACGAAGCGTTCCATGAGGGTCTGCAGGCTCACGCCGGCCCCGACGGTGACCAGGCCGGCCTCCAGGTCCACCGAGTGGACGGCGTCGAGCCAGGTGGCGTCCAGGACCGTCCCACCGGCGTTCTGGGCGGCGTCGCCGTAGCTGCGGCCCATGCCGCGGGCCACCAGGCCCCGGCCGTGGGAGCCGTCGGTCGAGGTGGCAACCGATGTGGCCATGGCCGCGTCGACCACGTCCGGGTGGACGGCGTGGACCACGTCGGCCGCGGTTGCCGCTGTCCGGCCCCAGCCGGTCAGGAGCTCGCGCCTCGTCCGGGGCGCCCTCATCCGGCGTACGCCCCGATGGCGAACAGCGCCACCCAGCAGACGCCGTAGATCTGCAGCCGGTGGTCGCGGAGCGCCAGCTCCTCGGGGGCGGCACCGGCACCCGAGTCGAGCAGCCGCAGCACATGGAGGAGTGCGATCACGAACGGGATGATCGTCAGCTGGAACCAGATGGGGTCGTGTCCCGGGTGGACCTCGCTGGCCCGCTCGAAGGCCCACAGGCAGTAGGCGCTGACCGTCACCGCCGCCGACAGGGTGCGGACCGAGCGCAGGAACGACGGGGTGTAGAGGCCGAGGGTCTGACGGACGGACGCATGGTCGGTGTCGCTCTCGCTGAGCAGCTGCTTCTCGCCGGACCGCTTGCCGGTCACGACCAGCAGCGAGCCGAACGACACGACGATGAGGAACCAGTTGGACAGTGGCACCGAGGTGGCGACGCCACCGGCCACGGCCCGCAGGATGAACCCGGCGCTGACGCAGGCGAGGTCGAGGATCGGCTCGTTCTTGAGGCCTGCCGAGTAGGCGAGTTGGACGGCCACGTAGGCGCCCATGACGGCGCTGAGGTGCCAGCCCGCCAGCCACGCACCGAGTCCGACCGAGGCGACGAGCATGACGACGCCGAGTGCGAGGGCGAGGGGGACCGGGACGATGCCGACAGCCACCGGACGGGTCCGCTTGGTGGGATGCCGCCGGTCGGCCTCCGCGTCGAGGGCGTCGTTCAGGTAGTAGGTGCCTGAGGCGGCGAGGCAGAAGATCCCGAAGGCGGCCGACGCGTGCCACAGCACGGTTGCGTGCAGGAGGACGCCGGCGGCACCGGGGGCCACGAAGACGAGGAGGTTCTTGATCCACTGCCGCGGCCGGGCCAGGCGGACGAGCCCGCCCACCACGGCCACCGGCTTGCCGGCAGGCGCGGTGTGGTGTTCGTCGGGTCTGTCCACTGCCTCGGCTGGAGTCGTCAACGGGTCCTCATGGGTGGTCGGTGTCGCACCCCTCGACGGTGGTGACCGGGACGTCCGGGCCGGCGGTGGGGCGCCCACCAGGGTAGGGCAGCGGGGCCCCGGCGGTGGACGATCCGGCCCGGGCGGACGTCGTGCCGGATCCCGGATGGGCCTGACGGTCCGTCAGCGCCTAGTATCTGCCGCCGTGAAGCGCCCCTATCGAGTGGTAGTCGCCAAGCCCGGTCTGGACGGGCACGACCGAGGTGCCAAGGTCATCGCCCGGGCCCTCCGTGACGCGGGCTTCGAGGTCATCTACACCGGCCTCCACCAGACGGCCGACCAGGTCGTTCACGCGGTCATCCAGGAGGATGCCGACGCCGTCGGGCTGTCGCTACTGTCGGGTGCCCACCTGACCCTCGTGCCCCGCGTGATCGAGGGGCTCGAGCAGCAGGGCCGGGACGACGTCCTGGTCATCGTCGGGGGCATCATCCCCGAGGGCGACATCCCCGTGCTGAAGGAGATGGGCGTGGCCGAGGTCTTCACCCCGGGCGCACCACTTCCCGCCATCGGTGCCTGGCTGGGCGAGGCACTCGATGAACGGGAGCGTGGCGAGGGCGACTGAGCCCGAGGGCCGGCCGGGCCGCACGCCCCGGACGTCACCCACCCGCACCACGACACGCCCGCAGGGGTCCCGCCCACTCCGTACCGGGGTCGGCGCCGGCCCGGGCAGCAGGACCTGTAGTAGCCGTAGCAGTCAGCAGAAGTCGCAGTCGGAACACGAACCAGCCAAGCAGGCAGAGAGGAACGGATCCGGTGGATCTCTTCGAATACCAGGGGAAGCAGTACTTCGCCCGGTTCGGCATCCCCATCTCCAAGGGAGGGGTGGCCGACACCGTGGACGAGGCGGTGGCCCAGGCCGAGGCGGCGGGCTACCCGGTGGTCGTCAAGGCCCAGGTGAAGGTCGGGGGCCGCGGCAAGGCCGGCGGCGTCAAGGTCGCCAACGACGTCGACGAGGTGCGCCTGCACGCCGGCAACATCCTCGGCCTCGACATCAAGAGCCACGTGGTGAAGCGGTTGTGGGTCGAGCACGCCTCGGACATCGCCAAGGAGTACTACGCCAGCTTCACCCTCGACCGGAGTGCAAAGAAGCATCTCGGCATGCTGTCGGCCGAGGGCGGCGTGGAGATCGAGGAGGTGGCCGTCACCAACCCCGACGCCATCGCCATCATCCACGTGGACCCGGTCGACGGGCTCAGCCTCGAGGCCGCCACCGAGTGGGTGGCCCGGGCCCAGCTCGACGAGGAGGCCCGCGAGCAGGCCGCCGAGCTGCTGGTCAAGCTCTACACCTGCTACACCGAGGGCGACTGCGACCTGGCCGAGATCAACCCGCTGATCCTCACGCCCGAGGGCCGCGTGCATGCCCTCGACGCCAAGGTGACCCTGGACGACAACGCCGCCTACCGCCACCCCGAGTGGGAGGAGTTCGCCGGCAGCGACGTCGAGGACGAGCGGGAGACCCGGGCCAAGGAGCGCGGCCTCAACTACATCGGTCTGTCCGGCTCGGTGGGCATCATCGCCAACGGGGCCGGACTGGCCATGAGCACGCTCGACGTGGTCAACCAGTGCGGTGGCACCGCGGCCAACTTCCTCGACATCGGCGGCGGCGCCAACGCCGACGTCATGGCGGCCGCCCTGGAGGTCATCAACTCCGACCCGGCCGTCAAGTCGATCTTCGTCAACATCTTCGGTGGCATCACACGCGTCGACGAGGTCGCCAAGGGTGTGCTGGAGGCCCTCGACCGGGTCGAGATCAGCTCGCCCATCGTGCTCCGCCTCGACGGCACCAACGCCGAGGCAGGCCGGGAGATCCTGGCCGCCCATCTGTCCGATCGCCTGGTCGCTGAGCCGACCATGCTCGATGCCGCCCGCCGGGCGGTCGCACTCGCTGGAGGCAAGTCGTGAGCATCTTCGTCGACGAGAACACCAAGGTCGTGGTGCAGGGCATCAGCCCCACCAGCCAGGGTCTGTACCACGGCCTGCGCAACCGGGCCTACGGCACCCAGGTGGTGGCCGGCACCAACCCGAAGCGGGGCGGTGAGGAGATCGAGGGCATCCCGGTGTACGCAACGGTGGCCGAGGCCGTCCAGGCGACCGGGGCGAACGCCTCGTTCATCTCGGTGCCGCCCAAGTTCGCCGCCGACGCCATCGTGGAGGCCGCCGCCGCCGGCGTGCCCTTCGTGGTGTGCATCACCGAAGGGATCCCGGCCCAGGACGAGGCGCTGGCCTACAACCGCCTCGTACGGGACTTCCCGGGCACGCGGCTCCTCGGACCGAACTGCCCGGGCATCATCTCGCCCGGTAAGTGCAACATCGGGATCACCTCGGGCGACATCGCCATGCCCGGCGGCCCGGTGGGCATCGTCAGCCGGTCCGGCACCCTCACGTACCAGGCCCTCCACGAGCTGAGTCAGCAGGGCGTGGGCCAGACCACGTGCGTCGGCATCGGCGGCGACCCGGTCCCCGGCACCAGCTTCATCGACTGCCTGGCCGCCTTCGAGGCCGACCCCGACACCCGGGCCATCATGATGATCGGTGAGATCGGCGGGTCCGCCGAGGAGGAGGCGGCCGAGTTCATCGCCTCCTCCGTGACCAAGCCCGTCGTCTCCTACGTGGCCGGGGTCACCGCACCCGCCGGGCGGAAGATGGGCCACGCCGGCGCCATCATCTCCGGCTCCAAGGGCACGGCTCAGGCCAAGATGGACGCGTTGGCCGAGGCAGGGGTCACCGTCGCGCACAACCCGACCGAGGCCGGCGAGGCCATGGTCGACGTCGTCCGGAACCTGGGCTGACCATCACGCCGGACCCACCGCTCCCTCCGACCGGCGTCCCGTCGGCCGATGCGCTCGGCGGGCGACCGGTGGGTGCGGTGGTGTTCGACCTCGACGGCCTGCTGATCGACTCGGAGCCCTTCTGGCGTCGGGCCGAGATCGAGGTCTTCGCCACGGTGGGGCTCCACCTCACGGAGGAGCAGACCCGTCAGACCATGGGCCTGCGCATCGACGACGCCGTGCGCCACTGGTGGGAGCGCAGCCCGTGGGAGGGGATGGCCCCGCCCGAGGTGGAGCGTGCCGTGACGGCGCGTGTGGCCGAGCTCATCGAGTCGGAGGGCGAGCCCATGCCCGGCGCCCGCGACGTGATCGCCCTGTGCCGGCGCCTGGGCATCCCGATGGCCGTCTGCTCCGGCTCCTACGCCGTCGTCATCGAGGCCGCGCTCGACCGTCTCGGGATCACCGAGGCCATGTCGGCCTGGCACTCGGCCGAGTGGGAGCCGATGGGCAAGCCCCACCCCGGGGCCTACCTGTCCACCGCAGCCAAGTTGGGCGTCGACCCGACGGCCTGCCTGGCCTTCGAGGACTCGTTCAACGGGGCCATCTCCGGCAAGGCCGCCCGCATGCGGGTCGTGGCCGTGCCCGAGCCGGGAGCGCAGGGCTCGACCCGCTGGGGGTTCTGCGACCTCGTGCTCGACTCGTTGGAGGACTTCGACGCCGCCGCCCTGCGGTCGCTGGAGGGAGGCACCCCCTGAGCCCCGGGGCACCCGGTCGGTGGGACCAAGATCCCACCGCGAGGGGGCCGTTGGTCAGGAATCGGTTGCAGTCGGTTGCAAAACGGCGAACCGGCTTCGGTTGGCTCGGGGCCCCGCCGATGAATTCGCCACGAGGGGCAGTCCCCTGGGCAGGGGGGAGTCAGCGACGTCGGTCCCGATCCGGCGGGCAGGCCGGACGGGCCACGTCGTTGCCGCACCTCGGTTGCAGCCGGGCCGTGGAGGGCCCGCCGAGGCGGGCCCTCCGGCTTGGACCGCACCCCCGAGGGCACTGGTAGCGTGCGCCCGTGGACAGAGGACCGATACGTGACGCAGCCCCGTCACCGGTCCGGATCGGCGTCCTCGCCTCCGGCAGCGGCACCATCCTCGAGGCGATCCTGGCCGACGGCCTGCCGGTCCACCTGGTGGCGACCGACCGCCCGTGTCGGGCCCTCGAGGTGGCAGCTGTGGCCACGGTGCCGACCGTCCTGGTCGACCGTGCCGACTACGGCGGCTTCGGCGACGGCTTCGACCGGGTCGGCTACACCCGGGCGCTGGCCGACACGCTCGTCGCCGCAGGCGTCGACGTGGTGGTCATGGCCGGCTTCGGCACCGTGCTCGAACAACCGGTCCACGACGCCTACCCGGACAGGATCCTGAACACGCACCCCGCACTGCTGCCGGACTTCCCGGGATGGCATGCCGTCCACGACGCGCTGGCCGCCGGGGTGCCCGAGACGGGCACCACGGTCCACGTGGCCCACCTGGAGATGGACACCGGTCCGATCCTGGCCCAGGCCAAGGTGCCGATCCTCCCGGACGACACCGAGGCGCGCCTGCATGAACGCATCAAGGCCGTGGAGCGCACGCTCTACCCGGCCACCATCCGAGCCTTCATCGACGACCTGGCGGCCCAGGCCGTGGGTGGGGGACCGTCACCTGAGGAGGTCACCGAATGAAGGCCCTGCTGTCCGTCTACGACAAGACCGGGATCGAGGAGTTCGCCCGCGGGCTGGCCGCACTGGGCTGGGAGCTGATCTCGAGCGGCGGCACCTCGGCGGCCCTGTCCGCGGCCGGCATCGACCACGTGGAGGTGGCCGACCTGACGGGTGCCCCCGAGATGCTGGGCGGCCGGGTCAAGACCCTGCACCCGGTGATCCACGGCGGAATCCTGGCCGACCGCGCCAAGCCCGACCACCTCGACGCACTCGACAAGCTCGGGATCGGCCTCATCGACCTGGTGGTCTGCAACCTCTACCCGTTCACGTCCGACCCGTCGATCGAGCTCATCGACGTGGGCGGGCCGACCATGGTCCGGGCGGCGGCCAAGAACCACGACCACGTGGCGGTGGTGGTCGACCCGGCCGACTACGGCCCGGTGCTGGAGGAGCTCCGCACCGACGGCAGCATCTCACTCGAGACCCGCCGTCGACTGGCCCGACAGGCCTTCGCCCACACGGCCGGCTATGACGCGGCAATCGTCGCCTGGCTGGACGAGCGGGAGCAGGAGGCCCTGGCAGAGGGGGAGGACGTCGATGCCACCGACCTCGAGACGGCGCTCCTGCTGCCGGACTCGATCCACCTCACCCTCGAGCGGGCCGGCTCGCTGCGCTACGGCGAGAACCCGCACCAGCACGGCGCCCGCTACCGGGTGGTCGGCCGGGACTCGTGGTGGGACGACGTCGTCCAGTACGGCGGCAAGGAGCTCTCCTACCTCAACGTGTTCGACGCCGACGCGGCATGGCGCCTGGTGCACGAGCTGCCGACGGACCCCGCCGAGTGTGCCGTGGCCATCATCAAGCATGCCAACCCCTGCGGTGCAGCCCTGGACGCCGACCTGGTCCGGGCTTACGAACTGGCCCTCGAGTGCGACCCCCAGTCGGCCTTCGGCGGCATCGTGGCCATCGGCGGCCCCGTCACCCTGGCGGTCGCCGAGGCCATCGCCGCCGGTCCGCAGGCCGACGTGATCATCGCCCCCTCCTACGACGAGGAGGCGCTCGCCCAGCTGTCGTCCAAGCGCAAGGCCACGCGGCTGCTGTCGGCACCGGCCCCCGAGGCGCTCGTCCGCCAGTACCGGTTCCTCGGCAACGCCGTACTGGTCCAGGATGCCGACCGGTTCCTGGTGGACCCGTCGACCTGGGAGGTGGCCACGGAGCGCCAGCCCACCGAGTCCGAGTGGCAGGACCTCCGTATCGCCTGGAAGGTGTGCGCCCGCACGACATCCAATGCCATCGCCGTGGTGACGTCCGGCCAGGCCGTGGGCATCGGTGCCGGCCAGCAGTCGCGGGTCGTGGCGGCACAGATCGCCGTGCAGAAGGCGGGGGAGCGGGCGACCGGCGGGGCGGCCGCCTCGGACGCCTTCTTCCCCTTCCCGGACGGCATGCAGGTGCTGGCCGCCGCCGGGGTGGCCGCCGTGGTCCAGCCCGGCGGGTCGATCCGGGACGACGAGGTGATTGCCGCAGCCGATGCGGCCGGGATCGCTATGGTCATGGCACGCGGCGAGCGCCACTTCCGGCACTGAGCCGCTGTGCGTCAGGCCCGGCCCACGCCGCCGGTGACCAGTGGCACCACGACGGATCGGCGGCGACCGGGTGAGATCGAGTGAGGGGACCCCAGCAGTGACACGACCGGAGGCACGCCGATGACGGCAACCCTGCTGGACGGCGAACTGCTGGCCGCGCGCGTCCGGGCCGAGGTCGCCGACCGGGTCGCACGGCTGCGGTCCGCGGGCGTGACCGTGGGCCTCGGCACCGTGCTGGTGGGCGACGACGGGCCGAGCGCACGCTACGTGGCGATGAAGCACGCCGACTGTGAGGAGGTGGGCATCACCTCGGCGCACGCCCACCTGCCGGCCGACGTGTCCCAGGAGGAGCTGGACGCCACGATCGCCCGCTTCAACGCCGACCCCGCCATCCATGCCTACCTGGTCCAGCTGCCCCTCCCCGCCGGCCTGGACGAGGTGCGCACGCTGATGGCGGTCGACCCCGACAAGGACGTGGACGGACTGCACCCGGTCAATCTCGGCCGCCTGGTGATGGGGGCGAACGGCCCGCTCCCCTGCACGCCGGCCGGCATCGTGGACCTGCTCCATGCCAACGACGTGCCGGTCGAGGGCAAGCACGTCGTGGTGATCGGAAGGGGGCTCACCATCGGCCGTCCGCTGGCGCTGCTGCTGGCGATGAAGCGCCCCGGTTGTAACGCGGCCGTGACCGTCGTCCACACCGGGGTCGAGGACCTCGACGGTCTGGTCCGCCAGGGCGACGTCGTGGTCGCGGCCGCCGGCCGGGCGGGCCTGGTGACGGCGGACATGATCAAGCCCGGCGCCGCCGTGGTCGGCGCCGGCACCTCGTGGGAAGGGAAGAAGCTCTTGTCCGACGTCGATGAAGGCGTCGCCGAGGTCGCGGGGTGGATCACCCCGCGCATCGGTGGGGTCGGCCCGATGACCCGGGCCATGCTGCTGCGCAATGCCGTGCGTGCCGCGGAGCGTGCCGCATGAGCCCGTCCACCGGCGCGAACGGCCTGGAAACCGACCAGCGACCCTGGGGCAGCTACTCCGTCCTCGACGACGAGCCCACGTTCAAGGTCAAGCGCATCGAGGTCCAGCCGGGCAAGCGCCTCAGTTACCAGCGGCACGCCCGCCGCTCGGAGCACTGGTTCATGGTCCAGGGGACCGCGGTCGTCACGCTCGACGGCGAGCGGCGCGAGGTGTCGGCGGGCGACGCCGTCGACATCCCGGTCGGTACCGACCACCGCATCGAGAACGCCTCCGACGCCCTGGTGGTCTTCGTCGAGGTGCAGCACGGTGACTACTTCGGCGAGGACGACATCGTGCGCCTCGAGGACGACTACGGGAGGACCGGATCGTGAGTTGGCCCCGGCAGGTGCGCCTGCCCCGTCGGACGACGGCCCTGGCGGCCGCGATGGTCGTCCTGCTGGCCCTCGGCGGCCACACCGCCACGGCCGCCGCCGCCGTGCCGGCCCGGACGGTGCTCCTCGCCACGACCACCACGACCGTGCCGGACACGACCACCACGACGGTCCCGCCCACCACCACGACGGTCGCGCCCACCACCACGACGGTCGCGCCCACCACCACGACGACGGCGCCGGCCAAGGCGTCGAAGAACTCCTCGGTGCCCCTGGCGCTGATCGGGGTCATCATCGTCGTGCTGCTGCTGATCGTCCTGATGATCGCGCTGATGGTGTCGCGCAAAGGGAAGACGGCCCTCGACGCCTGGCGCCGCCGGGCACTGCCCGCACTGAGCGACGCCCGACTGGCCCGTGAGGCCCTCTTGTCGCCGTCGGCCGTGTCCGACGATGTCGAGCTGCGCGGGGCGGTGTCCGTGCAGGCCGAGAAGGCGGCGGTCGCCCTCGAGCAGGCGGCCAGGACGGCGCCGGACCCGGCCGCGGGAGGATCGGCCACCACGGCCGCCGGCGCACTCCGGGGCCTGGCCTTCTCCATCGAGGCGGATCGGCTCCTGCGCAACGGCGCAGCCGCCCCGACCGGCGTGCAGCTCGCCCAGGCCGACGAGGCCCGTCGGGACCGTGATGCGGAGCTCCAGGGTGCACTGGCCCGCCTCCAGGCCCACGTCTCATCGCCCTCCGACCGCCCCTGAGGCGCGCGCCGGGCGGGGACCCTGGTCGACGACGGAAGGCCGGAAGTAGGCTGGCCCGACCATGACCCGCATCGCCGAACTGCTCGACAAGGGCAAGACGTACTCGTTCGAATTCTTCCCGCCGAAGAACGACGCCGAGCAGTCCACCCTGGTCACGACGCTGCGCGAGCTCGAGCCGCTCGGGCCCTCGTTCGTGTCCGTCACCTACCGCGGCGGCGCCGAGTCGAGGAAGCGGACGGTGGACCTGGTCACCGGCATGCTGCGGACCACCAACCTGGTCCCCATGGCCCACCTGATCTGCGTCGCCCACACCCGATTGGAGCTGGCCGAGATCCTGGTCGACCTGCGCAGGGCAGGAGTGGAGAACCTGATGGCCCTGGGCGGCGACCCGCCGACCGACCCCGATGCGGGGGTCGGCGAACTCGTCCACGCCTGCGAGCTGGTCGAGCTGGCCCGGGCCATCGGCGGCTTCTCCATCGGCGTGGCCGCCCAGCCCGCCGGGCACCCGCTCTCCCCCGACCTGGCGACGGACCGGGACCACCTGGCCGCCAAGCTGGCCCTGGCCGACTTCGGTGTGACCCAGTTCTTCTTCGAGGCCCACGAGTACACGTCGCTCGTCGCCGACCTTGCCGAGCGCGGCGTGACGAAGCCGGTACTGCCGGGCATCATGCCCGTCACCAGCCTGTCGTCGGTGCCCCGGATGGCGGCCATGGGCGCCGCCCTGCCGACCTGGATGGTCGATCGTCTCGAGGCGGCGGCCGCCGAGGGCGGTGCCGACGCGGTGCGCCACGAGGGTGTGGCCTGTGCCACGGAACTGTGCGAACAGCTGCTGGAGGCGGGGGTGCCCGGTCTGCACTTCTACACCCTCAACCGGTCGAGCGCGACCCGCGAAATCTACGCCGCACTCGGCCTCGGCCGGAACTGACCCGGCTCAGCCGGCCAGCAGGCCGGCCAGTGCGTCGCGGGTCGCCCCGACGATCGCCGGGTCGGAGGAGCCGATGCCGAGCCTGAGCTCGGTGACCCCGGCCTCGACGTAGGCGCCGACCCCGTAGCCGACGGGCACGTCCCACGGGTTCGCCATGGGGTGAGACCACCGACCCCGGTCGACCGCGACCCCGGTTCGACCGCCTCAGGCGGGCCGGATTAGCCTGCCCAGCATGGCAGCCAAGAACCCCATCCACGTCACCGTAACGGGCGCCGCCGGCCAGATCGGCTACGCCCTCCTCTTCCGAATCGCCTCGGGGGCCCTGTTCGGCCCCGACCAGCCGGTGGTGCTCCGCCTACTCGAGATCGAGCCCGGCATGAAGGCGCTCGAGGGCGTGGTGATGGAGCTCGACGACTGCGCGTTCCCCCTGCTCGGCGACGTCGTGACCACCACCGACCTGAACACCGCCTTCGACGGCACCTCCTGGGCGCTGCTGGTCGGTTCGATCCCCCGCAAGGCCGGCATGGAGCGGGGCGACCTGCTGACGGTCAACGGCGGGATCTTCGGCCCGCAGGGTCAGGCCATCGCGGCCAACGCCGCCACCGACGTGCGGATCCTGGTGGTGGGTAACCCGTGCAACACCAACTGCCTGATCGCCCGCTCGAACGCTCCCGAGGTCCCGGCCGACCGCTGGTTCGCCATGACCCGGCTCGACGAGAACCGGGCGAAGAGCCAGCTCGCCAAGAAGGCCGACGTGCCCGTGGCGTCGGTCACCAACCTGGCCATCTGGGGCAACCACTCGGCCACCCAGTTCCCCGACGTGGCGAACGCCAGGATCGACGGCAAGCCGGCCGCCGAGGTCATCGGCGACACGGCATGGCTGCAGGGCGACTTCCTCACCACCGTCCAGAAGCGCGGCGCGGCCATCATCGAGGCCCGCGGCCTGTCCTCGGCCGCCTCGGCCGCCAACGCCGCCATCGACTCGGTGGCCGCCATCCACAACGGCACCGTCGGCGACGACTGGACCTCGCTGGCCGTCGTCTCGAACGGCGAGTACGGCGTGCCGCAGGGCCTCCAGTACGGCTTCCCGGTCCGTACCAACGGGCAGGGCGGGTGGACGGTCGTCGAGGGCCTCACCCATGACGAGTTCGCCACCGAACGGATCCGCGTGACCACCGAGGAGCTGCAGGCCGAGCGGGCCGACGTGGAGCCGTTGCTGCCCTGACCGCTGGCACGGGCGGCACGGACTGCCCGGTGCCGGCCGGTCCTCCTAGGGTGTGGGCATGCACGACTCCGTCACCGTCCACATGAACGCGTCGCCCGACGAGGTCTGGTCGCTGGTCAGCGACGTCACGCGGATCGGCAGCTACAGCCCGGAGACCTTCGAGGCCGAGTGGCTGGACGGGGCCGCCGGGCCGGCCGTGGGGGCGAAGTTCCGGGGCCACGTCAAGCGCAACGGCAAGGGACCCGTCTACTGGACGCAGTGCGTGGTCACGGACTGCGTCCCGGGGTCCTCCTTCGGCTTCGATGTCCTCACGGGTGGCAAGGCACTGAACCACTGGGCGTATGCCATCGAGCCGGCGGGCGACGGGTCGGACGTGACGGAGTCCTTCCGCCTGGCACCGACCTTCCTTCTCAAGGCCTACTGGGCCGTGCTCGGTTGGGCCCGGGGCAAGACCAACCGACGTGGCATGCAGGCGACCCTGGAGGCCATCAGGGCCGAGGTCGAGACGCCGGCGGCCTAGCAGCCGGGGGGATCGACGTGCAGGTGAGGACTGCCGGGTCGGCTCACGGTGTGCCGCCGCGGCCGCACTCCCGGACCGCCAGGACGCCGAGGGTGGCCACCCGGTGCCGTCCGGGCTCGATCCGCTCCTTCCGGGACCAGCAGATACCACGGGTCCTCGAGCCGTGGTGCACGGCGAACCCGAGCTCGCCGTCAGTTGTCACGACGAAGCGGAGCCCGTATGCCAGACGGGCGACGTCAGCTGGGGTGGTCACGGTCGATGTCGTCCGGGCCCTCGGTGCGCCTCAGGCTGGGAGCAGCTCGATGCGGTTGCCGAACGGGTCCGCCACGTACCACTGCGGCATGCCGGGCACGTCCTCGGTATGTGTGACCGGGTACCCCGCCGCCTCGAGAGTGGCACACAGGTCGTCGAGGCCGGACACGGCGAATGCCGGGTGCGCCTTTCTGGCGGGGCGGAAGTCCTGCTCCACCCCGAGGTGGACGCGCAGGTCCCCGCGCTCGAACCAGCAGCCGCCACGCACCTCGAGCTCGGGTGGCTTGGGGACCCGGGGGATACCGAGCAGTCCCTCGTAGAAGGCGGTGGCCCGTTCCTCGTCACCGGCCGGCATGGCCAGCTGGACGTGGTCGACGCGTTCGACGAGGTGCCCGGACGTCACGGGACGACGCTATCCGCCGGAGCCGCCTCGGTCACGTGGGGAGGAGATGGGGCTCAGCGGGCGAAAGCGTGCCAGCCGAGCCACATCCAGGCCAGCACCACCACGGTGCGACGGACGGGTCCGTCCGTGGCGGCCCGGGCCAGCGCGCCGTAGCCGGGCAGCCGGCCTCCCGACAGGGCAGCTGCCACCGCCACCGTCGCCACCAGCACCCCGATGGTCGCCCACACGGCCAGCACGGCGTCCCTGGTGCTCACCGGGTCACCAGGGCCCAGCCGAGGCCGAGCCAGGCCGCACAAGCGACACCACGGCCGAGGGGCGAGGCGTCGACGTCGTCGAGCAGGGAGCTGAGAGTGGGCCAGGCGGCCCGGTCACCATGGGCGAAGCAGAGCAGCTCCCATGCCACCGTGACCAGGAGGGGTGCCACGACCAGCGCCCAGCGCCATCCCCAGCGGTACCCCACCCGCGGCACGGGGGCATCCGGTTTGGTGGCATCGCCCGGCACCGGGGAGCCGTCCGGTCCGGCGCCCGCGCTGCCGCCGGCCACCCGCCGGAGGGGGAGCGCGGCCAGGACGACGAGGAACCCCGCCGCCACCGTCGCCTCGGCACCAGGGGTGAACGGCGTCGTCACCGCGGCGGCGGCACCGAGGCCGGCGGCCACGACCAGGGCGACAATCACCGCGCACCGGCGGCTCAGGTGGCGGGCCACAGGTCCTCCGGCTCGCGGCCCCGCGTCTCGGGTACGGCGAGGAACAGCAACGAGGTGGCGGCGACGGGCAGGAACGTCACCACCGCCGCCAACGAGAAGCGGTTGTCGACCTGGGCCACGGCCCCGAAGACGATGAGGCCGAGGACCGCACCGACCACGCCGGCCACGAGGAACCACCCGGCCGCCGATGCCCGAACCGACGTCGGGAACAGCTCGTTGAGGAGTGACCCGATGGCCGGGGCGAAGACCGACCCGGCAAATACGCTGAGCAGGTAGCCGACGATGAGGGCACCCGACGTACCGGCGTAGGTGAGCGTGCCGAAGGCGGTGATGCCCACCAGTCCGAGGGCAGCCGTCGGGCGCCGCCCGACGTGGTCGGTCATCCAGCGTCCGGCCAGGAGCCCGGCCAGCCCGGTCACCCCGGCGCCGACGACCATGACGGCCACGACCCCACCGGCTAGGTGGACGACGTTCTGGGCGAACAGGAACACGAACGTGTTGGCGGGCCCGGTCACGAAGGAGATGGCGAAGGCGAGTCCCGACACGACGGCCAGCCGCGCCCGGAAGTCGCGCCCGACGGCGCCGAGGACCGGGACCGGGTGGTCGGTCGCCGTGGCGATGGTGAACCGGTCGGTCTCGGTGGTCCACCGGGCCATCAGGGGCACCAGCGCCAGCGGCACGACGGCCAGGGCGAAGATGCCGCGGAACCCGAGGACGGATGATCCGAGGCTGTGGATGATCGCGGTGAGCCCGGCCCCCACGCCGTAGCCGGCGGCCACGAGGGCCACCGCCTTGGCCCGGTCTGCGGACGACGTCTGCTCGGCCGCGCTGACCTGTGACAGTGCATTGGTGGAACTGAGGAACGGCCGGCCCAGGGCGAAGATGGCCACGAACCACCAGTACCCGGGGCTGACCGCGGCGACCACGGTGGCCACCAGGCCGACCGAGACGGTGGCGAGGAGCATCGTGCGGCGCCCGACGCGGTCGGCCAGACCAGTCAGCGGAAGGGCCCCGAGCGAGGCGAGGCGGATCACCGCCAGGCCGACACCGAGGGTGGTCGCCGACAACCCGACCTGGGCCGACAGCGTGCCGGTCCTCGCCACGTGCCCGAACGTGCTGGCGACGCTGCCCAGTGCGGCGACCTCGCCGAACTGGCCGAACCCGGAGGCGAAGGCGGCCAGCACCACGCCGAGCACCACGCGGTCCCGCCAGCCGACGAGACGGGGCCCCACCCCGGGCCCGGCCTCAGCCGACGGCACCGGTACCGCCGTGGTGAAGGGTCGCGCCGCCATCCCGACGTGCCAGCCAGAACGGGGCATCGAGGAGGGTGAAGAGCGCCAGGGCGAGGCCGGTGGCGCCCAGTAGGTACCAGGGCCACGGCCCGAGGACCGACAGCAGTGTCCATTCGCCGGGCCGCCGATGCAGGAACATGTAGTTCCCGCCGGTGAGGGCGTCGACGACACCGACCACCACCGTCCAGGCCACGCTGATCAGGAGGACCCGCCAGACGGCCCCGGGCCGAGGCCACCGGTGCATGCCGACCACGAGGAACAGCGCGGCCACGACAATGCCTGCGTGGCCGGTGACGTACTCGACGAAGACGAGGTGGGGGAACCCGACGTCGAGGTCGGGTGTCACCAACCCCTGCAACGTGCCCGCCAGCCCCCAGAACCAGGTCAGCTCGACCAGCAGCGGCACGTGCCACCAGCAGGCGACGGCGGCCACCAGCACGGCCACGTTGCAGAGGGCGAGTGGGAGCGAGGTGGCGGCCGACCATGTGCCCTGCCGGACCTCGGCGACGGTGTAGCTGACGGCGTCGGCAGCCAGGCAGAGGCCCACCAGACGGACGACGACCTCGATCCAGGGCCCCGGGCGTCGCAGGGCGAGGACGCACAGCCCGGCGCAGAGCGCCGCCACGACGGCCACCGAGGTCCAATAGGCGGTCGCCGACACGACCGCGTAGGGGGGCATCGTCACGGCCCCACCGTACTCACGGTCACCCGGTGCGGAGCCTCCGCTCCCGGCCTACGGGAAGGTGGGGGGCACCTGTCGGGTATCGCGGCGGAGAGGGTGGTCGTCCGGCACCTCGACCAGGTGGATGCGTACGCCGTCCGGGTCGTCCACCCAGGCCTCGACCAGCCCCCACGGCTCGAGCACGGGGGCCCGGGCGAGGGTGACGCCCCGATCCGCCAGCTCGTCCACGGTGCTGTTCATCGACCGGACCTGGAGCCAGAGCCCGACACCCGGTCGGCCGTGGTCGGGCCCGGTGCCGACGACCTCGAGGAACCCGCCCCCGGCAAAGAACACGACGCCGCGGTGGTCACCGCTCCCGAACTCGCGGGCCACTGCCAGGCCGAGCCCGTCGCGGTAGAACGCGAGCGTCCGGTCGAGGTCGACCGGGTGGAGCAGCGTGCGGGAAGCCAGGATGTCCATGCCGAGCCGGATCGCGGTCCTAGTAGGTGGTCCCGGCGTCGAGCGCCCGGGTGTGCTCACGGGCGGCTGCCAGGAGATCCTGGCTGGCGGCCAGCACCGAGAGGTCGCCCCGCACCCGGATCCGCCCGGCGGTCAGGGCCTCGGCAGGCGACAGCGTGCCTGCGGACAGGGCGGCGGCGTCCTCGTAGCAGAGCGCGATGGTCACGTCGGCATCGGTGCCACCGTCATCCGCCGCCAGGGGCTGCACCTCCAACGACAGCGCGCCGGCTGCGGTGCGCAGGACCAGGCGCACATCGCCGTCCGGGGTGCCCCGCACTTCTTCGGCCACGACGAACCGCCCGTCGGACGCCGCCAGGCCCACATCGGGTCCGGGCGAGGGCAGGACCACACCTTCGAGGGCGGCGTTGAACCAAGTGACCCACTCGGCTGTCAGGAAGCGGGGCACGGAAGGCTCCCCGCCCGGACGGTCACTCCGGGGCGTCCTCTTCGACCGACTGCCCCGGCGCCACAGGTGCGTTCGGCACTGACCCGGCCAGTACCGGGCCCCCCTGCCCGTGGGGCTGGGGGATGCCGTGCACGCCGCCGGGGGGCAGCACTGCGGCCGGCCCCTGGGACGGCGCCAGGGCCGCGGCGTCGGCGGCGCTCCGCTTGGAGCGGGTGCGGATCTTGCGGCCGAGCCACGCCACCGGGTCGTACTTGGCGTCGACCACCCGCTCCTTCAGCGGGATGATGGCGTTGTCGGTGATCTTGATGTGCTCCGGGCAGACCTCGGTGCAGCACTTCGTGATGTTGCACTTGCCCAGACCCTGGTTTTCCTGGAGCAGCTGGCGACGGTCGTTGGTGTCGAGCGGGTGCATCTCGAGCTCGGCCGACCGGATGAAGAAGCGGGGACCGGCGTAGGCGGTCTTGTTCTCCTCGTGGTCGCGCACGACGTGGCAGACGTCCTGGCACAGGAAGCACTCGATGCACTTGCGGAACTCCTGGCTCCGTTCGACGTCGATCTGGGCCATGCGGTAGCCGCCGGCCTCGACTTCGTCCGGCGTCTTCTCGCGGGCGCTGAGCGGCGGGATCCGCTTGGCCACCTCGTAGTTGTAGGAGACGTCGGTCACCAGGTCGCGGATCACCGGGAAGGCGCGCATCGGGGCGACGGTCACCGTCTCGCCGGGGGGCAGGGTGTCCATGCGGGTCATGCACATGAGCGACGGCCGCCCGTTGATCTCGGCGGAGCAGGACCCGCACTTGCCGGCCTTGCAGTTCCAGCGGCAGGCCAGGTCCGGTGCCTCGGAGGCCTGGACGCGGTGGATGACGTCGAGGACGACCTCGCCCTCCTGGGCCGGCATCACGTATTCGGCGAACTCGCCGCCCTCCTCGTCACCGCGCCAGATGCGCATCGTGACCTCTCCGCTCTGGTTGCTGCGGATGATCTCCTCGGCCATCAGAGCGCCTCCTCGAGTAGTGCGCGCAGGTCGTCCGGCATCACCGGGACCGGTTCGGGCTGACTGGTGATCGACCGCACCGACGGGGTGCCGCAGGCGCCCGTGGGGGCGGTCGACGGGTCGGCGATGCGCTCGACGAAGTTGACCTTGCCCATCTCGGGGTCGGCCTTGGGGAAGTCGTCGCGGGTCTGGCCGCCGCGGCTCTCCTTGCGGTTGAGCGCGCCCATGGCCGTGCACCGCGAGACGGTGAGCATGGAGGGGAGGTCGGTGGCCAGGTTCCACCCGGGGTTGTAGGTCGTGCCGCCCTTGACGGACAGGTTGGACGCCCGCTCCTCGAGCACCTCGATCTTGCCGAGGGCCTCCTCGAGCTCGGACCCCGTGCGGATGATCCCCACCAGGCTCTGCATGGTCCCCTGCAGGTCCTGCTGGATGTCGTACGGGTTTTCACCGGACTCCCGCTGGAAGGGGGCGACCGCAGCGTCGATTGCCTGTTGGATCTGGCCCTCGTCGAGGGTCACGTCGCCGGCCCGGCCCTGGGCGTACTCGGCGGCGCCGATGCCGGCGCGGCGCCCGAACACCAGGAGGTCGGAGAGCGAGTTGCCGCCGAGCCGGTTGGCACCGTGCATGCCGCCGGCCACCTCGCCGGCCGCGAACAGGCCCGGGACGGTGGCCGCCGTGCTGTCGGCGTCGACCCGGACACCGCCCATGATGTAGTGGCAGGTCGGTCCGACCTCCATGGCCTCAGCGGTGATGTCGACGCCGGCCAGCTCCTTGAACTGGTGGTACATCGACGGCAGGCGGCGGCGGATGTCCTCGGGGGTGCGGCGAGTGGCGATGTCGAGGAACACGCCGCCGTGGGGGCTGCCCCGGCCGGCCTTGACCTCGGAGTTGATCGACCGTGCGACCTCGTCGCGGGGGAGGAGCTCCGGGGGACGACGGCCGGCGGTGTGGTCGTCGTACCACTTGTCGGCCTCGTCCTCCGAGTCGGCCGTCTCGGCCCGGAACATGTCGGGCACGTAGTCGAACATGAAGCGGGTGCCCTCGGAGTTGCGCAGCACGCCGCCGTCGCCCCGGACGCCCTCGGTCACCAGGATGCCGCGTACCGACAGGGGCCAGACCATGCCGGTCGGGTGGAACTGTACGCACTCCATGTCGATGAGATCGGCCCCGGCCCACAGCGCCATGGCGTGGCCGTCACCGGTCGACTCCCACGAGTTCGAGGTGTACATCCAGCTCTTGCCCACGCCGCCGGTGGCGAGCACCACGGCCTTCGCCTTGATGACCACGAACTTGCCGGTGGGACGCCAGTAGCCGACGAGGCCGGACACGTTGCCGTCGGCGTCGTGGAGGAGGCGGAGCACCTTCAGCTCCATGAAGACCTCCATGCCGTCGGCCACGGCCTTCTGCTGCATGGTGCGGATGAGCTCCAGGCCGGTGCGGTCGCCGACGTGGGCGAGGCGTGCGTAGCGGTGGCCGCCGAAGTCACGCTGGAGGATCAGCCCGTCCTCGGTGCGGTCGAACAGTGCGCCCCAGGCCTCGAGCTCACGGACCCGGTCCGGGGCCTCCCTGGCGTGGAGCTCGGCCATCCGGTAGTTGTTGAGGAGCTTGCCGCCGCGCATGGTGTCGCGGAAGTGCACCTTCCAGTTGTCCTCGGGGTAGACGTTGCCCATGGCCGCCGCCATGCCGCCCTCGGCCATGACGGTGTGCGCCTTGCCGAGGAGGGACTTGCAGACCACCGCGGTGCGCAGGCCCATGGCCTGGGCCTCGACGGCGGCCCGGAGCCCGGCGCCGCCGGCCCCGATGATGATGACGTCGGATTCGTACTGCTCGTACTCGTTCATGTGCTCGTCGCCCTTAGAAGTGGAAGCCGTAGTCGTGGATCGCGCCGCTGGCCACCAGGCGCACGTACAGGTCGGTGAAGGCCACGAAGACCAGGCTCATCCAGGCGAACAGCATGTGCTTGCCGTTGAGTGGCGTGAGCGCCTTCCAGATCTTGTGCCGGATGGGTGCCTTGGAGAACTGCTTGACGCCGCCGCCGCAGAGGTGACGGCAGGCGTGGCAGCTGAGGGAGTACAGCCAGAGCAGGGTGGCGTTGACCACCAGAACGACGGTGCCCACGCTGATCCCGATGCCGCTCGGGGTACCGGGCTGCTGGAAGGCGACGACGGCGTCGATGGTGAGGATCACGTTGAAGATGAGGCCGAAGTAGAAGAAGTACCGGTGGGCGTTCTGCAGGAGGAGCGGGAACCGCGACTCACCGGTGTAGGAGCCGTGGCCGTCGGACACCGCACAGGCCGGCGGGGCCAGCCAGAAGGACCGGTAGTAGGCCTTGCGGTAGTAGTAGCAGGTCATCCGGAAGCCCAGCGGGAAGATGAGGATGAGGAGCGCCGGCGAGATGGTCCACCAGGAGATGGTGGCGGTGTGGCTGGCGCCGGGCACGCAGCTGGCCGTCAGGCAGGGGGAGTAGAAGGGCGAGATCAGGTTGCGGTGCGCCTCCGACCCGACGAAGTAGTTCTTGTTGACGAAGGCGGCCCAGCTGGCATACGCCACGAACGACGTCAGCACAACGAAGGTCACCACCGGTTGGACCCAGTAGCGGTCCGTGCGCAGTGTCGCCACGTCGGGTCCACCTCGGGCCCCTCCCAGCATGACCGGGGTCACTGCTGCGTCCGGAGCTGCGGATGCGTCCTCCAACGTCGTCAATGCTCTTCTCCCTCGTCGGGCCGTGCACGGCCACCGTGTGTGGCAGTCTCCGACCGTCGTCCGTGGGGCGGAAGGTGCCCCGACGCGCGGCGACCCGGGGGTCGTGCGCTGACAGACGCTTATCATTCCACCACTGGGCCGGTGGTGCGAAACACGCCGCCGGCGCCCCGCGTAGGCTCGGTCCATGACCCCCCCCGAGCCCGCTGTCCACGCCGCCGCCGTGGACCTCGCCACCCGCCTCACGCCGCCGCCGGATATCACCACCCTCGGGGCGCTGCGCAAGGCCGGCTGGGAACCGATGACGGTGGCCGACGAGATCAGGCGCAACGCCTCCGCCCGGATCGCCGCCGGCGAGCCGCTGGTCACCGGCGTGCTGGGGTACGAGGACACCGTCCTGCCACAGCTCGAGAACGCCGTCCTCGCCGGCCACGACATCATCCTCCTGGGCGAGCGCGGCCAGGCCAAGACCCGACTGATCCGCTCGATGGTCGGCCTGCTCGACGAGTGGCTGCCGGTGGTCGCGCACTCCGAGATCAACGACGACCCGTTCCATCCCATCTCGCGGTTCGCCAAGGACCTGCTCGGCGAGGCGGGCGACGACCTGCCGGTCGCCTGGGTCCATCGCAGCGACCGCTATGGCGAGAAGCTGGCCACCCCCGACACGTCGATCGCCGACCTCATCGGTGAGGTCGACCCCATCCGGGTGGCCGAGGGCCGCTACCTGTCGGACGAGTTGACCATCCACTACGGCCTCGTGCCCCGCCTCAACCGGGGCATCTTCGCCGTCAACGAGCTGCCCGACCTGGCCGAGCGGATCCAGGTAGGCCTGCTCAACGTGCTCGAGGAGCGTGACGTGCAGATCCGGGGACACCGGGTCCGCCTACCGCTCGACATCGTCCTGATGGCCACGGCCAATCCCGAGGACTACACCAACCGTGGCCGCATCATCACCCCGCTGAAGGACCGCTTCGGTGCCCAGATCCGCACCCACTACCCGCCGGACGCGGCCACCGAGCTGCGCATCGCCGAGCTCGAGGCCGACCTGCCCGGTCGAACGGACGGGGCGACGGCCGGCACGGTGGGCGCGCCGAGGGTCGACGTGCCGCAATTCATGGCAGAGGTAGTGGCCGAGCTCAGCCAGTTGGCCCGCCAGAGCCCCCACCTCAACCAGCGATCGGGCGTGTCGGTCCGCCTCACCATCGCCAACTACGAGACGCTGGTCGCAAATGCAACGCGTCGGGCCCTCCGCAACGGCGAATCTGAAGCGGTGCCCCGCATCTCGGACCTGCAGTCGCTCATCTCCTCCACCCAGGGCAAGGTCGAGATCGAGTCGCTGGAGGAGGGGCGTGACGAGATCATCCTGTCCCAACTGGTCGCCGCCGCCGTGCTGCTCGTGTTCCGACGCAGAGTCCACCTCGCCGAGCCGCAGGCGGTGGTCGGCGCCTTCACCGAGGACACCGTCGTCCATGCCGGCGACGACCTGCCAGCCACCGCCTACGCCGAGACGCTCGAGCTGGTGCCGGCCCTGTCGGCCCCGGTCCTCGCACTGACCGGCGGTTCGGAGGACCCGGCCATGGTGGCCAGCGCCACCGAGTTCATCCTTGAGGGACTGCACCTCACCAAACGCCTCAACAAGGAGGCGGCCGGGTCCCGCGCCACGTATCGGGGACGCGGGTGACCTGGCGGTTCGACTACCGGCGGTGGGACGGCTCCCAGGTGTCGTCGGTCGACGACGCCGACGCGGTCCTCAAGCAGCTGACCGACGACCTCCTGGCCAACGGCGACCTGCACGAGGCGCTGCAGCGCATGCTGAACAGGGGCTGGCAGACCCCCGACGGTGACCAGGTCCAGGGCCTGCGCGACCTACTCGACCAGCTGCGGATGGAACGTGAGGAGCTGCTCGAGCAGGGTGACCTCGGTGGGGCCTACTCCGAGATCGCCGCCGAGTTGCAAGACGTCCTGCGCGAGGAGCGGCTCGGCATCGAGCAGCTCGAGTCCGACGCACGCGACTCGGGCGACCAGCGCCGCCAGGAGGTCACCGACCAGGTGGCCACCGAGCGCCGGATGCAGCTCGACCTGCTGCCCAACGACCTGGCGGGGCAGGTGCGGAGTCTGCAGAACTACGAGTTCGTCTCGTCCGAGGCGCGCGAGCACTTCGAGGAGCTGATGGAGCGGCTGCGCGACGAGGTCACGCGGACCTACTTCGACCAGATGTCCGAGGCGCTGTCGAACCCCGACCCCGCCCAGCTCGAGCACATGCGCCAGGCGTTCGACGCCCTCAATCGCATGGTGGAGCAGCGCGAGGCGGGCGAGGAGATCGATCCCAGCTTCGACTCGTTCATGGAGCAGTTCGGCGACCTCTTCCCGGGAGACCCCAAGGACCTCGACGAACTGCTGGAGCAGTTGGCCGCCCGGATGGCCGCGGCTCAGGCCATGTGGAACTCGATGTCGCCCGAGCAGCGGGCCCAGCTGCAGGGTCTCGCCGAGTCGCTGCTCGAGGACATGGACTTGCGGTGGCAGGTCGACCGGTTGGCGCAGAACCTGCAGCGGGCCTTTCCGGAAGCCGGGTGGGAGAACCGCTTCCGCTTCCGTGGCGACGACCCGATGGGCATGGGCGAGGCGACGGACGCGGCGGCACGGCTGCGCGATCTCGACGAGCTCGAGGGCTTCCTGCGGTCGGCCAACTCGCCGGCCGCCCTGTCCGAGGTGGACCTCGACAAGGTCGCCCGCTCGCTGGGTGAGGACGCCGCCAAGTCACTCGACCGGTTGTCCAAGCTGGCCAAGCAACTCGAGCAGGCGGGACTGATCGACCAGCGGGAGGGACGTTTCGAACTGACGGCCAAGGGCACGCGCCGCATCGGCCAGCAGGCGCTGTCCGACCTGTTCGGCCAGCTCACCAAGGACCGGGTCGGCAACCACGCCACCACGTGGACCGGGACCGGACACGACCGCGAGGAGACGACGAAGCCCTACGAGTACGGCGACCCGTTCAACCTCGACCTCTCGCGCACGGTCCACAACGCCGTCCGCCGGGCCGGCAGCGGGGTGCCGGTGCAGCTGCACCCCGACGACTTCGAGATCGTGGAGACCGAGGCGCTGACCCGGTCGGCCACCGTGCTCCTGCTCGACCTGTCGCTGTCCATGCCCATGCGCGACAACTTCGTCCCGGCCAAGAAGATGGCCATGGCACTGCATACGCTCATCAGCACCCGGTTCCCCCGTGACTACCTGGGCCTGGTCGGGTTCTCCGAGGTGGCGCGGGAGATCGAACCGGAGGACCTGCCCACGGTCAGCTGGGACTACGTCTACGGGACGAACCTGCAGCACGGGCTGATCCTGGCCCGCAAGATGCTGGCCCACCAGCAGGGCACCAAGCAGATCATCCTGGTGACCGACGGCGAGCCGACGGCCCACATCGTGCCGATCGACGGGGGCCTCGACTACTTCGTCGACTTCAACTACCCCCCGATCCCCGAGACGCTGGAGCTGACGCTGGCCGAGGTGATGCGCTGCACCAAGGCGAACATCACCATCAACACCTTCCTGCTCGATCCCGACCGCGGCCTCTGGGGCTTCGTCGACCAGCTGTCACGCATCAATCGCGGTCGGACGTTCGCCACCACGCCCGGCGAACTGGGTGACTACGTGCTGGTCGACTTCCTGAACCACAAGACCGCGGTCCGGTCCCGGGGTCGACGGGCCGGCTGAGCCCGGGAGCCTCCCCAGCGGTAACTGGCGGTAACCATTCAGGTGCCCTGACCCCTTCGGCCTGAAAAACTGCCCTGACCTCGCGATTCGCGAAGGCGCTTCAATGTTGCTTGAATTTCAGGCATGTCGGATGAGGACCGTGAGCGTCTC